>Ga0070741_10004360_pt1 | contig 33113 bp, 26 predicted proteins | sample Coa_R1_4_FD_66440 | JGI IMG/M metagenome (GOLD analysis project Ga0070741, IMG submission 66440) | Surface soil microbial communities from Centralia Pennsylvania, which are recovering from an underground coalmine fire - Coalmine... | ecosystem: Environmental > Terrestrial > Soil > Unclassified ... | reverse complement strand
GCCGAGCGGCAGCTGATGCGCAAGACACCGCCGCACATCCTGGTGACGACGCCGGAGTCGCTGTTCATCCTGCTCACTTCGGATTCCGGCCGCGCGATGCTTTCGCACGTGCGCTCCGTGATCGTCGACGAGTTGCACGCCGTCGCCGGCACCAAGCGCGGCGCGCATCTGATGCTCTCGCTCGAGCGCCTCGAGGCGCTGTGCGGCAAGCCGCCGATCCGCATCGGGCTGTCGGCGACGCAGAAGCCGATCGAGGACATGGCGCGATTCCTCATTGGCGGTCGCGATGCACCGGTGGAGATCATCGACACTGGACACACCCGCAAGCGCGATCTTGCGCTCGAGCTCCCGAAAGCGCCGCTCGACGCGGTGATGTCGAACGAAGTCTGGGGCGAGATCTACGATCGCCTCGCCGAGCTCGTGCGCGAGCATCGCACCACGCTGATCTTCGTCGGCCAGCGCCGCCTCGCAGAGCGCGCGACCAAGCATCTCGCCGATCGCATCGGCGAAGAGCATGTCGCCTGTCACCACGGGTCGCTGTCGAAGGAGCATCGCCTGCAGGCCGAGCAGCGCTTGAAGGCCGGCAAGCTGCAGGCGCTGATCGCGACCTCGTCGCTCGAGCTCGGCATCGACATCGGCGACATCGACCTCGTCTGCAATCTCGGCTCGCCGCGCACCATCGCCGCGTTCCTGCAACGCGTCGGTCGTGCGGGTCACGCCGTCGGCGCAATCCCCAAGGGGCGACTGTTCCCGCTCTCGCTCGACGAGCTCGTCGAATCCGCCGCACTGCTCGACGCCGTGCGTCGCGGCGAGCTGGACCGCATCCACTTCAGCGACCAGCCCCTCGACGTGCTCGCGCAGCAGATCGTCGCCGAAGTCGGCAGCCGCGAGTGGGACGTCGATGAATTGTTCGCGCTGGTGAAGCGCGCAGCGAACTATCGCGATCTGGATCGCAAGACCTTCGAGCAAGTGCTGCAGATGCTCGGCGAGGGCTTCACCACGCGCCGCGGACGGCGCTCCGCGCATCTGCATTACGACGCGATCAACGGCAAGCTGCGCCCGCGCAAGGGCGCACGCCTCGTCGCGGTGACCAACGCCGGCGTGATCCCCGACCAGTTCGACTACGACGTCGTGCTGTCGCCGGAGGAGCATCGCATCGGCTCGATCGGCGAGGACTTCTCGTTCGAGGCGATCCCGGGCGACATCTTCCAGCTCGGCAATCACTCGTATCGCATCCAGAAGGTCGAGGTCGGCAAGGTGTTCGTCGAGGACGCGCACGGCCAGCCGCCGACCCTGCCGTTCTGGTTCGGCGAGGCGCCGGCGCGCAGCGCGGAGCTGTCGGCGTCGGTGTCGCGGCTGCGCAAGACGTTCATCGACAAATCCGATGCCGGCGATGCGATCACCGATTGGCTGCAGAACGAAATCGGCCTGCCGGTCGCGGGCGCGCTGCAGCTCGGCCAATACCTGACGGCGTCGAAGCTCGCATTCGGCACGCTGCCGCAGCTCGACACCATCGTGCTCGAGCGCTTCTTCGACGAAGCGGGCGACACGCATCTCGTCATCCATTCGCCGTACGGCTCGCGCATCAATCGCGCGTGGGGACTCGCACTGCGCAAGCGGTTCTGCCGCTCGTTCAACTTCGAATTGCAGGCGAGCGCGCTGGAGGACTCGATCATCCTGTCGCTCGGTCCGACGCACAGCTTCCCGCTCTCCGACATCCAGCACTATCTCAAGTCGGCGACGGCGCGCGATCTTCTCGTGCAGGCGCTGCTCGACGCGCCGATGTTCGGGACGCGCTGGCGCTGGAGCGCTGCGATCGCGCTGGCGCTCAAGCGCGTGCGCAACGGCAAGCGCATCGCGCCGCAGCTCCAGCGCATGGACGCCGAGGATCTGCTCGCGGTCGTGTTCCCCGATCAGCTCGCGTGCCAGGAGAACATCGTCGGCGATCGCGAGATTCCGGATCATCCGCTGGTGAAGCAGGCGATCGACGACTGCCTGCACGAAGTGATGGACGTCGACGGCTTCCTCGACGTCTTGAAGCGCAACGAGGCGGGGCAGATCCAGTTCGTCGCCTGCGATCTGACCGAGCCGTCGCCGATGTCGGCGTCGATCATCAGCGCGAAGCCGTACGCGTTCCTCGACGACGGCGATGCCGAAGAGCGCCGCACGCGCGCGATCAAGTCGCGCTCGCTCGCGGATCCGCTCGCCGCCGGCGACATCGGCAAGATCGATCCGTCTGCGATCCGGCAGGTGCGCGAAGAAGCCTGGCCCGACGTCGGCAATGCCGACGAGCTGCACGACGCGCTCGTGGTCAGCGGATTCCTCGCGGAGTCGGAAGCGGCGCATTGGCGTGGGTTGTTCGATGCGCTGCGGGCGGATCGTCGCGCAGTGGTCGTGCAGCGTGCGGAAAACCTCTGGGTCGCGGCCGAGCGGCAGCAGCAGCTCGATCCGCTCGAGGACAACAATCTGCGCGAGATCGTGCGCAGCCGTCTCGAATTGCTCGGCCCCGTGACGGCGGTCGATCTCGGCAAGCCGCTCGGCCTCGGCGCGAAAGAGATCGAAGCCGCGCTGCTGGCGCTCGAAGCCGAAGGCGCGGTGATGCGCGGCAAGTTCACCGGCACGGCCGACGAGTGGTGCGAGCGGCGCCTGCTGCATCGCATGCATCGCTACACGCGCGATCGTCAGCGCTCGGAGGTCCAGCCGGTGTCGCCCGCGCACTTCATGCGCTTCCTGCTGCGCTGGCAGCAGGTCGGACGCAGCGAGGAGCGTCGCGATGGCGAGCAGGGCTTGCTCGCGGCGCTGCGACAGCTCGAGGGTTTCCCCGCCGCAGCGAGCGCATGGGAAGACGATCTGCTGCCATCGCGCATGAAGCACTATTCGTCGCACATGCTCGATCGGCTCGTCGTCTCCGGTCGCATCGCATGGACGCGCGCCGGTGTGCGTGCGACTGCTGACGCCCCGCGAAAGTCGGGACCGGTGCGCATGACGCCGATCCTGTGGAGCGAGCGCGACACCGCCGCTCACTGGCGCGAATCGGTCGATGCGCAAGAGATCGCGCTGTCCTCGCGCGGAGAGCGCGTGCAGGAGAGCCTGAAATCGCACGGCGCATCGTTCATGGACGATCTCGTCCACGACACGGGGCTTCTGCGCACCGACGTCGAGCTCGCGCTCGGCGAGCTGGTCGCGGCTGGGCTCGCGACCGCCGATTCGTTCGCCGGCCTGCGTGGATTGCTGATGACGTCCGCGCGTCGCGCGCGGCTGAAAGAGCGCGGCCTGGGTGTCGACGAAGCCGGCCGCTGGTCGCTCGTGCGCAAGCTGCGTCGTCCGGATGCAAGCGCGGGCGCGCTCGCCGAGCCGCACGTCGAGCACATCGCGCGAGCTCTCTTGCGGCGTTACGGCGTCGTGTTCCGCAAGCTGCTCGAGCGCGAATCGAATCTGCCGCCGTGGCGCGAGCTGTTCTATGTCTATCGGCGTCTCGAAGCGCGCGGCGAGATCCGCGGTGGGCGCTTCGTCAACGGCTTTGCCGGCGAGCAGTTCGCGCTGCCCGAAGCCGCGACCACGCTGCGCAAGATCGCGAAGGAGCCGCCGTCCGCCGAGCACGCCGAGCTCGTCGCGATCTCCGCGGCCGATCCGCTCAACCTCGTCGGCATCATCGTGCCGGGCGAGCGCGTGCCGGCGCTGCCGGGCAACCGCATCCTGTTGCGCAGCGGTGTGCCGGTCGCGGTGCAGGTCGGTCGCGACGTGCAGTATCTCCAGAAGCTCGAGCCGCGCGCCGAATGGGAGATCCGCAACCTCCTGATCCGGCGGAGCCGCCCCGGCAGCTACATCGACATGCCGAACGCGCATCAGTAGATGCACAAAGCACCCCTGGTTCCGCATCCCGATTCGAATCCCGGGCGTGTCACGCGCATCGAAGCCGGCATCAGCGTGAGCCCGAAGATGCTGCGGCTGTCGTATTGGCTCGAAGGCGAGCTCGCCACGCTGCGCATTCCTGCGGACGCGGGCTTGCAACGCGGCGACAAGCTCTGGGAGCACACCTGCTTCGAAGCCTTCGTGCGACAGAAAGGGCAGAGCGCGTACTACGAATTCAACTTCTCGCCGTCGCGTGCCTGGCAGGCGATGCGCTTCAGGGCGTATCGCGACGGCGGCGCGATCGCCGAGACGCCGGTGACGCAGGTGATGGTGTCGCGCGAGGCCGCGGTGCTGCGGCTCGACGCGCTGGTCATGCTCGATCGATTGCCCGAGCCGCCGGGCCGGCCGCTGCAGCTCGGACTGTCGGCGGTGGTCGAGAATCGCGAGGGCGGCATCTCGTTCTGGGCGCTCAAGCACGCGTCCGGCCGCGCCGACTTCCACCATGACGACACCTTCGTGCTGGAGCACGCGTGAAGCTCGGCATCGATCGGCTCGTCGACGACGCGAAGCTGCGCAAGCCGCTCGCGGGCAAGCGCGTCGCGCTGCTCGGTCATCCGGCGTCGGTCACGGCGAATCTCACGCATTCGCTCGATGCGCTCGCACAGTTGCGCGACGTGAAGCTCAGCGCCGCGTTCGGGCCGCAGCACGGCATGCGCGGCGACAAGCAGGACAACATGGTCGAGTCGCCCGACTTCCGCGATTCCTTGCACGGCATCCCGATCTTCAGCCTCTACGGCGAAGTGCGGCGCCCGACCGACGCGATGATGGAAACGTTCGACCTGCTGCTCGTCGACCTGCAGGATCTCGGCTGCCGCATCTATACGTTCATCACCACGTTGCGCTACGTGCTCGAAGCGGCGGCGAAGCACAAGAAGAAGGTGATCGTGCTCGATCGGCCGAATCCCGCGGGCCGTCCGATCGAGGGCCTGTCGTTGCGCAAAGGCTGGGAAAGCTTCGTCGGCGCCGGCGCGATGCCCATGCGACACGGGCTCACGATGGGCGAGCTCGCGCGCTGGTTCGTCGCGACCTTGAAGCTCGACGTCGATTGCGACGTGATCGCGATGCAAGATTGGGATCCCGAAGCCGCGCCGGGGTTCGGCTGGCCGATCGGCGAGCGCTCGTGGGTGAACCCGAGCCCGAACGCGCCGAATCTCTCGATGGCGCGCTGCTACGCCGGCACGGTCATGCTCGAAGGCACCACGCTGTCCGAAGGCCGCGGCACGACGCGGCCACTGGAATTATTCGGTGCGCCGGACCTCGACGCGCGCTCGGTCGTCGCGAAGATGCGATCGCTGGCGCCGCAATGGCTGCTTGGCTGCACGTTGCGCGAATGCTTCTTCGAGCCGACGTTCCACAAGCACGTCGGCAAGCTCTGCGCCGGCGTGCAGATCCACGTCGACGATCCGTCCTACGACCACGCGGCGTTCAAACCTTGGCGCGTGCAGTCACTCGCCTTCAAGGCGATCCGCGCGTTGAAACCCGACTATCCGCTGTGGCGCGATTTCCCCTACGAGTACGAACGCGATCGGCTCGCGATCGACTTGATCAACGGCAGCGAGCTGTTGCGCAAATGGGTGGACGATCCGTCGGCGACGGCCGCGGACCTGGATGCGCTCGCCATCCCCGACGAGCGCGCGTGGTCGGAAGAGCGCCGCGCGAGCCTGCTCTACTAGCTACGCCTTCACCATCGCGTCGACGTTCTTGAACGCGTCCGCATAGGCGGCGCGCGTGCCGCTGTGCGGGAACTGATGCGTGAGCTTGGAGTGCGCGAGGATGAAATCGTCCTCGGCGCCGACCTGGGCGAGCAGCTTGAGCACGCCGGCGATGACGATCGGCGCGATCACGCGACGCGCTTCCATCACGGAGACGCCGCGCCGATGGATCTCGGCGAGCACGACTTCAGGATCGGGCAGGCCGCCCAGCTCCATCGCCCGATGGAAGATGCCGCGCGGAATGGTCATCGAATCGGCAATCGCGTTGCCGAAGGTGCGTCCGCTCCACAGCCATTTCACTTTGTCGATCCACTCGCGCATGCCGCACGACCTCTGCGAAGAAACAAGATCGTGCGAATGCTACGGATTGCGGGCGGCCGCAAGCGCCCCGACAGAGATTTTCTCTCTGGAGAGATTGCCTAGGGCGATCGGCGTTGCAGCGACATTCCCGCGAACGCCTGCTGCACCGGCATCAGTGAGATGGTATTGACGTTGACGCGTGCCGGCAGCGTGGCGAGCCAGTGCACGGTGTCGGCGAGGTCTTCCGGCGTGATCGCGTCGATCCCTTCGTAGACTTTCGCCGCCTTGGCGTCGTCCCCGTGGAAGCGCACGTTGGAGAATTCGGTGCCGCTGCACATCCCGGGCTCGACGTCGGTCACGCGGACCGGCGTGCCGAGCAGATCGGCGCGCAGGTTCAGTGAGAACTGGCGCACGAATGCCTTGGTGCCGCCGTAGACGTTGCCGCCGGGATAAGGCCATTCGCCGGCGACCGAGCCGATGTTGATCACGTGGCCGCGGCCCCGCTCGACCATTCCAGGGAGCACGGCGCGCGTCACGTACATCAGCCCTTTCACGTTGGTGTCGACCATCCGATCCCAATCGTCGAGCGAAGCTTTGTGCGCCGGCTCGAGCCCGAGCGCGAGCCCGGCGTTGTTGATCAGCACGTCGATGGCCTTCCACTCGGACGGCAGTTGCTCGATCGCTTTGGCGACGGCCGCGCGATCGCGCACGTCGAGCTCGACCGCGAGCGCGTTCTTGCCGAATTCCTTCGCGACGCTCTTGAGCCGTTCGCCACGACGCGCAGCGAGGATCAGCTTGGCTCCGTCTTTCGCGAATCGCTTCGCGAAGGCGACGCCGAATCCGCTCGACGCGCCGGTGACGAGGACGATCACTTATTCATTCCAAGCGTGCTGGTCGTTCCCGAGCGCGAAGTGGTCTCGACCGCCGGCGCGGTGCCCAGCACGCGATCGCCGAGCCCCATGGACACGCCCCACCAGAAGTTCTCGTTGCGGAAGTGGTGATAGCGGTGCTCGCGCACGCGGCGCTGGTAGTAGCTGTTCTCCGGGCACCACGGGATGTGCGCGAGGTAGTGCACCCACTCGTAATGCAGGCCGAGCATCAGATACACGGTGAGATAAGTGAGCACCCATTCCTTCCACGGCCACAGCGCCCAGAGGATCAGGAGATTGACCGGGATGGTCAGCGCGTGGATGTGGCGCGGGATGAACACCCAGTCGAGATTCCAAGGATCGGCGTGATGCCGCCGATGCGTCACCGGCAGGTAGAAGTCGATCTTCTTGCCGAAGACGACGCGCGGCTTGTAATGCAGCATGAACACGTGGATGAGCCATTCGTTGAACGGGAAATACGCCACTGCGGCGGCCGCGAGCAGCGCATCGACCCAGGTGAAATGGCCGTAGTAGATGCGCCAGCCGCCGAACAGCACGACGAAGCCGGCGATCATCAGCGGGCTGGGGTGCGAGAGGAAGACCTTCCACGCCGTCTTCGCGTCGCGCGGCAAGGTGTCGGGCGGGCGCATCGGATTGCGCTTGGCGGTCTCGCTCGCCGCGATCATCTCGCGACCGTTGATGCGTTCGGCTTCGGTGGTCATTGCAAACCTCGTTCTACGGGAACACGACGGGCCCGACAGGGAAGCCCATCGCCTTGGACACTTCGTACAGGCCGCGCATCTGCGCGACGTGATTGCTGCGCGCTTCCTCGCCGCTGCCGAACACGAGCCGGCTCACCTTGCCGAGGCTCGGCGCGAAGGTCGGGATCGTCGGGCCGGGACCCGGCGGATTGATCTGAGGCTCGCTCGAATAGCGCTCGCAGTCGAGACCGTAGGTGGCGCTCTTCACGAGGTAGCCGCGCGACGACAGGTTCGGGCGGCTGGTGAAGTCGAGCGCCTCCGCGAGATTGCCGGAGATCGCCGAGCGGCTGCCGATCTTCGGCAGGCCGAAGCGCCACGACAAGAAATTCAGGATCGAATTCGGGTGCAGCAGCCCGTGGTGCACATAGCGCCGGCGCACGCGCGGGCCGATGAGCGCGCACGGCACGCGGAAGCCGAGGCGGCCGTCGTTGCCGAGCTTGGCGTCCTCGGTCGAGGGCTTCACGATCGGCGGCGTGACGTGATCGAAGAAGCCGCCCCACTCGTCGTAGTTGATGATGAACAGCGTCTTGCCCCACAGCGGGCCGTTGCGGATCGCGTCGTAGATGCGATTCATCAGCACCTGCCCGGCGCGCACGTCCGAATGCGGATGGTCGTCGTTGGACAGCGCGTTGGGCGCGCCGGACTCGAAGATCGGATCGACGTAGGTGATCGCGGGAAGGTTGCCCGCCGCACAATCGGCGAAGAACGCTTCGAGCGGCCGGCTGAACAGCATGTAGTCGGGACGCCGCCACAAGCCGATGAAGGGCAGGTTGCCGAAGTAGTAGCGCCAGGTCACGCCCTTGGCGATGCACGCGTCCCACAGCGTCGGCAGCTTCGACACTTTCTCGACGCCGTCGCCGTCGAGGAAGTCGTTGTCGCCGGCGTGCATGTAGAAGCGATTCGGCCACGTGCCGGCCATGATTGCGGTGTGGTAGCGATCGCAGAGCGTCCAGTCGTCGGCGACGCCCGACCAGAACGGCACGTCTTCGCGACGGTAGTAGCCGAGCGGCAGCTTGTCGCCGAGCTGCGTGGGATCGGTCTGCAGCCAGCCGCCCTGCATGTGTTGGCGGCCCGCCGTGTAGCCGTGATTCGGATCGGCGCTGCCGCAGCCCTGCCAGGGCGACGCATGACCGGTCAGCATCGGATAAGTCTGCTGCATCACGCCGGCGCGATCTGGGAACGCGAGGCCCGCCTGCACGCCATCGGCGCCCGGCACCCAGCCGAGCATGTGATCGAACGAGCGGTTCTCCATCATCAGCAGCACGACGTGATCGATGCCGCTGTCTTTCGGCGCAGGCAGCGCGGCGTCAGCGCCGCGCGGCAGCGCGAGCGAGCCGAGGCCCGCCGCGAGACCGGCGACCACTTCGCGACGCTTCGGATCGTGCCGCTCCTTCATGTGCCCCTCCGGGCGGCGATCAGTTTCGCACGGCCCCAAAAAACAAGCCCCGCGCGGGCGGGGCTTGGCGACCGCTGCCGACCGTCGAGCTAGAACTTGGCGCTCATGCGCAGGTAGCCGAAGCGACCCGGGATCTCGTAGTGATTCGGGTCGTAGTTGAACCAGAACAGCTCGTTGGCACCGTAGGACTGCGGCGGATCGCGATCGAACACGTTGTCCACGCCCGCGGTGATGTTGACGCCGTACCAGGGCAGGTCGAAGCCGACCTGCACGTTGTGGTACCACACCGTGCGCAGCTTGTTGAGCGGCACGTTGGAGCCGTCGTCGGCGATGTGGTTCGGATCGCTGCACAGTCCGAAGTCCTTCAGCGACGGCGCGAAGCCGTCGTCGCAGATTTCGTACAGGTGGTAGCGCAGGTTCGCGATCCAGCTCGCGTTGAACCAGTTGCGCTTGTAGGTGATGGTGCCGTTGCCCTTCACCCGCGGATAACCCGTGAACGTGCCTTCCTGGCCGACCGAGCCGAAGGTCTGGTCGCCGGTCCCCGGCTGCGGCAGCGTCTGGTCGAACTGCTTCAGGTACGAGGCGTCGAGCGCGATCTTGAAGCGGCCGAGATCCCAGCTGCTCGGGATCGGCAGCACGTAGTCGATGCCGAAATCCACGCCCGCGGTCTTCAGCGACGAGTAGTTGAAGAACGGCGCGTCGACGTAGAGCAGGTCGCCGATCGTGTTGCGATGGATGTAATTGCAGTAGTTGCGCGGATTCTGCTTGTAGCAGGAATCGAGATAGAACTGACCCAGGCCGACGGCGATGAAGTTCTTGATCTCGATCGAGTAGAAGTCGGCGTTGATGTTGAGGTCGCGGATCCAGCGCGGCGACAGCACGATGCCGTAGGTGATGTTGTGCGACTTCTCCGGCTGCAGGTCCTTGTTGCCGACCCACAGGTCGTACGGCGTGATGGCGAGGCCACCGGTGCCGCCAGGATTCAGGCCGGAGTCCGCGCAGTTCGCCTGCGTGGTCGCCGACTGGTCGCCGGCCGCGCACGGATCGGCGAGCGCGTCGTAGCTCTGCGTCGGACCGAGGAACAGCTCGCCGACGTTGGGCGCGCGGAATCCCGTCGAGTAGGTGCCGCGGATCAGGATGTCCTCGATCGGCTTCCAGCGAAGACCCGCCTTGCCGGTCTTCACCGCGCCGAAATCCGGATACTTCGAGAAGCGGCCGGCGATGTCGATGTCGACGTCCTCCAGCCCGATCACGTTCTTGACGACCGGGATGCCGAGCTCGAGGTAGGCCTCCTTCACATCGGTCGAGCCGTGGGTGTCGGTTCCCGAATTGAGGATGGTGAGCCCCTGCTGCACGACCGGGTCGAGCAGGCTGTCGTAGCCGTCGCGACGATATTCGAGGCCGAACGCGACTGCGATCGGGCCGGCCATCCATTGCTCGAGCGCGCCGATGTCGCCGGAGATGTCGAAATAGGCGATGTCCTTGCGGTTCTTGTTCTTCTGATAAGTGTTGTAGTAGACCCAGTCGAGCATCGCCTGGGTCAGGCCTGCTTCGCCATGGAACACGTCGAGGGGCACGCACGGATCGGTGCAAGTGCCTTCGGTGCCGAGCGCTTGCGCCTCACGGTCCCAGCGATAGAGCGGCGAGACCTCGAGGATGTTGCTCGTCGAATAGATGTAGCCGGCGTCCCAGGTGTACGGGCGATCGAACAGGCTGAGGTCGCCCTGCAGGCCGCCGCCGAAGCGCCAGGTCTTGGTGTTGTCGGTGAAGCCCCAGGTGTTGGCGCCCTGCTTCTGACGGATCAGCCACAGGCCGGCGCCCGGACCGATCTGCGCGCACGTCGCCGAGTTCGCGCCGGTGGCGATACAGCTGTCGTCGCGACCGATGTCCTGGCCGAACGGGTTGTTCGGATTGGTCGCCGGGATGTAGCCGCGTCCCGCGCCCGGTGCGAACAGGTTGCCGCCCGCGAGATAGAGATTCGAGCCGACGGTGAACGAGCTGCGGCGGTTGTAGAAGCCGTCGAACTGGAACTGGATGTGATCGGTCAGCCGCTGCGTGAACTGCAGGTACCACGCCGAGCGCCGGTTCGGCTCGGTGAGCGAGCCTTCGGTGTAGCGGTTGTAGAGGTCGTCGGGACCCAGATTGTTCGGATCGCGGCGATGGAAATCCGACAAGCTGTTGCCGGACGTCGCGTTGTGCTCGATGTCGCAGAGCGACAGGCCTGCGGGGATCGGCGCAGTACGCACGATCGTCGGGCCCAGCGGATCGCCCGCCGCGCCGGCTGCGATGCCAGCCTGCAGGTTCGGGCACTGGTAGTAGGTCTGCGCGAACGGATAAGCGATGAATTCGTAGCGACCGTTCGTGGTCACGCCGCTCCAGCGGGTGAAGCCGGTGCCGGGCTCCGGCGATTGGGTGAGCGTGCGCCGCGAGGTTTCGGTGCGGTCCTGGCCGGTGAAGCTGAAGTTCAGGAACAGCGACGTGTTCGGCCGCACCATGCCCCAGGAGATGGAGCTCTGCTGCTGCAGGCCGTCGTTGTACTGCATGTAGCCGCCGACCTGCTGGCTCAGCGCGAAGCCCGAGAAGTCCTTGCGCGTGATGATGTTCACCACGCCGCCGATCGCGTCCGATCCGTACACCGCCGACGCGCCGTCCTTGAGGATCTCGATGCGATCGATGATCGCGGTCGGGATCGTCTGCAGATCCGACACCGACGGCTGCGTCGGCGACAGGCCGGTCACCCAGCGCCGGCCGTTGACCAGGATCAGCGTGTGCTGCGCACCGACGCCGCGCAGATCGAGATTGGTTTCGCCGAGCGACAGCAGCGCGCGGCCTTCCTGCGGCGTGAGGCTATCATTGCCAGCGACGCTGAGCTCGCGAAGGATCTCGCTGATGTCGGTGAGGCCGGTGCGATCGATGTCGGCGCGCGAGATGGTGACGACGGGCTGCGCGGTCTCGTAATCGGTGCGCTTGAGGCGCGTGCCGGTCACTTCGACCTTCTCGAGCTTGACCTCTTCCTTCTTCTCCTCGGCCGGCGCAGCTTCGGCAGCCTGCGGCACCGGAACCGTCTGCTCGTAGGGTGGCGGCGGGGCCTGCGATGGCGTCTCTTCAGGCACCGGCGGTGCTTGCGCGGCTGCGCTGCCGGAGACAAAAATCAAAAGACCCAATACGACCGTCCGCCAGGACGGCGCTTTCCCGAACCCGTTCATGAATTGTCCCCTGAGTCATCGGCCGGTCTTGCTTAGGTGAGACCGGTCCAGGCGATGACAGCGATTTTCCTACACGCAAATTAGCTTCCCGCCTCTTGCGCGTCAAGGAATTTTACCTTAAAGGCCGTTTAAGCTAGCCCTCCCCGCCATCCGGCCCCCAAGAACAAGGAATCCGCCATGGACAAGATCAAGCCGCTGTTCACCGCCACCGCCACCGCCATCGGCGGGCGCAACGGCCACACCAAGTCCGACGACGGCATGGTCAGTGTCGACCTGTCGGTGCCCAAGGCGATGGGCGGGCCCGGCAAGCCGAACACGGCGACCCCGGAGCACCTGTTCGCGGCTGGCTACGCGGCCTGCTTCGGCGGCGCGCTCGACTACATCGCCAAGCAGAACAAGAAGAATGCCGCCAACGCGAAGATCACCTGCTCGGTCTCGATCGGTCCGCGCGACGGCGGCGGCTTCGGGCTTTCGGTGAAGCTGCACGTCGAGGACAAGAGCCTGCCGCAGGCCGACCTCGCGGCGCTGGTCAAGCAGGCGCACGAGCAGATCTGTCCGTACTCGCACGCGACGCGCAACAACGTCGACGTGCAGCTCGAGGTCGTCGGCAGCTAGTTTTTCCGCGCCCGCGCGATCGCCGCGCGGATCTGGTCGGGCGAGGTGCCGCCGTAGGTGTTGCGCGCGCGCACGCTCGCCTCGAGCGTGATGTGCTGCACGACGTCGGCTTCGATCGCCGGCGAGAAGCGCTTGAGCTCCGCGATCGGCACCTGGGCGAGATCGACGTTCAGCTTCGTCGCGTGCGCCACCGCGCTGCCCGCCGCGTGGTGCGCGTCGCGGAACGGCACGCCCTTGCGCACCAGGTAGTCGGCGAGGTCGGTCGCGGTCGAATAGCCTTTCGCTGCCGCCGCACGGCAGGCCTCCCGATTCACCTGCAGATGCGGAAGCATCTCGGCGTAGACCTCGAGGCATGCGCTCACCGTGTCGATCGCGTCGAACAGCGGCTGCTTGTCTTCCTGGTTGTCCCGGTTGTAGGCGAGTGGCTGGCCTTTCATCAGCACGAGCAGCGCCGTGAGATCGCCGATCACGCGACCGGCCTTGCCGCGCACGAGCTCGGGCACGTCGGGATTCTTCTTCTGCGGCATGATCGAGCTGCCGGTGCAGAAGCGGTCGGGCAGCGTGACGAAGCCGAACATCGGCGTCGACCACAGCACCAGCTCCTCGCTCCAGCGCGACAGGTGCACCAGGATCAGCGATGCGCAGGCGCAGAGCTCGATCGCGAAATCGCGATCGGACACGGCGTCGAGCGAATTCTCGCTGACCGCCTCGAAGCCGAGCAGCTGCGCGACGTAGGCGCGATCGAGCGGATACACCGTTCCCGCGAGCGCCGCCGAGCCCAGCGGCAGCACGTTGACGCGCTTGCGCAGGTCGATCAGCCGCAGCCGATCGCGCACGATCATCTCGCGCCACGCGAGCAGGTGATGCGCGAACGAGATCGGCTGCGCGATCTGCAGGTGCGTGAAGCCCGGCATCACCGTTTCGATCTCGCGCTCGGCGAGGTCGACGAGCTGGCGGCAGATCTGCTCGAGCAGCGCGACCACCGCGTCGATCGCGTCGCGCACGTAGAGCCGCAGGTCGGTCGCGACCTGATCGTTGCGCGAGCGTCCGGTGTGCAGCTTCTTGCCGGCGGCGCCGATGCGCTCGGTGAGCCGCGCCTCGATGTTCATGTGGACGTCTTCGAGCTCCGCCTTCCACTCGAAGCGGCCCGCCTCGATGTCGGCCTGGATCGCGGCGAGCCCGGCGACGATCCGCTCGGCCTCGATGTCGGTCAGCACGCCGACCTTGGCGAGCATCTGCGCGTGCGCGCGCGAGGCGGCGATGTCGTGGCGGTAGAGCCGGCGGTCGAAGCTCACCGACTCGGTGAAGCGCTCGACCAGCGACGACGTCGCCTCGGCGAAGCGTCCGCCCCACAATTTGTCTGGTTTGTCGCTGCTCGACTTCACCATCTCATCCGCTCGACCGTGCAAGGGCGCGGATTATAGTCCCTGGAAAGGCTCTATCCTTTGATCCCATGGAGCGCGTAGACCCCACGCCCGATCTGCCGGACAGCGTGATCCCGAATTTCTGTCGTGCCCGCGCGCTGGTGCCGGTGGCGTTCGTGATGCAGCTGGTCGCCACGGTGCTGACGCTGGCCGACCTCGAGCACGCAGTCGACGCGCTGCGGCATTACCTGCTGACGTCCTTGTACCTGCAATGGCTCGGGCTCACCTGCGCGGCCGTGCTGTGCTGGGCGCGCGGGACGCTGTCGCAGCTGCCGCCGCGCCTGCTGTTCCTCACCTGCTGGGCGGTGATGATGCTGGTCACGCTCGCCGTGAGCCTCGCCGCCTGGCACGTCGCCAAGTCGACGCAGCTGCTGCTCATCGCGCAGTCGCGCGAGGCCTTCCTCATCTCGACGCTGTCGATCGGCGCGCTGATCTCGCCGCTCTTGCTGCGCTACTTCTGGCTGCAGCAGCAATGGCGCGAGCAGATCCGCGCCGAGGGCGAGGCACGCTACCAGGCGCTGCACGCGCGCATCCGTCCACACTTCCTGTTCAATTCGCTGAACAGCGTCGCCGAGCTGATCGCCACGCGGCCCGGCGAGGCCGAACGCATGATCGAGGACATGTCCGACCTGTTCCGCGCCACGCTCGGCCAGCACCGGCAGCTCGCGCCGCTCGCCGCGGAGATCGAGCTGATGCTCGCTTACCTGCGCATCGAGCAGGTGCGCCTGGGCGACAAGCTCAAGGTGGAATGGCAGGTGGGCAAGGACGTGCTCGACATCGTGGTGCCGCCACTGTCTCTCCAGCCCTTGGTGGAGAACGCGATCGTGCACGGCGTGTCGCGCCGCGTCGAAGGCGGGGTGATCCGCATCATGATCCGCCGTGACGGAGCCGACCTGGTGGTGCAGATCGAGAACCCGGTCGCGCAGACCGACGCGACGTCGCCGCCGGGATCGCGGACGGCGGTGCGCAACATCGCGCAGCGCCTGGCGCTGATCTACGGTCCGGCCGCGCGCATCGACATCGGGCAGGAAGGCGAAACATTCCGCGCCACCGTGCGGCTGCCCGTCGCGCAGCAATCGAAGGCGGCCGCATGAGGATCGTCATCGTCGACGACGAGCCGCTCGCGCGCGAGCGGCTGCGCCGCCTGCTCGCCGAGTTCCCGGGATACGAAGTGATCGGCGAGGCCGACAACGGCGACATCGCCATCGAGCTGATCGAGCGCGAGCGTCCCGACGTCGTGCTCCTCGACATCCGCATGAGCGGGCGCGACGGCCTGCAGGTCGCGCGCAAGCTCGCCCAGCACAGCGTGCCGCCCGCGGTGATCTTCACCACCGCGCACGCCGAGCACGCGTTGTCGGCGTTCGATGCCGCGGGGCAGGGCTACCTGCTGAAGCCGATCCGGCGCGAGAAGCTGGCCGAAGCGCTGCAGCGCGTGCGCCGCCCGAGCCGCGCGCTCGACCTCGAGAAGCTCTCCGTCGTCGAGCGGCCCGATCGGCAGTTCATCGTCGCGACCACGCGCGAGGGCATCAAGCGCATCCCCGTGGAGGACATCCTGTATTTCCTCGCCGACCAGAAGTACACGACGGTCTATCACCTGCACGGCGAAGTGCTGATCGAGGAATCGCTCAACAAGCTCGAAGAGGATTTCGCGGCGTGGTTCCTGCGGGTGCATCGCAAGGCCCTGGTGGCGACGCGCTTCATCATCGGTCTCGAGCGCGGCAAGCAGGAGGACGAGGAGGTGCACTGGCTGCGGTTGCGCCACGTCAACACGCTGATCCCGGTGAGCCGGCGCCGTCTCGCCGAAGTGCGGCGCGCGCTGGTCGACAAGCCGGTCGACGGATGACGCGCCCGACTCCGCAAGCGTTGCGCATCGCGACGCGCGAAAGCCCGCTCGCGCTCTGGCAGGCGAGCCACGTCAAAGGGTTGCTCGAGCGCGCGCACGCCGGGCTCGTCGTCGAGCTCGTGCCGATGACCACGAGCGGCGATCGCTTCCTCGACGCGACGCTGCAGCAGGCCGGCGGCAAGGGCCTGTTCGTGAAGGAGCTGGAGCAGGCGATGGCCGAGCGGCGCGCCGACATCGCAGTGCATTCGATGAAAGACGTCCCGGTGCATCTGCCGCAGGGGTTCGCGCTCGCCGCGTTCCTCGAAGCGGCCGATCCGCGCGATGCGTTCGTCTGCGCACGATTCGACAGCGTCGATGCGCTGCCGCATGGCGCGCGTGTCGGCACCGCGAGCCTGCGTCGCCAGGCGCAACTGCGCGCGCGCCGTCCCGATCTGCAGATCTCCGAGCTGCGCGGCAACGTCGGCACGCGTCTGCGCAAGCTCGACGAAGGCCAGTTCGATGCGATCCTGCTCGCCTGCGCCGGCCTCGATCGGCTCGGCTTCGGCGAGCGCATCCGCGCGCGCTTCGAGGTCGATCAATTCGTGCCGGCGATCGGGCAAGGCGTCATCGGCATCGAGTGCCGCGACGACGATGCGTCGACGCGCTCGCTGCTCGCGCCGCTGCACGCGATTGGCGTGGCGACGCGCCTGGCGGCCGAGCGAGCGATGAATGCGCGGCTCGGCGGTGCGTGCCACGTGCCGGTCGCGGGTCACGCGCGCGTGCACGGCGACGAGCTGCATCTGGTCGGGCTCGTCGGCGCTCCCGACGGCACGAAGATCATCCGCGACGAGATCCGTGGCGCCGCCAAGTCCGCCGAAGCGATCGGCCTCGACCTCGCCGAGCGGCTACTGGCGCGCGGCGCGGGCGAGATCCTTCGCGAGCTGGGCGTGAAGACATGAGCGACGAAACGCCGCTCGCAGGCTTGCGCGTGCTGGTCACGCGCCCGACGCACCAGGCCGACCCGTTGTGCAAGCTGATCGAGAGAGCGGGCGGCGAAGCGATCCGCTTGCCGCTGTTGTCGATCGAGCCCATCGCGCCGGCGCAGGCGACACGGCAGCTCGAGCTTGCGCGCGCGTTCGATTGGTGGATCTTCACGAGCGCCAACGCGGTGCGGCAGGCGCGCGCGATCGATGTGGGTGCGTGGCCGCCGGGGCTCGCGGCGGTCGGGCCCGCAACCGCGGCCGCGCTCGAGAGCGCGAGCGGCGCGCAGGTCCTGGCGCCGCTTCAGGGCGCATCCAGCGAAGCATTGCTGGCGCGGCCCGAGCTCGCGGCGCTCTCGGGCAAGCGCGTCCTGATCGTCACTGGCGCCGATGGCCTCGACACGCTCGCCACCGAGCTCGAGGCTCGCGGCGCCACCGTGGTCACGGCGCCGGTCTATCACCGCGTGCCGCTGCCGCACGCGCCGGAGGCGATCGAGTCCGCGCTCAAGCGCGCGAAGGCGATCGTCGTCACCAGCGGCCAGGCGCTCGAGCATCTGTGGAATCTCACGCCGGAAACGCTGCGGCCCGCGCTGCGCAAGAAGCAACTGGTCGCGCCGAGCGAGCGTGTGGTAGAAATGGCCGGCAACTTTCAGTTCGCCGCGCGTGCGCTCGCGCCCGAGCAGATGTCCGACGCCTCCATCGTCCATTGCCTGGAATCCTGGTGGAAACAGAACCCGTAACCCCGCCGGCTTCCGCACCGCCGCCCACGCCCCGACGTCGCGGCATCGGCAGCTTCCTCGTCTGGCTCGTCGTGCTCGCGCTGCTCGGCGCGGGCGGCTGGTACGGCTGGCAGTGGGGCAGGATCGAGCTCGCGCGCATGCACGAGCGCGACCAGGAAGTGGCGAGCCTCGTCGCCGAATCGCGGCAATTGCGCGCGAAGGTCGACGCGCTCGCGCAGGAACAGTCCGAGGACCTTGCGAGCGCGAAGAAGGACATCGCCGAGCTCAAGCAGCAGATGGAGACGAGCGGCGCGGCGATCTCGAAGATCGCCGAGACCGTGCAGGGCGGACGCACGCGCGTGCAGCTCGCGGCGATCGAGCAGGTGCTGCTGATGGCCAACGATCGCGCGCTCCTCGCCCACGATGCCGACGGCGCAGCGCAAGCGCTCGCGCAAGCCGACGAGCGTCTCGCGGCGTTGAACGAGCCGAAGCTCTTCAAGGTGCGTGAGGCGATCGCGCAGGAGCGCGCAGCGCTCGGCGCGGTGCCCAAGCCCGACGTCACCGCCGCCGCGCTGAGCCTGTCGAGCCTCATCCAGCAGATGCCCGCGTGGCCGCTGCAGGGCAAGCTGCCGAACGCGCTCGCGACGTCGGCGCAGCTGTCGATGCCGCCGGAAGGCTACGCGTGGCCGATGCGGCTGTGGCTTTCGCTCAAGGAAGCGCTGCGCTCGATCTTCATCCTCCGCCGCGACGACAACGGCGCGCGCCTGCTCGCGCCGGAGCAGGAGACGCTGATCATGCAGATCGGCCTGCTCAAGCTCGAAGGCGCGCGACTCGCGCTGTTGCGCGCGAACACGCCGGCGTTCCGCGATCTGTGCGCCGCATCGTCGAAGTGGCTCGGCGATTACTTCGAGACGCGCGATCCGGGCGTGCTCGCCGCGCGCGCCGAGCTCGACAAGCTCAAGGCGCTCGATCTCACCCCGCCGCTGCCCGATCTGACCAAGAGCCTCGAGCTGCTGCGCGCCGGTCTCGCCGCGCCGGCGTCGTGATCCGCTTCCTGATCATCGTCTTCATCGCGCTGGTGCTCGGCGCGTCGGGCGCTTACTACCTGCACGCCGACGCGGGCTACGTGCAGATCGCGTGGCAGCACTGGGTCGTGCAGACCTCGCTGCTCGGCTTCGTGCTCGCGGTCGTGTTCGGGATCGCGGCCGTGTACTACGGCGCGAAGCTTCTCGTCGCCGGCGTGACCTTGCCGACGATCCTGCGCGACGCGCTGGACGAGCGGCGCGCCCGGCGCGCGCGCATCTCCTTCGAGGCCGGCTTGCAGCAGCTGCTCGAAGGCCGCTGGCGCAAGGCGGAGGTCGAGCTGATCCGGCGCGCGGCGGACCATCCGACGCCGGGACTCAATTATCTGCTCGCAGCGCGCGCAGCGGCCGAGCTCGGCGCGGAAGATCGCGTGCAGCGTTACCTCGAGCAGGCGAAGGAGACGCTGCCGATCGCATCGTCGCTCGCGCGCGCGCAGATCGCGACGACGAAATCCGACATCGCCGGTGCGCGACAGCTCCTGTTGCCGCTCCTGGCGCAGGATCCGCAGCACGAGCGGGTGGTCGACGATCTCGCCGCGGTGCACGAGCGCGCGCACGACTGGGACGCGCTCGAGCTCCTGATCAACGCGCCCGAGAGCGCGCGAGCGCTGCCGCCGCCGCGGCTGCAGGAGTGGCGCGCGCGCATCGCGCGAGGCCGCATCGAGGCCGCGATCGCGCGAGGCCGCGTCGATCAGCTCAAGAAAGCCTGGGAGTCCGCGCCGGGCGCACTGCGTAGCAACCTGGAGCTGCGCCGCCTCTACGCAGCGGGTCTCGCGAAGCTCAACGCCGAAGCGGAAGCCGCCGCGCAGATCTCCTCGGGATTGCGCGACCAGTGGGATCCGGCGCTCGTCGAGCTGTACGGCGCGCTCGAAGGCGTCGACGCCGTGACGCAGCTCGCCACCGCCGAGCAATGGCTCGGTCAGCACGGCGAGAAGCCCGAGCTCCTGTGGCTCGCGGCGCGCGCGTGCCGACGCAACAAGCTCTGGGGCAAGGCGCGCAGCTATCTCGAAGGCCTCGTGCGCGTCGCACCGTCGGCCAGGGCCTATCTCGAGCTGGCGCAGATCTGCCAGCAGATGCAGGCGGCGGACGATGCCGCGCGCTATTACCGACAAGGGCTGGAGCAGGCCGCCGCGGCGCCCGCTTTGACGACGCTGCAAGACTGGTAGAATTTCTCTACACCCGATCCTCCTCCCGGTGAATGCCTTGAAGCGCGCCGTCCTGCTCGCGCCAGCTCTGGCACTCTCTCTTGCGGCCTGCGGCAGCAGCCAGCCGCTGGGCGGCGGCGCCGTCGGCGGCAAGGCCGATGCGGCGCGATTCCTCACCCAGGCGACCTTCGGCCCGACGCTGGAGGACATCGACGCGCTCACCGCGAGCCGCGACTACTCCGCATGGCTCGATCAGCAGCGCGCCGCGCCGATGAGCCTCGAGCTGCCGTATCTGCAATCGCAGAACAAATCCTCGATCTCGCAGCCCGATCGCCTGGAAGCCTGGTGGCGCTTCGCAGTGACCGCGCCGGATCAGCTGCGCCAGCGCATGGCGTTCGCGCTCTCCGAGATCATGGTCGTGTCCGAAGTCTCTTCGCTCGCCACGCATCAGGACGGGCTCGCCTACTACAACGACCTGCTCATCAAGGACGCGTTCGGCAATTTCCGCGACCTGCTGCAGGACGTGACGCTCTCGCCGGAGATGGGCCACTACCTGTCGATGTGGCACAACCAGAAGCCCAATCCCGACATCGGCATCCGCTCCGACGAGAACTACGCCCGCGAAGTGATGCAGCTGTTCACCATCGGCCTGGTGCAGCTCGACCTCGACGGCAGCCCCAAGCTCGACGGCAACGGCAACACCATCCCGACCTTCACGCAGAGCGACGTCGCCAATCTCGCGCGCGTGTTCACCGGCTGGAGCTGGGGCAACGGCACCAGCGATGCCGACTTCGACAACGTCGACGGCGACTGGACCGTGCAGATGCAGGCGTACGAAGTGCATCACGACGAGAACGCCAAGGTCATCATCGACAACACGCCGGTGCCCGCGGGCATGCAGGCGGCGCCCGAGCTCAAGCTCGCGCTCGACAAGCTGTTCAACCATCCCAACGTCGGGCCGTTCATCGGCAAGCAGCTGATCCAGCGCCTGACCACGAGCAACCCGTCGCCGGCGTACGTGGCGCGCGTTGCCCGCGTGTTCAACGACAACGGACAAGGCGAGCGGGGAGATCTCTACGCAGTTGCGCGCGCGATCCTGCTCGATCCGGAAGCGCGCGCCGCGCCGACGCCGGGAAGCGGCAAGATCCGCGAGCCGCTGCTGCGGCCGAGCCATCTGTGGCGCGCGTTCCACGCCACGGCGCCGAACGGCCGCTACGACTATCTGCAGGCGCAGGGCAATCTCGCGCAGAGCCCGCTCGGCGCGCCGAGCGTGTTCAACTTCTTCCGCCCGACCTACCGTCCGCTCGGCGTGGTTGCGCAAGCCGGACTGGTCGCGCCGGAATTCGGCATCTCCGACGAGAGCACGATCATCGTCGCCTCCGACGAGCTGCGCCGCGTCGCGATGACCTACACCGGGTCGCAAGGCGCGAGCTCGGGTGCGTCCGACGCCATCCTGCTCGACCTCACGCCATGGGAGGATCGTGCGGCGAATGATCCGGAGCAGCTCGTCGACGATCTCGGCCTCGTGCTGATGAACGGCGCGATGCCCAAGTCGATGCGCCAGACCCTGATCGACTACGTGCAGACGATCCCCGTCGACCAGACCGATCAGCGCGTCGCGGAGCTGATCTACCTCATCGTCTCGTCGCCGCAGTACGCGGCGCAGGGTTAGGGGCGCGCGCATGCAACGTCCGATGAATCGTCGCGGCTTCCTGCAGCTCGGCGTCAACACGCTCGCGTCGAGCGGCTTGCTGGCGACGCTCGGGACCTTCGAGCGCGCGCTCGCCGCCGCCGACACCACCGGCTATCGCGCGCTGGTGTGCGTGTACCTGTTCGGCGGCAACGATGCATTCAACACGCTGATCCCGCGCTCGACGGACGCTTACAACCAGTACTCGCAGTCGCGCGGCAGCCTCGCGATCCAGCGGTCCAAGCTGCTCGCGATCAATCCGCACTCGAGCGACGGCAATCAGTACGGCGTGCACCCGAGCTGCAAGGGCATCCAGACGCTGTTCAACAACGGCAACCTCGCGTTCGTCGCCAACGTCGGCTCGCTGGTGCGCCCGGTGACGCGCGCGCAGTTCCTGTCGGGCACCGCCGACCTGCCGCTGCAGCTGTTCTCGCACGAGGACCAGACGGTGCAGTGGATGACCGGGCGTTCCGATTCGCCGGATCGCCAGGGCTGGGCGGGACGCATCGCCGATCTGCTCGCGACGCAGGGCTACTCGCCGAAGCTGTCGCTCAACATCAGCCTCGCCGGCACCAATCTCTGGCAGAGCGCCGGCAGCGTGCTGCCGTACAACCTCGGCAAGAACGGCGCGGCGACGCTCGACATCCAGGGCTTCCCGGGCGGTGCTGGACGCGTCGATGCCTACCTGAAGCTCCTGCAGCAGGCGCAGGCCGATCCCTCGCTGATGGCGCAGCAGTTCGCGCTCACCGAGACGCGCGGGCTCGAGCTCGGCAAGATGATCAACGACGGGCTCGGCTCGGTGCCCGGGTTCAAGACCAAGTTCCCCGCGACGACGCTCGGCGGCGACCTGCACCTGGTCGCGCGCATGATCGCGGCGCGCTCGCAGCTCGGCGCCGCGCGGCAGATCTTCTTCGTGTCGCATCCGGGCTTCGACACGCACGACAATCAGCTCTCGCAGCACGCGGAGCTCTTGCAGGTCCTGTCGGATGCCGTGAAGGCATTCCACGACGCGACCGTGGAGATCGGCGCCGACCAGCTGGTGACGACGTTCACCGCCTCCGAGTTCGGCCGCACGCTGAGCAGCAACGGCGACGGCACCGATCACGCATGGGGCTCGCACCACTTCGCGATCGGCGGCGCGGTGAAGGGCCAGGACATCTACGGCGCGATGCCGAACCTCACCATCAACGGACCCGACGACGTCGACACCGGCCGCATCATCCCGACGCAGGCGATGGATCAGTACGGCGCGACGCTCGCGCGCTGGTTCGGCATCTCCGGCTCCGACCTCGATCTCGTTTTCCCCAACCTCGCCAACTTCGACAAGCGCGATCTCGGGTTCATGAGCTGAAGGCGGCGCGCCTTCAACCGAGGCTCGGCCAGGTCTCGAACGCGTAGTCGAAGGAATCGTAGAAGAGGTGATCGGCGTCGAGCCCCGCGGCGACGAAACTCTTCTTCCCCGCTTGCACCATCACCGGCGGTCCGCTCATGTAGATCTCGGCGCCCGCGAGATCCGGATAGCGCTTGAGCACGATGTCGTGCACGAATCCGCTCTCGCCGCGCCAGTCGGCGTCGGGCTCCGAAAGCACCGGCGTGTACGCGAAGCGCGATGCGTGCTGCCCGGCCCATTGGCGCGGCAGCTCGTCCAGATACAGATCGCGGCGCGAGCGCACGCCGCGGAACAGATGGAATCGGCGCGCGCCGGACTTCGCCAGCGCCGATTCGACGATCGCCTTGATCGGCGCGAAGCCGGTACCGCCGGCCATGAGGATGACGGGACGGTCCGAGTCCTCGCGCAGATAGAACGCCCCGAGCGGGCCTTCGAAGCGAAGGATCGCGCGCTCGGGCATCTCGTCGAGCACGTACTTCGCGAAGCGTCCGCCGGGCGTGATGCGCAGATGCAGCTCCATCGGCGCGTCGCGCACCCAGGCATTGGCGATCGAGAAGCTGCGGCGGCGACCGTCGGCGAGGAGGAAATCGATGTACTGTCCGGCGAGCCAGCGGAACGGGCGGTCCTCCTTCGGCAGCTTCAGCCACAGGCCGATCACGTCGTGCGCGAGCATGCGCTTCTCGATCACGCGGGCCGGGAGCTTGCGCGGCCGCAGCTCGGCGAGCTCCGCAGGCTGGTGCAGATCGAGCGTGAGATCGCTGCGCGGGCGCGCGAGGCACATGAGGATGTAGCCCGCCTTCACTTCGGCGGGCGACAGCGCGCTCGGCGGGATTGCGTAGTCGACTTCGCCGGCCACGCAGCGCACGCGGCACGACGCGCAGCCGCCGGTCTGGCACCCGAACGGCAGTGCGAGTCCCTGCCGCAATCCTGCCGCGAGCACGGTCTCGCCGTCGCCGACGGTGAAGCGGACTTCGCTGTCCGCCAATCCAACCGTCCATCCAGCAGTGTTTTGCATGCGCTAGAGTTTACCGGCCATCACCACCGGAGAAGACGATGAGCGTGCTGAAGGAATTCCGCGAATTTGCCGTCAAGGGCAACGTCGTCGACATGGCGGTGGGCATCATCATCGGCGCCGCGTTCGGCAAGATCGTGTCGTCGGCCGTCGCCGACGTCGTCACGCCGCCGCTTGGGCTGCTCATCGGCGGCATCGATTTCTCGGGGCTCGCGATCACGCTCAAGGGCGGCGATCATCCCGTGGTGATCGCCTACGGGAAGTTCCTGCAGAATGTGTTCGACTTCACCATCCAGGCATTCGCGATCTTCCTCCTGGTGAAGGGCATCAACATGCTGCGGCGAAAGCACGAGGAGCAGAAGGCGATCGATCCGCCGCCGCCGACCAAGGAAGAGATGCTGCTCACCGAGATCCGCGATCTGCTGCGGAATAAATGACTCCTGTCGTCACTGCCGATTTCCGGGAATGGGCGCCGCAGCTGCCGCACGGGAAATCGGCGGAGCTCGCGGCGCACGTCGAGGCCGGCCGCGTGCTGTGGCTGCGCGCGCTGCCGTTCGCGCTCGAGCCCGGCGAAGAGCGGTTCCTCGACGAGCGCTGGTCCAATGGCGCCGACAAGAACATCAGCCTGGAGTCCGCGCAGGCGCCGCTGAAAGGTGCGGCGGGTGAAGCGAAGGATCTCGATGCGCTGCGCGGGATGATCGCGCGCTTCCGCACGCAAGCGGTGGCGCTGATCGAAGCGCTGTTCCCGGACTACGAAGGACACCTGCGCGTCGCGCGCACGAGCTTCCGTCCCGCGCGCGTCGAAGGGCGCGCGACGTCGTGGCGCAAGGACGACAGCCGCCTGCACGTCGACGCGTTCCCGTCGCGACCGAATCACGGCGAGCGCATCCTGCGCGTGTTCAGCAACGTCAATCCCAGCGGCGAGCCGCGGGTGTGGCGGGTCGGCGAGCCATTCGGCGACGTCGCGGCGCGCTTCCTGAGCCGGATTCCGGCGCAGATTCCCGGCTCGGCCGCGGTGCTGCATGCCCTGCACATCACCAAGTCGCGCCGCAGCGCCTACGATCACATCATGCTGCACCTGCACGACGCGATGAAGGCCGATCTCGAGTACCAGAAGTCGGCGCCGCAGCAGCGTATGGAGTTTCCGCCGGGCAGCACCTGGATCTGCTTCTCCGATCAGACTTCGCACGCAGCGATGTCGGGTCAGCATATGCTCGAGCAGACGCTGCATCTGCCGGTGGCGTCGCTCTACGATCCGGCGTCGAGCCCGCTGAAAATTCTCGAGCGGATGACGGGGCGCGCGCTGGTTTGAAACCGTGGGTCGCCCTTCAGGGCGACGCTTTCAGATGCTCCGCGACAAGCTGCGCGAACCGCTTCGGCTCCTCCAGCGGCGGCAGATGACCGCAACCTTCCAGCGTGACGAGCTTCGCGTTCGCAATGCGGCGCGCAAGCAGCTCGCCGTTGCCATAGGGCACGACGCGGTCCTCGGTACCGTGGATGACGAGCGTCGGCTTAGCGATCGCGCTGACGTCGATGCCTTTCTCGATGTACTGACCGGCCGCGGCGAATTGCGCCGCCCAGCATTCCTTCGGCGTCGGAAATTTCAGGCGCGCGGCGAGCAATTCCTCGAATCGCTGCGGATGCTTCTCGGTCCAGCCCGGTGCGAATGAAGTCGGCATGCCTCGCCGCGCCGATTCGATCGGCGGCAAGGTGGAGAGCTCGATCCAGAGTCGCAGCGTCGCTTCGGGGACCGGTGTCGCTTCGGGGCCACCGCACGTCGTCGACACGAGCGTCAGCGACTTCACGCTCGCCGCGTGATGCACCGCGAGATGCATCGCGATGTAGCCGCCCATCGAGTGACCGATCACGTGCGCTTGCGCGATGCCGAGGGCGTCGAGCACGCCCGCTGCGTCTTGCGCCATCTGGGCGATCGAGTACGGCGCCGGCGGCTTGTCGGTGCGTCCGGTGCCGCGATTGTCGAACGTCACCACCCGATGCGTCGCGACGAGCTCGGCCTGCAGATCGACCCAGCACCAGTTCGAATAGCCGAGGCCGGAAATGCAGATCGCTGGCACGCCGCGACCGTTGTCTTCCACCCAAATCTCGATGCCGTTCGCCTTCAGCTTCATGGCTCGATGTAGTTGAGGTCCTTGCCGTAGGTTTCGGGAAGCGATGCCAGCGCGACGAACGCCAGTCCGTAGACCAGCGCGCCGAGCGCAAGCGTGGTCGGGATCAAGCCCCAGTCCGTCTTGAGCGCGGTGAGCGCCAGTGTGATCGGAATCGTCATCGCCCGCACGAGGTTCGGCACCGAAGTCGACACGGTCGCGCGGATGTTGGTTCCGAACTGCTCGGTCGCGAGCGTGATGAACGCGGTCCAGTAGCCTTGCGCGAGGCCGACGACGAACATGATCTCGCAATAAGCGGCTGGCGTGCCGGCCTTCATCAGCACGAGCGTGAGCGCGACCAGCGCCGCGAAGCACAGATACAGGATGCGCTTGCGCGACTGCATCCACTCGCTGATCAATCCGGACAGCGCGCTGCCGATCGCGAGACCGATCGCTTGATACAGGAGCACGTCGGCGACTCTCAGCGGCGCGCTGAGCTCGAGCGCTGCGCCGAGCTCCGGCGCGAGCGTCACGAACAGCGCGGAGACGTACCAGATCGGCACGCCGATCGCGACGACCGCCAGGAAGCGTGCGAGCCGCGCGGGCGGATGCAGCAGGAGCAGCACGTTGCCCTGGCCGGATTGTCCTTTGTGCTCGGAGAAGATCTCCGACTCGCGCAAGCCGATCACGCGACCGATCAGCACGACGACGCCGAGCAGGCCGCCCGCGAGGTACGCGGTGCGCCAATCGAAATGGCCGCCGATCCGGGACGCGGTCACCGCGCCGACGAGACCGAGGAAGGAGATCACGGTCGTGCCGTAGCCGCGCAGGTTCTTCGGCAGCAATTCGGCGACCAGCGTGACGCCGGCGCCGAGCTCGCCCGCGAGACCGAAGCCCGCGAGGAAGCGCAGCACGGCGTACTGCTCGACGCTGCCGATGTAGGCGTTCGCGATGTTCGCGGCGGAGTAGACGCTGATCGTCGCAATCAGCGCGACGCGCCGGCCGAACACATCGCCGATCGCGCCCCACGCGAAGCCGCCGATCAGCATGCCGGCCATCTGCAGATTGAACAGCCGCACGCCCCAGGTCGTGATGTCGTCGCCGGCGATGCCGAGCTCGGTCAGCGACGCGACGCGCACGACGCCGAAGATGACGATGTCGTAGAGGTCGACGAAGTAGCCGATCGCCGCGACGACGACGGCGAAGATCAACGTCGCACGCGAGCTCGTCACGCGCTGATGAACAGGCCGCCGTTGACCGGGACGTTGGCGCCGGTGATGTAGGCGGAATCGTCCGCGCAGAGGAATGCGACGACGCGCGCGATCTCTTCGGGCTTGCCCATCCGACCCACGGGGATCTGCGCGCAGATCTTCTCGAGCGCTTCCGGCTTGATCGCCGCGGTCATCGGCGTCGCGATGTAGCCCGGCGACACGGTGTTCACCGTGACGTTGCTGCGCGCGCCTTCCTGCGCGAGCGACATGGTGAGCCCGTGCATGCCTGCCTTCGACGCCGCGTAGTTCGCTTGGCCGAATTGTCCCTTCTGGCCGTTCACCGAGCTGATGTTCACGACGCGCCCGAAGTTGCGCGCGCACATGCCGTCGAACACCGCGTGCGTGCAGTTGAAGGCGCTGTCGAGATTCGCGGCGAGCACCTCGCGCCAATGCGCGGGGGTCATCTTCACGAAGCGCGCGTCGCGGGTGATGCCGGCGGCGTTGACGAGCACGTCGACGTCGCCGATCTCGGCGAAGACCGCGCGCGTCGCGTCGTAGTTCGCCAAGTCCGCGAGCCTCACCGCGATCCCGTGCTCCTGGCTCCAGGCCTCGACGCGCGGGGCCGCGGACGGGTGATCCAGCGCGACGACGTCGTGCGCGCTGGCCTTGAGCGCGACGCAGATCGCAGTGCCGATCGAGCCGACGCCGCCGGTGACGACTGCGCGACGTGCCATCAGTTGCCCTTCCTGCGCTCGCCCGCGTAGTCGGCGGGCTTGTCCGGATCGAGCTGTCTCTGCAGCGCGCGATCGGCCTGCACTTTCTCGATGCTGATGTCGTAGCTCTGCACGACGAGCTTCGAGGTGCGGCCATCCGGCGCGATCGCGAGCGCCTGCAGCGTCAACGGCCCGGCGACATAGACCGGCGCGGCGTAGAGCGGCGAGCCGGACGTCGGCGGCGCCTTGCTCGTCGTGTAGACGATGATGGCGTCCGGATCATTGGTCGTGAGCCTCACGCTCTGCGGATTCTGATAAGCGCCGCCGGCCGGCGTGACGTCGAGCGTGAGCTCCGTCGTCGTCGGCGCGCTGATGCGCTTGAAGCGCGCCATCGGACTCGACAAGCCGCTCGTGCGGTTGTTGGCGAAGCAGGTGAGAAGCTTGCCGTCCTCGAGCGGCCAATCGACGGCGCCGATCGAGCGCAGCGTCGGATACTTGCCGCCGGCTTCGCAGTGGATGAGCGAATCGGCCTGGCTCGTGCGCAGCACCTGATCGTCGGTACGGATGATCTCCGGAGGCGTTGCTTCCGGCATCGGCTCGCGCGCCTTGTCGAGGAAGGCGACGATGTCCTGCATCGTCTCCTTGGTGCGCGGCAATTCGAGGTGATCGTAGGACTGCCCGTACTTCACGTTGTAGGGCAGGTTGTAGGCGCCCTCGAGCGCGGGCGAATCCTGGAAGGGCTCAGGGAAGAGATTGTCGGCGTGGCCGGTGCCGTCGTAGAGGGTCATGTAGCGCACGGCGCCCGGTGTCTCGCCGAAGCGATTGAGCTGCGCGAGCCACGGCGAGCGCGGCGCGAGCTCGAACGACACGACGCGATTCTGTCCGCGCGCGTCGGCCCGCGCGGTCCACACGCCGTGATTGGCGCCGCACGCGGCGACGAAGCTGCGCACGCGGTGGAATGCGTTGTTCTGCATCATCCACTGGCGTACCAGCGTCACGCCGAGCGAGTGCGCGACGATGTCGACCTGCCGCACCGCACGACCGCTCTTCTGCGAGAGGTAGGACTGCACGGCGGAGACGAAGCGCTCGAGCGTTGGCACCGACAGATCGTTCGAGTCGAACGCGCGCACGCTGTTCCAGCCGTACGCGAGTGCCCAGATCTCGTCGGGCTTCCAGCCGTGCTGGAGGAAATACGCGCGTGAGGGCAGCCAGAAATTCGCCGACACGGTGTTGCCGTGCACGAAGATCACCGGCGTGCGCGTGAGCCCGCCGCCGCTGCCCCTGCCGGGCAGGACGCCCAAATGCGGCGAGGCGGCAGGGACGCCGCGCTCCGAGCCGCCGAAGCCGCCGATCGGCTCTTCGGTTTCGTTGGAGATCGTCGCCTGGAAATCGGCAGGGAAGTCGCGCAGCTTCGGCGGCTCCTTGCCGACGGCTTTGAACATCTGCTCTCGCGGCGCGCACGCGGCGATCAGAGCGCACAACGCGATGATCGTCGTCCCCGCGCAGGCGGGGACCCAGTTTTGGTTTTTCTTTCTCATGGCGCCCAGAACAGATAAACGAACCGCAACTCGAATAACGGCACCGCCGGCACCGCAGCCGCTTCCTGCACGCCGTTGAGCTTCACGTGCTGGCACACGCTGTCGCCCGGCGTCGCGCAGTTGCTGACGACGGTGCGATCGCCGTTCGGCTGGATCAACGCGACCTCATAGTCCATCGGGAATTGGCTGCCGCGGCCGTTGATCGGATAGGAGACGCGGAAGTCGACGACCGACGACGCGCGATAGATGTAGTACAGGCTCGTCGACAGATAAGTCTGCCGGATGCCCTTGTCCTGGCGCTCTCCGGGAACCGGGATCAGCGCGAAGTGATTGGTGAGTGCGCACAGGTTGGGCGGGATCTGCAGGCCGGGGATGAGGCCGCCGGTGGGATTCTCGCACAGCGTCGTCGCCGGCTGCGGATCCTTGAACGTCGCGGTGACGTTGCCGAACTTGTTCGGCCCGCGCGACGCGCGGAAGAAGGCGCCGAAGTCGACGAACCAGTGCTCGTTGAACTGCCAGGCGAGATTGCCCTCGAGGTTGTAGACGTTCGCAGGCTCGGTCGGCGTCATGCCGCCATAGGCAGGCGTGTCGTTGCGGCCGTTGAATTGATACGCGGCGGTGCCGTCGAATTGCAGTCGCCCGAACAGGCTCGCGTGCAGCGCGATCTGCGGAATGGTCGACCAGTAATGGGTGCCGACGTTGAGCAGCGAGCGCGTGTCGTACGCGCCGGTCGGGAATTTCTCGGTCACCGAGAGCAGCGTGTTGAACTTGAGCGGGCCGAAGCGATGCTCGTGGCTGTAGATGCCGCCGAGCACGAACAGATCGCCGAAGCCGTTGCCGCCGGTGGTGAGCCCGAACAATCGCGAGCGCTCGGTCACCGCCTCGGACGCCTCCTGCCATCCTGCGGTGCCGATGACGCGGAAGATCTGCTTGTGATCGTCGAGGAACGGGATCTTCGTGTTCTCGAAGACGTTGCCGATCCACAGATAACGGAACAGCATCAGCGCCGCGTCGATGTGCTCGCCGTCGGGAACGAACGGCGCGCCGGCGGAGATCCTGTTGCCATTGTCGTCGAACACCTTGGTGATGTGCGTGAAGATGAGCGTGTGATCGGCGTAGGCGCCGCGTGGAAGGTCGCTGTATTCGGAGAGGTGCGGCGTGAAGAGGATGCTCGCGTTGGCCGCGCCACCCGCCAGCGACGCGATGAGAAAAACGAGCGCGCGCTTCATGGCCCGTGCATCCAGAAATCGCCCTGGCCGAAGTTCCAGGTCGCGGCGATCATGAAATAGCGGCTTGCGTAGACGCGCGCGACGCCGAGGCCGTCGACGTGATCGGTGCCGTTGCTCGTGGGAGAACAGCCGAGCGCCACGCAGCCCTGCGGCTGCTGCTCGTAGGGCAGATCGAGCTCGCCGCTGCGTCCGCCGAGCGGGATCACGTAATGCGCGGAGAGTCGCAGGCGCTGCAGCGGGAACCAGTGCGCGGCGAGATCGGCGCGACGATCGCGAATGCCGTTGTCGTCGATGCCCGAAGGATCGGGAAAGGTGTCCATCAGCAAGCCGGCGCTCGGCGGATGCGCGGAGCCGCGCACGTGCGCATACCGATTCGCAGCGCCGCTCAGGTGGAAGTACGACGCGCTCGCGTAGAGGTCGCGCCACACGCGCGCGGCGACCGTCGCGTCGAGGCTCCATTGCGCGCCCGGTCGCGTCGGCTCCTGTGCATTGAAGGCCGGCTCGTCGTTCTTGCCGAAGTCGCGCCAATGCGCGCCGACGTCGATGAACCAGCCGCGCACCGGACGCCAGTAACCGCCGAGCGTTGCGCCGTAGGAGAACACGTTGCTGCCCGCGTTCACCGCGGCGTCGGCGTTACGGCGGCCGATCGGCACGCTGGTGTCGATGGTGAAGACGACCGAAACCGGAATGTCGCGACCGTCGCGCCAGCCTTCCGATCCATACAGCACGGGCCCGAAGTGCATGCCGATGTCGGTGATGCCGGATTGCGCCTCGCGCAGGCTATTCGCACGCGCGTAGTCGGCGATCCCGCCGTCGGCCGACACGTGCGCGTAGCCGAGATCGGCGCGCGCGGTCCACAGCCTGCTCGAGAGGAACGGCAGCTGCTCGCTCTCGAAGAACGGGAAGAACCATTCGAGCTGCTGGTCGACGCGGGTTTCGGGAAAGCTTCCGTTCGCGCCATACGTCGGCGCAACGCTGTCGCGGCGCTCGCCGCTCGCGTCGAAGATCCCGTCGCGCGCGTCGTGCGAGACGATCGTCGTCGCATAGAACGCCGGATATTTCGCGAGATAGCGTCCGAACTCGAGCGACACCGGTTCACCCGCATGCGCCGCGAGCGGAACAAGGAGCGCAAGCCAGGATGCGCGGCTCATGCGCGCTCCGTCTGCTGGACGTGCTGCAGATAGGTCGCACGCAGCGCGGGCTTGTCGATCTTGCCGGCGCCGGTCTTCGGCATCGCCTCGACGAACAGGAACACGCGCGGCACCTTGTACGCCGCGAGCTTCTCGCGCAGGCGCGTCGTCAGCACTTCTTCATCGGGCTCGTGACCGGGCCGCAGGCAGATCGCCGCGAGCCCGACCTCGCCCCAGCGCGGATGCGGCACGCCCATCACCGCACATTCGGCGATCTCCGGGAGCGCGTAGAGCGCGGTCTCGACTTCCACCGGAAACACGTTCTCGCCGCCGGAGATGAACATCTCCTTGCGACGACCGACGATGCGGTGCAGGCCATGCTCGTCGCGCGTCGCGAGATCGCCGGTCCACAGCCAGCCCTGGCTGAACGACTGCGCCGTTTCGTCGGGACGCTCGTAGTAACCGTCGCACACGACCGGGCCGCGCAGCGTGAGCTCGCCGGTCTCGCCGTGCGCGACCGGATGGCCGCTCGCGTTGCGGATCACCGCGTCGAGGCCGGGCATCGGATAGCCGACCGCATCGGGATTGCGCTCGGCTTCCTCGAGCGAGATCGCGAAGCAGTTCACGCCGGCTTCGGTCATGCCGTAGCCCTGGCGGAAACGAATGCCGCGGGCGCGGAAGATCTGCGCGATCCGCGCGGGGCAGGGCGCGCCACCGGAGATCGCCCACTGCACGGTCGACACCTTCGCCTCCGCGAAGCGCGGATGCTCGGCGAGCATCTGGTACATCGTCGGCACCAGGAACCATTGGGTGACGCCGAGCTGCTCGGTCATCTCGAGATACGACTGCGGATCGAACGTCTCCATGATCACCACGCGTCCGCCGACCCAGAGCAGAGGCGTCGCGAACGCGTTGACCGCGGCGTGGAAGCAGGGCGTCGCCTGGATCACGCAATGCGATGCATTGAGTCCCCATGCGATCGCCGTGTTGGCCGCATTCGCCAGCGTCTGGCGATACGGGATCATCGCGGCCTTGGGCAAGCCGGTGCTGCCGCCGGTGAAGAGCAGCATGTGCAGATCGTTCTCGTCGATCGCCGCCGCATCCGCCCGCGCGGGCGCCTGCAACAACCAGCTCTCGTAGCTGTCGAGCGGG
>Ga0070741_10004358_pt1 | contig 33119 bp, 29 predicted proteins | sample Coa_R1_4_FD_66440 | JGI IMG/M metagenome (GOLD analysis project Ga0070741, IMG submission 66440) | Surface soil microbial communities from Centralia Pennsylvania, which are recovering from an underground coalmine fire - Coalmine... | ecosystem: Environmental > Terrestrial > Soil > Unclassified ... | reverse complement strand
CATCCTCGGCTTCTTCACCATCTCCTCCCGGCAGGAGTACTACCACCTCCCCGCGCTCCCCGCGCTCGCTCTCCTCGTCGGCGGCCTCCTCTCCGCCGCGGACGCTCCCCGATTCAACGCTCTCCCCTTCACCGCCGAACCCCTCCGCCGCACCCTCCGCGCCTCTCTCTTCGGCCTCGTCCCCATCGGCACCGTCCTCTTCATGGTCTGCGGATACTTCGCTCTCTTCGCCCCTGCACCCCGCCCCGGCGTCACCCTCAACGACCTCCTCAGCTCCAACCCCGCGCTCTACGACCTCTCCCTCGGCCACGTCTTCGATCTCACCGGCTCCGCCATGGGCTTGTTCCGCTGGCCCCTCACCGTCGTCGCCCTCTCCGCCCTCGTCCTCGGCCCCATCCAGCACCTCATCCGCACAGGCGCCGCAGGCAAATTGCGCGCTCCCAAGCCAGGACGCACCTTCGCCGCCAACCTCCTCATCGCCGCCGCCACTACCGGGATGCTCCTCGCCGCACATGAAGCCTATGTCCGCTTCAATCCCATCCTCGGCTCCAAAGACATCGCGCTCGCCATCAACGCGCAGAAGCGCCCCGGCGATCTCATCCTCATCGACGGCGAGCTCACCTCCGGCTCCTCGCTGCTCTTCTACACCCGCCAGCCCGCGCTCCTCGTCAACGGCCGCGTCAACGGCCCCTGGTTCGGAAGCTTCTTTCCCGACGCCCCACACCTCTTTCTCTCAGACCAGGATCTCGCTCGTCTCTGGCGCGGCCCCCACCGCATCTTCCTGCTCACCTACAACGCCACCCAGCGCGAACACTTCCTCACACCCTCTGGCCCGGTCCACGACCTCACCGACTCCGGCGGCAAAACCCTGCTCAGCAACCGCTGATCGAGCGCCAATGACCCGGGTGGCCCACCCTTTCACAGTCTCATCGTGAAAGGGGTATCGCGCGTGGTAGCGCGCGAGTGTCTTTGCTGTTGCTCTTGTCTTTGCTGTTGCTCTCACCTCAAAAAGAAAAGGGGCTTTCGCCCCTGTGGATGCCTTGCCGCCCGGAGCACCCCTACTCCGGCGCTTCCACCCTCCCGCCTTCCTTCAGCTTGTAAATCTTCCCTCTGTAATAAAAATTCTCCCCTCCATAGCTCGCAACCCACAGCACACTCCCCAGCAGATCCCGTAGCGGATAAATCGCCGCGTTCGACACCCATTGCGAATCGCCCAGCGCCGTCAAAACCGCCCCAGCCTGCAACCACCGGTTCGCCACCATCGCGAGCAGCCACAACCCGCCGGCCACCGCATGCCCGCTCAGCAATCCCCACAGCAGGCCCAGCACACCAAACGGCATCGCAAAGGTCAGCCCGCTGCCCAGGTGCCCCCACGGCCGGGACTTTCTCGTGCTCTGCATCCACCGCAACTGATTTCGAAAACTCAGCCTGAACGGTGAATCCTGCACCATCAGCCGGATCACATGCGTCGCCATCAGCACGCCCGTGCCCTGTGCGGCCAGCCGGTTCCCCAGCACAAAGTCATCCGCATAAAACTGCCCCAACTCGCCGAACCCGCCCACATCCTGAAAGCTCTTCCGCCGCACCGCCATCGTCGCGCCCAGCGCAAATCTCGTGCCTTCGATCATGTCCGCGACCAGCACGCCGCTCGTCATCTCCACGCTCTTCCCGACCGCATCCAGGTGCGACGCCAGCCCCGCTCGCTCATGCGGCGTGCCCAGGTACACACAGCTCGCCAGCCCCACCTTCGGATCCTTCAGCGTCTGCACCATCGCGCGCAGATAGTTCGGCCGCACCCGCACATCCGCATCGCTTGTAACGTACAGATCGTTCTCCGCCACAGAATCCAGCTTCGCCAGCGAGTACACCTTGGCGTTATGAAACTTCGGCATCGGCTCCCCACAGGTCACAAACTTCGCATTCACGTGCGGATACTTCGCCGCCACGCGCCGCGCCAGCCGCAAACCCGCATCCGTTTCATGCCGCGCGCAGAAAAGCAGTTCGTAGTCCGGATAGTCCTGCTCAAAAAACGTCTCGAAGTTCCGCTCCAGGCCCTGCTCGGTCCCGTGGACCGGCTTGAGCACGCTGATCCGCGGCAGAAAATCCGCCGGCACACCCTCGTCGCGCCGCCGCCGCAGCGCAAACCGCGCCGCCGCGGCCACCACCATGCCGCAGTAAACCGAGGAGGTCACCGACCCTGCGGCCGCAACCCAGAAGAGAACGCGAAGTGCAATATGCATTGTCAGAAAAGACGGGCTTCCGCAGCCCTGAAGCCCCGTCCGTCCAGTGTATCTTTACAAACTCCGCATCAGGACAACTGGCTCACTGGCCGACCGACAAACCGGCCAGCTGAAACGCTAATTTCTCCCACCACCCCTGTGTCCAATCCGGCCCTTTAGAATCAGGAATTTGCAAAATAGGTCCACCCCTAAGCTATTTCTTTTGAAGATTTTGCACAAAAACAGGGGGGAGGGGGTTACATCCCGACTCCCGGCGACTTTCACTCGCTGGGGTGGTCTACCTCCGCTTCTTCCCCGCCGACTGCACCGCATCGCGCAGCGGCACCGCCACCGGCCGGCGCACTGGAACCAGCCCCGCCTGCTGGCCCTGTGCCTGCTGCATCCGGCTCAGCATCTCCGTCCGGACGTACTCCACAAAACCCTGCATCTGCCGGTTCATCTCCTCCATGCGCTCGCGCATCTGCAAAACAATCGCAATGCCTGCGATGTTCACGCCCAGGTCACGCGCCAGGTTCAGGATGAACTCCAGCCGCTCCAGGTCCTCATCCGTGTACAGCCTCGTGTTTCCCTCCGACCGCGACGGCCGCAGCAATCCCTCGCGCTCATACAGCCGCAGCGTCTGCGGGTGAATGTCATACATCTCGGCCACCGCCGAGATCATGTACGCTCCCTTGGACTTCCTCTTCGTCGCCATCGGCAAAAGAATACCCTGAGCGAAGCGTCCTCGCATCCAACACCCAAACGAGACGCAGCTTTCCTAACCCTTCTGACCCGCTGCCCCGCTGATCCGCTATACGAAGGAGCCCCGCATGGCCCGCTCGCTGAACCCCCTCTTCCTCGCCGGCCTCGGAGCCGGATTCGCCGCCGCCGCCATCGCCACCACCCGCGCGCTCCGCGCCGCACCACCGCCGCACGGCGCCGTCGTCCTCATCACCGGCGGCTCGCGTGGCCTGGGCTACGCCATCGCGTCCCGCTTCGCCCGGCGCCCCGTGCGCCTGGTCCTCGTCGCCCGCGACCGCCTCGAACTCATGACCGCGCAACAGACCCTCATCGACGAGCACCCACACCTTCGTCCCGAGGACTTCTACCTCTTCGACGGCGACCTGTGCCACCCCGCCGAGTGTCAGCGCCTCGTCGAGGAAGTCTTCGCTCACTTCGGCCGCATCGACGTCCTCGTCAACGACGCCGGCATCATCGAGGTCGGCCCCGCCGAGGCCCAATCGCTCGACTCCTTCTACCGCGCCATGCACATCCACTTCTACGCTCCACTCCACATCCTCTGGGCCGCGCTGCCGCGCCTGCGCCAGCAATACCCCATGCCGGGCTGGAACCGCCGCTGCGCCATCGTCAATATCGCCTCCATCGGCGGAAAGGTCACCGTCCCACACCTGCTTCCCTATGCCGCCTCGAAGTTCGCCCTCGTCGGCTTCTCCGAAGGTCTGCACGCCGAGCTTCGCAAGGACAACATCCTCGTCACCACCGTCTGTCCGGGCCTCATGCGCACTGGCGGAGAAAATCACGCACACTTCACCGGCGACGTCGAAGCCGAAAAACGCTGGTTCATGTTCAGCGCCAAGACTCCCGGCATCGCGACCACTCCTGAGCACGCCGCCTGCCGCATCTACTCCGCCGTCACGCATGGCTGCGCCGAGATCATCATCACACCGCACGCCTGGCTCGCCGCCCGCGTCCACGGCGTCTGTCCCGCCACCAGCCAGCTCTTCGCAAGCCTGGTGAACCAGTACGTTCTCCCATCAGCGCCGTGATACCTTCCTGTGGATGAATGAGATTGAAGCCGTCGGCGCGGAGGCAGCGCTTAGCGAAGCTCCGCCCCAGGCTACGGTATCCGGCGGGCCAGAGCGCCCGTGGATCTTCGGCTTCATCATTGCGCCGTCAGCCATTGTCGCCAATGGAGTCATCCAGGGTGGGGTGCTCGGCTTTCTGTTGAGCCAGCAAGGCATCGGCAGCAAGGTGCAGTCCCATCTGATCGGCCTGCTCGCTCTGCCGACAAGTCTCTACTTTCTCTGGAGCCCGATCACCGACTTCTTCGTGCGGCGCCGCACATGGTCGCTGGTCGGCGGTCTGCTGTCCGCGGTTCTGATGGCCGCGGCATTCCACCAGAAAGACCTTAGCTCCACGCCTGCGCTGTTTCTGATGCTGCTGAGCGCGTGTCTCAGCCAGCTCGTCGTTTCAAGCTGCGGCGGCATGATGGGTGCGTTGCAATCGGAACGCAGCAAGCGGGTTGCGGGCAGCTTCTACCAGGCTGGATCCATGGGGCTCGGAGCGCTTTCCGTCAGTGTTCTCATCGGGCTCAGCTCGCGCGTCTCGCGCGACACGCTTTCTCTCGCCGCCGCTGCGCTCATCGGGCTGCCGACGCTGTTCGCACTCGCCGCTCCAAAGCAGGACCAGCTGGCGACAGGCTCCTTTGGCCACACCATGCATCGTGTCTGGCTGGAGTTCAAGGGAACGTTCCTGAACTGGAGAGCGATTCCCTACACGCTCTGCATGCTCTTTCCAATCGCCACCGGCTCGGCCGTCGGCCTTATTCCGGGTATTGCGAAGAGCTATGGCGTGAACGGCGACCACGTCGCCTGGGTGAACGGCCTTGTTGGCGGCCTGCTCACCGCCGGTGGATCGCTTGTCGGGGCGGCGATTCCCGCACGCATGTCAGCACCGGTCGTCTATCTCTGCGTGGGTATCGTCAATGCGGCCACCATTGCTGTGCTCTGGCTGGGTCCGATGACGCCTGCGACCTACTATGTCGGTGTTCTGCTGTACCTGTTCACCGTCGGCACGGCGTATGCGCTCTTCACGGCCGTGGTGCTCGAGTTCCTCGGTGACTCCGGCAAGAGCGGCAGCGGACGCTACTCCATCATCAACTCGATGGGCAACATTCCGGTTCTCTACATGATCGAGGTGGACGGCTGGGGCGCCGACCGCTGGGGCACACGTGGCCTGCCGGGCATCGATTGTGTCGTCGGCGGATTAGGAGCGGCGCTGCTGCTGAGCTATTTTCTGGTGCGGGGAAAGAGAGTTAGGGGTTAGCGAGTTAGAGACGGCCTCGAGTTCCTGACTCCTCCTAACTTCCAGACTGCTTGCTCAGCGATCCTGTTCCCGTGTCTGCACCGCACGGGCCGGTCAGCGACCAGTTCGATACAGTCAGCGTCGATCCATCCGCCGAGAAGCTGCCCGTCGCGGTGACGCTGTTGCCCGTCGTGTTGTCCGTGTAGGTCAGGACAAAGTTGCCGCCGGTCACCTGCGAGTTCACCACCGGCACTGGGCTGACGAAGCACTTGTTCGTTCCCAGGTTGGCCGTTCCGCTGAGCGTGAAGTTGCCGTTGGAATCTCCGTCCGGAGACTGCGTCAGACTCGCAGTCACGTTCATCACGGGGCCGCTCGCGTCCGCGAAGCTCCCCGCGTACGTTCCGGTTACCGAGCTGAAGTTCTGTACCGAGGCCTGCGCTGCGGATGCGAATGCGCACTGCCCGCCCGAGACGTTGACCGTAGCCTTGGACAAAGAGCGTCCGTCCGCAGACAAGGTGCCGGTAACGGTCAGGGTGCCGCCGGCAACCGATCCGGTCAGCGTGGTGACGTTATTCGAGTCTGTTGTCCCGCTGACCGTGATGAGGTCGCTCGCGGTCGCGCAGCCGGTTGTCGCGTCCGCATGAAAGATTCCCTTGACCGGGCTCGTGCCTAGGTTTGTGGTGCTGTCGGTCAAGGAGCCGGAGATGCTCGGTAGCGGAACCCCGCCCGAGGCGCTGACCTGCCAGTTGCCGCTCACCGGATTCTGGGGTGTGTCATAGATCACGCCATCGTCGGCACAGCCGGCCAGCGACAGCATCAAAACCAATGTTGGAACAGCAATCAGGGTGCGGCGAAACGGCATAGCGGGCTCCGGCTTAGCGGCTGCTAAGGCAGTTGGCCCAAGTATTGCAAGACCCCCCGCCCGGCACCATTACCCGGAACGGTTACCCCCACCCCCGCATGGCGGCCCAAAACACCCGGTTTGTGGCGTGTTTTCGATGGAAAATGCTCATTCAACAGCATCCAATTGCGAACCCGAGCATCAGATAGATTGACAATACTCCACTCACATGCGAGAGTGAGGGAGGTCAGACAGACCCGGCCGGGCCGGGCTAAACCCGATTCAGGGCCGGAATAAGGCCCGGTACAGGAGCAACAACATGGCAAAGATTATCGGAATCGATCTCGGCACGACCAATAGCTGCGTGGCCGTGATGGAAGGTGGAGAGCCCAAGGTTATTCCCAATGAGGAAGGCGGGCGCACGACCCCGTCGATCGTTGCGTTCACCAAGAACGGCGAGCGGCTGGTGGGCCAGGTGGCGAAGCGCCAGGCGATTACCAACCCGCAGAACACGATTTACTCGATCAAGCGCTTTATGGGCAGGCGCTACAACGAAGTCAACGACGAGATGAAGATGGTGCCCTACAAGGTCGTCCAGCAGGGCGACCACGTCGCCGTTGAGGCGCAGGGCAAGCTGTACACCCCGCCTGAGGTCTCGGCGATGATCCTGCAGAAGCTGAAGAAGGCCGCGGAAGACTACCTCGGCACGACCGTCACCGAGGCCGTGATCACGGTGCCGGCGTACTTCAACGACGCGCAGCGCCAGGCGACCAAGGATGCCGGCCGGATTGCCGGTCTCGACGTGAAGCGCATCGTGAATGAGCCGACGGCGGCCGCGCTGGCCTATGGGCTCGACAAGAAGAAGGACGAGACGATCGCCGTGTACGACTTCGGCGGCGGAACGTTCGATATTTCGATCCTCGAGGTTGGCGAAGGCGTCATCGAGGTGAAGTCGACCAACGGCGACACGCACCTGGGCGGCGACAACCTGGACGAGCGCATCGTTGAGTGGCTGATCTCGGAGTTCAAGCAAGAGAGCGGTCTCGACCTCCGCTCCAAGGGCAACGAGATGGCGTTGCAGCGGCTGAAGGATGCCGCCGAGCGCGCCAAGATTGAGCTCTCGACCGCACAGGAGACGGAGATCAATCTGCCGTTTATCACCGCAGATGCCTCCGGACCAAAGCACCTGGTGCGCACACTGAGCCGCGCGAAGCTGGAATCTCTCGTCGATGACCTGCTGCAGAAGTCGATTGGACCCTGCAAGCAGGCGATGAAGGACGCCGGTGTGGACGCGAGCAAGATCGATGAGGTCGTGCTGGTGGGCGGACAGACGCGCATGCCGAAGATTCAGCAGCTGGTGAAGGATCTCTTTGGGCGTGAGCCGCACAAGGGCGTCAATCCGGACGAGGTGGTCGCGGTTGGTGCGGCGGTCCAGGCTGGCGTGCTCGCCGGCGATGTGAAGGACCTGCTGCTGCTGGATGTGACGCCGCTGACGCTGGCCATCGAGACGATGGGCAGCGTGGCGACGCCGATGATCCCACGCAACACCACGATCCCGACCAAGAAGACGGAGACGTTTTCGACGGCGGCCGACAACCAGACTGAGGTCGAGATTCACGTCCTGCAGGGCGAGCGGCCGATGGCGGCGCAGAACCGCACGCTGGGCAAGTTCAAGCTCGGCGGAATTCCGCCGGCTCCGCGCGGCATGCCGCAGATCGAGGTCACGTTTGACATCGATGCGAACGGCATCCTGAACGTGACGGCCAAGGACAACGCAACCGGCAAGGACCAGAAGATCACGATTACGAGCTCTTCGGGTCTGAGCAAGGATGAGATCGACCGCATGGCCAAGGATGCCGAGGCCCATGCTGCCGAGGACAAGGACGCCAAGGAGAAGATCGAGGCGCGCAACCAGCTTGACTCGATGGTCTACAACGTCGAGAAGATGCTGCGCGAAGGCGGCGACAAGGTTGCGGCGGCAGACAAGAGCGACGTCGAGACTGCTCTGGCCGATGCCAAGACGACGCTGAGCGGCGGGGATCCTTCGAAGACGGAGCTCGACGCTGCACGTGAGCGGCTGACGACGGCAAGCCACAAGCTCGCTGAGGCGCTGTACAAGGCGCAGTCCGCGGGTGGGTCCGCTCCTCCGACCGACGGCGGTGCAGCGGCCGGTGGAACCACCGAGCAGCCGAAGGACGAAGGCGTGATCGACGCGGAGTATGTCGACACAGAGAAGTAAGAGACGGGAGTCAGAAGCCAGATAAGAACCAATTCGACTCCTGGCGCGTATTACAAGGAGGAGTGCTTCGAAGCTGAGGCCTCCTCCTTGTTGTATCGGCGTCAGCGATGGCTGCATCTTGCGTCACCGATGCGACAAAGCGATGACGAAGAAACGACACGGAATTGACTCGAAAAACGAATCGAAAACGGGTGGAACGGGTTCTAATAATTAGCCGGAATTTCGGGCAGAAGGGTGGCGGAGGGATGACAAACGAGAGAGCGAAGGACGATGGGGCCTGGCCACAGGGAGTGCAGTGGAACCTCGGCTTCGGGCACGAGCACATGGGCGAGATCCTTTGGCGGTGTGACGCGCTTCGCGCCGGCCGTTTGTATCAGCGGAGTCTTTTTGCGACGCGCGAAGAAGCGGAGGAGTTCGTCGCGCGCATGCAGCAGGTGGAACCGGACCAGGTGTTCAACGTGGAGGCGATCAAGGCCTCGACCGTGTGGAACTAGCCGGTCTATTGACGTCTCGGGCATACAACAACCGCGGCTCAAAACAGGGCCGCGGTTGTTGTGTGCGCGTCGCAGTGGTTGTTGTATGCGCGTTGTAGCGGAGCAAGCAAGATGAGCGTCAACTGGCTGGCCGTGCAGGCCGTCGCAAGCGTTGTGCTCGTGATCACCAGCGGCGGCGCCATCGCGTATGCGGCGCTCCAGCTTCGGCACGAGCGCGAGTACCGGTCCGTGAACAACCTGGAAAAGCAGCTCAGCTTCTTCCTCAGCGATTCCTTTGTGGCGGCGCGGCGGCGTCTCGCACAGGCGCGTGTGGGTGAGAACGGGCTGCTTCCCTGGAGCATCGATGAGCCACCCATCGCGGCATTCGAGGTGCTCGACTTTTACGAGCACCTCGGCCTGTTGGTCAAGAAGGTGCATCTGGACGTGTATGACGTCTGGCACACGTTCTATGAATGGGCGCAGCCTGTCTATGTGGACCTGCAGCCGCTGATCGAAAACCCGGACAGCCCGTACTCGGTGCAGTACAGCGACCTTCGCAAGCTGATGCGCGCCATGGACGAGATCCAGATCAAGCGCATGCATGCCAGGAACGCCAACCACTATTCGCTGTGGACGCCGGAGCGAATTTTGGATCATTACCGCTATGAACTTGAAAGCTCTGAGGCACCCATACAGCCGATGAGCCGTCGCGCACGGCGGAAGGCCGAGGCTGCTGCACGGGAGCGCGACCTTGCCTGAAGGCAATGAGATTCATCGCTGGGCGGAGCGGCACGGCGCGGCGCTCGCCGGCAGGAAGCTGCGCATGGAGTCGCCGAACGGCCGCTTCCCTGACGCCGTGGCGCTCGACAACCGCAAGCTGGAGCGCGTGCTCGCCAAGGGCAAACACCTCGGCTATGTCTTTGGCAGAGACCGCATCCTGCACGTGCATCTGGGCCGTTATGGCGATTGGACCGAAGGCCAGATGCCGCTCGCGGAGCCGAAGGGTGCGCTGCGATTGCGCATGTGGCCAGTTGGAGCGAAGTCGCGCGGGGGTGCAGTCACGCCGAACAAGCGGCACGGCTGGTACTCGTCGGATGACGGCACGAGTTCCCTTGCGCCGAGCGACATCGACTGGCTGGAGCTGCGCGGCGCCGCGGCGTGCGAGCTCTGGACAGATGCGGAGTGGCAGGCGCTGCTCGAGCGGCTCGGCCCTGACGCTCTCGGCGATGAGCCAACAGGAGCGGATGATCCGCAGCGGGCGTTCGATCGCATCCTGAGCGCAAAGACGCCGATCAGCGTTCTGCTGATGGACCAGTCCGTGCTCTCGGGCATCGGGAACATCTACCGAGCGGAGCTGCTGTTTCGCGCGGGGCTCGATCCGTTTGTCGAGGGCCGCGAGGTGCCGTTGGCGACGCTCAAGGCGATCTGGAAGGATTCCATTCCGCTGCTGCGCGCCGGCATGGTCGATCGCCGGATCGTTACCACGCGTGCCAGGCACCGGCCCACGAAAAAGACCGGGCAGCCGCTGAAGGAAGAAGTCCACTACGTTTACCGCCGGCACGGCAAGCCATGCTTCGTCTGCGGCACAAAGATCGAGCGCCGCGACATCGCCGGACGGACGCTCTACTGGTGCCCCGTGTGTCAGGCGGCTACACCTCGATGATGCGGTCTTACGTCGCACCGCTTCTGTAGAGTAAGTTGAGTAAGAACACTATGGCAGGACCAAAGACCAAGGACTACTACGGCACACTCGGCGTGAAGAAGACCGCCTCGCAGGAGGAGATCCGCAAGGCGTTCCGCAAGCTCGCGCGCAAGTACCATCCGGACGTGAACCCCGGCGACAAGAAGGCCGAGGAGAAGTTCAAGGAGATCTCCGAGGCCAACGATGTTCTCTCGGACGACAAGAAGCGCAAGGTCTATGACCAGCTCGGCTTCTACTCCGACAACATCGACCCGGCCGCGGCCGAAGCCTATGCCCGCGCGGGCGCCGGTGCTGGTGCTGGCGGCTTTGGAGGCGGGCACGCTGCCCGAGGCCAGGGGGTTCCGTTCGACTTCTCCGGCTTTGACTTCTCCGGATTCACACCCGAGGGACGGCGCACGTCGCAGTCTGAATCCAGCGGCTTCGGCTCCAGCTTCCGCGACATCTTCGGAAGCATGTTCAGCGGCGGAGGCCGCCAGCCGCGAGGGCCGCAGCCCGGCACCGATCTTGAGTACCAGGTGGAGATTGATTTCTGGACCGCGATTCGCGGCGGCGTTACGCGCCTCGAAATTCAACGGCAGTCACCATGCCCTACATGCAAAGGCTCGGGTGCCGTGGGCAAGCCGATGGAGTGTCCGGAGTGCCACGGCACCGGCCAGGTGCAGCAAACCGGCGGACGCATGAAGTTCAACATCCAGTGCCCACGGTGCGGCGGCAGCGGCAAGGTGCAGAACACTTGTCCCACGTGCGACGGCGCGGGCGTCACTACGCGTCACGAGCCGCTTGAATTTCGCATCAAGCCCGGCACGCGCGACGGGCAGCGGATCCGCCTCGCCGGCAGGGGCAATGCGGGCACCGAAGGGGCGTCCGCCGGCGACCTTTACCTCATCATTCGCGTCGGGCATCACAAGCTGTTTCGCCGCGTTGCGGACGACATTCACATCACGGTCCCGGTCACCGCGATGGAGGCCGCGCTTGGCACACGCATCGAGGTCCCGACGATTGACGGCGAAGGCCATCAAGCCGGACGCGCACAGCTCAAGATCCCGCCCGGAACGCAAACTGGACAGAAGCTGCGCATGCGCGAGAAGGGCGTCCCCAGCGCAACGCGCGAAGGCCAGCGCGGCGATGAGATCGTAGAGATCAAGATCATCGTTCCACGGATTCAGGACGAGCGTTCGAAAGAGATTCTGCGCGAGCTGCAGCGCCTGAACCCTGAAGACCCGCGCGCCGATCTCTTCAACGAGACGTAAACAAACTGCGCCCGCAGCGTTGACTCACCCCGCGCGCAAACGTAGGCTGAGCCCAATGCCCTCTGCGCGTTTTCGAGCGGCCACGGGCCGCCGCGATCCAGCACTCGACGGTCTGCGCGGAGTCGCCATTCTGCTCGTCTACATCTTTCACTACGGCGGCGGCCTGCGTTCCACGAATCCGCTCGTGCGCGGCCTGGGATACTTCACCGAAACCGGCTGGACTGGCGTGATCCTTTTCTTCGCGCTCTCCGGCTTCCTCATTACGGGCAGCCTGTGGGACTCGCGTGAAGAGCGCGACGTGCTGCGCAACTTCTACACGCGACGCGTGCTCCGAATCTTTCCGCTGTACTACGCCGTCATCCTCATCGCGCTCCTCGCGTCGATCGCGCGCGGCACTCGCCTGGCGGAGCTGACACCGGTTCTCCTCTACGCCGGTTTTCTGCAGAACCTTCCGGGTCTCGTCAGCACAGCGCTACTGCCAATTTCACCGCTGCCGCTCTTTCATCTCTGGAGCCTCGCGGTCGAAGAACAGTTCTATATCCTCTGGCCTGCGCTGGTTCTCTTTGCCGGCACACGCTCGCGGGCGCTGAACCTCAGCTTGTGGATCGTGGCGCTCTCTGAGGTCTTCCGCATTCTCACGCATCTTCCCATCGTTCCGCCGGCCTTCGCCACCACGCTGGATCCATTCCTGCTCACGCATGCGGGCACACTCGCGCTCGGCGCTGCTCTTGCGCTTGCGCTTCGCGGTGAGCAATGGCCGCTCATCGAGCGCTGGGCTGTCACTGCCTTCTGGTCGGGCGTCGCTCTTTACCTGCTCGCGAGCTGGCGCTCCGCGAGCTTTTATCTCTCGCCTTATCCGCAGTTCACCGTCGGTCTGCTGGGAGTGGGTATTGCGTCTACCGCAATCATTCCCATCGCAATGCGAACGGGTCGCCTGCGCAGTATTTTGTCGTCGCTGCCTCTGCGCTTCCTCGGCCGCATCAGCTACGGCTTCTACGTGCTGCACATCTTCATCGAGCCGCTGATTGATGTCCTCGGCGGCCACGCCGCGCACGCAACCTCCGGAGCGAGGTATCAACTCGCGCGGTTTCTCATCGCGTTTCCCATCACCGTCGTGCTCGCCACGATGTCGTATTACTTGTTCGAGCTGCCGATTCTCCGCTACAAACGACGTTTCCCGATGCATTCGCCGCTTCCCGACCCCGCCCACACCGCGTCGAATCCCTCCACCTCGCTCTAATTCACCGACGGTTGCTCGACATGATCGACCACAATTACGCCTACCTCACCCTTCGCCTTATTCAGCTTCAACCCAAGCTGTTCCTGGATTGCCGTAAAGATGGAGGGCAACTCAGCGTTCGGCGCCTGGCTGTCGTCCCACTCCAACTTCACGTCGAACCTTCCCGGCAATCCTGTATGGTCCTCCACGTTCTTTCCGGTTTGCCTCGACAGCGCGCCCGCCAACTCCCTCATCGACATCGCCTTCGCGTCCAGTACCTTTGTCGTTCCGTTGGCGTTCGTGCTCATGGAAGCCTCTTCCGCCGCAGTCGCGGCCTTCAGCTTCATGCCTTCCCTCGGCACAATCAGCCAGTAGACCACTCGCTCCCGCGTCTCGCGATGAAAGCGAAACTGAAAGCGGTCCTGTAGCAACACAAGCAGGTCTCGTTGAAATTCCGGTGGCTCGAGTCGCTCATTCGAACCTGTCTTCGCTTCAATGTCGTACCGCTCCTTATCAATCCATCCAGGAGCTTCGAGGATTTGCTCGTCCTCTACGCCCAGCGCCAGCCTGATCAGCTTCTGCACCGTCGCATTCGTCCCGACGTATCGTCCTCCGGGAAGAAGATCTGTCTCCTGATGGTCATCCTCGCCCACATGAGGCCGAATCGATGCCACTTCAAACCCGGCCGCCGCGGAGGTGGGAGCCGTCTGCGCACTCATCCTCTGCAGATCAGTCGCAAGGATCGCGAGCGCGCCGATCAAGATGAGCGCTCTCCATTCCTGTAATTTCATTGCCAAAGGAGCCACCGCATTCGCCTCCTGTTTGTTAACAGACAACTACGCACCGCGGCACGCCGCAGTTCCGAATGACGTTGAAACCTCGCACGTTGTCTGGTTACAGAAACCCCGTGTCGAATTACGAATTCATCGAACGAACATCGGCCACCTCGCATCCGATTTCCGGCTCAGGCATCCAAAGCAGGGTGGCGACTTTGCTCGCCCGATCCCCGCACGAAGGAAGCAGGCACCGGACGCATGGCAAGCGCTACCGCGACGCTCGACCAATCCACGGCCACTGAGGCGCCGCAGGAGGTCACGCAGGGCGTAAATCCATGGCTCATCGCGGCGTCGGTCATGCTCGCGACGTTCATGGAGGTGCTTGACACCGCGATCGCCTCGGTCGCGCTTCCCTACATCGCGGGCTCGCTCTCCGCATCCACCGACCAGGCCACGTGGGTGCTCACCAGCTATCTGGTCGCCAACGCCATCATCCTCCCGGCGTCCAACTGGTTCTCACTCCGCTTCGGACGCAAGCGCTTTCTCATCTCCTGCGTCATCATCTTCACCATCGCCAGCTTCGCCTGCGGAGCCGCACCAACGCTCGGCTTTATCCTGTTTGCGCGCGTCATCCAGGGTGCAGGTGGCGGCGCGCTGCAACCGCTCTCGCAGGCCATCCTGCTGGAGAGCTTCCCTCCGCGCAAACGCGGCGCCGCCATGGCCGTCTTCGCCTTCGGCGTCGTGGTTGCACCGGTGCTCGGCCCCACGCTCGGCGGTTGGCTCACCGACACCTACTCCTGGCGCTACGCCTTCTACATCAACATTCCTGTCGGCGCGATGGCGGTCTTCATGATCAGCCGCTTCGTTCACGACCCGCCGTACATTTCCAAGGCCAAGGTCGCCGCCTTCGACAAGATCGGCTTCGGCACGCTTGCCGTCTGGACCGGCTGCCTGCAGGTCATCCTCGACAAAGGTCAGGAGGTCGACTGGTTCGGGGCCATCTGGCTGCGCTGGGCCACCCTCACCTTCGTCATCGCGTTCGCGTGGTTCATCTGGCGGTCGTTCCAGAAGGACCCGCTGGTTGATCTTCGCGTGCTCGGCAACCGCAACTTCCTCATAGGCTGCATACTCATCTTCCTGTTCGGTATCGGCATCTACTCGACCGTTACTGTGCTGCCGCTCTTCTACCAGGAGTTGCTCGGCTACACGGCATTTACCGCTGGCCTCGTCGTCGCTCCGCGCGGACTCGGCGCCATCTGCGGCATGCCCGTCATCGGTTATCTCTCGAACAAAGCAGACCCGCGTTATCTGCTGACCTTCGGCTTCATCGTCTTCGGTCTTACGACGTTCTACTTCGGCTCGGTCACCACGGGTATCTCGCCGACCACGCTCTTTCTTCCGATCCTCATCACCGGCTTCGGCCTCAGCTTCGTCTTCGTGCCCATCAACACTGCGGCATACGGCACACTGCGCAACGACCAGATTGGCAACGCCAGCGGCCTGTTCAACCTGATGCGCAACGTCGGAGGATCAATCGGCATCTCGCTCGCCACTACATTACTCGTCCGCCGTGCCGACGTTCACCAGAACGAGATCGTCAACCACGTTCCGAGCACCAGCCTGGCCTTCCAGAACAGCGTGCAAGGCTCGCAGCACTTCCTGTCCGGCTACTTCGGCGGTGCGAACGCAGCAATACCCGCGCAGGCCAGTCTCTATCAGCAACTCCTGAAAGAGTCCTCGACCTGGGCGTTCGTCGACGTCTTCCGCTGGCTATCGCTGCTCTGCGCCGCCTGCGTCATCGTCGTCTGGTTCTTCAAGAAGGTGAAGCCAGGCCGCGGCCCCGCCGGCGCACACTAATGCCCTCCCACAAACGCGGGCGCCCCATCTTCGGAATCCCCGGAGAGCTTGCTCGCGGGGTGAGCCGCACGCTAACGTAGGCATCGCGCGTTAAGACGCCCGAGTGCCTTTGCCTCTCAGCGACATCACCGCACCGTGAACGTCGCCTCCAGCGGCGTCTCCGCCGACGACGGCCCCGCCATCACCTTGTATTCGCCGCCCGGCCGCGTCCAGCGTTTCGCAGCGACATCCCAAATCGACTCATAAATCGGATCGACATCCATCGTCACCGTCCTGCTCTCACCCGGCGCCAGCTCGACCTTCCTGTACGCAATCAGCCGCTTCCAGGGCTCACCCGCGCTCGATGGGAGGCTCGCGTACACCTCGGCCACCTCAGCACCAGCGCGCGCACCGGTGTTCGTGACAGTGAGTGTCACGGACTCACCATCATGCCCCACCTTCAAAACCGAATATTTGAACGTCGTGTACGACAGCCCGAAGCCGAACGGAAACAGCACCGGCTTCTTCTGCGACTCGTACCACTTGTATCCAACTGCCGCGCCCTCGATGTTGTAATCCACCTTGAAGCTCAACACACCGTTCTTCACCGGTGGCGGAGGCTGCGCAATCGCCGTGCGCGGCAATTCATCCGTGCTCTGCGGGAACGTCATGGGCAGCTTGCCGCTCGGGTTCACCTCGCCGAACAGCAAGCGCGCGACCGCGTCCGCTCCCTTCGATCCGCCGTACCACGCCTCCAGCACGGCAGCCGTACTGTCGAGCCAAGGCATCGTCGCCGCCGTGCCTGTCTCCAGCACCACCACGGTATGCGGATTCGCCTTCGCGACTGCCTCAATCAGCTTGTCCTGGTTGCCCGGCAGCGACAGATTTTCCAGATCGTTGCCCTCGGCCTCGAACTGCCACGCAAACACAATCGCCACATCCGCGGTCTTCGCCCTCGCGACCGCATCTTCGATCCGCTCGCCAGAGCTGAAGCTCACCGTCGCGTCCTTCGCCTGAGCACGAATCGCCTTCAGAGGCGACGTGGGGAACCAGATGTGCTTTCGCCATGGGGTCCCGCCAACCTGCCCCGGCGCATCCACCTGCGCCGACCCGCCGCCCGAGATCATCCCCATGTCCGCGTTGAACCCAATCACCGCAATCGAGCGCACCTTCTGCGCATCAATCGGCAGCGTCGCATGCTCATTGCGCAGCAAGACCGCGCTTCCCTCTTCAACCTTTTGCGATACCTCAAACCCATGCACCGGATCCACCACGCCACGCACTACTGGATCATCAATGATCCCGCTCGCGAACTCCGCCCACAGCACGCGACGCACATGATCATTCAGCTCCGCCTGCGGAACCTCGCCGTCTTCAACAGCCTTCTTAAGCTCCGCACCGTAAAACAGATCCAGCGGCTGCTCCTGGTCGAGCCCCGCATGCGACGCCTTCACGGTGCTGTGGGTGCCCTCCCAGTCCGACATCACAAATCCTGGAAATTTCCACTCCGCCTTCAGCACATCGTGCAGCAGCCATGTGTTCTCGCACGCATAATCGCCGTTAACCCCGTTGTAGCTGCACATCACCGCATCCGGATGTCCGGTCTTCACGCCAATCTCAAATGCGAGCAAATCGCTCTCTCGTCCCGCACGCTCGCCAATCTGCGCATCCACCTCCTGCCGTCCGCTCTCCTGATCGTTGAACGCGTAATGCTTGATGTCGGAGATCACATGCTCGCCGCCCTCGCATCGGATGCGCGCGCCGACCATCGTCCCTGCAAGCACCGGGTCCTCGCCCATGTACTCAAATGTGCGCCCGTTCCGCGGATCGCGCGTGAGGTTCGTGCCTCCGCCGAGCGTCGTGTTGTAACCCTGCATCCGCAGCTCATCGCCGATCAGCTTGCCGTATGCACACGCCTCTTCCGGGTCCCAGCTCGCAGCCGAGCCCACATTTGACGGCAGCGCAGTCGAGTAGCGTCCATTCTCCGCACTCTGCCGCACACCATACGCCGCATCGCTCATCTGGATCAATGGAATGCCCAGCCGCGGCACGCCCAGCACAAACCCAGCGCCGCCGTTCGACTGATCCTGCACCGCCTGAATCTCCGGCGGCAGGTTCTTCTGCCGTGCCATGCCATTGCCATGCAGCAGCGAAATCTTCTCATCCAGCGTCATCTGCTCAAGCACCAGGTCGGCGCGCCGCTCCGGCGACAGCTTCGCGTCCATCCACGGCCAGTTCTTCCCCTTGTTGCTCTGCGCCGATACCGCCAATGCAGTCACGCCGAGCAATCCAAGCACGGCCACACGATGGGCTACCTTCGTCACGCGTTTCGCTCCTTTGCAAATAAGGCAGCCAGTCTAGCATCTTGCATGCACGACTGGCTGCATATGATTTGCAAAGAAAATCGATTGTCTTTCGATTTAGGGCGGATCTGGCTGCCTCTCTCCTGATCCCTGATCCCCCGTTCCCTGTTCCCTACTGATTCACTCCGCTCGCCAGGAACCCGCCATCCACAACCAGAATTTCGCCGGTCACAAACGCCGCCGCATCGGACGCCAGATAGACGGCCGCGCCTACGAGCTCCTCCGTCCTGCCGAAACGACCCATCGGCGTGCGCATGCGCAGCTCCTTGCCGCGCTCACTCTTATCCAGCAACTCCGCATTGAGCGCCGTGCGAAATACACCCGGAGCAATGCCATTCACCGTCACGCCCTGTGCTGACCACTCCACCGCCAGCGACCGCGTCAACGCACCCACGGCAGCCTTCGAACACGCATACGCCGTCACCTCTTTCAGCGACACGAACGTGTTCAGCGACGCAATGTTGATGATCCGCCCATAACCCTTCTCGAGCATCTTCTTGCCAAAGATCTGGCACGCGCGCAGCGTCCCGGTCACGTTCGTCTCCATGATGGAGTTCCACTCGTCCTCAGGAAAATCGACCGTCGGGGCGCGCTTGATCTTCCCCGCCGAGTTGATCAGGATGTCCACCTTCCCGAACGCACCGATCGTCGCATCGCAAAGCGCCTGCAGGCTCGCACGGTCGCCCACATCCGAGGCCACTCGCAGACTCCGCCGCCCGCGCGCCTCAATCTGCTTCGCCGCTTCGTCCACCTGCTCCTGCCGGCGCGAGCTCGCCACAACATCCGCCCCCGCGTCCGCCAATCCGAGGGCCATCGCCAGGCCAATGCCTGACGTTCCACCCACCACCACCGCCGTCTTTCCCGTCAAATCAAACAGTCCAGCCATCAGCCTCTCCTTATGCCTTGCCCTGCTGCGTCGCTTGTCCTTGCTCCCCCGTGACCGGCTCGCCCGAATTCAAAGCCACATGCTGCAAAATCTGATCGACTACCTGCTCCGGCGGACAATCATTCACCACGCGCAGCGCATCCTTCGGCGGCTCCAGCGTCGCAAACTGGCTGTCCAGCAGCTTCGGATTCATATACTCGTGATGCCGCGCAGCGAGCCGCTCACTCAGCAGCTCCTTATCCCCATCCAACCACACAAACGTCATCGCATTCGGCGGAATTCCGTTGGCCAGCGTCTGCCGGTATTTCTCCTTCAGCGCCGAACACGCCAGCACTCCGCCCTCTTTGCTCTGGTACCAACTCCGCAGCAGGCTGTTCAGGATCTCCAGCCAGGGCTGGCGATCCTCATCGTTCAGTGGAATCCCCGCGCGCATCTTCTCTTTGTTCGCCGCGGGATGATAGTCGTCCGCATCAGCGAAGACCGTGCCGGTGCGCTGCGCCAGCAAAGTGCCGATCGTTGTCTTCCCCGACCCGGTCACTCCCATCAGCACCACAATCATTTCCGCGCATCTCCGAACAAAATCTATGCCACTGTACCACTCGGGTGCCCCACCCTCGACCGGCGCAGCTGGCAGGGTGGGGTGCACATCCCTCTACCTTACGCGCTCTGGCCCAGAAACACCGGCCGGATATGCCGGTCCCAAAGGTTCGTCGTCACGTTCTTCGCGATCACATCCTCGTGCTCCTCGAGCTCCTTCGTGTACCGCTCGCCCATCTTTGCCGCAACCTTGAAACCCACGTGCAGCAACTGCCGGAAGCTCGGGTTATACGCCGGATTCTTCTGATCGTGCCGCAGCGCCGACGTGTACTGCTCGCTGGTCCACCCGTCGACCTCTTCTGGCTTCGGTAGCTTCGCGCGGTCGATGTCGATCACCGTCGCATACGGCGCGCACAGTTCATCCGCATGCGCATACGCCTCGCGGTAGACGTCCTTCGCGAGCTGCAGTCCCGACCCGCCGGCCTCCGCCAGCCCGATCAGCTCCTCCAGCCACGTCGTGCCTGCCGTCTTCAGGTGCACGCCCGCGTCGAACTTCGTCACCGCCGCATGAATCGACGCATAGATCGAAAACTTGTCCGACCCCGAGTGCACGCTCAGCTTCAAATTCTCCGGCAGCCCATACCGCTGCACCGCAAACGCAATCGCCGCGATGTCCTCCTCGAACTCCTTGGCAAACTGCTTCACATCGCCCACGTAGTCCACGCCCTTGTTGAACCGCCCCGTAAACTTCGGCGCAATCGTCTGGATCGGAATCTTCTCGTCCGCAATCGCCGCCAGGATAATCAGCAGCTCCACCGGCGTCTGCGGCGCATCCGTCTCGTCCATCGAAACCTCAGGAACGAACTTGCCCTCGCCCTTCTTCTCCACCAGGAACCGATAGATTCGTCCGGCGTCCTGCACGGCTGCAAGAAACTTGTTCGCGACATTCTTCACAAACGTCACATCCGTCTTGAACGGCGCCGCAACCCGCGGAATCCGCACCTCGCCAATCAACTCCGGATGCCGCGACACAAACGCATCCACGTCTTCCGGCTTCGCTGGCTTGCCAATCTCCTCGGCGACATCAATCGTGAAGAAGTCGCACGGCTCGATGAACCGCTCCACGTTTTTCAGATTGATGTGGTCCGCGTCCAGGAAGTATGGCTGCTTCCAACCCAGCTCCTTCACGGCCGCATCCGCCGCCTTGCGCGTTCCCTTCGGCTCGCTGTTGATGATCGTGTGCTCGCGGTTAGACTTGTTCCACACCGGCACAACCTCACATCCCGCTTCCTTCGCCTTGATGCAGGCCGCCAACTGGGCCTTCGCCTGGTGCGCGAACCGGTCGCCCACTCCCACCGAATACTTCGGCAAACGCATCTCACTCGCCATCACAGCTCTCCAATCAAAAAAACCTGTCTGGAATCATTCTGACGCTCAAGGAAATCACGGCGTCTTCGCGTCCACCAGCATATCGACATCCGGTCAGACAGCGCAACAATTGCGTCAGACAGCAACCGAAAATCGTGCAGCGTCGCTGCGAGCTAATTTACAAACCGCCCCTTGTACGCCCACAGCCCCAAACCCGGATTCGAGATGTAGAAGATCTCCTCACCATCCACCGCATTCCACCCGTCCTTCAGCTTCTCCGGGTCGTACTTCTTCATGTACTCGCCCAAATCCCCATACTCAAACAACACGCCCTCAACCTCCTCGCGCGTCAGCCCGCCCGGGCAGTACCGAATCGTGAAGCGCCCCTCGCTCGAGCCATGAATCAAATGCGCCGCTGCACTCAGATTGCTCGCCAGTCCCGGATCTTCCTTCACATATTTAAGCGTCGCGGGCGTTCCGCAGTACCCAAACTTCCGTATCAGCTTGTCGATCGTCGCATCCTCGCCAAACTCGTGCACACCGGGCGCCAGCACGATCAGCTCCGCGTTGTCGGCCAGCGCCATGCGCGTGCGATACACGCTCTTGTTCCCCAGCCACGTCGTCTTGAACTCATGCGGATCGAGAAACACCACCGCCTTCTTGATCTCGCGATCCAGCATCAGGAAGTTGCACTTCAAACTCAGCTCGGCGGCCTTCTCAAAGCACTCGTTGTCATCGCCAATGAACAAGCCGCGCATTACGAGTTCGCCCTTGTCATTCTTGTTGACGACGGTCTGCACATACACAATCGGCAGATTCTTCGCGAAGTGCTCGCTCGCATAATTCAGCACGCGACGCACCGGCGTATCCGCGCGCCCCATCATGCGCTCCATCCCATACACCGCGCCCAGAAAGTGCGACCGGTGTATGCCCATGACGCCTCCAGTCCCCACAAAAATATTCTTCGACCCGTTCGCCATCCCCACCACTTCATGCGGCACCACCTGCCCGATGGACAGAATTACATCGTGCCCGCCATCCCGCAGCAGCTTGTTCACCTGCGCCGGCCAGGTGTAGTCCAGCTTCCCCTCGCTCACCTCGCGCATGAACTCGCTCGGCACCTCGCCGAGCGTCACAATGTCATTGCGCCAGTCGTGCACCCGGATCCTGTCCTTCGGCGTCTTCGGATACATCGTCGCCAGCTCGCTCTCGCTCATTGGCTTATGCGTTCCCAGCGCCGGCAGCACATCGGTCAGCCGATCGCCGTAGTACTCGAACGCCATGTCCGTCAGCTCACCGGCCTTGGAGTGAAACCTCGTAAAATCCGGCGGCACGGCCAGCACCCTCTTGCGCGGCCGGATCTTCTCCAGCTTGTCCAGCGCCTCAAACAGCCCCGCCCGATACTCCTCCGGAGACATCTCCGTTGTCGGCGATCCAGCAGCAAAGAACAGACTCATAGGCCTCTTATGTTAGCTCCGGATTAGCGCCGCCGCTCTAAACCGCTGAACAAGCTCCTAAACCGAAACGACTTCATCCCCGGTCTGTCCCGCGATCGTCTTGGCGGCGAAGCCGCGTCCTGCCGCATGCAATGCTTGACATCATGATGCCTTCCCTGCAAGCATCATGATGTGCGCACCACCCTCACCATCGACGATGATCTCGCTGCCCTGCTGGAACGCGAGAACCGCCGCGCCGCCGAGCCTTGGAAGCAGACCGTCAACCGGGTCCTTCGCTGCGGCGTCGACCACCTCAACCATCCCGCAAAGCGGAAGCGCTTCACAGTGAAGCCCCTTGATACCGGCATCACTGCAGAGCAATGGGCCGCTTGGGAAGGCAGGAAGCTGGAAGACATCCTCGACGAAGCCGAAAGAGAAGAGAAGCTTGATCGCTCCCGACGCTAATCTCCTCATCTACGCTCACCAGCCAAGTTCGCCCTTCCACAATCGCGCAAAGGCCTGGTTCGAACAACTACTCTCATCGTCTGAATCCATCGGAATCCCGTCCGTCTCCATCTACGGATTCCTGCGATTCATAACCAACCCGAGCTTCCAACCCCGGCCATTGACCTTCTCTGCAGCTTCCGAAACCGTCGATCTTTGGCTTGCAGTTCCAAGCGTCCGCGTTCTTCATCCCGGCGATCGCCACTGGAAAATACTGCGCGAACTCGGTGCGAAAGTACATATCCGCGGTGGAATGGTTACAGATGCAGTCCTTGCCGCAACTGCCATCGAGCACAGCGCCGTCGTCCACACCAACGATCGTGACTTTGCCCGCTTTCCCGGCCTCCGCTGGCACAATCCTCTCGAAAGTAAATAATGGACGGCTGAACAAACATTGAAACTGGTCCATAGAACAATCGTGTAGCAGCGTGCGCAGAAAGAGGAGACTTTATGTTGCGAGGCGTAGCGATGGCAGCGGCCGGGTTGATGATCACCATGAATCTGAATGCCGCAGTCAAGGTCGAAAAGGTGGAATACAAAGGCTGGCATAACTGCTGGCGCATCACCAACGGCGATGTGGACCTCATCGTTACTGCCGACGTCGGCCCGCGGATCATCCGTTACGGCTTTGTCAACGGCCAGAATCTCTTCAAAGAGTTTCCCGATCAGCTGGGTAAGTCCGGCGAGAAAGATTTCCAACTCCGCGGCGGAGATCGCGTGTGGAAGGCGCCGGAGGATCCTGTAGCTTCCTGGGCTCCGGACAATGTGCCGGTTGAAATTGCAGTCACCCCGACCGGACTGATTGCGCGTGCTCCTGTGGAACCGCTGACGAACCTTCAAAAGGAGATCGAAATAAGCTTGGCTCCTTCGGGCACTCAGGTCCGGGTAGCTCACCGCATTCGAAACCACTCTCTCTTTGCTCTCGAGTTCTCACCCTGGGTTCTGACCATGATGGCCCAGGGCGGCATCGAAGTAACCGCGTTTCCGCCGCGAGGAAAGCACCCGATCGATCTCGCGGTAACGAATCCGCTGGCCATGTGGGCCTATACGGATCTTTCCGACAAACGCCTGACGTTTACCAAAAAATATTTAGCCCTCCGGCAGGATCCCAATAACTCCGCCGCGCAAAAGGTTGGCCTGTTCAACCCTCACACCTGGGGCGCGTATGTCTTGAACGGAGAAGCGTTCATCAAAGTGGCGCAGGCGGACCCCAACAAGGTCTATCCCGACTTCGGCTGCTCCTTCGAGACCTTTACCAACAATGAATGGCTGGAAATGGAAACGCTCGGTCCGCTCACCAAAGTTCCGCCCGGAGGTGAGGTCGAGCAGGTTGAAGATTGGGCGTTGTACAAAAACGTCGAACTCCCGGAGGTCAACGATGGGGAGATCGACCGCGTGCTTCTTCCCCTTGTTCAGGCCACACAAGCCGGCGCTGTCCAATAAATTCTCCGACCATGAAGGTCGAGTACGTCCGCTTCTGCCAACCGTAGCCAGCCTTTAGTGCTTGACACAACATTTAAACTGGACTCAAGAATGAAGAAGAAGTGCCCGGCGTTCGGGGCCCTTGCCAAGCTTGCTTGCTGGGGCAAATCGCCGGGCATTCGCATTTTATAACTTACGTTCTATGAAGACTTTGCAGGCCTCACCCCGAAAAAACGGGACTTTTCTTACTTCGAAGACACGAAGTCCAGACCTAAGTCCCATCTTTCGAAGACTTTGCACAAAACCCCGGGGGGGTACCTACAACTTGTACGCCTTCCTCACCAGATTCACGGTGAGGTCCTGGGCCGTTTCGAAGGCTTCATCCTCGTCGAGCCTGCCCTCGGCAACCAGTCTTCCGAGGAACGCGCAGTCGATCCTTCGGGCCAGGTCGTGTCGGGCCGGAATGGACAGGAACGCCCGGGTGTCGTCGTTGAACCCTACCGTGTTGTAGAAGCCGGCCGTCTCGGTCGCCTGCTCACGAAACCGCATCATGCCCTCGGGCGAGTCATGGAACCACCACGGCGGCCCCAGCCGCAGGCATGGATAGTGGCCGGCGAGCGGCGCCAGCTCGCGCGAGTAGGTCGACTCGTCGAGCGTGAAGAGGATGAAGGTGAAGTTCGGCTCGTTGCCATACTTCGAGAGCAGAGGCTGGAGGCCACGCACGTACTCAGTCGGAGAGGGAATGTCCGCTCCCTTGTCTCGCCCAAATTTCGCGTAGACCAGCGCGTTGTGGTTGCGAATCGAGCCGGGATGGAGCTGCATCGTGAGGCCGTCTTCCACGCTCATTCCCGCCATCTCGGTCAGCATCTGGGCCTGAAACAGCTCGACGTCGCCGGTCTGCGTCTTGCCGGTGTAGATCCGTTCGTAGAGCGCGGAGGCTTCACTGAAGGGCAGATCCGCGGTGCGCGCGGTGAGGTGGCCGTGATCGGTGGCCGTGGCGCCATTCTGCTTGAAGAACGCGCGCCGCTTGCGGAGGGCGCTGAGATAGCCCTTATAGTTCGAGACGTCCTCGTTGGCGGACTCGGCCAGCTTCTTCAGGTTGTCGTGGAACCCGATGTACTCCGCGTCGACGACAGCGTCGGGACGGAAGGTGGGAACGATGCGTCCTTTCCATCCACTCTCGCGAATTTTTTTGTGCTGCCTCAGCGGGTCGAAGGCCGTGTCGGTTGTGGCGAGCACCTCGATGTTGAAGCTTTCGAAGAGGGCGCGCGGGCGGAACGCAGGTGTGCGCAAAGCCTTGTCAATGGTGTCGTAGTACTCGTCAGCGTTGTCAGGGCTGAGCCGGTCCTTCAGACCGAACTGCTTCTCGAAGGCGTAATCAATCCACAGGCGCGTGGGAGTTCCGCGGAAGAGGTAGTAGTTTTTAGCGAAGATGCGCCAGACTTCACGCGGGTCAGCCCTCTGCTTGCCGTCTGACTGAGGAATTCCGAGGGACTCCAAACTAATTCCCTGCGAGTAGAGCATGCGGAAGATGTAGTGATCCGGTTGAATGAAGAGGGCGGCAGGATCAGGGAACGGCGAGTCATCGGCAAACCATTTCGGATCAGTATGTCCGTGCGGGCTGATGATCGGTAGATTCCGTATGGACTTGTAGAGCTTTGCCGCAACACTGCGCGCCGCAGGCTCGGCAGGAAACAGCCTGTTTTCATCCAACATGGTTCATCCTCTTGGTTGTGCTCGTTGGTCTTAGTAGCTACGGACGACAGGCTATCAAAAGTCGCGCACGCCTGTCTGACAGGTCTGTGATTCGCCCGCCGCTTGCGTGGTCTACTGGAGTCTGAAGCCTTCCCATCCTACCCATCCTGGAGATTTGTTTGAACGCTCTGCAAACCCCTGAAACGCTTACTACAACTGAGTTCCTCGCACGCGTCTATGAGGCCGGACCGCGTGTGGCGGTGTTTGATTGCGATGGAACGTTGTGGGGGCCGGATTCGGGCTCGGCGTTCATGTACTGGACGATCGAGACGGGACTGCTTTCCGCAGAAGCGACGGGGTGGCTGAACGAGCGGTACGCCGGATATAAACGCGGCGATGTATCGGAACTGGCGATCTGCGGAGAGATGGTCCAGGTGTATCGCGGGCTTCCGGAAGAGACGCTGCGCAGAGCCGCGGCGGAGTTCTTCCGCGACAAGATCGAAGCGCAGATTTTTCCCGAGATGCTGCAGGTAGTGCGCGATCTGCAGGTTGCCGGGACTGATATCTGGGCGGTGAGCTCGACGTGCGACTGGGTTGTGGAAGAGGGTGTGAGGCGGTTCGGAATTCCGGCCGAGCGCGTGCTTGCGGCCTGCGTCCAATGCAGCAATGGAGTTGCATCCGATGTGCTGCGCGATGTGCCAACGGATGAAGGAAAGGTCTCTTCCCTTGCTCGCGCCGGGATCAAATCACCGGATGCCGTGTTCGGCAACTCGGTGCATGATGCGGCGATGCTTTCGATCGCGCGGCATCCTTTCCCGGTGAACCCGTCGGCAGAGCTGGCACGGTTCAGCGCGGACCACGGATGGCCGGTTTACTATCCGGTTCCACGATAACAATCTGATTGCTGGGTTCAAAGTGGGAACCCAGAGGTGTACCCCCGGGCGGTCTGACACCCGTCTTACACTGACAGCACGACGTGAAAGAGTCTATTCGCAAACTGCCGTCGAATCATTCCTCCAGTCCGCGGCCGCTTCGGTACGTGGTTGCCGGACTGATTCTTCGTGGCGAGCATTCGCAGCGCGAGGTGCTGATCTGCCAGCGCAGTGCGGACAAGCCGATGGGGCTGAAGTGGGAGTTTCCGGGCGGGAAGGTTGAGCCGGGCGAGACTCCCGAGCAGGCCCTCGCGCGGGAGCTCGATGAGGAGCTGGGGATTCAGGCAAGGATTGGCCCGGAGATTACAGCCATTCGCCACAAGTATCGCAATGGCGGTTCAATTCATATTCAGTTCTTCACTATTGAAAGCTTCACGGGCGAGCTGCGGAACCTGGTGTTTGAGGAGATGCAGTGGAGCACGTTCGACCGCCTGCCGGAGTATGACTTTCTCGCGGCAGATCAGACGTTGATTCGCGAGCTTGCGGAGGGCAAGCTGCTTTAACTTGCCTTGAGCAGACCGACCAGCATGACAGCCGTGAGGATGGTGGCAAGAGCCGTGAGTGTCCACGCCACGATGTTGTAGGACGTCTTGTTGCGCCTGGCGCCCATCAGGGATTTTTTGTTGACCAGGATGAGCATGAAGACCAGCACCGCGGGCAACAATACGCCGTTGAGCACCTGCGAGAGCACGGCGAGCTTTGCGGGGGGCCGGTTGGAGATGAGGATGACCGCCGCGCCAAGGACGAGAAGGCCGGTATAGAGCCAATAAAAGACGGGCGCTTCGCGGAACTTTTTGCTGAGGCCACTTTCGAAGCCGAGCGCTTCGCAGACCGTGTATGCGGTGGAGAGCGGAAGGATCGAAGCAGCGAAGATGGATGCGTTCAGAAGACCGAAGGCGAAGAGAACCGAGGCGTACTGGCCGCCAAGAGGGCGAAGGGACTGGGCGGCGTCGGCGGCGTCAGAGATGTTGTGAATGTTGCCGACGAAGAGCGTGGCGGCACAGGCGATCACGATGAAGGCCGCGACGATGATGGAGAAGACGGAGCCGAAGACCGCGTCAGTCTGAGCGAACTTGAGCTTCGATGCAGGTGTGCCTTTGTCGACGACGGAGGCTTGCAGATAAAACTGCTGCCATGGCGCGACAGTGGCTCCGATCAGCCCGACAGAGAGATAAAGGTAGTCGGAGTTGCGCAGGTCACGAATTCGTGGAAAGCGCAGTGTGTCCTTGACCGCGGAGCTCCAGTTGGGGTGTGCGAGTACGGCAGTGATGATGTAAGCGATGTAGAGGAAGCTGAGAAAGACGAAGAGTTTTTCGAGCTTTTTGTAGTCGCCGTAGACGACCAGCACCCAGACAAGCACCATCACGATGGGCACAGAAATCCACTTGCTGATGTGGAAGAGCGCGGCGCTGGAGCTGACGCCGGCGAACTCGCTGACGACGTCGCCGAGGTTGCACAGGACGAGGCCGAACATGAGCATGGCTGTAATGCGGAGACCGAACTCTTCGCGGATGAGCTCGCTGAGGCCCTTGCCGGTGACCACGCCCATGCGCGCGGAGATCTCCTGCGCAAAGGCAAGCATGATCGCCATGGGGATCATGGTCCACAGCAGCGCGTAGCCGAACTGCGCGCCTGCGGTGGCATAGGTGTAGATGCCGCCGGAGTCGTTATCTACGTTGGCCGTGATAAAGCCGGGCCCAAGCACTGCGAGGATCAGCAGAATGCTTGTGCGCCAGCGTCTCCAGCGGTTCATCGGCGGCCCTCCGGCGGGTTAGTTGGCTGCGGAGGCCAGGCCTTCACGCTGCACAAGTTGATGAAGACGCCGAGCGGGTTCTTCGAGGCTCGCGTCCTCTGCTACACGGACATTCTCTCTGATGTGCACAGGGTTCTTAGAGGACACCAGAAGGACGGTGTTCGGATGCAGAACCAAGGCTGCCTTCAGCATAAGCGCTGCGAGCACTTCGCGTCGCGCCAAATCGCGGCCCGTGATCTGGGACCACCGGCGGCACCGCTCCTTATCGCGGGTGAGAGCGTCGTGGAGGGCTGGTAAATGTTCGGTCAACGCACGGTGGTGAATGTGGAAGGCCGGCTGGAGGAGCTTGGGCTCAAGAGGATTGAGGATGGACCAGTCATGTTGGACGATGCGGCAGTAGGCCGGGCGATCGCGGAGGAGTGCAGAGACTTTTGTGCTGTCGCTGGCGATACCGAATCCGCCGATGTTGTCTTGTGCCACCGCGTTGTTGAGGAAATCGAGCAGAGCGGTGTCGGTGAGGTCGGTGGATTCGGGTTCGTGCAGGAGCAGAATATCGATTTGCGTGGTGCGCAAATTGCGGAGGCTGCGTTCCAGTGAGGCGCGGGCTTCGGCGGCGTTGAAGTTGGATTTCGCCGGAGGGGCGGCGGTGGCCCCGGCGGAGCGCGCGAGGCGCTTGAGTGCCGGGACGCGCTGCAGCACAGGACTCGCCACCCGGCGTACGGTGCGGATGAGGCCACCGCGAGCGGGTGGGTCGATGCCGAACTTGGTTGTGATGGTGATGTCAGGGTGGCGGGCGAGGAGATCGCCGACGCAGGACTCGGCCTCACCGTAGCCGTAAAGAGGCGCGACGTCGAAGTGGCGGATGCCGGCGTCGTAGGCGGCGTCGAGGAGACGCGCGCTTTGGCGACGGGAGATGCCGGCCATGAGCACGGAGCAACCGAAGCCGAGGCGGCTTGTCTCGCGGCCGCTGGATGCGAGCCGGATGTGTTGCATCTTTTTCCTTTCCATTCTGCCGAGGTGTTTTCGTCAGGATTTGTCGAGGATACCGCGCAGCCGGGCGACGATTTTGGCGACCTGCGCGTCATTGTGGTAGCCGCTGCGCTCGGCGCGCGCACGGCCGGCGGCGGCGATCCGCGCTCGCGTGGCTTCGTCGGGAAGATAGTGGCGGATCTTTTGCACGCATTCTTCAATGCCTTCGAAAAAGACTGCCTCTTGGTCTTCGACGAAGCGGGCGAGGTGGCCGGGTGAGCGCTCGACGAGCAGGAAGCCTTCGCAGGCGGCGATCTCGAAGCTCTTGTGGGCGAACTCGTCGTGATTGGAGTGTGTGAGGAAGCTGAGGTTGATTTTGGCGCGCCAGATCGCTTCGCGGTAGTCGCGGCCGTACAGTTCCCTGCCCGTGTAGATGGCCTGTTGGGCTTCGGGTGTCAGGCGCTCGCGCCAGACGGAGCTGCCGGAGATGGTAACGGGAAGCTTGAATTCCTTCCAGAGGCGCGTGAGGAAGCCGGCGCGGTCGTCGTACGGCGTGCCGATGAAGGAGACGCCGCTGTCGCGGTCGGCGTCGCTCCAGCCGGGGGGCGGCGGGAAGTGGATGGTGGGCTCGTATGCGGTCTGAATCTTGAGGACGTCGCGCGCGCCGTGCTCGCGGTATTCGAGGACATTTTTGTCGCGCTGGACTACGTGGAGGTCGAAGTGTGTGAGGTCTTTTTTGTAGAGGCGCCAGCCGGGATCGCCACGCACACCGAACACGTTGTCGATCATGTAGCTGACGCTGGCGATGCCCATGCGGCGGAGCTTTTCGAGCGTCTGGGGCTGGAGCGAGAGGAGCTTGTCGGCCCAGAAGATGTCGGGGCGCTCGCGTTCGGCAGCGGCGAGGATGTCGCGGTTGAGGCGTGTAACCCAGGGGCCGACCTGCGCGCGGTGGACGATTTTTTTTATAAGCGCGCTGGAAGGCAGGTACTCGTAGGCGTTGATGGGGATGACGGTGTGACCCTGGCGTTCAAGCGCCCAGAGGCGGTATAGCGAGGAGTCGTTGGGCGAGAGGCCTGAGGCGTAGAGGATTTTCAGCGGGCGTTCTGGCATGCCCGATCAGCCCTCACGCAGCGCTGCGATCACCTGCTCGGCGTGGATGACGCCGGCGACGTGGCGAGTGGTATTGACCACGGGCAGAGAGCGCAGGTTGTATTTGTCAAAGAGCTCGGCAACCTCAGCGTCGCGCGCGTGCAGGCCGCAGGAGACGATGTGGCCTTCGGAGAGCGAAGAGAGTTTGGCGTCGGGCTGAGCGAGCAGCAGGCGCGGCAGCATGACGACGCCGTCGAGCCTCTTCTCGTCGTCGAGGAGATAGATCTCGGAGATGGTGTCGGGATCGCCTTCGAACTGGCGGAGAGCTTCGATGGCATCCGGGACGTTGGCGTCGCGGGACACGCTGATGAAGTCGGTGGTCATGCGGCCCGCGGCAGTTTCGGCGGAGAACTCGAGGAGCTCTTCGACATCCTGGCGCTCCTCGGGTTCCATCTCCTCGAGGATCTTTCCGGACTCCTCTTCGCTGAGTTCGGCAAGGACGTCGGCGGCGGCGCCGGGGTCCATCTCCTCGATGATGTCGGCCGCGCGCTCGGAGTCGATGCGCTGCAGGAGCTCCTTCTGGAGGCGCGGATCGATCTCCTCGAGGGCTTCGGCAGCGGTCTCTTCCGGCAGGCTGGTGAAGACGGCCTCGCGCTCGGCGGGCGCAAGCTCTTCGAGGATGTCGGCGATGTCCGAAGGGTGCAGTTTGGCGAGGCGCTCCTGGCCGATCTTGAGCCGAACCCGGCGGGCGGGATCGCGTTCGATGACGTCAACGCAGCTCCAGGGGATGACCTTGGAGGGGATACTGCTGACGATGGCGTCGACGGTTGAACCCGGCAACCCTTTGAGCAGGCGGCGGGCGGCACCGCGCAGGCCGATTTCGACATCTTGAATCAGGAGGGCGGTAGCGTGACGGTCGCCCGCGTCCTCTGCCCACGCCAGATTTACGTCGTTTACGCGCACGACCTTGCGGCCGTCAACGTCAATGATCTGCTGGTCGAGGAGGTCGCGCTCCAGCAGGAGAGTATCGCTGAGGCTGGGGATATCGTGGGGCTTGGAGCTGGTGCGGAGGCGTCTGGGTGAGGCGCCGGGATTTTCGAGGTCTTCGATGGCGATCATGGATCGGTGAGCCTTGCCGCTGCGGCCCCTGGAGACCAACAGACCAGAGACTCGACTCGCGTCCTTGCCGACGTCGACCGCGAGCTCCTGAACCCGGCCATAGCTCCGGCCGGAGGCATCTACGACCTGCATGCCGACAAGCATTGCTACTGTGGTCGGGTTGGTCGCAGTGTTATCCATAAATGCCTGAATCTTTCCTAACCCTAACGCATCCCGCGCGACGGGTGCACTCCACGAGTGTGGAGGCAGTCTATCGGATGCTACTGCACAGCAAACAGCCACCGCTTAGGCGGTGGCTGCAGGATTTGGTGATGCGGGGGCACTATTTGCTGAAGTCAACCGTAGGTACCTGGCTGTTCTGCGGATTCCCTTTGAAGTATTCATTGCGCACGGGAAACCGAGCGCCGGCCCAAAGGCTATTGGGAAACTGCTGCACATAGGTGTTGTACGCCCGCAAGGTCTCGTTGTAACGGCGGCGGGCGACCGCGATGCGGTTCTCAGTACCGGCCAGTTCGTCCTCAAGACGCATGAACTGATCGTTGCCTTTCAGGTTGGGATACTCCTCCTGCAGCCGGTAGAGCGGACCGAGCGCCACATCCAGGCGCTGGTTGGCGTTGATGCTTGAGGCGCGATCGGATCCGGAGGCGAGCACGGCGGCGCGAGCGTTCGCGATATTGGTGAGGACGGTCTCCTCCTCTTTTACATAGCCCTTAACGCTGGCCACTAAATTCGGAATGAGATCGAGCCGGCGTTGCTGTTCGATGTCCACTTGTGAGTAGGCGCTGTCTATCTGCTGATCTAGGGCCACCATGTGGTTCCTGGAACTGACATAGCTGCCGCCTACCAACAGGGCCACCAACACCACGACTACAAGTGCTACCCAGGCACCTTTCATGTTCTTCCTTTCGTGCGCGTTGCGCTTGAACTCAGATTACTCGAACTACCAGTCCCCGCTGGCGCCGCCGCCGCCGGAACCTCCACCGAAGCCGCCGCCGAAGTCTCCTCCGCCGCCGTCACCCCCGCCTCCGCCATCACCGCCGCCGAAACCGCCGTCGCCTCCGCCCCAACCGCTTCCACGACGATTGCCGCCGATCATGTTTCCAAGGATGAACCACGGCAGCCAGCCGCCTCCACCACGACGGCCTCCGCCAAAGATGAAGAAAAGAATGACGAAGAAGATGATGACGCCGAGCCAGTCATTACGGCCGCGTTGTGGAGCCGGCTGGCGTACAGGATGCTGGAGAGGCGTGAGGGTGACGTGCGCGTCAGCGGCGATCACGTTGGCGATCTGTTGCTCGGCTTCCAGCAAGGCCGGACCGTACTCGCCGCGTTGCAGATATGGAACCATGGTGCGGCCGATATCTCCGACCTTTGCATCATTGAGAATGCCTTCCAACCCATAGCCGATCTCGATGCGGCGTTTGTGGTCGTTGATGGCAAGGATCA
>Ga0070741_10004357_pt1 | contig 33120 bp, 28 predicted proteins | sample Coa_R1_4_FD_66440 | JGI IMG/M metagenome (GOLD analysis project Ga0070741, IMG submission 66440) | Surface soil microbial communities from Centralia Pennsylvania, which are recovering from an underground coalmine fire - Coalmine... | ecosystem: Environmental > Terrestrial > Soil > Unclassified ... | reverse complement strand
AGTTCGTGCGCCCCGATCTGGTTCTCTATCCTGGGTTTTCCGGCGGTCCCCTGGTGAGTGCAGCCGAACAGGTGCTGGGCATCAATACGCTGGGACTGCGGCGTGGCGCGCCAATCACCATTCCTTCCAGCACGGTCAGCCGCATTGTGCAGGAGTTGCTGGAAAAAGGGCGCATTGCGAGGCCTTACCTCGGCCTGGCGATGCAACCGGTTCCTCTGCCGACGGAGTTGAGGAACAAATTGAATCTTTCGACGAAGAGCGGCGCTCTGATTATGCATGTAGAGCCCGATGGACCGGCAGGAAAGGCCGGGCTTCTGCTCGGCGATATCCTGACAGCCATGCGCGGCAATCCCATTGAGGATACCGATGACGTACAGGCCCAGCTCGGAAAATTACGCGTGGGAGAATCAGTCTCCGTATCTCTCATACGTGGCGGAGAGCGGCTCGATGCCTCGCTCGAACTCGGCGAGCGCCCCGCGAAATAGTATGTCCGCGCAGAAACGGCTTTCGATCGCCGCGACGCGTACGGTGATTATCGCCGCTTCCGCGGAGAGGCGAACGGCGCTGGAGAAGCTGCTGCGTGGCGCGGCTTCGGTCACCGTGGTTGGCGCACTGCCCGCAACCGCTGCGGTCGAGGCCTACATGCAGCATTGGCAGCCGGACGCGGTGCTCATTGACCTCGATTTCAATCTGGAAAACGCAGCGCGGCTGGTGACAGAAGCCTCCAGCAATTTTTCCGGCCTTACGGTGATTGCATTGGCCGATCATCCTGAATCTGCCTGGACGGCCCGGATTTTGCGCGCCGGTTGCAGCTCGATTTTGTCACGTGATGCATCATGCCAGCAGATTGCAGCGGCCATTCAAGCTGCTTCAGAAGAGCTGATTGTCTTGCAACCAGAGATTGTGGAGGGCATGTTGAAAGAAAGCCTGTTGGAAGAGAGCCATGGCCCCGATGTCGAAGGCGGCGACTCCCAGGATATGGAACCACTGGTCGAGGAGCTGACCCGCAGGGAGGTGGAAGTGCTCAGGATGGTGGCAGAGGGCCTGGCGAATCGAGAGATTGCCACGCGGCTGCATGTCTCCGAGCACACAATCAAGTTTCATGTCAGTTCGATTTTGGGCAAGCTGGGCGCTGCAAGCCGCACCGAGGCCGTTACCTGCGGCATTAAGCGTGGGTTTATATTGTTGTAGAGCGGTTTGCCATCGCTTTACGACGAGGCGAAAGATGCCCGAAACTCTGACTGCAAAACACAGCGCCTATCTTCTCGACGGAAAATTTTCAACCGAAGGCCGTGCTGTCGAAATCCGCTCGCCCTATGATCAGAAGGTCGTGGGCGTCGCGACTTTTGCCGGTACCAAACAGGTGGAAGCCGCTATTGCGGCCGCAGTCCGCAGTTTTGAAGTTACGCGCAAGCTGCCCTCGTATGAACGCCAGCGTGTGCTGCGCGAGGTTGCACAGCAAATCAAAGCGCGTCACGAGGAATTTGCCCGCAGCATTGCAATGGAATCAGGCAAGCCCATCAAGACCGCCCGCGCTGAAGTAGACCGCGCTGTTTTCACTTTTACAATCGCCGCAGAAGAAGCCACCCGTATTGGCGGTGAGTACCTGCCGCTTGATCTGCAGGAATCCACCACGGGGCGATGGGGCATGGTGCGGCGTTTTCCGGTTGGGCCCATCGCCGCCATCTCGCCCTTCAATTTTCCGCTCAATCTGGTGGCTCACAAAGTTGCGCCCGCTATCGCTGCCGGGTGCACCATGGTTGTGAAGCCGGCTCCGCAGACGCCGCTTACCGCGTTGCTGCTGGCTGAAGCAGTACAAAATGCGGGATGGCCGGCGGGCGCGCTGAATGTATTGCCGCTCAGCAATGAAGACGCAGCACCGCTGGTTCACGATGACCGCTTGCGCATGCTGACTTTTACCGGCAGCTCAGCCGTGGGATGGCAGCTCAAAGCACAGGCAGGGAAGAAGCGCGTTACGCTGGAGCTGGGCGGCAATGCTGGCGTCATTATCCACTCCGATGCCGATCTGGATGATGCCGCCGAACGTTGTGCCATCGGCAGCTTCTCTTATGCCGGCCAAAGCTGTATTGCGGTACAGCGCATCTTTGCGCACACCAGCGTTTTTGAGAAGTTCCTGGAGAAATTCCTGGCCCATGTGCGCAGCTTCAAAGTTGGCGATCCCCTGGATGAAGCCACGTTGGTCGGTCCGCTGATCCGCGAGCAGGATGCAATCCGCGCTCAGCACTGGGTTGAAGAGGCTGTCTCGGCGGGCGCCAAACTGCTTTGCGGAGGCCATCGCAAGGGCGCTTTGATGGAAGCCACTGTGCTTACCGACACGCGGCGCGAGATGCGGGTCAACTGCGAAGAAGTTTTTGCGCCAGTGAAGACGATTGAGCCTTACCAAGATTTCAACCGGGCGCTGGAGGCAATCAACGGCTCGCCTTACGGATTGCAGGCCGGCCTTTTCACCCGCGATGCCGGGCTGATCTTCCGCGCCTATCAGGAGTTGCAAGTCGGAGGCCTGATCGTGGGCGACGTTCCTACCTTCCGCATTGACCATATGCCGTACGGGGGCGTGAAAGATTCCGGCATGGGACGCGAAGGGCTGCGCTATGCCATTGAAGAGATGACCGAGCGCAAGCTGCTGGTGATGAACCTGAAAGAGTAGAATAAAGGGTCGCAAGGCCCCTGCTCTTATTCAAACTAATTTTTAAAACATGCATCCGTTGGACCAAGGCGTACGTAACAATTCTGACAACTGGAGCGGTATAACCGCCAAAAGCTCTGGCAAGAAATGGAGGTATGGAAGATGAAACCAAAACTACTCTTTGTTGGATTAGTTTTGCTGGTCATGGCGGCTTCCATACTTTCGGCGCAACAGCGACAGCATCCTATTACGCAAAAAGCAGTGCTTCGCATTGAAAAAGAGGTGCGGCATCAGCTTCTAATGCTGCCCTACCTGGATGTCTTCGATAACCTCGCGTTCCAAGTCAACGGATATAACGTGACCTTATTAGGACAGGTCACGCGGCCCACCCTCCGTGATGACGCCGAACGGGCAGTAAAGCGCATTGAAGGCGTGGAGAAGGTAGATAACAAGATTGAGGTCCTACCCGTTTCGATCAATGACGATCGCCTGCGTGAGCAGCTCTACCGGGCAATTTATGGGTATGGTCCCTTGCAGCGTTACGCGCTGCCTCCACAAAAGCCTATCCGGATCATCGTCAAGAACGGGCATGTCGCTCTGGAGGGAGTCGTGGATAGCGAGATGGATAAAAATCTGGCGTACATACAGGCGAATGGAGTGCCTGGGGTTTTTTCCGTAGTCAACCATCTACAGACGCCGCCCAAGAAGGGTAAGAAGAAAAGTTGACGAATGAAGCCTGATCAGACCAGAAAAACCGCAGGAACCCCGTAACGTCTATTGACATCGTTAAAATGCGGCGCGGGTGTGTAGTATTAAAGAGGGCCTTTCACAGGCAGCAGCAAGGAGAGAGCTTTGGCCGACCAGAATATTGACCAGCTCAGCATCAATACCATCCGCACGCTTTCCATCGATGCGGTGCAGCAGGCCAACTCCGGGCATCCCGGAACACCGCTGGCCATGGCGCCGGTGGCTTACACGTTGTGGCAGCGTTTTCTGCGCTTCGATCCGGAAGATCCCATCTGGGCCAATCGCGATCGCTTTGTTCTCTCTGCCGGACACGCCTCCATGCTGCTCTATTCGCTGTTGCACCTGACCGGGGTGAAGGCAGTCAATCCGCAGTATGAAAAGCTTGGCGAGCTTTCCATGACCATGGATTCCATCAAGCGCTTCCGCCAGCTCGACAGCAAAGCGCCTGGACATCCTGAATATCGCTGGACCTCAGGGGTTGAAACCACTACCGGCCCGCTGGGCCAGGGTGTTTCCACAAGTGTAGGCATGGCCATTGCGGGGAAGTGGATGGCCGCGCATTTCAATCGCCCTGATTTCACCATGTTCGATTACAACGTCTACGCTCTGTGCGGCGATGGAGACATGATGGAAGGCATCAGCAGCGAGGCCGCTTCGCTCGCCGGACATCTCAAGCTGCCTAACCTCTGCTGGATCTACGATAACAACCGCATCACCATCGAGGGCCACACCGAGTTGGCCTTCAGCGAAGATGTAGCCACGCGCTTTATGGCTTACGGATGGAATGTGACCCGCGTCGGCGATGCCAATGACCTGGAGATGCTGGAGCGCGCATTCAAAGTCTTCCTGAACACAAATGATCGCCCGACATTAATCATTGTAGACAGTCACATCGCCTATGGCGCTCCGCACAAGCAGGATACCTCCGCCGCTCACGGCGAGCCGCTGGGAGAAGAAGAAGTCCGGTTGACCAAGCGCAGTTACGGATGGCCAGAAGATGCCAAGTTCCTGGTGCCAGATGGCGTGCGCGAAAATTTTGCCCAGGGAATCGGCGCGCGCGGGCGCGCCGCCAGCCAGGCTTGGATGAAGAAATTTGAGGACTACAAAGCCAAATATCCCGAGCTTGCCGATCATTTATATAAGATGCAGCACCGCGAGCTGCCCGCGGGATGGGATCAGGGGCTGCCTACATTTCCCGCCGATCCCAAGGGAATCGCCAGCCGCGATTCTTCGGCCAAGGTGCTCAACGTCATCGCTCAGAATGTCCCATGGCTGGTGGGCGGAGCGGCCGATCTGGCTCCTTCCACGAAAACGCGGCTTATCTTCGAGGGAGCGGGAGATTTCAATGCCACCAATTATGGAGGGCGCAATTTCCATTTTGGTATCCGCGAACATGCCATGTGCGCCATCGTCAACGGCATGTCCCTTTCCAAGCTACGGCCCTTTGGTTCCACATTCCTGATTTTCAGTGATTATGCCCGGGGCGCAATTCGCCTCAGCGCGATCATGGAGATTCCCGTTATCCTCATCTTTACCCACGATTCCATCGGCGTGGGCGAAGACGGACCCACACATCAGCCGATCGAGCAGCTTCCTTCTTTGCGTGCCGTTCCCGGATTGATCACGATGCGCCCCGCCGATGCCAACGAGGTTGCGGAAGGATGGCGCGCCATCATGCAGTTGCGCCACGAACCGGTGGCGCTCATACTGACGCGGCAGGCGCTTCCCACTTTGGACCGCACAAAATATGCGTCGGCAGCGGGAGTCGCCAAAGGCGGCTATGTGCTGGCCGATGCGCCCAATGGCAAGCCGGAAGTCCTGCTGATGGCCAGCGGCAGCGAAGTTTCGCTCTGCGTTGACGCCTATGAGCAGCTCAAAAAAGAAGGCATCAATGCGCGCGTGATCAGCATGCCTTCATGGGAGCTATTTGAACTGCAGAGCGAACAGTATCGCGAAAGCGTCATACCTCCAGACGTCAGAGCGCGGGTTTCTGTGGAGCAGGCGTCAACTTTTGGATGGGAGCGTTTTACCGGAATCGATGGCGTGCATCTTGGCATGAAAACTTTTGGCGCCTCCGCGCCTCTCAAAGAATTGTTGAAGAAGTTTGGCTTTACGGTTGATAACGTTGTCGCTGCCGCCAAGCAACAATTAGGTGTAGTCAGGCAGTAGAAAAGAACCAGGACATATCCATACTTGTGCGGCACAGCCGCCTCCGGCTGTGCGCAGGAAAGCATAAAAGGGAAACTGTATGACCGTCGCCACTACGAACCCTCTCATTGAATTGCAGCAGTTCGGCCAATCCATCTGGCTCGACTATATCCGCCGCAGCCTGATCACCAGCGGCGAGCTGCAACGCCTTATTAAAGAAGACGGATTGCGCGGCGTTACTTCGAATCCCGCTATCTTCGAAAAAGCCATCACCGGCAGCACCGATTATAAAGAGCTGCTCGATTCTCCTGAGGTCCAGAAACTCGACGCCAAGTCGCTCTATGAACGCCTGGCCGTGCGCGACATTCAAGCTGCCGCTGATTTGCTGCGGCCCGTGTATGACGAAAGCAAACGGCGCGACGGCTATGTGAGCCTGGAAGTTTCTCCTACGCTGGCCCATGACACCATGGGGACTTTGCAGGAAGCACGCCGCCTGTGGAAGACCGTGGCACGCGAGAATGTGATGATCAAAGTTCCGGCGACACCGGAAGGCATTCCCGCAATTCAGGAGCTCATCAGCGAGGGCATCAACGTGAATGTCACGCTGCTGTTTTCACTGGATGCATATGAGAAGGTCGCCCGCGCCTACATTGCCGGCCTGGAAGAATTCGCCCAGGAAGGAGGCGACCTCAGCAAGGTCGCCAGCGTGGCCAGCTTCTTCATCAGCCGCATTGATACCGCGGTCGATGGTTTCATCAAGTCACGGCTCGCCGAAACTAAAGATGAAAAACAGCAGGCGCTGCTCAAAAGCCTTGGTGGCAAGGTAGCGATTGCCAATGCCAAGCTGACCTATCAGCGATATAAAGAAATTTTCAACGGCCCGGCGTGGCAGGCGCTCGCCACGCATGGCGCGCAGACGCAGCGCGTGCTGTGGGCGAGCACCAGCAGCAAGAATCCCAGTTATCGCGATGTGGTTTATGTTGAGGAGCTGATCGGTCCGGAGACTGTCGATACGGTTCCTCCGGCTACGCTCGATGCCTTCCGCGATCACGGACGCCCTCGCCTGAGCCTGACGGAAGATCTAACCGGTGCAAAGAGCGTAATGGACAATCTGCAAAAAGCCGGCATCTCCATGAAAGAGGTCACGGATAAAGTTCTGGTTGAAGGCGTCCAGCTGTTTGCCGATGCTTTCGACAAATTGCTCAAAGCAGTTGATCGCAAAGGACAGAACGTTCAAGAAGCCAAGACCAATCGCCAGAGCTACAAGCTGCCTGCTGATCTCGATGCCGCGGTGAAGGCGTCGATTGAAGACTGGAAAAAGAATGACAAGGTCCGCCGCCTGTGGGCGCGCGACGCGTCTGTTTGGACAGGCAACGACGAAAGCAACTGGCTGGGATGGCTGAACATCACCGACGATCAACTGGCGCACATTCAACACCTGAAAAATATCGCGGCCGAGGCCAAAGCCACCGGTTTTACTCACACGCTGTTGCTCGGCATGGGCGGATCGAGTCTTTGTCCAGAAGTCCTGAAGATGACCTTCGGCAGGATTCTCGGCTTTCCTGAATTGCACGTTCTCGATTCCACGGACCCGGCGCAAATCAAAGCTCGTGAAAATGCGGTAGACCTGGGGAAAACAATTTTTATCGTCTCCAGCAAATCAGGAACTACCCTTGAGCCGAATATCTATAAACAATATTTCTTCGAGCGCGTGAAGCAGGTAGTTGGCGAAAAAGAAACCGGAAAACGTTTTATCGCCATCACCGATCCGGGCTCCAAGATGCAAAGAGTTGCCGAGACCGACAGCTTCCGCCATATCTTTTTCGGCTTACCCAGCATTGGCGGGCGCTACTCTGCGCTTTCCGATTTTGGCATGGTTCCCGGCGCCGTCATGGGTATGGATATTCCCAAACTGCTCGACAACGCTGAAGAGATGGTTCATGCCTGCTCTCCCACCGTTCCTATCGAAGAGAATCCCGGCGTCGTGCTGGGCAATATCCTGGGAGTGCTCGGCACCAGAGGCCGGGATAAGGTTACCCTTATCGCTTCGCCGGGCATCCATGACTTGGGCGCGTGGCTGGAACAGTTGCTGGCGGAATCTACTGGCAAAGAAGGGAAGGGTTTGATTCCTGTAGACCGCGAGGCGCTGGCTTCGCCGGAGATTTACGGCAACGATCGCGTCTTTGCTTATCTGCGACTGCAAACTGCTCCCGATGCCAAACAAGACGCTGCTGTTGACGCGCTGGAGCGCGCCGGACATCCTGTTGTACGGATCGCCATGGATGAGACCTACGATCTCGGCGGCGAGTTTTTCCGCTGGGAGATGGCCACTGCCGTAGCCGGCTCCATCATCGGCATCAATGCATTCAATCAGCCCGACGTTGAGGCCAGCAAAATCGCAACCCGCAAGCTCACTACCGAGTACGAGGAAAAAGGTTCGCTGCCGCCTGAGTCGCCCATCTTCGAACAGGACGGGATCAAACTTTTCACGGATGAAAAGAATGCTGACGCGCTCAAGAAAGCCGTGGGAGCTAACGCATCTCTTTCCGGTTATCTGAAAGCCCACCTTGACCGGCTCAAGGCCGGCGACTACTTCGCTGTTCTGGGTTATGTCGAGATGAATGCCGCGCATGAGCAGCAGTTGCAGACGCTGCGCCATTCTGTGCGTGACAGCAAGCGAGTGGCAACATGCCTTGGCTTCGGTCCTCGCTTTCTGCACTCCACCGGCCAGGCTTACAAAGGCGGCCCTAACAGCGGCGTCTTTCTGCAGATCACCTGCGACGATGCGCTTGACTTTCCCGTACCCGGACAAAAATATACCTTCGGCATCGTCAAAGCCGCCCAGGCCCGCGGAGACTTCCAGGTGCTGGCAGAACGCAATCGCCGCGCCTTGCGCGTGCATATCGGCAAGAATGTGCAGGCAGATTTGACCAGGTTGCAATCCATCATCAAGCAAGCATTATCTTGAACATTATTGAATTGTCATTCCGAGGAGTGCAGCGACGAGGAATCCCGATCAGCTCCCGGGATTTATGGGTAGCTGAGCTTTAGGACCATAGGCACAATAGGGATTCCTTCACTGCGCTGCGCTTCGTATCGGAATGACAAGGAACTGGCATTTCGGCGAACTCGTAAGTCATGCGATCTGAGGCTTTTTGAAACGTGGGTTTCAGTGCTGACATAAAAGTGCTGACATAAAGATTATTGAAAGGAATTTAATATGCAACTGGGAATGATTGGCCTGGGCAGGATGGGCGCCAACATGGTGCGCCGTCTTATGCGCGCCGGACATCAATGTGTTGTCTTCGACCGCAGCCAGGATGCTGTGAAAGCGCTCTCCGGTGAAGGCGCAACCGGCGCTTCGGCGCTCGACGATTTCATCGCCAAGCTGAAACCTCCTCGCGCCGTGTGGCTCATGATTCCGGCTGCGGTAGTGGATAGCCAGTTGCACGAACTCGCCCCGCGCCTGCAGAAAGATGACGTCATCATTGATGGTGGCAACTCCTACTACATTGACGACATACGCCGCGCCCAGGAACTCTCAGCCAAGGGCATTCATTATGTTGACGTAGGTACCAGCGGCGGTGTCTTCGGTCTGGAGCGCGGATATTGCCAGATGATCGGCGGCGAAACCGAAGTCGTCAAACGGCTCGACCCTATCTTCAAGACTCTTGCTCCCGGTATTGGCGACATTGCGCGCACTCCGGGAAGGGAAAAGGCCACCGGCCCCGCAGAAGAGGGCTATCTGCATTGCGGTCCACCGGGCGCGGGCCACTTCGTGAAAATGGTTCATAACGGCATCGAGTATGGCATCATGGCCGCCTACGCAGAAGGTCTCAACATCCTGCGCCACGCCAACGTAGGCAAACAGAAGCATGAAGTTGATGCTGAAACCACACCGTTGCGCCATCCCGAGCACTATCAGTATGACTTCAATCTTCCCGATGTGGCCGAGGTCTGGCGGCGGGGAAGCGTGATCGCCTCATGGCTCCTCGATCTTACCGCCAGCGCATTGTTCAAGCAGCCGGATCTGAAGACTTTTTCCGGCCGCGTCTCTGATTCCGGCGAAGGGCGCTGGACCATCACTGCCGCAATTGATGAAGGCTGCCCCGCGCCTGTGTTGAGCGAAGCCCTGTACCAGCGCTTTACTTCGCGCGGCGAAGGCGATTTTGCGCAAAAAATACTCTCAGCATTGCGCTTCGAATTCGGGGGGCACGTAGAAAAGAGTTAGCCCCGAGCTACTGATTAGGGCAGGTTCAAGACATGTATCAGGGCACGACTTTACAGGTTGCGGAAACACAACATAAACTTCATGAACACTGATTCCGAAAATACAAACCTAGAAACCATCAATCTCAAGCCTGCTGATTCCGAAGCTGTCGAGCCCGGCGGCCCCACTCCTGCGCGTGCAAAGCCGGCTAAAAAAACGCGCAAGGTCCTTGTCGTCGATGTGGGCGGAACCCATGTGAAAGTGCTGGCCAGCGGGCAAAAAGAACGCCGCGAAACTCCTTCCGGTCCTACGATGACGGCCGCCAAAATGGTCCGCCAGGTGAAGGACCTGGTAAAAGACTGGCCCTATGACGTGGTGACCATCGGTTATCCCGGTCCTGTGGTGCATGGCAAACCGTTGCATGAACCTCATAATCTTGCTCCCGGCTGGGTGAAGTTCAACTACGGCAAAGCCTTCGGGCGTCCTGTCAGGATCATTAATGATGCTGCCATGCAGGCCCTGGGGAGCTATAAAAAAGGCCGCATGTTATTTTTGGGGCTGGGGACGGGACTGGGCTCTGCCATGATAGCCAACGGTGTTCTGCAGCCCATGGAACTGGCCCACCTTCCATATAAGAAGGGAACCTACGAAGATTACGTCGGGCTCCGCGGCCTGGAGCGCCTGGGAAAGAAAAAGTGGCGGCGCGAAGTAGCGAATATCGTTAATCTGTTGCGTGACGCGCTGGAAGCTAATCAGGTAGTGCTGGGGGGAGGCAATGCCGCTAAAATGAAAGAGCTTCCTCCGAATACCAAATTGGGAAGCAATACCAACGCCTTCCTGGGCGGCTTTCGCGTCTGGGAAGATGAAGGAATTACTCTAGGGACATAAAAAGTGCCGAGACATAGCTCTGCTAACGTCTCCCTTCAAAATTTTAAAGAAACATTAAGGAAAAACGCATGAATGAACGAAATCTGCAGGCCGGGCGTCCCAGCGACCCTTGCGTGATGGTGATATTTGGAGCCGCCGGGGACCTTACCAAGCGCAAGCTGATTCCGGCGCTCTGCAATCTGGCCAGCGGCAACCTGCTTTCGCCGCAGCTTGCCATCGTTGGCTTTGGCTACAACGACTTTACCACCGAGTCGTTTCGCCAGAAGCTGACCGAAGACATCAAAACTTTTGCCACCAGCCCGGTCGATCCGAAGGTCTGGGCCTGGTTCCAGGAGCGCATCTATTACGTACGCGGCGATTTTTCAGATGTTAAAGCTTATGAAGCCCTGAAGAACCAATTGAGAGAGATTGACACTAAACACAAAACTCAAGGCAATCTTTTTTACTATCTTGCGGTGGCTCCCCGGTTTTTCGGTGAAATCGTAAAGCAGCTCGGGTCTGCCGGCATGACCGAAGAGCAAAACAGCCAATGGCGGCGCGTGATCATCGAAAAACCTTTCGGCCACGATCTTGATTCGGCGCGGGCTTTGAATACCGAAATTAAAAAAGTCCTGGAAGAGCGCCAGATCTATCGCATTGATCACTATCTCGGCAAAGAGACCGTACAAAACCTGATGATGTTCCGCTTCAGCAACAGTATCTTTGAGCCCATCTGGAACCGGCATTTTATTGACCACATCCAGATCACGGCCTCTGAAACTGTAGGAGTGGAACAGCGCGGCAGTTACTATGAGACCGCCGGCGCGCTGCGCGACATGGTTCCAAACCATCTCTTCCAGCTTGTCTCGCTCACCGCCATGGAGCCGCCCATCTCGTTCGAAGCCGATGCTGTGCGCGATGAGCAGGCCAAGGTCCTGCACGCCCTGCAGCCATTCAGTCCTGAGGAAGTTTTAAGCAAGACCGTGCGCGGCCAATACGATCAAGGCAGGGTGGATGGACAGCGCATTCCTGCATATCGCGCCGAACAAGACGTCTCGCCGCAATCGAACACCGAAACTTACGTCGCGCTGAAGCTGCAAATTGATAACTGGCGCTGGGCGAATGTGCCGTTTTATCTGCGCACCGGAAAGGCCCTGGCAGCACGGGCGACGGAAATTGCCATCCGTTTTCACCGCGCTCCTTTTATCCTGTTTCGCAATACTCCTGTGGAAAGCCTGCAAAGAAACGAATTGGTAATTCACATCGCGCCCGATGAAGGCATCTCTTTGCAGTTTGGCGCCAAGGTCCCCGGCCCCATCATGGAGCAGGGAACGGTGAAGATGAACTTCAATTACGTAGATTACTTCGGCAGCAAGCCCAGCACCGGTTACGAGCGCCTGCTTTACGACTGCATGATTGGCGATGCCACCCTGTTCCAACGCGCCGATATGGTCGAGGCCGGATGGGCGGTCATCACTCCGGTTCTGGACGTGTGGAAGGCCCTGCCTCCGCGATCGTTTCCAAACTATGCCGCCGGCTCCTGGGGGCCCAAAGAAGCCGATGATCTGCTGGCCCACGACGGCCGCGCCTGGCGCGCCATTGACAAGGATCATCATTAGATTGACTGGTATTCATGACGATCACTGATTTTCATAAAATATATTTGGGAGTGCCAGAGCTCGTGTGACACAGCCATCCCCGGCTGTGCCTGTGGATGAGTTAGACGAACCGAAAGCCAAAACCGCATGAAAGCCAAAATCAAAATCGCCGCCGATCGCCACGAACTATGCCGCATTGCCGCCGCTGAAATTCTCAACTCTGCGAAGCAAGCTGTGCGCCGCAACGGCCAATGCACAATCGCGCTCTCTGGCGGCTCTACTCCCAAAGATCTGTATACGCTGCTGGCTGAGGATGGCAGCTTGCGGGAGAATTTTCCCTGGGCAAATACTCACTTCTTCTGGGGAGATGAACGCCACGTCCCACCCGACCACTCTGAAAGCAATTACCGCATGGCGCATGAGGCAATGCTGTCGAAAGCGCCCGTGCCACCCGCAAACATACATCGCATAAAGGCCGAGAACCCTGACGCCGCAATTGCCGCGCGTGATTATGAGCGCGAGTTGCGTAAATTTTTTAAACTTGGCGTGGGGAAATTTCCTCGCTTGGATATTGCCTTGATGGGGCTCGGCCCTGAAGGCCATACCGCATCGTTGTTTCCAGGGACAAAAGCCTTGCATGAGAAAAAGAGACTGGTGGTCTCTAACTGGGTAGGGAAGTTCTTCACCGACAGGATCACCATGACCGCCCCGGTCTTCAATCTCGCTCACCAGGTCATTTTTCTTATTGCTGGGGATGATAAGGCCATACCGTTGAAAGCCGTCCTTGAAGGTAAACTCGAACCGGAGCAGTTGCCGGCGCAACTGATTCGTCCCGCAAAGGGAAGTCTTTTGTGGCTGCTCGATCAACCTGCGGCAAAGTATTTGGGCAAACCAATATCCTGAAAGAAATTATGGCTTCAGACAAACTTGTATTTCTTTTTGACGTGGATAACACCCTGCTCGATAACGATCGCGTCACCGCCGATCTGAAGCGCCATCTCGCGCAGCACGTGGGCCTTGACCGGCAGCAGCGCTACTGGGAGATCTTCGAGCAGTTGCGTACGGAAATTGGCTACGCCGATTATCTCGGTGCGTTGCAACGCTACCGCATCGAGCATCCGCGCGACCCAGGATTACTGACAGTCTCGCATTTCCTGCTGAACTATCCCTTTGCCACCCGGCTTTATCCTGATTCGCTGGATGCAGTGGAGCACGTCAAGCAATGGGGCAAACCCGTCATCCTGTCCGACGGCGACGTGGTCTTCCAGCCGCATAAAATCGAGTGCTCGGGAATCGCTGAAGCCGTCGATTGCAACGTTCTCATCTACATCCATAAAGAGCAGGAGTTAGACGATGTCGAATGCCGCTTTCCCGCCGAGCACTACGTGCTGATCGACGACAAGCTGCGCATCCTGACCGCGGTAAAGAAAATCTGGGGCTCGAAGGTGACTACCGTCTTTCCCAAACAGGGACACTACGCCAACGATCCGCAAGTCCTGGCTATGCTGCCCCCGGCAGATATCAGCATCGCCCGCATCGGCGATTTGCTGAACTATGACCTGAAGAGCCTGCATTTGGTGTAGTTTTATTGAAATTTAATTCCATGTTATTTTCTCTAGGATTGTCATCCTGAGCGAGGGCGAACGCCCGAAGGACCCCGAGGATGTTAGCTTGTTCATCCGGTGAAAGGGCATTTCCAGAAGAATCTTGGGAGTCAGAGTTGTGTGCCGACTGCAGGTTGACCGGCGAGAAGAAACGTCTTGGGATACTTGCCCTCGCCGCAAAGCTTTCGACCTTTAAGTATTATTCACCGAAAATAAAACGCCCCAGTTCATCTCCCAACTGCTCCACTTCTTTGGGGTCGCCAGAATCGCGGAAGCGCTTTGCCAGTGTGAAAAAAATCTTTTCCTTCTGCTTGCAAGCCTCGAGTTCCATTTCGACAACCCTCATCAGACTCGGTTAAGCTCGTAGAACCACTTGGTCTTCGCAACAATCTCTTTGGGCTTCGGGTTTCTGTTGCGGTACGCGAAATTTCTGGCGGGGAGGGAGGGGTTCAAGAACGGCTGTTTTTGCAAACCATAGTAAAAACAGCAGATACGCATAATATTCAGTATTTATGCAGGTTTGCGCAATCCCTCAACTTCCGGCCAAGTTTCTATAGTATACCCATCGAATCGTATTTCGACAAAAACGGTATCAAAGGTATCATTCCGACAGGGCATGATACCAATATGAAAAACAAAATAGTCATGATCTTGACGGGCTTTGTAATCCTGTCCCTTGTTGTGATTGCCGCGATCCACTATTTCGGGGAGGAGCGTGTAGGTGCATTTGGCTCTGTGATGTCCTTCATTGCGACTGCCATCGCCGCTGTAGCAGCGGTGGGCTACCTGATCGTAACTTTTGACATGATAAAGGTCATGAAAGCGGCAGCAGAGGAGCAGGCGCGTGTTACGAGGATCATGGAAGCTGACCTTCGATATCGAATAACGCCTCACCTTCAGTTCAACAGTCTTGGCGGGACTGTAGATAACCAGCCCGGTGAAGTACACAATATTGGACGTGGTGTGGCAGAGGAAGTTACAGGAGTGGTGACATATGTGCCTTCAGATCGCCAGCAGGAACTTCAGTTGCCAGGTTGGATAGAACCAAACAAGTGCAGAAATGTCAGAACTCATCAAAGGCCGAATGAAACAGGGTTTTCTGTACGACTATCCTGCACTGATTCAGTTAAATTGAATACTTATGTCTTCATCCGTTACCCAGATGGTCGGATCGATATTAAATCCGAACCCCGCCAAACCAAAATTTAGGCCTGTATCGTTTTTCTTTTCCCACTCGCTAACTCTTTGATCTTAGTTACAAAATCCTTACGGGCCTCAGTTTCGGCACGGAGCTGGGTGAAAGTAAACTCGAACACGCTTTTGGTTTCGTCCGCCACATCTATGCATTGCTCTTCCGTTAGCTCATGAATCCCCGCGCTGACGAGGTCGTAAAGCGTACCAAGAGGGTTTACGCCATCAACTACCAGTGAAGTAGGCAGAACCATTGCGGCAATTTTCAGCTTATTGTCATAGGTATCCTTTGCCGTTTTCGCCGCTCTGATTTGGGCAATAGTATCCGCTTCGATATTATGAGCCTCTGCCAATTTTGCAACCACTTCAATAAGTTCGTCAGTTTTGTCTTCGACCACTCGGCGTATATAGGTCACTGCCCCTAGTCCATAGCCTTGGTTCCGGTTAATCAAAGCCTTCTTATATAGGTTTGCCGCCTCTTCCCCAAGGTTCTTTTCCAAAGCTACTGGAATTTCTATAGAGAGTGGCGGATGTTGGCCGATTTTCTGCATCTTGGTTGGAATATATGTATAACTAGTACCGCTAGGTATATTTGGAGTTGCCTCTCTCCGGTGTTGCAAATAGCGGTACAGGATGACGATAGTTTGTCCTTTGCACAAGAGACAGGTATATAGAACTGAATAGAACGAACCGGAAGAACCGTCTCTGTGAGAACTCGGAGAACCAGCCGTTGCCCATGTAGTCTCTTTCCGGCAGTTTCCGCATCGGAAGCTGATGTTATCCGGCGCTTGAAAAGTCCCATCAACGTCAATTGGAGTATATAGAGGCCATTTTGTAACGAATTCTTCGGGTGTAACTTTCGTGTCAGCTTTTGTTTTTTCGGCCATATCCTGATTCGAACACGACAAGACTCCCTAGCACAATTGACTCTTATGACAACGTGCGTTGCGACCTGCTAACCTTTTTTTGATACACTCGGCACGATGAAACAATACTTGCTGGTTCTGGCACAACCGGGCGCCATTATGCAGTAACTTTTTCAGACGATTTTTATAGGGCGTGATGTAATGGCAAAGCTAAAATATCGAATTCCGGTTGTGAAATGCAGGACATCTGGTTGCGAAACAGACTTGGACTACACGGGTGCTGGAGCTACGGGCATCGGAGCACTGCCGCCTTTTCAACCGGACCAGCCGTATAAAGTCTTCGTCAAATCTGTCATGCCGAATCCCGGCAAACGGACGTGTCCTGAGTGCAAGCAAGCGCACGAATACACAAGCGGAGATATAACCGAAAAACAAATCCTTGAGCCAGAGGTGGGAGATATAGTACTGGCTCATGGCCAGAATGGTCGCTTTGAATTGACAGCGATTCACAACGGAATGGCTACCTTACGGCTGGTGGCGGAGGGTGTTGATGGCCCAGTGAATCTCAATTACACAATTCAAGTTTCCTGTTCAGTTTTGATTGTCTTCAAAGCCAAAGTCTAAAAACCGCATTTCCCGGCTGATTTCCATGTTGTTTAAGCTGGCGTCAACAATTAGATTTGCGCTACACTGAACCATTCCAAGGAAAATATAAAAAGGGAACAACCCATGTCTAATCAAGAAGAAAAGCCTCTGCGACAAATAACCAAAGACAGCTTCACTACTGCCCATCTTGAGCAATCCAGCGAAGTGTTCCGGAGAACACAAACTACAAGTCATATCAATGAAAAAGTAAACAATCAAAACGCAGGTAATTCAGGCAATGCACCGTCTCAAAGTGGATCGGGACAAGCAGGGCAATCGCAATCGCAGCAGCAGGGTTCATCTGAAAAGAAAGGCTGATTTTGAGTACTTCCGACTGGCTTGCGCTTTCGTCTCTTGTCGTTGCGGGTGCGGCCTTGGTGATATCTATCTATGCTATCGTTAGGGCAAATAAAACAACTTCCGCTGCTACCTTTCTAGCTCTTAGCGAAGGATTTCGACAAGCCTGGGACAGGTATTTGGACGAAGATGACCCTGCTATGAAAAGGTATAACCTCGCTGATTTATTAAACCTTTTAGAACTTGCATGTGGGATTTATCTTGAAAAGTCAGTCTCCGGTAATTCCCGAAAATTGGCAGTCGCCTATCTCAATAATGTTTTATTAATTCTGATAAATAACTCTCAAGTGAACGTGGAAATTACCTCGCTGCTCCAAAACAAAGACACATTCATTTTTATCAGGAAATTCTTGAAAAAGAAGCGTTCAAAACTGAGTGTGACAGTTCCAATAAAATGGTACGAACTCCAGTCATAGCTGCCAGCAGAGCCTAATAAATTCTGGCGGAGAGGGAGGGATTTGAACCCCCGATACCCTTTCAGGTATGTCCGCTTTCGAGGCGGATCGTTTCAACCACTCACGCACCTCTCCGCGCCAAGCGAGTTTTCAATACAATTCTATCAGGCAGCGGTTTGACGTTGCACTTTCCGCAAGTGCGTGCCCTGTTTGCAAACTATAGTGCAGCCAAGGCCTGCCACGCGGTTTAAGAGAGAGGTTTTTTGCCGGAACTGCCTGACGTCGTTGTGTATATCGAAGCCCTGGAGCAGCGCATTCTCGGCCATGTTCTTGAGCGGGCGGAAGTTCGCGGGCCTTTCCTTTTGCGGACTGCCGATCCTCCGCTCGAAGCAGTTCACGGCCATGCTGTTACTGCGTTGCGACGCATCGGAAAGCGCATTGCCATCGGATTCGATAACGACCTCTGGCTGGTCTTCCATCTGATGATTGCCGGCCGGCTGCATTGGAGCCAGAAGCAGAAGACTCCTGATGGAAAGCGCACGCTGGCAGCGTTCCATTTCGATTCCGGCACGCTCACGCTCACCGAGGCCGGCAGCAGAAAGCGGGCCTCGCTTCATCTGGTTGCGGGAGAGGCTGGGCTCGCCAAACTCGATCCCGGAGGCATTGACGTCCTCTCGGCCGCGCTCGAGCAGTTCAGCGCGGCCTTGATCTCGGAAAACCACACTTTGAAGCGATCGCTTACCGATCCGCGGCTGTTCAGCGGAATCGGCAATGCATATTCGGATGAGATTCTCTATCACGCCCAGCTTTCGCCGATTGCGTTGACACAAAAATTAAGTGGCGAGCAGATCGCGTGCCTGTATGAAGCCACACGCAGCACGCTTTCCCAATGGATTGAAATTCACCGGGCGCGAGCCAACGGCAAATTTCCCGAAAAAGTTACAGCGTTCCACGAGCAGATGGCCGTGCATGGGCGCTACGGAAAGCCATGTCCGCGATGCGGCACAAAGGTCCAGCGCATTCGCTATGCTTCGAATGAGACCAACTATTGCCCCCAGTGCCAGACTGGCGGCAAGCTGCTTGCGGACCGCTCACTCAGCCGTCTGTTGCGCGAGGATTGGCCGCGCACTCTGGAAGAGCTAGAGGAACGGCGACGTTCCTGAGCATCAGTCGGCAGACCGCTGCTCGCGCCTCTGCTGAAAGAATGCCTGCATCATCTGCGTGCATTTTCCCGCCAGCACGCCGCCCTGCACTTCCATGAAGTGGTTCAGTTGCGGATGATTTAAGACCCGCATCGCCGAGTGTACCGCGCCAGCCTTGGCGTCGTCTGCGCCATAGACCAGGCGCGCCAGGCGAGCGTGCACCAGCGCGCCGCAGCACATGGCGCACGGCTCAATGGTGACAAACATTTCGCAGCCTTCCAGCCGGTAGTTCTCCAGAGCGCGGCCGGCGTCGCGCAAGGCCACGATTTCAGCATGTGCCGTGGGGTCAGAATCGCTGCGATTGCGGTTGTATCCGCGGCCGATGATCTTGCCCTGGTGCAGGACTACTGCGCCCACCGGAACCTCGTCGTTGGCCTGGGCGCGCAGGGCTTCGCGCAGGGCCGCTTCCATCCAAAGTTCGTCGGAGCTGCTCATGCAGGTGATTTCATATTAAGCGAAACCGGCGCCGGAGAACGAAATTCGGAAGACTTGAAACAGCCGCCTTCATTCAAATTCCTAAAGATTTATAAACAAGTAAACACAGTGAGAAACGATTTGACGGAATAAATTAGCAATATAGTAAACAAAAAAACAGAGCAGAAGTGCGTGGTTTTTTGCTCTAAGGCCCAAAATTCTCGGACCAGAGTTGCTCAAATAAGTAATTTCAAGCAAACCCCCTGCTAGTTACTTCTTTCTAACCATTTGTATAACTGGCTTCAGATCCTCGCCGGGCCGGCGAGCGCTAAGGAAGTTCAGAGCAGAACTCAATCTAGGAGTAGCATCGATGACTAAACTCTTGTACGGCATTTCAATCCTGCTGCTTTCAGCCGGTATGGTGGTGGCGCAATCTACCAGTAGTACCAGCCAGACAGGCAGCAGTAGTACTCAACCCAGCGCATCTCAGCCGTCGAGCCAGGGCAGCCAGACAAGCACCATGCCTGACCAGCAGCCCTCTTCGACGCAGTCGAACCCATCTTCGTCTTCGCCCTCTACCTCTACGGGATCAGCCACCAGCGGCTCTTCCAGCGACCAAACCTCGACCGGAGCATCTTCCGGACAACAGACGATGCAGGGTTGCATCAGCGGTTCTGGCGACAGCTACACTCTGACCGACAGCAATGGCAAAGCGTGGCAGTTGCAGTCGAACAACAACGCAGCCTTCAAAGACCATGTGGGACACACCGTAGCAGTAACCGGGACCCCAAACAGCGACGGCAGCTTCAAAGTGTCGAGCGCAAGCATGGTATCTTCGAGCTGCTCGAGCCAGGGAGCGGCCAGCAGCACGACCTCGCCCAGTTCTTCGGCGTCGTCAACCTCGCCCTCGACCTCAAGCACTTCAACTTCGCCGTCAACTGATTCTTCGGCATCTTCGACGACACCTTCAACAAGTTCGTCAACGACACCTTCAACCAGCTCTTCGCCTTACGGGACCTCCACTGGCAGCTCGGCAACGGGCACTTCCAGCAGCACGACCCCGCAGAGCGATACGACAACAGCCGGCAGCAATCCTTCGAGCAGCAGCACCAGCTCAACGGGTTCCACCAGTTCGGCTTCGAATAGCAGCACCACCGGCAGCAGCTCAGACATGAGCGGCGGTGCGGCGACGACGCCAAGTTCTTCGGCTTCGTCCACAACTCCGAGCACCAGCGACCAGACCACGGCGCAGACGGCGACCTCGCCTTCTACGTCGAGCTCGTCAACTACAACCAGCAGCGATCAGACTGCTGCAACCTCGAGCAGCGACCAGACAGCAACCAAGAAGCATCGCAAGGGCACTGCTGAGGACCAGAGCGCAACGTCTGACCAAAGCGCATCCTCGGCTTCAAACCCGGGTGCGGCTTCAGACCAGAACGCTGCCGGCACCCAGTCTGCTGCCAACCAGGGCGGACAGGGATTGCCCCAGACCGCTTCGCCACTGCCTTTACTGGCACTGCTGGCGTTAGCGTCATTGGCGTTTGGAGTATTTACGCTTAAGAAGTAAGCAACAACACTCGAAGTGTGACTAAGGAGACTTGCCCGGCCTAACCCGCCGGGCATTTTTTTGATTGACGACTTTTTGAATACGAATTTCGATTTATAGACTCATTGCGCATCAATCAGGTGTCCGGATATCAGCAGGTTAAACATGACGCCGGGGCCAGGCGAGCCCTGAACTCCTGTGAGTTGGACGGGGCTTCCCGGGTCGGCATAGATACGCACCACGCGGTCGTCGGAGGCAGTATCCGAGAGAAGCTTGTTACCGGGACCATACAGGTAGCTCTGGGCCTGTCCACCGGCCGTGGTCTGGACCTCGAAGTGATGCATGGCATTGGCCACATTGCCCTGCGAGACGACCTGCAGATATTCAATGACCAGCTGCTTTCCCGGGGGGACATTGAACGTTGCCGTGCAATTACTTCCTGGTCCTGGAGAGGTAGCGCACGAGAGCGACTTCTGGAACGCCTGTGACGCCCCCACCAGGGAGCCGCCGGCGAGATCCTTCACCAGGAGCACCGTCGTGTTGTTCGGTCCCGCAACTCCCAGAGGCAGATTGCTGACTGCAACGTTGGGCGTACCTTGAATACCCACATTGCCGCTGATTGGCACAGTGCCATTAATGTTCACGGTAGGCACATTGGTAATAGCGGCGCTCACAGTGTTGCCCACCGCCACCGGCACAGTGCCATTGATGTTGACCGTAGGCACGTTGGAAATGGCAGCACTCACAGTATTAGCCACCGCCACAGAAGCAGTGCCATTGATGTTGACCGAAGGCACGTTGGTAATGGCAGCGCTCACAGTGTTGCCCACCGCCACCGGCACAGTGCCATTGATGTTGACCGTAGGCACGTTGGAAATGGCGGCATTCACAGTATTAGCCACCGCCACCGGCACGGTGCCATTAATGTTCACGGTAGGCACATTGGTAATGGCGGCACTGACAGTGTTGCCCACTGCTACCGGTACGGTGCTGGTGATGTTCACAGTAGGGACATTGGTAATGGCAGTCGCTACCAAGCCATCTACCGTGACTGGCACAGTGCCATTGATGGTAACCATCGGCGTGTTAACCACGTTGGTATTGACGGTGCCGCTTACGGTGGTGGTAAGAGGATTCGCGTTCTGAATCGTCGTAGGAACAGGGTTGCTGGGGTCATTCTGCACAGTCACGGTACGAAACTGGGCAAAAGCCGCAGAGGACAACAAAACCAGCAATAACAGGACAACTTGCTTGGCAGTCAGGATTGACCGAAGCATAAGGGGGCTCCTTGGACGTGCATCTAGGACATACTTTCGGGGGGAGAACAATAATACCAGAATAGGACATGTCCTGATAGCGGAAAACCCAGCGACCAATGTGACCACAAGGACAGATTAGATATGGCCAATAGTACATGTACTAATGATGGAAGGCTCTTGGCTCTTAGCTTTTTAGCTTTGGGCTTTTAGGCTCTGGCGCTGTTTACGTCTTTGTAACTATTGGAGCTTATTGCCGGCTTTGGAAAGCATTCAGCACTCAGCAATCAGCATTCAGCCCCTGCAGTTCCTCGAAACTTGAGCCGTTTTCGCTGCGTCTGAGCCGCGAGGGCGAAATCCCGAGCACAGCCGAGGGATATGGGCTCCTGAAACCTGAAACTCGAAACCGCAGTTGAAAAATCGGCGTAAATCCGCGTCCATCCGCGGCGAAAAGGCCTTTGCCTTGGCTTTTGAAACTCGAAACTAGAAACTCGAAACTGCTTCTGGCAACTATTTGCTTTTCCTTGCAGCTTGTAGCTTGGAGCTTGTAGCTGTTTTTGAGACACTGTGTCAGCGCGTCCACGCTTGCCGGCGGCTGGAGAAAACTCTAAGTCCCGAAGAATCAATGCGGTCTTGATTGGTTGGCGCTTTGCATTTCCAGGAGCAGCCCCAAGGAGGCCGTTATGAAACAGTCTAAAGCATCGATCAGTACAGTTAAGGTTATTACTCTTCTGGCCGCGCTCGCCGTTGCGGCGGCCACCGTCGGCTGGGCCCCAGCGGCCGCCGAGGCCACGACCAACACCAAGACGCCATCCGCCGAGAAGCCGCTTGTGCCGAAGGCTGTCACCTACAAGAGCCGCGACTACGGAGTCTCATTTGTCTATCCATGGCAGTACGCGTTTGTGAACGCCAAGACCATCGCCAAATCGAGCGCCAACTCCTCACTGCGTCCGAAGCCCGACGGCCACGGCGCCCAGGTCACGCTCGCGCGCATCGACATTCCCAAGGGCTTCTATGAGGGGACCGACTTCGAAAGCGGATACTTCACGCTCAGCCTCGACCCGGAGATCGCCAGCGAATCCGAATGCGAAGCGACGTTCCACGTGCTCAAAGGCGGCAAGATCGAGACGGACGCCGTCAACGGAGCCGGCTTCCACTGGATCGACGTGGAGACCGCCGGCGGCGGTAAGGCAACGAAGCTCCGCCGGTATGTAAGCTACACCAACGGCGCCTGCTACGAAGTCGAGATGGGAGTGAACACCCGCAACCAGAATGGCCTGACCCGAGAAGTCAATCCTGACAGGGTCATGCTGCGCCTCGACGCAATTCTGCGGACCCTGCAGATCGCACCCGAGCCGAGCACGGACACAGTAGTAGCAGCAAGTTCGACCCAATATCCAAAACCAGAGGACCGGAAACCGGCCTCACACAACTAAGCAAACAAACCCCTGGCGAAACCGGCCCCCTGGCGAAAGACCCGGTCCCCCCGCCAGGGGCCTTTTTGTCGCCTTGGACAGGTTGATGAATCGGGTAACTGCGTAATCGGGTAATTGTAGGAATTACGAATTACGAATTACGAATCGCGATTTTCGATTTTTTTGCTTTCTCCGCGCCTCCGCGCCTCCGCGGTAATATTTTCCGATCCGTGTGATCCGCGTTCATCCGCGGCGAAAAAGCCTTTTGCATTTGCCTTTGAAACTCGAAACCTGAAACTCGAAACTGTTTCTGAAAATCCGCGCAAATCCGCGTCAATCCGCGGCGAAAAGCCTTTGCATTCCCTTGTAGCTTGCAGCTTGGAGCTTGTAGCTGCTTTTGTGGCAGCTTGGAGCTTGTAGCTGCTGCTCTGTCATCCCGAGCGAAGCCGAGGGATCTTGGGGTTGCTTTTGCGGTTGCGGTTGCCTTTGCTTTTCCTTGTAGCTTGCAGCTTGTAACTTGTAGCTGCTTTTGTGGCAGCTTGTAGCTGCTTTTAAGGTACATTCACCAGGTGTCCGGACAAAAGCGCAGTAAAATTCACGGTCCCGGAATTGCTATTCTCCAATCCGTCGAATCTTACCGTCGTGCCCGGGTCGGCATAGATTCGGGTCAGGTGTTCGCCGACTCGAACATTATTGCCATTGACGACGACCGCAGCGCCTGGGGCAAGACCGTAAGCATTACTGAGCCCTCCCACAGTCGTAGTCAATAGATAGATTGCCGTGGTGCTGCCAGCATTCTCGCGTGAGCTGATTTGCACATACTCAATGACCAGTTCCTTCCCCGCCGGAACGGTCAAGGTAGAGAAGCAACTGGTTGCGCCTGAGGCGATCGTGGCGCAGCTTAAGCCATTCTGAAATGGCTGCTGCGCCGGGTTGTCGAGGTCTTTGACCAGTGTAACGGTGGTATTGGCGGGCCCGGCCGTTCCCGTAGGAAGGTTGCTGACAGATACAATCGGCGTCCCGGTAACGCTGACGCTGGGCGTGCCGGTGATGGTGGCGTTGACCGAGGGCGTGCCCGTAATGGTGGCGGCGACACTCCCGCTCACCGGCACCGTGCCGTTAACGTTGACCGTAGGCGTGTTTTGAATCGTCGTGGGAACCGGATTGCCGTTGGCATTCTGCACCGTCACCGTGCGAAATTGCGCAAAAGCCAGAGCCGATGAAAGCAGTACAGCCAGCAAAGCGAGCGAGGATGTGCGAACCATGAGTGAGTCTCCTTGGCCCTTGCAGCTTGGAGCTTGCAACGTGCAGCTGTTTTTGTGGGGCGAGGAAAGTATATCTGAGTATTAGTTTGTGTCATCATAACGTGCGTGCCTACGGACAACAGTGCGACCGGAATGAATGATTCCTGGATGGTCAGATTCCACTCCGGGCTTGTGGTCCTCGAATGGGTGGCAATCTTGTTGTTTGCATTGGTGCTCATTATGCCTATTCAGGACTATGCGCTCAGGGAATACGAGACGTACATAGCTCATCCCTCACCCCAGACTCTGGATGCCTTTCATCAAAAACAGAGAACGGAATGGCAGGCACGCTTGATGATTGCTGTGCCCTTCGGAGCTGCTGCCGTTTTGCTTGCCCGACTTGCGTTTCTGGGCCGCAAAGCAATACAGCCAGCGAAGCGAGCGAGGATGTGCGAACCATGAGTGAGTCTCCTTGGCCCTTGCAGCTTGGAGCTTGCGACGTGCAGCTGTTTTGGTGGGGCGAGAAGTATAGCTGGCCGTAGGAAAATCGAAGACTTACTTTTGAGTATTGATATTTCCTTGGAACTTGGCGCCAGGAAGATGCGAACGAAATCTGGCCTAGGTTCGAGTCGCAGACTATAATCGCGTTGAAAAGGAGGCACGATGTTTGGCGGAAAAATTGGATTGCCGGAACTAGTCGTCGTGCTTTTGGTGGTCATTGTCATTGTCAAAATCGGTCGTGCACGTGTCCTTGGAGCAGTTCTGCTTGGTATGTTCTTGGGTGCGTTTGTTGGATTTCTTCTTAGACCATCTTCGACCCTCGCTGGTCAATTGCCATTTGAAACGGTGATCACTAGGGGCACCGAGTTAAGGGGCTTGAGTGCTTTGGCGCTGCGATCCACGGCGGAGCAATCTTTCAATTACATGGTCATTGGTATTCTGGTCGGAGGTGCTCTCCTCAGCATCTGGGCTGCATTTCTCAACAAGCTCAAACCGCAAACGGTTCACGTCCAGAGCGCCGCTGTAACCCCCGGTTCGTCGACGGCTGCTGTCACCAGTGGCTCTTCTCGGGCTGCATTTTGTACCAAATGCGGCAAACCTCTTGCCGATGGCGTGGAATTTTGTGGCGCTTGCGGTAGACAACGAGGTTAGCTCTGTCTTCTCTTTATTAAATTGTGGGCGAATAGCAATCGATTTTTCTGGCCGCTTGTGATAGGGTTAGGCGAATAAAAAACGAATCAGAGGCTTGTAGGAGAAGCTTTGAAGGACATCACCGGTTCGTTGCTATGCTTTTGTGCATCCGCTGCAGTCGCGGAGGCTGCCGGTGAAAAAGAAAAGGTGGCTACTGATCGCTGCGAAGTCGGCGCCGATCAAGGGGCGACACTAGCTAGCGGAGATCTACAGCATGCAACTGTCTGAACTTGAAACACTCTGGCAGGCCGAGAGTGAGGAGTACAAGCGCAGCGAGGTTGGGACCGGTGTGCAGCGCTTCGTGTGGGAGATGCTTAAGAGCGAGGACTTCTTCGACCTCGCGCAAGGACTGAAGTCCACGCCAGATCACAAGCGAAGGTCTGAATTCCTCCTTGAGGAACGCCGCAAGAATGGGCAGGCCGACGCCGTGATCTTCATGGACGCAGAGGTGGTCATTCCCGTCGAGGTTGAGAAGTACGAAAAAGCCCGTGCGGGCGAGTGGCAGATACTCGGTTATCGGACCGCTTTTGACAAGAAATACGGAATCTTAACAGACGGATTCGAGTGGCGCTTTTACTATGGAGAGATCGCAGACGAGCTTTACGTCAAGTTCACTCTTGAGCAAATGTTCGCTGACCCCGCACGATTTCGGACGTTTTGGGAAGAGTACGTCAAGCCAGAAAACTACTACCTCGCCTTCTTCGAGCAAGTCGGCCAGCAGTCCTTCGCGTTTCACGATGGACCGAAGAGCGTGGACAAGAATCGCTACCGCTTTTTCGAGGATGTTACTGAGATTATCAGGAAGCTAAAGGACAAATTACTGAACGCTGGCTACTTTAAGAAGTTGGGTGGTGATACAGAGGATGACGAGAAGAAGCGCAACAAGAAGGCCACAGAAATCGCCTATTCGTACCTCATTCAATTCATCCTCTACAAGACGCTGGTCGACAACGGCTTCCCGACCTTCGAAAATGATTTTAAGAAGAAGGCCGAAGCAGTCTACAAGAACCTGAAGCGCGGATCGTACAACCAGGTTCTGATGATCCTTGAAGGGATCAGCGAGAGGATCTCTGAGAACATCTACAAGCCATTCCATCGGGAACAGTCGCTGGTCCTCGCCGAAGTCAAGGAACTCGTTCACTCTGGTGAAGACAATCCGATCAGCGTCGCACCGTTTCTTGACATCTTCTTTCTCATCAAACGCTACTACTTCGCCAACGTCCAGAACGACATCTTCGGCGCGATCTACGAGAACTACCTGAAGGAACTCTACGACGAGCAGCTTGGCCAGTATTTCACCGATCCCGAGGTGGTCAACTTCATGCTCGAGGAGATCGGTTACAACGCGAAGGAGATTAACCGACGGAAGCACAAGGATATCTCGATCATCGATCCTAGCTGTGGATCTGGAACCTTCCTCTATTCGGCGATTCGGGAGATTGTCAAAGCGGGGAAAACGGATACTGAAGCGGACGCTCGCCGTGTCGAGGCCGACGTACTGGGTAATGCGTTTGGTTTGGACATCGCTGAATTTCCGCTGTACCTGGCCGAGATGAGCATCCTGATGAAGATGCTTCCACTGATTTTGAATGAGAAATACAACAACCCTGTCGACAACAAGTTGCGCCTGTACGTGACAGAAGACTCCCTTTCGGAGTTCATCAGAGACGTTGGCGATGGAAGCCAGGGCAGCCTCGATTTCGCCTGGGAGTACCACGGCTTCATGCGGGACGAGCGCGACTTGTCAGAAATGAAGCACAGTCTCACCGACTCCATGGACCAGCAAAGTGGAAGACGGTTTCCACGCCGCCGATTCGACTTCGTCATAGGAAACCCACCATATATCGGCTATAACGAAGCGTCAAAATCGGTCGGCGTCAAGTTGTTCCGCATGATGAAGGAGGGCTCGGTCAAGCTGAGCAACATCTACGGCTGGAACCTTCACTCCGCACCCGAGCGCCAGAAGAAGTACCCTCCGAAGCCTAACCTCTACGCCTTCTTCTTGGCGCTAGGGTTCGCGTTGCTCAAGGAGAACGGCCGGTTCTGCTACATCATTCCGCAGACCCTCCTCACTGAGCCAGACTACGACGTCGTTCGTCATCATCTGTCGCACGACTACACAATCGAAAGCCTCATTACCTTCGCAGGAAAGCTCTTCGTTGGTCGGGGCACAAGCCAGAGCAAAGAGGTGCATACGTCGAGTCTCATCCTCGTCGCCATCAAGAGCCGACCTCCTGCTAACCACACTGTTGAGTGTGTACGATCGCTGGACACGGGTGAGGACGTTCGAGACGTCATAGCGAACGTGCGAAAAAAACGACGCGAGCTTGCCCGTTCCATTGCTCAAAGCGAACTGCGCAAGAATGTCGACAACTGGAACTTCATCACGTGGGATGCGGCGCTCGCAAAGCTATATACCCAGTACAAGCAACGGTCTGAGAGCATGATGGTCTACTCCGAGCACAAGCTCGCACAGCAGCGTTTCGGCACTCGGTTTTACTTCGACGTTGGGTTCATCCTTGATCGGAAGAAGGAAAGCAGTAAGCCCGGGAAAGACATGTGGGGGCTCGTCAACTTCAAGGACTTCGTAAACTTCACCAGCTTTCGCCCCACGACGTTCTACCCGCGTAGCGAGGGCGACATCGAACTGCCAAAGAACTCCCAGGGCTACGAGGCTCTCCACCGCCGGCATAAGTTATTGTGGGAAAAGTCACGGCGGATCAAGTTCTACTACTCCGACGCCGACGTAGTGCCGTCAATGAGTCACTGTCAGATCATTTCCTATCTTGTTCCTGTTCGCCGTTCTTAATTCCAGCATCACACGGCGCATTTTCGAGGCGATGTTCTCGTTGGGCAACGAGAAAGTGGGGATGTTCGTGGTTGTGAGCCGGCTTAAGGATTTTGTACGCCCACCGCTGATTGATACCCCTGCCAAGGCAACTGCCAAGAAGAAGATCATCGACCTCGTCGGGAAGGCGCTTGCTATGGAGGAGCGACGACTGAGCGAGTTGGTCGATATCGATACACTCGTGCACAACGTTGACGATGTTCGGGTGAATGGGCGCCGGCTTGTACTCACACACGATGGTCGCGATCTCTCGTTTCCCATCGCTCGAGGCTCTGCTGAGTTAGTTGATGCCGCGCTTCGGGCGCACTTCGGCGAAGATTCCAAGCTTCTGACTGCAAGCCGCGCAATCTCAGTCAGAGGATTGAAGTTGTTGCCTGCGTTCGATGATGCGGCACAGTCGGTAATTCTTGACCAGGTTGACGAAATGGTTCTCGACCTCTATGGGGTACCACAGGCCGACAGGATTCGCCTACGCAACCGTGACGGAGACTAGAATCATGGGAAAGTCAAAAACCTTGCCACTGCCACTGGGCACAGCTTCTGCGCTGGAGCGGCTGCCAGGGGCGTGGGCTACGCTGAAGCGCGAACCCACGTATGGACGATCGGTGCTCACTCCCGTGCGTCCGGGGGTGGCGAGCATTTATGCGCTCGGCGCAAGCGCTGCGACCGGAACTGCGATATAAGGCCGTGGACGTACGGTCGCAGAAGCTTGGAGAATACTTTTGAAGAGGCTAAATGACTGACAAAGAAAAAAGTTCGGGGCGATGGTGGGAGTATTACTTCATCCGGTATTCGTTTGGCACTGTGATCGGCGCAGCCTTGATTTTTCTTTTGGCCGATTCCATTGAGCCTCTCAAGAAGCTGATGTCAACTGTCCTTGCTGATCCCAAGAATGTTGGAACGAAAGATTTGACCATACTTGCAGCTTCGGGCTTCGTGTATTGCTACGTTGCTAGTGCGCCAATGCTGGCGTTGCATGCAATGCGTATCCAACTATTTGCGATACTCGACACGAAACCTGCTCAGAGAAGTCACAATACGGATGAGTTATTAGGTGTAGAGTTCAGTTGGATATTCGCGATACTCCCAGCTACCCTGGTTCTGGCTCTGCTTGCAGGCCTCAGTTATCTCTTTTCCCAAAACTGGCATCGGTCGTTGTTAGGTCTTATCTCGTTCTCGCTTGTAGTCTTTTGCCAGATGACACTCATACTATCTGCGCATAGGGATGACTTTATAAAGATAAGGCGTTTCTATCGCCGGCTAACGAATGCACGATCTTCCGAGAAGTCTGAAGAATATGTAGAGTCTTATCGTCATATGAGAGAGCACAGCAATGCATATTCAATCATCATTCTCGAACTTCTACTGGCCCCATCGCTGATAGTGGCTCAGAATTTGTTAGAACTTGGGCTCATTACTGCCATTTGGTTATTGCCTGCAGGATACTGTTGGTTGCTTGGAACCTTACTCGAAATAGACTTCGCATATTCGCCAAAGTTTCAAGCTCTAAGTAAGAGCAGTCAAGAGTAGCTCCAAGCTACGAGTCCGGTAGAAAGCAAAAGCTTTCGCAGCGGACGGCCGTTTCTATTTTGGCGTTTTCGGGATGCAGGTGCATGAGGTCTTGAATTGTCCCGGCTTATCTCCCGTATCAATGGACGCCTTCCAGCCAACGGACGAATGGCATTTTTCCTGCCAATCTTTCGGCAGGGTGATTGGGACCACGTGAAGCGTTGGGTCGATCCGCTTCCAGTCCTCTCCCCACATGAAGGTAGTGCATGTCTCGCCCTCGTTGCAGGTGCATTCCGGGCATTTGAGCTTGCGCTCTTTCTCAGCCGGTTCCATCAATTGGCTGAGGACCTGGGCGCGGGCTTCGTCCTGGGTGCAGCCTACGCCAAAGTAAACCTTTTTGGGCGCAATATCGTGGGATTCCGGCCTGCCGCTGCCACATTTCTCCTGGGCCGGAACAAGGGTTGCGGTTAGACAGAAGGTAACCAAAAGACAGCACAAAATGGCGCGATTTTGGGTCATGGAAAAGCCTCCTTGGTGAAAGCGTTAGGTAGTGTAAACGGAGAGTAGTTCGTTTCAAGAGAAAGACTTTTCCGCCGCGGATTTACGCGGATTAACGCAGATCAGTAAGAAACAGCTACAAGCTCCAAGCTACAAGCTGCAAGGAAAAAGCAACTGCAAAAGCTTTTTCGCCGCAGATTCACGCGGATCAATGCTGATTGATATCAAATTGTTGGTTTCTGCAAAGTGATGCGTCATCATGGGGCCCAAGGTGTGTCCAGCATTCAAGCAATGCGGACCTTGGCTCTTTGAAAATCTATGCCGTTCTCCTTGGAGCTTGGAGCCGTTTTTTGCGGAGCTGTTTTCCCTTACCCACACAGGTTGGGAAGCTGGAAGCTTCCGCATCCCCTGGCAGCTTGTAGCTTGTAGCTGTTTTTCGAGGACTACATTAACACTACTTCAAAGTCCCCCTATGTGATTGATGTGCAATGGTTTATCGGAAGATTAACTACTTGAGGTAATGGGGGAGGGGGAGGACTACTTCAAACTCCAAAGGAAGAACAACGGCTTACCGCGGATTTCGCGGATTTGCGCGGATTGTTCAAAGGCAGTTTCGGTTTCGAGGAGTTGGGTTGGCTGAATGCTGATTACTGAGTGCTGAATGCTGCTTTATTTCGGTTGTTGCTGGGTGGCGCAGTGGATGGCGCCGAAGCCCCAGATGAAGTCTCCGCAGTAGATGGGGACCACTTTGCGTTGGGGCAGCAGCGCGGAGATGATCTGCAGGGCTATGCGGTCGTTGGCGTCGTTGAAGACCGGGACCAGCACCAGGTTGTTGGCTATATAAAAGTTGGCGTAGCTGGCGGGCAGGCGCGTTCCTTCGTAGTAGATAGGCTCGGGCATGGGCAGCTCGACTACGCGGAGCGGGCAGCCTTCCTGGTCGGTGGCGGCGTGCAGGCGGGCCAGGTTCTCGGCCAGCGGGGCGAAGTTGGGGTCCTTGCGGTTGGTTTCCACGGCGGCTACGACGGTGTTGGGGCCGACGAAGCGGGCGATGTCATCGACGTGTCCGTGGGTATCGTCGCCGGCGATGCCGCAGTTGAGCCAGATTACTTTGCGGATCCCCAGGTAGTCGGCGAAGACGGTTTCGAGGCAGCGGCGGTCGAGGCCGGGATTGCGCGCCTGCTCGCTACTCAGCAGGCACTCCTCGGTGGTGAGCATGGTTCCGTGGCCGTTCACGTCAATGCTGCCGCCTTCGAGCACGATGCGGTATTGCTCGTTCTTCACGACCACGGTCGGTTGCCAGGCGGGAAGCTCGAGCAGCGCGGCGATGTGGGAGGGAAGGAGGGCGTCCTTCTGCCAGTTGGAGTACTTGGCCCAGGCGTTGAACTGCCAGTGAGTGATGGCCAGAGGGCAGGAGAGGTCGCCGAACTCGGAGCGCTTGGCGGGGCGTCCGAGGCGGCGGGCGTTGGCGTCGCCCTCGCGGCGGATGAATATCGGACCGGAGTCGCGGGTCCAGACGCGGTCGGTCGGCCAGCGGTGAAACGATACCTGAGCGAGATTCGCGCCCACTGCAGCCAGAATTTTTTGCGCCTCGGCTTCCGCCTGCGCGTGGTTCACGATGATGCAAACCTGCTCGACACGGGCAAGCTGGCGGACGATCTCGGCGTAGACCCAGGGGATGGGCTCGAAGCGTCCGGGCCAGTCGTCGGCGTTGTGCGGCCAGGCGATCCAGGTGGCGGCGTGGGGCTCCCACTCGGCAGGCATGCGGTAGCCGAGCGACGCCGGCTTGAGCGCCTCGGTCAGCGTCTTGGGGCGGGCGGGAAGTTTCGAGTTTCGAGTTTCGAGTTTCAAGTTAAGAAGCACTCAGCAGTCAGCAATCAGCATTCAGCCAATGCTAAGAACTAGTTCACTACAGAGACACAGAGAAAAACTTTTCGCCACGAATGAACGCGGATCACACGGATCGGAAAATATTACCGCGGAGGCGCGGAGACGCGGAGAAACACAAAAATCGCAATCGTAATTCACAAATCACCTCAGTTTTTCTCCGCGCCTCCGCGTCTCCGCGGTGAAAAAGTCTTTCAGTCTAAAAATCGGTGCGCTATTGGGCCGTAGCTGTCGATGCGGCGATCGCGCAGGAACGGCCAGTTGCGGCGCACATCCTCGAGCGCGCGCAGATCGACTTCGCCTACCAGGATCTCTTCTTTATCATGCGAGGCCTCGGCCAGCACTTTGCCGAATGGATCGCAGAGGAATGAGCCGCCCCAGAATTCGAGGCCTGGATTTTTATTTTCGCTGGAAGCGGCGTGGCCGCGGATGCTGCCGGTTTCGTGGCCTACGCGGTTGACCACAGCGACATACACACCATTGGCAATCGCGTGCGCGCGCTGGATGGTGCGCCAGGCGTCGTGCTGCACCTCTCCGTACTGCGCTTTTTCCGCAGGATGCCATCCGATGGCTGTCGGATAAAAGAGCACGTGCGCTCCCTGCAGCGCGGTGAGACGGGCGCCCTCGGGATACCACTGGTCCCAGCAGACGAGCGTACCGATGCGTCCGAAGCTGGTGTCGAAGGCTTTGAAGCCGAGGTCTCCGGGAGTGAAATAATATTTTTCGTAATACAAAGGGTCGTCAGGGATATGCATCTTGCGGTAAATCCCCAACAGCTTGCCGTCAGAGTCGATCATGGCGGCGGTGTTGTGGTAAATGCCGGGAGCGCGTTTTTCAA
>Ga0070741_10004356_pt1 | contig 33121 bp, 31 predicted proteins | sample Coa_R1_4_FD_66440 | JGI IMG/M metagenome (GOLD analysis project Ga0070741, IMG submission 66440) | Surface soil microbial communities from Centralia Pennsylvania, which are recovering from an underground coalmine fire - Coalmine... | ecosystem: Environmental > Terrestrial > Soil > Unclassified ... | reverse complement strand
GCCTTCTCGACGAGCGAGCGCATCTCGGTGTTGCCGAGCTTCGTCTTCGTCTGGCCCTCGAACTGCGGGTTGCGCAGCTTGACGGAGATGATGGCCGTCAACCCCTCGCGGATGTCCTCACCTGTGAGGTTCTCGTCCTTTTCCTTCAGCAACCCCTTCGCGCGCGCGTACTTGTTGACGACGTTCGTGAGGGCCTTCTTGAAGCCCTCCTCGTGCATGCCGCCCTCGGTCGTCGCGATGTTGTTCGCGAACGAGTGGATGCCCTCGTAGTAGCCGGTGTTCCACTGCAGCGCGCACTCGATCTCGCCGTTGTCGTACGCCTCGTCGAACGACACGACCCGCTTGAACAACGGCTCCTTCGACGAGTTCAGGTGCTTCACGAAGTCGACGATGCCGCCCGGGAACTTGAAGACCTGCTCGACCTTCGGGTCGGGACGCTCGTCCGTGAAGCGGATCTCGAGCCCCTTGTTGAGGAACGCCATCTCGCGCAGCCGCTCGAGCAGCGTCTGCGCGCGGAACTCCACGTCCTCGAAGATCGTCGGGTCGGGCCAGAAGGTGACGATCGTCCCGCGCCGCTTCGACGGCCCGATCTTCGTGAGCTTGTCCTGGGGGACACCGCCCTTCGCGAAGTGCTGCACCCACTTGCCGCCGTCGCGGTGGATCTCGAGGTCGAGGCGCGTCGACAGCGCGTTCACGACGGAGACGCCGACGCCGTGCAGCCCGCCGGAGATCTTGTAGCCCTCGCCGCCGAACTTCCCGCCCGCGTGCAGGACGGTCATCACGACCTCGGCCGCGGACTTGTTCTTGTAGTCCGGGTGGTTGTCGACGGGGATGCCGCGCCCGTTGTCGAAGACGCGGCAGCCGCCGTCGGCCAGCAACGTGACCTCGATGCGGGTCGCCTCGCCCGCCATCGCCTCGTCGACCGCGTTGTCGACGACCTCGTACACGAGGTGGTGCAACCCGGACGGACCGGTCGAGCCGATGTACATCCCCGGGCGCTCGCGCACCGGCTCGAGGCCCTTGAGAACGGTGATGTCCTTTGCCGCGTATGCCACGCGCGCGCACCTCGTCGGGATGGAGTCGAGGGCCGGGCCCGAACCCTTCGGAGTGGGGGTGCCGACCGGCGGGCGTCAGGTGGAAAACCCGACGAAAGACCTGGTCAGGGCCCGTATTGCCACTCCTGTCAGTGTACCAGACGGGTGTGACGCCCTCGTGCTCCTCCGACCGCGCGCGGTAGCCGGGTCAGCGGCGTCGTGCGCCGCGACCCGCCGGCTGACCGCGCCCCGCGCGCGTGCGGCTGTGACGCCCGCGCGACGTGTTGCGACGATGACGGCGACGGTCCTGTCGCGAGACGGTCTCGTCGGCGGTCGCGCCCGCGACGCGCGTCGCGCGGGAGCCGCGTCGCGGGCGGCGGCGGCGGCGACCCGTGAACGCGACGACGATGCCGACGAGAACCGCGAGCGCGATCACCGTGCCCGCCGCGACGAGCGCGACCGTCAACATGCTCGTGGAGCGCGTCTGCTTCGCGGGTGTCTGCGTGTCGTTGTGCGGCTTGACGTTCGCGAGCGCGGACTTCGTCGCACCCGTGACGGTGACGACACCGTCCCAGTCGAACGTCTTGCCGTTCTCCCACGCGAGATGCACGTGCACCGGGTACGTGCCCTCGCGGGCGTCGTCCATCCACGGCACCTTGTACGTGATCGACGTGCCAGGGACGAACGTGTCGATCTTGAACTCCTTGACGAGCTGCGTCTTGTCGACCCGCACGATGCCGTTGCCGTGCGCGTAGCCCGTACCGGTGTTCGCGAGGTCGAGGCCGAGCAACACCCCGCTGTGGTTCGCGATCGCCTTCGCGCCCGTCACGGTGAGGTTCCCGACCGCCACGCCGGGCGTGTCGATCTCGACCGCGATCGTGCGCGCGAGCTGGACGTCGGCGACCACACCGAAGTGCCCGGTCGCCGACGGCGCCGAGTGCGCGACGGGCGAGTAGACCGTGATCCCCGCGAGGTGGACACCGGGCGTCGCGTCGAGCGGCACGTGCACGGTGAACGGCTCGTCACGCGTCTCACCCGGTTGCATCGTGAACTCGACGTCGCGCGGCGTGACCCACGTGCCCGCGGCCGTCTGCTGCGCGGTCGGGCTCGCGAAGGACGACCCGGTCTCGGGCGACGTCAGGCCGTCGACACCGGCGAGCCGCACGTCCACCTCGTGGTCGTTCGGGTTCGTGACGCGCACGCTCTGGGTGAGCGTCGCGCCCGGCGCCATCGCGAGCTGGTAGTACCCGCCGGTCTGCACGAGCGCCGAGCCCGGCGCGGGCACCGCGCCGATCTGGTCGCTGGTGTTCCCCGCCGACGCAGCCTGCGCCGTCGCGACGAGCGCGACCAAGGCGACGGTCATCACTGCCGTGAGCCTGCGCATCGTGCGTTGCTTCCCCTCTTGTCCTCTGTCGGGCGGCGAGCAGCGGCCCCGGGCGAGTGGACCCGGGGCCGCGTGCTCGAGTGGTGGTTGGTTACGGGGCGGTGACGAGGTCGACCGTCGCCGTCGTGCTGTAGGTGCCCGCGTAGGCGTCCGCGGGGACGTGGAGCACGAACGGGCGGGGCGAGACGAGGTACACGCCCATGCCGGCACCGATCGCCGCCGAGACGACCTTGTGCGCAGCGCCGTCGTCGACACCCGGTGCGTCGAACACGCTGGGGGCCGCCGACGTCGTGCCCGGGTCGGTCGTGACGACCGGAGCCTTCGTGTCGACCGAGCCCGTCGCGAGCGTGTGCGGCGTGCCGCCGCCCGTGCTCAGCTGGGTCAGCGTGTAGTCGACGTGCCAGCCGGAGCCGCTACCGGTCGCGTCGTTGACCATGAAGCGGGTCAGCGCAGCGCTCGTGAGCTGCGGCGAGCCGTTCAAGGTGATCGTCGCGAAGTTGCCGAGCGTGGGCTTCGCGATCGTGTTGTCGAACGACAACGACCCCGCGTTCAGCGTGGCGGTGGCGGTGTTGTTGTTGCTGTCGTCCGCGACCGCCGGTCCGGCGAACACGGCCGTCAACAAGGTGGCGACGGCGAGGCCGAGCACCACCCTCTTCGTCTTGGACATGGTGATCCTCCTGATCGGGCGCACCCGGACCTCCGTTCCCGGGTCGGCGCGTATGACGACGCTCCTGCGCCGTTGATCGGAGAATCGGCAGGTCGGAGGGGGTTCGAAGGAGTTGCTGGAAGGAATTCGGCACCGTATGGGCGGTTTCGCTCACGCCCGGCGGCGCTCCCTCCGACCCTCGGCAACCGCGGCGGCGCGGGCCCGACGGCGGCGGCCCGGTGCGGGCGTGGCGCGGCGGCGCGCCGCGACGGCCATGCCGGCCCCGACGACGAGCGCCGCCGCCGCGGCCCCCAGCACCCACGGCACCGGTGAGGTGCCGCCGTGCGACGCGCCTCGTGTGGTCGCACGCGGCCCCGCTGGCGCTGCCACGCCTCCGACGCCGACGAGGCCCGACCAGTCGAGGCGCGAGCTCGCGTAGTCGAGCCCGAGCTGCGCGGGGTACCGCGCTGTGCCGGCGGAGTCGGGCCACGGCGCGTCGACGTCGACGCTCGTCCCGGGCACGAACGTGCGCACGACGACGTCACGCTGGATGCCGAGCGCGGGGACGTGCAGCGTTCCCGTCGCGCGCACGAGCGCGTTGCCCGCGTTCGTGACCTTCACGACGAGACGCCGCGCGCCCGCATCGCCCACGATCGCCGCTGACGTCACCGCGAGGTGCGGCGCCAGCGCGCCCGGCACGTCGACCTCGACGCCGAGGACCCGCTGCGACTCCATCGTCACGTCGACCGCGACGTTGGACGACCCGGAGTCCGTCGCGCTGCCGGCCGCCGCGCGCGCGGAGACGCTGATGCCGCCGAGGTGCTGCCCGCCGGGCGCGCCCGCGGGGACCCGCACCGCGAACGAGACGTGCGCCTGCTTGCCGGCCCCCAGGGTCACCGCCGGCACGTCGGGCTGGATCCACGTGCCGACGCCCGCGGGCGTGTCGGACGGGAGGCCGTAGACGGCGCCGCGGCCCACCGCGCTCCCGGCGTCGACGCCGCGGACCTGCGCCGTCACCGAGGCGCTGCCGTGATTCGTGAGCACGAGCGTCTCCCTGGCCGTGGTGCCCGCGGCGGCGTGCAGCACGAAGTACGAGCTGGTCGGGTCGACCGACGAGCCGGGCGCCGGTGCGGCACCGACGAACGCCGCGGGTCCGGATCCCGATGCCGACGCCGGCGCGGCCGCGAGCGCGACCGCGACCGACAACCCGACCGTCGCCGCCGCTACCCGCGCGCCCCGCCGTCCCACCGCGCTACGGGCCCGTGGACAGCGTGACCGTGAACGTCGACGTGTACGTGCCCGCGAAGGCGGCGGCGGGGACCGTGAGCACCGCGGGGCGGGGTGAGAACAGCCACGTGCCCGGGCTGCCGAGGTGGTCGCCGGTCGCGGGGTCGGCGACCGCGACCGCGCACCCCTGCGCGGTGTCGAGCGCGGACGAGCCGGTGCAGTCCTGCGCGGTGGGTGGCGTCGAGGTCGTCCCGCTGCCGGCGGTGACCGCGGGCGCGGCCATCGTCACCGACCCCGACGGGAGCGCGTGTGTCCCCGTCGTCAGCGTGGACATGCGGAACACGAGGTTCCAGCCGGCGCCGCTGCCCGTCGAGTCGGTGACGGAGAACGGCGACAGCGCGGCGCTCGTGAGCTGGGGCGAGCCGTTCAGCACGACCGCCGTGAACGACCCGAGCGACGGCGCGCCGGGAGGATCGAAGTCGAGCGTCCCCGCGCCACGCGCGGGTGCCGCCGTCGTGAGGACGAGCGCGAGCAACGACACGGTCGCGACCGCGGCCGCGACGCGAGCGCGCCGCGTGGCGCTCCGTGCGCGTTCCACGCAGTCAGTGTGGTCGATCGCGTCGCGCGATCCGTGTTATTCGCGTGGGCCGCGCGACGGGTCGACGGCGAGGCGTACCCGCTCGACGGCACCGAGGCCGACCCGTGCCTGCAGTCGCGCGAGCAGGTCCGCTTCGAGGTAGCGCAGCTGTGTCGCCCACGGCGCGGAGTCCACGGCGATCGTGAGGACGCGGTCGCGCAACGTGCGCGGGTGGCTGTGCGACGCGATCTGCCCGCCGACGAGGTCGGGCCACGCGGCCCGCAGCTCCCGGATCGTGGACGGGTCGGGCAACCCCAGCCCGCGGGTCACCTCCGGCAGCACGTCGCCGAGGCGCTTCGGCGCCGGGGGCTCGGGGCGGGCGTACCAGCCCCCCCGCTCGTCGTCGTGGGCGCTCACGACGGTCCGTCCAGCTCGGTGAGACGGCCGTCCGCCACCCGCAGCCAGCGCTGGGGCCGCACCCCGGTGGGGACCACACCGGCCGTCGTCAGCAGGGTCTGACCGTGCGGGAGGTGCTCGACGAGCGCCGCCGCCCGGCCCGGGTCGAGCTCGGAGAACACGTCGTCGAGCAACAGGACGGGATCCTCGCCGACGACGTCCGCGGTGACGCGGTGACCGGCGAGGCGCAGCGACAGCGCGAGCGTTCGTTGCTCACCCTGCGACGCGTGCGTGCGCGCGTCGAGACCGTCGACCTGCAACCTCCACTCGTCACGATGGGGGCCGACGACCGTCGTCGCGCGCGCAAGCTCCTCCCGACGCCGACCCGCGAGCGCGGCACGCAGCGCGTCCGCGACGTCGTCCGCGCGATCGCGCTCGACCACACCTTCGGCCCACTCCGCCTCGTAGCGCGCGTCGATCGCGACCTCTGCGCGCGCGAGTGACCGGTAAGCGTCGACAAGTGGCGGGTGCAGCCGGTCGATCAGCCGCAACCTCCCGCGCACGAGCTCCGCACCCGCGCGTGCAAGCTGCTCGTCGAACACGTCGAGCGTGAACTCGTCGTCGTGACCGTGGAGGCCGGCACGCAACAATGCGTTGCGCTGACGGAGCACGCGCTCGTAGTCGGCGCGGGCCGCGTCGTACCGGGGTGCGCTCGCGACGAGGAGGTCGTCCAGGTAGCGGCGCCGCTCGGACGGCCCACCCTTCACCAGCTCGAGGTCGTCCGGCGAGAACACGGTCACCCGGAGCGAGTCGGCCAGGTCGCGCCGCCGGGCCAGGGCCCGCCGGTTGACCTGGATCCGGTTCCGGCCGACGGCCCTGATCTCGGCCTCGAAGAGCTGGTCACGGCCGTCGCGCTCGAACTCGGCCCGGACCACCGCAGTCGCGGCACCGGACCGCACGAGCGCGGCGTCGGGGACGCCCCGGAACGACTGCGCCGTCGCCACCCAGCCGACCGCCTCGAGCACGCTGGTCTTGCCCTGACCGTTGGCGCCCACTACGACCGTCGATCCCTCCGCCGGCGCCAGCTCGAGCTCCTGGTAGCAGCGGAAGTCCGTCAGCCAGAGCTGCCGCAGACGCACTGCGGCTACGAGATCCGCACCGGCATGAGCAGGTACAGGAAGTCACCGCCGTCCGTCGCGCGCAGGGTCGCGGGCTTGAGCGCGTCGACCGTCTCGACGACGACCTCCGACGACGTCACCGACTCGATCCCGTCGAGCAGGAACTGGGCGTTGAACGCGGCGGTCAGATCGCCGCCCTCGTACTTGGCCTCGACCATCTCACGGGCCTCGCCGACCTCCTGCGCGACGGCGGACAGCTCGACACCCGCGGTGCTCATCGCGAGGCGGATCGGCGCCGCGTCGCGGCCTTGGCCGACGAGCCGCACACGCCGCACGGCCTCGCCGAGCGCCTCACGGTCGACCGTCAACCGGTTGGGATAGCCGGACGGGATGAGCTGCTCGTAGTTCGGGAACTCGCCCTCGATGAGCCGGGTGGTCACCTCGGCCGGGCCGATGCCGAACTTGGCGTCCCGGTCGGCCAGCGTCACGTCGATCGTGCCGTCGCCCAGCAGCCGCTGGACCTCGCTCAGCGCCTTGCCCGCCACGAGCACCCGCTGCCCGGGCTCCAGCATGCTGACGCCCTGCAGGTCCCGCACCGCGAGACGGTACGAATCGGTTGCGACCAGGCGGAGGCCTCCCGACGCCGAGGTCAGGAGGACCCCGGTGAGGATCGGCCGGGCGTCGTCCTTCGACGCGGCCGGGACCACCTGGCGCAACGCCTCTGCCAGCGCAGGCGCCTCGACCTGCACCGCCGCGCCACCCACGTCGGCGAGACGCGGGAAGTCCTCGGCCGCGAGGACGCGCAGGGAGAAGCTCGACCGACCAGACGTGATGTGCGCTTCGTCATCGTGCACGTGGACGTCGACCGGACCCGGTTCGAGCGCGCGCACGATGTCACCGAACAACCGCGCCGGAACCACTGCGACACCGTCGTCATCCGACTGCGCGGGTGCGTGCACACGAATCGTCAGCTCGAGATCCGAACCAACGAGCTCGAGATCGCTTCCCGACGCGGTGACGCGCAGACCGGACAGCACCGGGAGCGCGCCGCTACGCGACGCGACGGCGCGTTGCGCGGTCGAGATCGCGTCGGCCAGCGTGTCGCGCTCACACCGGAACTTCACCGCTGACCCCCTGTGTTCAAAGAGATGTTCTTCTGAGCCGTTGTCGTCTTCTGGCCTGTGAATTGGGGACGAACACGCGATGACGCAGCTGAACGACGAGATCCGCGTCCACGTTCCGTCCACAGGTTTCCACAACGAATGACCGGTGCGGACGGCGGCGTTGCGCGCTGTCCAGAGTGCCGCGTGCGATATCCCCAGCTGTCCACAGCGTTATCCACTGGTACCGAGCTTGATGCGTCCGATGAGCTCGTTCACTTGCTCGAAGATCGTGTGGCGCTCGGCCATCTGACCTTTGATCTTCTCGACCGCGTGCATCACCGTCGTGTGATCGCGGCCGCCGAACTCCTCGGCGATCTTCGGATAGCTCGCGTCCGTGAGCTCGCGGAACACGTACATGCCGATCTGTCGCGCGGTGACGAGCGGACGACGCCGGCTCTTGCCGCACAGATCGTCGACCGTCCACCCGAACATCTTCGCCGTCTCGTCGAGGATCAGCTGAGGTGTGATGACGCGCGGCGTCGTCGGCGGAAGGAGGTCGGCGAGAACCGTACGCGCGACCTCCTCGGAGAGCGGCGAGTGGTTCAGGCTCGAATACGCGGCGACACGGATGAGCGCGCCTTCGAGCTCGCGCACGTTGTCGGTGATGTTCGACGCGATGAACGCCAGCACCTCGGTAGGGATGCCGTCGAGGTGCTCCGACTCGGCCTTCTTGCGGAGGATGGCCAGCCGGGTCTCGAACTCCGGTGGCTGGATGTCGGTGATCAGGCCCCATTCGAAACGGGTGCGCAGACGGTCCTCGAGCGTGGCGATGGACTTCGGCGGGCGGTCCGACGAGATGACGATCTGGCTGCCGCTCTGGTGCAGGTCGTTGAACGTGTGGAAGAACTCCTCCTGGAGCTCCTGTGTCCGCTCGAGGAACTGGATGTCGTCGATCAGCAAGACGTCCAGGTCGCGGTAGCGCCGCTTGAACGCGGGCATCGACTTGGCCCGGATCGCGTCGACGAACTCGTTCATGAACGCCTCGGTCGAGACGTACCGCACGCGCTTCATGCGGTGCATCGTCTGCACGTAGTGGCCGATCGCGTGCAGGAGGTGCGTCTTGCCGAGGCCGGCCGCGCCGTAGATGAACAACGGGTTGTACGACCGCGCCGGCAGCTCGGCCACGGAGAGCGCGGCCGCGTGCGCGAAGCGGTTCGATGCACCGATGACGAACTGATCGAAGGTGTACGTCGCGTTCAGCGTGCCCGGCGCCCACACCGACCGGTCGCCGCCCATCTCGGGCACCGTGGTCCCGCCGACCGCGCTCGGGGAGGAGACCGACGCGACCGGTGGCGAGGCGACGCTTGCCGGTGGCGCGGTGACGGGGTCGTCCTCCCGGGGCGCGGTGTCGACGAGCAGCTCGAGCGTGATGTTCTCGCCGGTCGCGTCGCGGAGGGCGTCGAGCACCATCCCGCTGTAGGTCGAGCGGATTCGTTCCTGGGCGAGCGCGTTGGGGACGGCCAGCACGAGGACGCCGCCGCCGTGGCGGACTGGGTGCACACCGTGGAACCACGTGGCCCAGGTGGCTTCCGCGAGCTGACCGCGGAGGATCTCGGTGGCGCGTGCCCAGACGTCTCCGGCCGTTGGCGCGGCGTTGCCAGCGTTTTCCACAGAGGCATCCACAGGTGTGGAGAAGGGTCGTGGTCCGGAGGACGTGGCCGTCGCGCTCGCTGAGCCGGCGGGTCGGTCCTCTCCTCGGACTGTCCGTTGGACTGTGTCGGCCTGTCCGGACCTCGCGGCCCCCGGGAAGTGCGCCTCACCGAGGCCGTCGCGGCGGGCGAGGCCGCGGAACGTAGCACCGGCCCCTGGGAGCGACAAGGGGAGCCGGGGGCCGCTGGTCAGCGTGGTCGGATGCCCTGTGGTGGCGCCGTCCACATGCCGCGCGACGTCCCCGGCGTGAGCTCGCATGGCGCGGCCCGGGCGCCGCGTTGCGGGTCGGCGGGAGCGAGCCTAGAATCGCCCGTCCGCCCTGTGCCCGCCGCGCGGCGCGGTCCCCCTTCTCCTCTCGCTGCCGCAGGCGGATGCCGCGTGCTCGAGGAGGCCATGCGTGAAGCGCACGTTCCAGCCGAACAACCGCCGGCGCAAGCGGAAGCACGGGTTCCGTTCCCGGATGCGGACACGCGCCGGTCGGGCGATCCTGCGCGCGCGCCGATCGCGGGGTCGCCACCGCCTGTCCGCCTGATCTGGCGGGTTCGCGACCGTGCGACGTTCGCGGCGTTGCGCCACGCGCGTCCGTGGCGACAGGGACTCGTGACGGTGCGCGCGGTCTGCGTGTCGCGTCACGGCGACCCGCCGCGCGTCGCCTACGCGGTCGGTCGCGCCGCGGGCACCGCGGTGCACCGCAACCGTCTTCGTCGACGTCTCCGTGCCGCGGTCCACGAGGAGCGCGCAGCGTTGCGTGCCGGAGCGGCGTACCTCGTCGGCGCGGCCCCGGGCGCACACGGCCTGGACGCCGCGACGCTCCGGCGCGACGTCGCCGGCGCGCTGCGGCGCGCGAGCGGGGCGCTGCGATGAGCGGGAAGCCGTCGCCGGTGGCGCGCGCGATGATCGCGGCCGTCCGCGGCTATCAACGGGTTGCCGCAGGCACGCCGAGCCGTTGCCGGTACTGGCCGACGTGCTCGCAGTACATGATCGAGGCGCTCGAGCTCCACGGCGCGCTGCGCGGCGGGTGGCTCGGTGCACGGCGGTTGGCCCGATGCCATCCCTGGGGCGGCCACGGCGTCGACCCTGTACCGGACCCGAACGTACGTTCGATTGATCCCGAGCCGGTCGCGGCCGGGCGAGAGACCAGGCACTGACGCATGGACCCCCTGTACAAGTTCTTCGGCTGGCTGCTCGCCGTCTTCTACGCCGCGATCCCGAACCTCGGCGTGGCCATCATCCTGCTCACCATCGGGGTGATGTTGATCCTCTTCCCGCTGACGGCCAAGCAGGCCAAGTCGATGCTGGCGATGCAACGCGTGCAGCCCGAGATCAAGCGGCTGCAGGCGAAGTACAAGAACGATCGCCAGAAGCTCAACGAAGAGATGATGAAGTTCTACAAGGAGAACCAGATCAACCCGCTCGCGGGTTGTCTGCCTCTCGTTGTGCAACTTCCCGTCTTCTTCGCGCTCTACCGCGCGCTGCGGAGCCCGTACAAGTACGTCCCGGTCGACTCCAAGCTCTTCGAGGCGTTCTGTCATCCCACCCACTCGGTCGCCGGCTGCAAGGCGCTGCCGGGGGGACCGCATCACCTCAAGTTCCTGGGGATGGACCTGTCGCAGACGGCCACGCACGTCACCGGCGGGTTCGTGCACGCCCTGCCGTACTACATCCTGATCGCGCTGATCATCTTCACCGGCTACCTCCAGTCGCGGCAGACGACACGCAACCAGCCCGCGGGCGGCAATCCCCAGATGGCGATGGTCGGCAAGATCATGCCGGTGTTCTTCGGGGTGATCTCGCTCGAGTTCCCCGCCGGCCTCAACCTCTACTTCTTCATCAGCAACCTGTGGCGGGTCGGTCAGCAAGAGCTCATCATGCGCAAGATCGCGCACCCGTCGAAGTTGCCTCCCGTCAAGACGAGCATTCCCGAGGACGAGGTGATCGAGGTCGAGGCGGGCACCAGTCGCACCAAACCGGGCTCATTCCTCGAGCGCCTGCTCAACCCGACGGCGCCCGCCAACGGCAAGTCGGACGGCAAGACGGGCGGCAAGGCGTCCGCCGGACCGGGCGGGAACGGCAAGGGTGCTGCCGGGCCGCCCAAACCCGCAGCCGCGAAGGCGCAGGGCGCGCGGCCGGCCCAGGGGCAGCAGCGCAAGCGCAACAAGAAGCGGCGGCGGTGACACCGGATGGAGTGGATCGAGACCACCGGCCGGACGCTGGACGAGGCCGTCGAAGCCGCGCTCGACGAGCTCGGCGTCCACGAAGAGGAGTTCGAGTACGAGGTCCTCGTCGAGCCGCGGGCGGGCTTCCTCGGCCGATTTGGGGGGACGGAGGCCCGCATCCGCGCGCGCGTCAAGCCGATCTCGCGGGAGAAGCCCAATCAGCGCCGTCGGCGGAACCGGCGCGGCGAGCGTCCTGAACGGAGCGAGCGGGGCGGGCGCGCGACGAGTCCTCCCGACGGCAAAGGCGACCGCGAGACGACTGGTGCACCGGCCCGGGTCGGGATCGCGGCGGGCGACGCGCCCGCAGCGGCGGTGGTCCCGACCACCCCGACCGAGGGCGAGGCTGCCCGTGGCGGGAGCTCGGGTTCCGCGGGCGGGGCACGCCGGCGCAGGCGGCGCCGACGGCCGGCGGGTGCGCAGGCGACGACGACGGACGAGGGGACGACGATGGACCAGGATGCCGAGGTGTCGATCGAGGAGCAGGCGAAGGCCGCCGAGGTCTTCACGCGCGGGCTCGTCGATGCGTTCGGGGCGTCGGCGCATGTGGGTACTGTCGTCACGCCGGACGACGATGCCGTCCTCGTCGAGGTGACCGGCGACAACCTCGGGCTCCTCGTCGGCCCGCGCGGCGCGACGCTCCACGCGATCGAGGAGCTCGTTCGCACGGTCGTGCAACGGCAGACCGGTGGCCACGGGGTCCGCATCAACGTCGACGTCGCCGGGTACCGGGCGAAGCGTCGCGACGCACTCGAGGCGTTCACGCGCCAGCTCGCGGCGCGGGTGCTCGAGACGGGCCGGGAGCAGGCGCTCGAGCCGATGTCGGCCGCCGATCGCAAGGTCGTCCACGACGTTGCGGCCACGATCGACGGCGTGGAGACCACGTCGGAGGGCGAGGACCCGCGCCGTCGCGTCGTCCTGCGCCGGAGCTGACCGCGGTCGTCGCCACGACACGTCTGCCGTGGGCAGCGGCGGGTCACCGCCTGCGCTGATCGCGGCGCTCGAGCGGGCCCGGCAGCTCGGGTTCCTCGGGCCCGCGCCCGTCGCGCAACAGATTGATCACGCGCGGGCCCTCGAGCGCTTCGTCGCGGCGCCGCCCGAGCGGGTGCTGGACCTCGGCTCGGGCGGCGGGCTCCCGGGTCTCGTGCTGGCGCTGGCGTGGCCGGCTGTTCACCTCGCGCTGCTCGACGCGCAGCAACGGCGAGTGGACCATCTCCGGATGGCTGTCCGCGAGCTGAACCTCGAAGACCGCGTGGAGATCCTCCACGGGAGGGCCGAGGTCCTGGCGCGGGACCCCCGACGGCGCGGCCACTTCGGGCTCGTCGTGGCCCGCTCGTTCGGTCCACCGGCCGTGACCGCCGAGTGCGCCATCGGGTTCCTCCCGCCCGGAGGCTCGCTCGTCGTCTCCGATACCGAGCAGCCCGGCCGATGGCCGGAGGCGGGCCTTGCCCGGCTCGGACTGAAGGTCGTTCGGCGAGAGCACGAGCCGGGGACGGCGTTCATCGAGCTCCGGCTCGACGAAGCGACGGGCCACCGGTGGCCCCGACGCAACGGTGTCCCCGGCAAGCGGCCGCTCTGGTGATGGCACCGATGTTCCACGTGAAACATCGGTGCGCGCTCCCGGCACCGCCCGCCCGATGTTCCACGTGAACCATCGCGGGCAGACCGGAATGTTTCACGTGAAACGTCGTCACGCCCGGATTTGGGCGAGTACGCTGCACCGGATCCGGCGTCCCGTCGACCATTGCTTGACGGTCGCACGCCGCGCCGCGGAGTATTTGCCCCGCGGTCTCGAGAGAGGAGCCCGATGAGCACCGACGGGCAGGAGCTCAAGCGACGACGCGGCCTGTTCGGCTCCCTGCGCCGGCAGGCGAACGAGGACTCCGCCGACGAGACCGCCGACATGGTCGACCGGGCGGTGAGTCCCGACTCGGACGGAGCGGGGGCCGTTCCCGCCAGCCACGCGGGCGACACCGAGGAAGGAACCGCTCCGGCGGAACGGGGCGGGCACGTCGTCCCGGGCCCGACCCCTGTCGTCGCGGGCGTCAGCCCGTCCGGGCACGTCCGGGTGTTCCCGACGCCCGGTGAGGAGGCCCGCCCGGACGAGGCCATTCGCCCGGAGGCCGCCGGCACCCCGGTCGCTACGGAGCCCGCAGCCCGCGACGACGCCGATGCGGACACGGATGAGACGCCCGCAGGCCCTCGAGGCGAGCCGAACACGGCGCCGCCGGTCGACGCAGTCGCGGTGCCGCCCGAGGGCCCCGCGGATCCGCCGCCCTCGCCGGCCGAGGTGATGGCCGGGGCGGTCAGCGAGGCGATGGAGGACGTCGGGACCGAGGCAGACGCCGACGCCGAGCCGGACACCCTCGACCTCCCGTGCATCCTGGCGATCGCGAACCAGAAGGGTGGTGTCGGCAAGACGACGACCGCCGTCAATCTTGGTGCTGCACTGGCGGAGCTCGGGTTCCGGGTCCTCGTCATCGACCTCGACCCGCAGGGCAACGCCACGACCGGCCTCGGGATCAACGCCCGGAACCTGCAGAGCTCGATCTACGACGTGATCATGAACGACGTCGGGATCGAGGACTGCGTCGAACCCACGAGCCTGAAGAACCTCTTCGTCGTACCGGCGACCATCGATCTCGCGGGCGCGGAGATCGAGCTCGTCCCCGCCTTCAGCAGGGAGCTCAAGCTCCGGCGGGCGCTCGACGAGGTGCGTGACGACTACGACTTCACGCTCATCGACTGCCCACCGTCACTCGGCCTCCTCACCGTCAACGGACTGGCCGCCGCCGACGCCGTGGTCGTGCCGATCCAGTGCGAGTACTACGCGCTGGAGGGCTTGAGTCAGCTGCTGCGCAACGTCGCGCTCGTCCGGACGAACCTCAACCCGGCCCTCGACGTCCAGGGCGTCGTGCTGACGATGTACGACGCGCGCACGAAGCTGGCCGACCAGGTCGAGGAGGAGGTGCGCCACCACTTCGGCACCAAGGTGTACCGGGCGGTCGTCCCCCGGACCGTCCGGCTCGCCGAAGCGCCGTCGTTCGGGCAGCCCATCATCGTGTTCGATCCGACGTCTCGGGGCGCGATCGCGTACCGCGAGCTCGCGAAGGAGGTCAGCCGTGGCGCGGCAAGGCGGACTGGGTAAGGGCCTCGGGGCGCTGATCCCGACGGGGGCGCCGACCGAGGGCGGCGGGCTCGAGCAGATCCCCGTCGCGTCGATCCGGCCCAACCGCTTCCAGCCGCGGGCGCGCTTCGACGAGGAGGAGCTCACCGCGCTCGCCGAGTCGATCCGTGAGGTCGGCGTCCTCCAGCCGGTGCTCGTCCGCCCGATCGGCGACGAGTACGAGCTCGTCGCCGGCGAGCGGCGGTGGCGGGCCGCGCGACGGGTCGGGTTGCAGACGATCCCCGCCGTCGTGCGCGAGACCGACGACACGGGCGCGCTCGAGCACGCGCTGGTCGAGAACCTGCAGCGCTCCGATCTCAACCCGATCGAGGAAGCCGCGGCCTACCAGCAGCTCATCGAGGAGTTCCAGCTGACGCACGAGCAGGTCGCGACGCGGGTCGGCCAGAGCCGGGCGTCCGTGTCGAACAAGCTGCGCCTGCTGCAGCTCCCGCCCGCGGTCCAGCGTCTCGTCCAGGAGCGGCAGCTCGACATGGGTCACGCCCGGGCCCTGCTCGGGACGCCCGACCGCGCGTTCCAGGAGCAGCTCGCTCGGCGCGCCGTGAAGGAGGATCTCTCCGTCCGGTCGGTCGAGGACGCGATTCGTGCCCGTGAGCGTGACGACAACGACGGCGGGAACGGCGGCCGCTCGCCCGCGGCGAACAGCGCGACCAAGCGCTTGCGCCCACCGGGGCTGCTCGAGCTCGAGGAGCTCCTCGGCGACTACCTCGACACGCGCGTGAAGGTCGAGATGGGGACGCGCAAGGGACGGGTCATCGTCGAGTTCTCGACACTCGAGGACCTGGAGCGGATCTACCGCGTCGTCACCGAGCCGGCCGCGGCCGGCGCGGGAGACCACGCGCCGGCATGACCGGACCGAGCCGCTAGACCGGCACCTCGGCCGGCTCCTCGAACCCGCGACGCACACCGCGCACGATCGCGTCGCCGACGTCGCGCACGTGCCGGACGAGCGCGTGCAGCGCGCCGGCGTCGTCGCGCTGGACGGGCTCGCACACCACCGCCGCCATCCGCGTCTCGCGCAGCAGCGCGTAGGTCTTCGCGCACGGCTCGGCCGCGCACGGTTCGAGCACCGCGCCCAACTCACGTTGGATCGCGGAGGCGAGACGGAACCCGCTCTCCGAGCGGAAGGTCGCGGTCGCGAAGAAGGCGCACCGGCACGTCGCCACATCACCGGGACGGACGCCGAGGAACAGGTCGGCGCCGAAGCGGTTGGCGCCGGCGGCCACGAGCGAGTCGTCGACGGTCGTCGCGTCGAACACGACGTCGGCGCCGTGCTCGAGCAGGCCGCGCTCGACCACGGTCCCGAGGACCTCGAGCCCGGGCACCGTCGAGATGTAGACGCGGCTGCCGTGGAGCGGGCGTCCGTGGCGGAGCGACTCGCGCTCGCGCACCGCGGCGACCGAGCCATGCGTTCCCTCGCCCAGCCGGGCCAGGGCGCCGAGGGTCGCGGGGCCGGCGATCCCGTCCACGGCGATGCCCGCGTTGCGCTGGAACTCCCGCACCGCGGCCGCGGTCTGGTCGCCGAGGATGCCGTCCTCGCGGCCGGCGTCGAACCCGAGCGCGTTCAAGCGGTGCTGGAGGGTTGCGACGTCGTCGCCCCGGAGCATCGGGCGCCGGACGTACAGCAGGCGGTCGCCCAGATGGAAACCGCTTTCCACGAGGGCGTTCCACGTCTGCGGCCCGCAGATGCCGTCGACCCGCAGCCCCCGCTTGTCCTGGAAGCTCTTGACAGCACGTTCCGTCCCGTCGCCGTAGGCGCCGGGCGGGTCGGGAACGGCCTCCCCGAGCCGGGCGAGCCGCTGCTGCAGGTCGCGGACCGCGTCGCCCGCGTCGCCGCGACGGAGCAGCGTCAAGCGATGAACTCGGCCAGGTCCTGGAGGAGCTGTCCCTTGCCCTTCGCGCCGACGAGCCGCTTGACGGGCTCGCCGTCGCGGAAGATGAGCAGCGTCGGGATGCTCATCACGTCGTACCGGCGCGCGGTGTCGGGGTTGTCGTCCACGTTCAGCTTGGCGACGGTCACCTTGCCGCGGTGCTCCGAGGCGATCTCCTCGAGAGCCGGGGCGATCATCTTGCACGGACCGCACCACTCGGCCCAGAAGTCGACGACGACCGGGTTCGACGAGCCGCCGACCGTCTCGTCGAACGTCGCGTCGGAGACGGTGAGGATGTCGTCAGCCACGGAACGCTTCCTTTCGCCTTGGCGCCGGGAGACGATGCGCCGGAGGACCTTGGGATACTACCGACGGCACGGAACACCACTCGGGGCGCTCGCATTCCGCGGCGCGACTGTCACGTGCGGGCGTGCTGCTCGGCCTGCGCGTGCGCCTGTGCCTCGAGCCAGCGTTCCGCCTCGATCGCCGCCATGCAGCCCGTTCCCGCGGCAGTGATCGCCTGCCGGTACACGTGGTCCTGCACGTCGCCGCACGCGAACACGCCCTCGACGGACGTGCGCATCGACGCGTCCTGCGTGATCACGTACCCGTTGGCGTCGAGGTCGAGCTGACCCTTGAACAGCTCGGTGTTCGGGGTGTGACCGATCGCCACGAACAGGCCGCCGACCGCGAGCTCTGACGTGTCCCCGGTCCGGACGTCGCGCAACGCGACACGCTCCACCTTGTCGTTGCCGAGCACGTCGTCGACGACGGTGTTCCACCGGAAGTCGATCTTCGGGTTCGCGAACGCGCGGTCCTGCATGATCTTCGACGCGCGCAGCTCCTCGCGACGGTGCACGACGGTGACCTTGCTCGCGAACTTGGTGAGGAAGATCGCCTCCTCCAGCGCGGAGTCACCGCCGCCGACGACCGCGATGTCCTGATCGCGGAAGAAGAAGCCGTCGCACGTCGCGCACGTCGACACCCCGTGGCCGAGCAGACGTTGCTCCGACTCGAGGCCCAGCATCAGCGCGGACGCGCCCGTCGAGACGATCACCGACCTGGCGCGGTACTCCTCACCCATCGCCCAGACGCCGAACGGCGCCTCGGACAGGTCGACGCGGTCCGCGTCGGCGGTGACGAACTCGGCCCCGAAACGCTGCGCCTGCGCGCGGAAGCGCTCCATGAGCTCGGGCCCGAGGATCCCGTCCGGGAAGCCGGGGAAGTTCTCGACGTCGGTCGTCAGCATGAGCTGCCCGCCGGCGGCGAACCCCTCGATCACGAGGGGTCGCAGGTCGGCCCGGGCGGCGTAGATCGCCGCGGTCAGGCCCGCGGGTCCCGAGCCGACGATGACGACGTTGCGTGCTTCGGACATGGCCGGGTCCTCGTCAGGCCGATCGTGCCGACCGGCGTGACCAGCAGAACGCGCCCGCGAGCACGGAGATTCCCCCGAGGACGAGCCACGCCGCCCAGATCGGGAGCGCGATCGCGAGGAGCCGGAAGACGAGGATCGCGCCGAGGAGCAGCGCGGTGACGCCGAAGAAGGCGGCGAGGAGGCCGTAGACGATCGTTCGGGCGACGGTCTGGGCCGGCCCGACCGTCCGGTCCCGGACCGTGCCGACGACGCGCTCGACGGTGTCGGCGGCGTCGCTGGTCCAGTCGCTCATCCCCTCCTCCTGCGCCGGGGGTGGCGCACGCGCTGCACCGCGGCGTGCCCCGACCCGAGAGGCGGAGCGTAGTGCGCGACCCGGGCGACGACCCGAGCCGTCGGGACGGGCCCCGTCCAACATTCCCGTCCCCGCGGCGGGCTACGCACCCGGCCCGGCCGACGTCACTGCGACTGCGAGACGAGGACCGAGCAGTCGCGCCGATCGACGACGAAGACGATCGTCCGCGCGCCGTGGTGCATGCCGACGACGAACGCGGGTCGGCCGCCGTACGTCGCGGTCGCGAGGAGCACGACGCGATCGACGTGACGCGCCGCGGGACCGTCGAGGGTCGCGGCGCAGTGCAGTGCCGACGCACCCGGCCCGTCGACGCGCGCCGTCGTCGCGTGCGACAGCGCGGCCGCCCGGACGGACGGCCGCTCGAGCACGGCGCGGAGCGCGGTCGGTTGCGTCACGTCCCCGACGTCGCCCGCGTCCGCGCCGCGCGCGACCGGCGGCGTCGAGGCGTCGCTCGATCGAGCGGACGTGGTGCTGTGCCGTGTCAGGACGACGACGAGGACGGCTACCGCGACGATCGCGCCGAGCGCGGAGGCGCCGACGACGATCGTGCGTCGTGACGATGTGCGCGCGCTCGGCTCGCGTCGCGGCTCACGACGCAAGCCGGACCTCGAAGACGTGCAGCTCGTCGGTGGGCGGGAGCGATGTGAACCAGATGAGCACGTACTTGGCCGCGCGGGGCTTGGTGATCGTCAGCGTCGCGTCTGCGGGCAGGTCGGAGCCGGTCGCGACGGCGCTGCCCCACGCTCCGAGCGACGTGCCGGGCGAGTCGGCGACGAAGACGTCCGCACTCCAGCCGCTGGCCTGCGTGTCGACGGCGACCGTGCGCACGGCGGCGGGGTTCGCGAGCTCGAGCCACACCCCGACGCCGGGCTTGGCGTGACCGAAGTCCCGGCTGGCGTAGTGCTCGGTGCTCCAGAAGGTCGCGGGATTGCCGTCGTGGAGCTGCTGCACCTCCTCGTGGTGCTCCGTGTGGTCGCCGAGCGGGTCGAAGTCCTGCGCCGTCGCGATCGGCAGCGGCGCGTGTGTCGCGGTCGGCGTCGCCTGCGCCGGTCCCGACGCCCCTCGGCGGGCCGACTTGTTGCCCCCTCCACCGGTGAGCACGACGAGCGCGACGATCGCCGCGACCGTTGCGAGCAGTGCAGCGACGATCCCGCGCGCGAGGCGGTGCGGTGACGGCGCGTCCGTCGCGGCGTCGGGTGCCGTGTCGTCGACGAGCGCGTCGCGGGTGGGCATCGGTGGCGGCGTGCGCGCCACCGTGAGCTGCGGACGTGCGGCCGCGGTGCGGTGCTCGTCGGTCAGCGCGGCGGCGATCGTGAGGTCCAGGAACTGCTCGCGACGGAAGGGCGCGAGGGCGTCACGCACCTCGCGTGCCGACCCCGGCCGGTCGTCGGGCTCACGGGCGAGGCACCGCGCGATCACCTCCTGCACCGCGCGCGGGACCTCGGGACGAGCGAGGCCGACCGGGACGGGCACGGCGTGGAGCCGCGCGACCGCGTTGGCGATCTCGCTCTCGCCGTCGAAGGGCGTGTTGCCGCACAGCATCTCGTAGAGCACGAGGCCGAGCGCGTAGATGTCCGTCCGCTCGTCGACCGGCTCGGCGGACACCTGCTCGGGCGCGAGGTATCGCGCGGTGCCGACGACCGCGCCCGCGCGCGTGAGCTCGCTGCTCCCCGCCGCCTTCGCGATCCCGAAGTCGGTCACCTTCACGCGGCCGTCGGGCTCGACGAGGACGTTGCCCGGCTTCACGTCACGGTGCACGAGGCCGCGTGCGTGCGCGTGGGCGAGCGCGTCCGCGACCTGCGCGCCGATGTCGGCGGTCTCGTCGACGTCGAGACGCTTGCGCGCGTCGAGGAGGCGCCGCAGCGTCGTCCCCTCGACGAACTCCATGACGATGTACGCGACGCCGTGGTCCTCGCCGGTGTCGTACGTCGCGACGATGCCGGGGTGCGCGAGGCGCGCGGCCGCGACCGCCTCGTGGCGGAAGCGCTGGTGGACGGTCTCGTCGTCGGCGAGCGTGGGGTCGAGGATCTTGACGGCCACACGGCGCCGCAGGACGGGGTCCTCGGCCGCCCACACCTGGGCCATGCCGCCGCGCGCGACCTCCTCGAGCAGCCGGTACCGGCCGCCGAGGACACGACCCGACGAGAGGACGTCGGTCATGCGACGGGAAGGAGCGCGCTCACGCGACGATCAACGGGGAACCTGGTACGTCACGCCGATCACACGCGGGCCGGCGTGCGTGCCGATGACCGGGCCGATCTGGCCGACGACGATGTCGTCGCGCTTCACGACGGGCGCGAGCAGGTCGAGGAACTCGTCGAGGTCCGGCGCGTCGCCGTGGAGCACGCACACGTTCTCGAATCTCCCCGACTCGAGCTTGTCGGCGACGTGCTTGAGCGCCTTCGATCGCGTCCGCACCTTGCCGGCCTCCGCGACGACGCCGTCGCGGACCTCGACGACCGGCTTGATCGCGAGCACGGAGCCGAGCAGGTGCTGCGCTGCGCCGATGCGCCCGCCCTTGCGCAGGTACTCGAGCGTGTCGAGCGTGCCGAACAACTTTGTCCGGTCGCGACGGTCGATCACGTCGGCGAGGATCTCGTCGATCGACGCGCCGTCGTCCGCTCGGCGCGCGGCGGTGAGGCACAGGCTGCCGAGACCCATGGACACGGCGAGCGAGTCGACGATCTCCACGCGGCACTCGTCGGCGACTGCACGCGCCGCGACCTGCGCGGCCTGCATCGTCGCGGAGAGCTTCGACGAGAGGTTGATGCACACGATGCCGTCGGCACCGTCGGCGATCAGCCGCCGGAACGCCTCCGTGAACGCGCCTGCGGACGGCGCGGACGTCTCGGGCAGCACCGGCGACGTCGCGAGCCGCCGCCAGAACTCACCGGTGCCGAGCTCCTTGCGGTCGACGAGCTCCTCGCTCCCGAACCGGATCGTCAGCGGGACGATCTCGATGCCGAGCTCGTCGACGAGGTCCTGGGGAAGGTCGCAGGCGCTGTCGGTGACGACTCGTACCCCCATGGGGTCCCTCCTCGGTCGACGGCCGATGTCCAGCCTCGCTCACGCGTCGCTCTTGGCGCCTGCGGCGCCGGGCCGCGCTCCGCTCATGCTCGCACGGCTGGGTGGCCTCCGGTGCGTCGGCGCCGGCGCAGGGCGGCCCGCAGGTCGCCGATCTCGTCGCTGCGCAGCACGACCAGCACGCCCCCGTAGACCAGCCCACCGACCACCCCTGCCGCCGCGAGCGCCGCCAGTGCGCGGCGCGCGGACGAATACCCGACGCCCGTGGCGACCAACCAGGCCACCACCCCGAGCGCGACCGACGCGATCGACACCCGGACCAGGGACCGTACCGTCTGCCGGCCCTCGAGGCGGACCAGTCGGCGGCGCAACGCGAGCATCGCGGCGACGGACGCGACGACGTACGCGACGGACCACGACAGCGCGAGTCCCGCGACGTGCCACAGCGGGTAGAGCGCGAACGCGAGCACGATGTTGATCGCGTTCTCGAGGCAGTTCAGGTAGAAGGGCGTGCGCGTGTCCTGCAACGAGTAGAAGCCGCGCAGCGCGAACAGGTACAGCGAGAACGAGAACACGCCGACGCCGAACAGTGCGAGCGTGCTCGCGGTCCGCCCCGCGGACTGCGTGCTGAAGTGGCCGTAGAGCAACAGCCCGTTCACGATCGGGCGCGCGAGCACGACCATGATGACCGCGGCCGGCAACACGACGAGCGCCATGAGACGCAGCCCGAGCGAGAACTGGTCGCGGAACGCTCGCAGGTCACCCGCGCTCGCCGCGCGCGACAGCTCGGGTACGAGCGCCGTCATGAGCGACACCGCGAACAGCCCGTGCGGGAGCTGGAAGAACGTGAACGCGGCGACGTACACGGACGCGTCGCCCGACCGCCCGTACGACAGGAACAACACGACGAGCGCCGCGATCTGGTTTGCGGCGACGTAGCCGAACGTCCACGCGGACAGGCGCGCGAGCTTGCGCACCGCGGGATGACGCCACCGCGTCGTGAACCGAACGTGGACACCGGCGCGTCGGAGCGCGGGAAGGAGCGCGAGGGCCATCGCGACGATGCCGGCGGTCGTCCCGGCGCCGAGCAGCAGGAGCAGCGGCAGCGAGTGGTCGACGCTCGACACCGAGAGCTGGTGCGTCGTCGCGTACGGGAGGCCGACGAACACGCCGATCACGACGACGTTGTTCAGGACGGGCGCGAACGCCGCCGCCGCGAACCTGCGGCGGGCGTTCAGCATCGCGGTGGCGAGCGCGGTCATGCCGTAGAACAGGATCTGCGGCATGAACAGGAACAAGAGCGTCGTCGCGAGACGCTGCTGCACCGCGCGGTCCGCACCGTGCAGACGCAACGTGTAGAGCTTGATGATCCACGGCGTCGCAGCGAGACCGAGCAGCGTCACGATGACGAGCCCGACCATCGCGACCGAGTTGATCGCGTCGGTCGCGTCGTTGTCGTCGTTGTGCAGGTTCTCGACGTAGAGCGGGACGAGCGTCGCCGTCAGGATGCCGCCGAGGAGCAGCTCGTAGACGATGTTGGGCGTCGAGTTCGCGATGTTGTAGACGTCGGTCAGCCGCCCGAAGCCGATCGACGCCATCGCGGAGACGCGCAGGAACCCGGTGATGCGCGACAGGGCCGTGCCGACGCCGACGATCGCGCTCGAGCGGACCAGCTGACGTGGTGTGCCCGGTGTCGCGGTCGCGTTCTCGGTCGCGGGGTCGACGCTCGACGGGGACGGCGCGCGGACGCGCGTCCGGTCAGCCGGCGGACCCACGACTCGGCGCGGTCGGTTCCCACGCGGTCGCGCCGCGGACGCGCGGTGTCCGTCCGGACTCCCGCGCCTCCCGGCGACCGCGCCTGCGTCGCCGGTAGTGGTTGGCCCACCAGCCCGCGAGGAAGAAGCCGGCACCGAGCATCAGCACGAGACCGACGCCGCTGACGACGGTCGAACGCACCGTGAAGCGCGTCTGCTCGAAGCTGATCTGCCCGTCGGGCGACGTCACGCTGACGCTGAGCGGGAACGTGCCCGACGTCCGCGCCTCGACGGCGAAGCGCGCCGTCGTGTTCCGCGGCGGGAGCGTGAGGACCCGGTCGGCGCCGTCCGGGAAGAACAGCTTCTCGCTCTGGAACCGGACCCGGACCTTCACCGGTTGGTCCGTCGCGTTCTGGAACGAGAGTGGGATCTCGGCGCGGCGCGCGGTGATCGTCACCGTCGAGTTCTGCGGGCCGCGGATCTCCGCGACGAACGCGCCGATGGTGTCCTCGATAACGCCGAGCTCGCGCGCGGCGCGCCGTCGCCCGCTCGCGCCCGTCCATGCCGAGCTCATCGAGACGAGGATGGCGCGGTTGCCGCGTTGGATGCGGGGGTCGTCCGGTGTGACGAGCGTTCCGAACGACGCGAGACGATCGGTCTCGGTCCGGACGTCACGCGCGCTCACCGGCAGCGACGGCGAGGTGCGGAGGGGCTGTGTGGTCCGGACGAGAGGTTGCCGCGACCGGCCCGACGTCTCGGCCGGCACCGTGTCGAGCAACGTCCCGACGCTCTCCACCTTGACGAGCGGGTTGTCCCGCAGCCCGGCGAGGACGGTCGTGACCGCCGTCTGCGTCGACGCGTCGACGTTCCACATCGTCGGCATCGCGACGACCACGCCGCGCTGGGTGCCGGGCGCCTCGAACGCGACGACGGCGAGGCCGGCGAGGAACCGCTGCGCGCGCAGCGCCGGTGACGCGTCGCCGGGCGCGAGGAGCGACGCGAGACCGGGATCCGTCGCGACGGCCGTCAGCACCCGTCCGTCGGCGCCGAGCTCGAACGGGCGCGCGGGTGTGAACTTCGACGAGATCGGCGTCAGGCGTGACGGGTCGACGACCACCCGGTCGACCCCCGAGTCGTGGAGGTCGCCGAGCGAGCGCTGGTCGATCGGGTCGACCGCGACCGTGCGGGTGTCGGCGCGCACACCGAACACCGAGGTCAACGTGTCGGCGCCGAACGACAGCTGCGCGCCGATCTCGCTCGCCAGCCCGGCGTCGACAAGCGCGGGCATGTCGACCGGGACGTAGGCGCCGGCGAGGAACGACTGCGTCGAGTCGCGGAGCGCGGCGAACGTCGCGGCGAGATCACGGTCCTGGTTCGCGAGCGCGGACCACGCCTCGACCGTCTCCGGGCCCGGTTCGACCGTGATCGGCAGCCCGGCGGCCGCCTTCACGAGCGACGCGATCCGCCCGAGGCGGCCGTCCGGGCCGAGCTCCCGGACGACGGACGGGTCGGGCGATCCGTCAGGGAGGTAGGCGGGGTTCGCGACCGCGGGCCAGATCCACGCGGTCGCCAGCGGCTGCGCGATCGCGTAGCCGCCCGGCTGCGTCTGGCTCACCGCGACGACGTACGTGACGAACCCGTCGACGCGGCCTCGCGTGTGCAGGTCGTAGAGCTCCACCTCGAGCGCGTAGACGCCTTCGCTGGCCGGCGCGCGCACCAGCCCCGTGATCGTGTACACGTCGCCCGCGGCCGGCAACGACGCGAGGGGCGCGGTCGTCACGTGCATCCGGCCGCCGAGACCCGTCTCCCCGATCGTGTCCTCGAACGCGGTACGCGAGGACAGCGACGAGTGCAGTGCGAACGACACACCGAGCCGTGCGACGTCACCGTCGATGCGGACGCGCATCGCGACGTCCGAGTCGAGCGGGCTCCACGCCGGTTGCTGCAGCAGCGTGATGGTGCCGGCCGGTCCTCGCGACGCTGTCGTCGTCGTCGTGCCGTTCGCCGCGCGCGCCGGTGTCGCGTCGAATGCGAGCAGCGCCGACACCACGACCGCGACAACCGCGACGACGGCCACGACCGAGGCGACGTCGCGCGTACGTCTCACAGCTCGCGCCCCATCACGCAGAGCCCGACGGGGAGTCGCGCGAATCCGCACGCCTCGTACAGGTGCAACGCGGCGTCATTGTCGCACTGCGTGTTGACCAGCGTGCGCGAGACGTGATGGCGGTGCAGCCAGTGGAGCGCGTCGGTGACGACGGCGCGACCCCAGCCGCGGCCGCGCACGGACGGATCGACCGCGATGCGTTGGAGGTACCCGGTCGCGCCCGCGCGACCCGAGATGGCGTACGCGACGACGTCTGGCCCGTCCTCCGCGACACGAAACCGCGTGACCGGCGTCGCGTGGAGCGCGTCGTCGAGCCCCTGGGCGTCGAGCCGCCAGAACCCGTCGAACGCGCGGCCGTCGAGCGCGAGGACGAGCTCGCGGTCCGCCCGCCGGGCGCGACGGGTCGGCAACGTCGTGTAGGGAAGGCGGACCATGTCGTGGGCGAGGAGGTGGAGCCGCTCGCGTACGGCGAAGCCGGCGTCCACGAACGGGAGCGCGTCGGCCGGCGCGAGGGCGTTCGTGACGACCGACGTGTAGCCCTCTGCGGTCAGGGTCCGCAGGGCGCGCTCCACGAGGTCGCCGTCGGGCGGGCGCTGCGCGCCGACCGAGACGAAGGCGACCTCCGTGCTCCCGCGCCAGGCGCCGAGACGCGCCCAACCACCGCGCCAGCGCAGCACGTGGTGAGGCGGAGGATCCGGGCGCTGCGCGCCGACCATCGGGGGCGACAGTACCGGCCGGACCACTCGACCAGGGGCCGCCGGGCCGGTGTCCCATTCGTACGGCGCGACGATGGACGGCGTGCTCCTCGTCGCGACCGACCCCGTGTTCGCCGCCCACGACACCGGGCGTGGCCATCCGGAGCGCGCGGCGCGGCTCGAGGCCGTCGAGGTCGGCATCCAGCGTTCGGGCGTCGTCGACGCGCTGCAACCGCTGCCACCGCGCGCCGCGGAGCGCGCGGAGCTGGAGCGCGTTCATCCCCCCGACCACCTGGACGCGCTGCACGCCCTGTGCGCGCGCGGCGGGGCCGTCGACCCGGACACGGTCGTCTCACCGGGATCGTGGAAGGCGGCGGTGCACGCCGCCGGTGCCGGCCTCGCCGCGATCGACGCGCTCGACCGCGGTGCCGGTGACGCGGCGTTCCTCGCGCTCCGACCCCCGGGTCATCACGCGACGCCGTCGCGCGCGATGGGGTTCTGCCTTCTCAACAGTGTCGCGATCAGTGCCGCCGCGCTCGCTGACCGCGGCGAACGCGTCGCGATCGTCGACTTCGACGCGCACCACGGGAACGGGACGCAGGCCTGCTTCGAGCGTGACGGCCGGGTGCTGTACGTGTCGTTCCACCAGTGGCCGCTGTACCCGGGAACGGGGCGGCTCGACGAGATCGGCCACGACGGCGGCGTCGGCACGAACTGCAACCTTCCCTTCCCGCCCGGCGCGACCGGTGACGTGTACCTCGCCGCGTGTGACGCGGTGGTCGGCCCGCTGGTGGAACGCTTCGAGCCCACGTGGCTGCTGCTCTCCGCCGGCTTCGACGGCCACCGCGCCGATCCGCTGACCGGCTTGTCGCTGAGCGCGGGCGACTTCGGCCTGCTCACGGAGCGGCTGGCCGCGCTCGTACCCGCAGGCCGGCGGATCGCGTTCCTCGAGGGCGGCTACGACCTCGACGCGCTCGCCCGGTCGGTCGCGACGACGCTCCCCGCCCTCGTCGGCGCCCGTCCGCCCCACGAGGAGGCCCCGAGCGCGGGCGGACCGGGCCACGTCGTCGTCGACGCGGTCGCCGACCTCTGGTCCGACCTCGGCGTCTGAACCGAGCGCGCTCCAGGCGGAGCACACGCTCAGGTTCCGGGCGAAAGGTGCCGATAACGCCGCGGTGCTGGAGCTGGACGAGCTGCTTCGCGACGCCGTCGACCACCGGGCGTCGGACCTCCACGTGAAGGTCGGTTCGCGACCCTTCCTGCGAATCGACGGACGACTCGAGGAGACCCGGTTCGACGTCGTGACGGCTGCGGACACGGAGCGCGTCGCGTTCGCCATCATGCCCAAGCAGCGCGCCGACGAGTTCCTCGCGACGAACGAGGCCGACTTCGCGTACACCGTCGCGGGCCTCGGTCGCTTCCGCGTCAACGTGTTCCGTCAGCGCGGCTCCGTCGGGCTCGTGCTGCGCCGCGTCCTTCCCGGGATCCCGAGCTTCGAGGACCTCGGGCTGCCGACGGTCGTCCGGCGTCTCGCGGAGGAGCCGCGCGGCCTCGTGCTCGTCACCGGTCCGACCGGCTCGGGCAAGACGACGTCGCTCGCGGCCATGATCGACCACATCAACGAGACGCAGCAGCGTCACATCGTGACGATCGAGGACCCGATCGAGGTCCTCCACACCGACAAGCAGTCGATCGTCAACCAGCGCGAGGTCGGTACGGACACCGAGGACTTCCATGCCGCGCTCAAGCGCGTCCTCCGTCAGGACCCCGACGTCATCCTCATCGGCGAGATGCGCGACCCCGACACCGTCTGGGCCGCGCTCGCGGCCGCGGAGACCGGCCACCTCGTGTTCTCGACGCTCCACACGATCAGCGCGACGGACACGATCAACCGGGTCATCGACTTCTTCCCGTCGCACCAGCAGCGTCAGGTGCGCATGTCGATCGCCGGGTCGCTGCGCGGCATCATCAGCCAGCGGCTGCTCGAGCGGTGTGACCGCGCGGGCCGGGTGCCCGCGGTCGAGGTGCTCGTGGCAACCGGTCGCGTGTTCGACCGGATCGTCGACCCGGACAGCACCCACGACATCGAGCAGATCATCGCCGAGGGCGAGTATTACGGCATGCAGACGTTCGACCAGAGCCTGCTGTCGCTCTACAAGCAGGGGATGGTCAGCCGGCGTGACGCGCTCGCGACCGCGACGCAGCCGCACGATCTCCGTCTCAAGATGGAGCAGTTCGAGCTCGCGCGCATGGAGGCCGCGAACTCCTAGCCGCGAACTTGTAGCCGCGTCAGCTCGCGGGCGCCGGTGCGTAGGGATCCCGACGAGTCCGGCGGACGATATTCCCCGGTCCATCCCGGGCCAGCGGCAATCGGTCCGATCCCGGCGCCCGCGGACCGCGACAATGGGGCGTGATCCCCGAACGGCTGCAGGCGGTCCTCGCGGCGGGCTCCCCGGTGCAGCGGCTCGCGGCGCGCCTCACCGACGCCGGTCACCAGTGCTACCTCGTCGGCGGCAGCGTGCGCGACGCGCTGCTCGACCGGCCGCCCGTGGACCTCGACGTCTGCACCGACGCCCGCCCCGACGCCATCGAGCGGATCGTGCGCGGCTGGGCCGACCACGTCTGGACGAAGGGCAAGCGGTTCGGGACGATCGGCTGCGAGGTCGACGGCACGCGCTTCGAGATCACGACGTTCCGCGCAGACGTGTACCGCCCCGAGAGCCGCAAGCCCGACGTGACCTACGCCGACGACGTCGAGACCGACCTGTCGCGGCGCGACTTCACCGTGAACGCGATGGCCCTCCGTCTCCCCGACCCGCTCCTCGTGGACCCGTTCGACGGCGCGGTCGACCTCGCCGCGCACCGGCTGCGTACGCCGCTCGACCCCGAGGTGTCGTTCCTCGACGATCCGCTGCGGATGCTGCGCGCGGCGCGCTTCGTCGCCGCGTTCGACCTCGTCCCGGATCCCAGTCTGGTCACCGCGGTCGAGCAGCTGCGGAGCCGGCTCGAGATCGTGAGCGCCGAGCGCATCCGTGACGAGCTGACCAAGCTCCTGCTCGTCGACGACCCGTCCGAAGGTCTGTGGTTCCTCGCGGACACGAAGTTGAGCGACGAGTTCCTTCCCGAGCTCAACGCGATGCAGCTCGAGCAGGATCCGATCCATCAGCACAAGGACGTCCTCGCGCACACGATCGCGGTCGTGCGCAACACTCGGCCCGAGCTCAAGGTCCGGCTCGCCGCGCTGATGCACGACGTCGGCAAGCCGAAGACGCGCTCGTTCGCCCGTGGTGGCGTGAGCTTCCACCACCACGAGGTCGTCGGCGCGCGGATGACCCAGGAACGCCTGCGCGCGCTGAAGTACCCGAACGACGTCGTCGAGGACGTCACGAAGCTCGTCTACCTCCATCTCCGCATCCACACGTACGCGATGGGATGGACCGACAAGGCCGTGCGCAGGTACGCGCGCGATGCGGGCCCGTTGCTCGACGATCTCAACCACCTCGTGCGGTGCGACTGCACGACGCGCAACAAGCAGCGCGCCCGCGCGCTCGCGCGCCGCATGGACGAGCTGGAGGAACGCATCGAGGCGCTGCGCGCGCAGGAGGAGCTCGACCGCATCCGCCCGCCGCTCGACGGACGGCAGGTGATGGCGTTCCTCGGCATCCGGCCCGGGCCCCTCGTCGGCGAGGCGCTCGACCACCTGCTCGAGATCCGCCTCGACGAGGGACCGATCCCCGAGGACGAGGCGTACCGGCGTCTCGCCGCGTGGGCCGACGAGCGCGGCCTGCCGCACGCGTGACGACCGCGCCGCACTGCTCGCGCGTCGCCGTGCTCGGCGAGTACCGCGACGGGGTGCGCGCGCTGTCCGAGGTCACGATGGGCGTCGACGCCGACCGGTGGGCCGTACGCGCGTGCGGCACGTGGACGATCGAGGAGGTCGCGCGCCACGTCCTCGCCGTCGCGGACTGGTACCACGCGTGGCTCGACCGGGGCCTCGCCGGCGACGGGTCGCCGCCGTTCACGTCCGACGAGCTCGAGGCCCGGAACGCGCAGGAGCTGGCGCGACGGGTCGCGGTGCCGGGAAACGTCGCGATCGAGCAGTTCACCGAGCGGGCTGCGTCGTACGGGGCGCGGGTGCGCGACGCGTGGGACACGCCCTACGGGTTCCCGTCGGGGACCGTTACGGCGGGCCTGCACCTGGCCGTCGCCGCGGCCGAGTGGCACCTGCACGCGTGGGACGTCGCGCGCGCCGTCGGCCGTGAGCACCGCCCCGGCGATCCCGAGACGCTGCTGAACGCGGTCATCGACTGCTTCGCCGTCGCGCGCGGCGGCGTCGAGGGCAACATGCTGCGCACGTTCGCACCGGCGGTGGCGCGCTTCGGCGACCCGTGGGCCTCGTTGCTGCGGCGGTCGGGACGGCGGCCGCCGTTCAGGTGGCTGCGGCGCCGAACGTGATCTCGGGTTCGACCCGGACCTCGGTACGCAGCGAGCTCGCGACGAAGCACTCGCGGTGGGCGACGTCACAGAGGTGACGCACACGTGCCTCGTCCACGTCGCCGTTCACGGTGACGTGCGGTCGCAGCACGATCTCGGTGATCCACATCGGCCGGTTCGACGTGGGCATCACACCTTCCGCCGTGTCGTCGTACGCGACGACGTCGACTCGGGCGCGCGCCGCGACCGCGAGGAACGACAGCAGCTGACACGACGCCGCTGCGAGCACGAGCAGCTGCTCGGGGTTCAGCCGTGACGGGTCGCCGCGGAACGCCGGGTCGGACGACAACGGGACGGTCGCCTCGACGGGAGGGACCGTCGCGTCGTGCGCGCGGTCGTACGCGTCGTAGCCGCCGGCCGTGGACCCCCGCCACGAGCAGGTCGCGAGGTAGCGGTGCTCGGCCAACTCACAGCCCTTCCTTGCGCGCCCGCCAGACGATCGTCGGTGCGACAGGCAGGTCCTCGTCCGCCTCCGGCGCGGGCGGGGGTTCCGTGATCACCTCGACCCGGAAACCCGAGCGGGTGAGGCCCATGAAGACGCTGGACACCGTGCGCGGGTGGACGGTCACGGGCTCACCGTCGCGGTCGACGACGATCGGCGACTCGTCGAAGTAGGAACGGCGGATCTCGAGCCGGTCGAGGGGCAGCTCCATCGCCCCGTTCCGCGACCCGGCAGCCGCGGGACCCATCTCCCGCGCGATGAGCAGCGCGAGCGGGTGCTCGTAGGACAGCACGAAGGTCCCCTGTGGTCGCAGCACGCGGTGCACCTGGCGGAAGACGCGCCCGACGTCGGCGACCTCCGCGAGCGCGTGGGCGCTGAACGCGACGTCGATGGAGTCCGCGCGGAGGAACGCGAGGTCCGCGAGATCCCCGAGGTGCCATTCGACGCGGGCCTCCGCGCGGTCGGCGAGCGCACGCGCGTGCGCGAGCTGCGCGTTCGACGCGTCGACCGCGATGACCGTCGCACCCTGACGTGCGAACGCGACGGCGGAAGCGCCGCTGCCGCACCCGAGGTCGAGGACCCGACGACCGTTCACGTCCCCGAGGAGCCGCAGCTCCTGCTCGGTCGGCGCGTCCGGCCCGTAGGAGATCGTGTCGGTGGGGAGCGTGCTCGCGTCGCGTCGGCGCGCGATGCGGTTCCAGCTCTCGGTGTTCCCCGTCGTCATCGACGTCATTCTGACTGCTCGCGTGCGGCGAGCATGGCTTCCGCGGCCAACGGGACGGGCAGCGAGCCGTAGGACAGGAGCTCGTCGTGGAAGCGCCCGATGCGGAACGACGCGCCGTCGAGTCTCTCGCACCGCGCCCGGAGTCGCAGGATCTCGTCCTTCCCGATCGCGTAGCCGATCTGGTACGTCGGCGTCGACGTGTAGCGGCGCACCTCGTCCATCGCGTTCGGGCGCTCGAGGTCCGCGACACGCACGAGCATGTCGACCGCGGCGTCCAAGTCGATCTCGCCGGTGTGCAACCCGATGTCGACGACGACGCGCACCGCCCGCCACAGCTGGTCCTTCAGCTGGAACGTGCGCATCACCGCGTCGTCGCGGTCGAACCCCGCGTCGAGGAGCATCTCCTCGCAGTAGAACGCCCAGCCCTCGACGGTGAGCGGCGACTCGGCCATCGCGGCCACGACGCCCGCGTCGCGGTTGGCGCGCGTGAGCTGGAGGTGGTGGCCGGGATAGCCCTCGTGGATCGCGGTCAGCACCACCGACGCGTGCGCGTGCCCGCGCAGCCGCTCCGCTGCGTCGTCGCCGTCGGGAACCGTCACCCAGAACACACCCGGGCTGTCGGGCTCGAAGAACCCGGGCGGGTCGTAGGCCGCGTACGGCACGAGGTGGGCCCAGAAGCGCGGCGACGGCCGGACGTCGAGCGGGTCGTCGGTGGCGGTGGCGACGTCGTGCTCCTCCACGAACGCGCGCGTGCGCGCCATCTCGTCCCGGTAGCGCGCGAGCAGCCCGTCCAGCGGGGGATGGTCGTCCTTGTGATGGGCGACGAGCGCGCGCCAGTCGGGATCGAGCTCCTCGAGCCGCGTGAGGGTCTCGGCCACCAGCGCGTGTCCGCGCGCCGCGATCGCCTCCGGACCGTCGGTCAGGTGGTGCTGCGCTCGAAGTCGCTGCGCGACGACGTGCTCCCCCGCGACCCACGGCCCGCTGTCCGGCAGCGAGCGCAGGTGCGCGGCGACGGCGTCGAGCGCGTCGGCCGCACGCGTCGCGGCATCGACGATCGAGCCGGAGCGCATCGGCTCGGGCACCGCCTCGAGAAGGTCGTCGCGGAGGAACGCCGCGCCCGCCGCTGCGGTCTCGTGGGCCGACTCGCTCCACACGCGCGGCACGTCCGACCACGTCCGCTGGGCGCCGTCGAGGAACGCGGGCAGCTCCGCGAGGCGACCGCGCAAGGCGCTGATGCGCGTCTCGACCGGCGCGGTGTCGCGGAGCAACAGCGCGAGGCACGCCGCCAGCGCGCCGTCGATCGCGCCCTCCGGGTTCCGGCGCCATTGCTGCTCCTGCTCGAGCGCGAGGAGCTCCGTGGCGAGCGCGCCGTCGAGGGCCCGCGCGTCGATGCCGTCGTCCCGAGTCGTCGCGAGCTCCGTGCGCAGCGCCCGCAGCTCCGACGCGAACGCCTCGAACGTCGCCGCGGTGTGCTCTCCGAGACGGTCGTCGTGGTCGTGGACGCCGAGATACGTCGCGCGCGCCGGGAACGTCTCGCACACGAGGTCCGCGTACGCCTGCCCGAGCGCTGCGACCGGGCGCATCGGCGGCACGATACGGCACGATACGCGACAGCACCCCCGGCGGCAGCCGGGGGTGCTGGAACAGCGTTGGGCGCGACCTACGACTGGTTCGCGAATTCCTCCACCATG
>Ga0070741_10004354_pt1 | contig 33123 bp, 31 predicted proteins | sample Coa_R1_4_FD_66440 | JGI IMG/M metagenome (GOLD analysis project Ga0070741, IMG submission 66440) | Surface soil microbial communities from Centralia Pennsylvania, which are recovering from an underground coalmine fire - Coalmine... | ecosystem: Environmental > Terrestrial > Soil > Unclassified ... | reverse complement strand
TCTTTGGGCCGACATCAGGTCGGCTTTCGTCTTGCTCGGGCCAGCGGACATCGCCCGCTCTATTCGATCACCTCGTCGGCGCGAGCGAGCAGCGTGGAGGGGATGGTGAGGCCCAGCTGCTTTGCGGCTTTTGCATTAATGACCAAGTCATATTTGGTCGGAGCCTGCACCGGAAGATCGGCAGGCTGCGCGCCCTTGAGGACGCGATCGACGTAACCGGCAGCAAGCTTCGCTGATGCGACGAGATCCGGTCCATAAGATATCAGGCCGCCGCGATCGACCCACGTCCGGCGGGGATAAGCCGCCGGCAATCCGTACCGGGCCGCCAGCTTGATAATAAGATCACGATGCGCAATTAAGGCTGCACCGGTCGTGACGACCAGTCCGCTACCTTGGGAGCGCGCGAGCTTGTCGATCCCGGCTTCGACCGCACGCTCGTCGGTCGCGTTGATCGGAACAACATCGACCCCCAAGCTACCTGAGACAGACTGAATCACCGCGAACTGACCAATCCCGGCAGTACGCGCGGCGTCACGGATGATGCCCGCGCGGACAACGCTGGGCGCGACCTGCTTGAGAATTTCCAGCCACTTGCCGCTCAGACTGTAGTCGAACTGCGAGAAGCCTGTGACGTTGCCGCCGGGATGCGCCAGGCTCTCGACCAATCCGGCGCCGACGGGATCGACGGCTGAGCTGAACACAATCGGAACAGTGCTGGTTGCCTGCATCAGTGGGACAGTCGTCGTACCGCCGGAGGTCACGACGACATCCGGGCGCGCGGCCAGCAACGCGTCGATATGTTTGCGGAGATCGGTCGCCTTGGGGGGACTTCGATGAATATCAAGTCGCAAGTTCCGGCCTTCGATCCAGCCGAGGCCGCGCAGCCCTTCTCTTATCGCGGCAATGCGTCCTTCATAGTCGGGGTCATCCTCGCCGACCTCGGCAACCAGAATGGCGACGCGGCGCACGGCGTCCGCCTGTTGCGCGCGGACGATTTTCGGCAGCATCGTCGCTAGCGTTGCTCCCGCGATGAAGTCCCGCCGCTTCATTCGATCACCTCGTCGGCCAACAGTTGCACCGAATAGGGCACGCTCAAGCCGAGCTCTTTTGCGGTTTTCAGGTTGAGGACAAACTTGAACGCCGTTGGCGCCTCGACCGGAATATCCGCCGGCTTCGCACCGCGCAGTACCTTGTCGACGATTTCGGCGGCGCGCCGATACACATAAAGAGCATCGGCGCGGCTTCTGACTTTGCGGTCCTTGACCCAGCCGAGTTCACCGAGCCGCTTCAAAAATGCGGCAAGGCGCGGCCGGTCAATCGAGGCGCTGCTTGATCCCAGATATCCGATCAGCGGCATGGCGCCTTGCTGCGCGTGCGCAAAGAACGGCCATGACGTTGCCGCGCCGCCCAGCAATGCGATGAACTGGCGTCGCCTCATGGCTCCCCCTTTGCCGCACGGCTTTAGCCTAGCACATTGTCGGCACCGGCCCTGAACGGACATTCCCTCATCATTCGGCGCCATGTATCTTCTCGCCCGCCACCGATTTTACCACCAAGCAAACTCAAGGGAGGAAAGATGAAAAGGACGTTGGTCAATCTCGCCGCCGGCGCTTGCCTCGCGGTTCTCGCACTGCCCGCGCAGGCCGCCGACCTGTCGCTCGCGCGTCTCGCCGACTGCGGCACGCCGCAGGCGCCGATCGCGGTCAATCAACGGTTCTCGGATACTTATGCTTTCCCGGACCTCAAGCTTCAGTTCGTCTATAGCTGCTACCTGATCAAGCATGGCGACGAGTACATGCTGTGGGACACCGGTCACTCTATGACCGCGCCCAACGTCGCGCCGAAGGTGAGCATCGTCGACCAGCTCGCCAAGATCGACGTCAAGCCCGACCAGATCAAATATGTCGGCATCAGCCACTATCACGCCGATCACACCGGCCAGATCGCGTCGTTTCCGAAGGCAACGCTTTTGATCGGTACCCGCGAGTGGGACGCGATCTCGGCGCCCAAGCCGGCCGAGGGCGTGAACTACAAGCCGTTCGAGGGCTGGATCAAGGGCGAGAACAAGGTCGAGCCGTTGCCGCTCGGTCTCGACAAGGATGTGTTCGGCGACGGCAGCGTGATCGTGCTGCGCACGCCCGGCCACACGCCGGGCCATTCGAGCCTGTTGGTCAAACTCGTAGGCATGGGACCGGTCATCTTGAGCGGCGACGCCGTGCACTTCCGCGAGAATTACGAGTCCGACGGCGTGCCGGCCTTCAACTACGACCGCGCGCAGACGGTTGCTTCGATCGAGCGCATCAAGAAGATCCTGGCGAACCTGAAGGGCACGCTGATCATCCAGCACGACGCGCGCGACATCTCCAAGCTGCCGGAATTCCCTGCCTTCGCGAAGTGATTGCCGGTTCGACCTCAGGTCTGCGAAGCCTCATCGATATCGGTGCAAAAGAATCCGCCGGCCTTTCGGGCCGGCGGACTCTTTTTTGTCGTCATGAATGGGATTGAGAGATCCCAACCATCATTGCTCGAAGCCAAAACCCTGGCCGAAGTCGAACAGGTCGTACAGATCGCTGATCGCGGGATGATTCAGCGGAACGTACGGGTTGCTCGGCAACGCGATCGGGTTCGGATAGTTGTCCCGGCTGCGGTTCGTGATCGGCTCCAGACCCCAGTTGCGCTCGATGAACTTGATGATCGAGACGTGGTCCGAATAGTTGTGCGAGATGTGGCCCGCGATCGCGTGCTTTGAGACCACGATCAGCGGGATACGGGTGCCGTCGCCGAAGTAGTCGAGCGGCTGCACGTAACCTGAGTCATAGTAGCCGCCGCCTTCGTCGAAGGTGATGAAGATAGCGGTATCGTTGGCGTAGGGCGAGGCCTCGACCTGGTCGACGATCTTCTTCACGAAGCCTTCGAACAGATTGAGCTTGGACGACGCCGGGTGACCATCGACGTATCCGCTCGGCTTGGCGATCGAAACCGCAGGCAGGGTGTGGTTTGCGATGTCGCTATACAGGTTCACGGTATCCTGGATGTGCGCCGCGACCTGATCCGGATGCGACATGATCGACGTGTCGTACTGGAACGGGTTGCAGATGTTGCAGTACTCGTCGGCGTTCGGTCCGGCAGAAGCCCAGTTGAGCTGATACGGATCGTTGACGTAGTTGTTCCACTGGTCGCCATAGTACTTCCAGGAGATGCCACGCTCGTTCAGGCTGTCGCCGATGCTCTTGCGTGTCGACGGCGGAATCGTGAACGGCGTGTTGTTCACGTTGGTGTCGGTGTAGGCGTTTTTGCCGTTGCCGAAATAACCGGGGTTGTAGTTGTTCATCAGATAGTAGCGGCCCGGTTCGCAATTCGGGTTGATCCGGAGCGACTTCAGATAGGAGACGATCGGCTCGACGCCGGGCTGCGATGTGTCGGCGCAGTTGGTGTAGGAGCCGCCGCCGAACGCTGTCGAGCCAAAGCCGCCGCCGCCGTAACCGTCCTCGCTGTACCAGTTGTTGGTGCCCGGGGCCGGGTTCGGATTCTCGATTTCGGCGACGACGCTCGTGCCGTTGACGTCGGCGCCCGTGATCGTCACGTTGTTGGGCGGCACCGCAGGATGACCATTGGCGTCGCTGAAATAGATCATGTCGCCGTGGCCGAACATGATGTGGTTGGCGCCGGTGCCGCCGTTGACGGACTGGTGGAAGTTGTCGCTCATCGCGTACTTCTGCGCGAGGCTCGTGAAGTAGGGCACATCGCCTTTCTGCACGTTGTAGAAGCCAAGCGCGGTCGATCCTTCACCGGTGCTTGCGTTGGTGAAGGGGGACGGCTGAGCTTTGCCGTTGGTGCCGGCGCCCACAGTCACTTCGACCCAGGCGAACAGGTTGTGGCCGCAGCCCGACGGATTGTCACGGTTGGCGGCCTCGACGTTGCAGTTCATCTGCTGCCACATCTGGTAGAAGCGATGCACCGGGCTCGCCGAGTACGAGTCGTAGGGCATGGTCGCGCCGGTGAGCGCGAACGGTCCAGCCGACAACGCATTCACATTGGTGATGCGCGCATCGGGTGCCCCCGACGACTGGCCGCTCGCGCCGGTCAAGAGGTACTGGTAGTAGTCGGGCGCCAGTCCGTTTTCAGTCTGCTCGGCGAGCGACAGCGTGACGAGGCACTGCTGGAAGTTGGTGTCCGAGCAGGCCTTCGGTCCGCCGACCAGCGGAGGCGGCAGTTGGTCGTTCGGGAAAGTCGTTTGCGGCGGGCTCAGCAAGAACTGATCGGCCGGACCAGTATCCTGCCCTGCGAGTTGGTGGGCCCGCTGGAAGTTGGGTCCGGGAACAGCGTTCTTGTTGGCGTCGAGCTTGATGATGCCCTTGGACAGAAGATTGTCGACGCTTTCGCCGTGCTTGTTCGGCACATAGGTGGCGAACACGTGATCGAAGCTGCGGTTTTCACCGATGATCACGATCACATGCTTGATCGGCGATCGGGCTTCGTGACCACCGTTGCCCGGGAATCCCGGGAAGCCGGGGAAGCCGAACGGGTCCGCCATCACGGGGGCGGCGATGAACTGGCCCAGTGCGAGGGCGCTGAGGGTCAGGCGGCAACTTTGTAACCAACGTGACTTGTGCTTGTCGCGCATTAAAGCTCTCCTTTGTTCTGCTGGTTCGTCGTTGAAGTCACAGTGTTCCTCGGCACGACCTTGATTCTTCCCATCATGCCGCCGTCCTCGTGCTCGAGAACGTGACAGTGGTAGACGAACGTGCCGACGATGTTGGGATCGCGAAAATCCATGCGTAGCCGCACGCTGGGATAGGTCAGCATCCGGCTCTTGTAGTAGGGGACGTTCACGGTATCGCGCAGGAAGGGCTCGTTGACGGGGACCCCTGACCACTCCCGCAGTTGGAAATGGAGCTGATGGATGTGAAAATCATGCAGCTCCGCCGAGCGGTTCTCGATGATCCAGTCTTCGACGTCACCTTGCCTGACGACGATGTCCGCCGCGTCCGATTGCGGATCGAACGGCTTTGGAGTTTCGCCGTCCGTCGTCAGAAAGAATTTGGTGGGACTATTGGGATCGCTTGGATTCTCCTGTTGCTCGGAAAAGAAAAGTTTTCGCACGCGGACCGGCGCGACATTGCCGACCCACGGCCGGCTCGCGCTCGGCAGCGGCTCGGCGCGTGCCGGCAGTGCGGACTGCGGCTCGCTCGCTTCGCTGCTCGCCGTGATCGCCAGCAGCGCGCGGTTGGGATCGTTCTCGCCGGCGGGTCCGGTATCGACCGAACGCGTGACCAGGAGGGCGCCCGAGCCCGCCGGCGGTCCTTCAACGATGAATTCGGCGCGCGAACCGGGCGGCACGCCGATGTGATCGACCCATTGCACTGCCGGCGAGGGGCTGCCGGCAAAATGCAGCGGCACACCGTCGAGGCCGACCACGCCGAGCTTTTGCGGCGCGCGGTGCACCAGCAGGGCCAGATTGAGGTAGGTGATCGCGGAGGCATTCAAGACGCGCCAGAGCTGCCGCTCGCCCGGCTTCATCGACGTCACCGCTGGCGGATAATTCGGATACGGCACCGGCACAAAATTGACGGAGAGATCTTTCGACGGCTTGCCGAAGCCGGTGCCGGTGTTGAGCGCATCGCCGTCGCTGTCGAGCTGGCTCTTCGACATCACAGGCTCGGATCGCGCCGGCGGCGCGTCGGGATTGATCAGGTCCTGGTCGCGGATCACGATCACGCGCTCGGGCAGGCCTGCGAGATCGGGATTGGCGCGCTCGATGCCCTCGATGATCAGCGCGCCGGACGCGCCGCCCAGCACCTGCGTCTTGGACAAGCCGTGAAGATGCGGGTGATACCAGTAGAGGCCGGGCGCCGCGTCGTCGTCGATGTGCAGGCGATAGTCGAACGGCGCATCGTCGGGCTGGATCGAGGTTTTCAGCACCTCGTCCTGATGGCAGACCGGCGGAACGGTCAGCCCGTGAAAATGCAGGTTGGTCGACACCGGCGTCATCGCGCCGCTCTCGCAAGGGTTGGCGGTCTTCTTCGCCGTGCAGATCGGTGCGCCGGCGAGCGGCCGGTCGATCGCCGATTGATCCGTGTCGAGATCTCCGAGGTCGTTCTTGAAATGGATGACGAGCTCGTCGCCCGGCTTGACGCGCAGCGTCGGCGACGGCTTGCCGTCGTCCGTCAGGTAGCAATAGCGCGCGGTGCCATCGGGAAGCTTCTGATTGCGAATGCGCAGATCAGTCTCGAGGATGCCGCCCTGGCTGCGAAGGTCGACCGGTTGCGAAATAGCGCTGCCCGGCGCCGGCCGGGCACAAACATCGCGCTGTGTCTCCGCCACACTTTGCAGGCTGGTTGCGCCGAGCCATGCCGTCGGGATGCTTGCGGCGAGCCCAAAGAAAGCTCCAAGGCAAGCAGCTGCGGCAACGCAGGAAAAGATCGAAAATCGTCGGCGCACGCCCCACCTGCCAATACGCAGCCGTCGGCGGGGCCGATGCCCAACATGGCACCGCCCGCACGTTGACCGCGATCACAGAATTTTCCTTATTCAACGAGGGAATATGTCTTGCGACATATCTGTCGCGAACCTAGCGACGCCGTGTTGCGGGAATCTGGCAGGTTTCTAACAGCCAAGTGACAGTTTCTTGCGGCGCTTCGACACAGCAACGAACATCGGTTTCAAAGCCGCTGACCGATCAAGCGCATGGATGCACACGCTCGCGCCTGTCTCGTGCCTGGTGTTTGTTCCGGCGTGGGCATGCATGACTGCGATGCGAGTGCGTAATCGCAACCTCTCGTGCCAGGGTCGTTTGCTGGCCGATTCGATGCCGGGCGAAGGGGAGGAGAGAGAGGCGCATGCACGCCATCGCCGCCTTTCGCCTCAATTTCCGAAAAGTCGGGATCGGACCCGGCATCCTCTGCGTTGGACCGGAAGGCGACATCGTATTGGCCAGATGGCGCCTGCTTCGAGCCAATTTCGGCCCTAGTGTCCCGGTCCTGACATTCGTATGATATCGCGGCCGGCACGTTTACGAATGTCAGAACCAAAGGGACACTAGCAACCATATGATTCCAGTGTGGCTTTTGACTCTGACGTTCCTTCGAAGAACTCCCGGCGACACTGAAAGGAACGTCAGAGTCGCGACACTGGCTGGCCTTCCTCCTGTGCGGGCTGTCGTATATGAGTGAATTGTCACCAGAACGTGCCGACGGTCGTGACGGGTCGGACAGCCGGCGCAAATGGTGGCCGGCGTTCGTTGGATGTGCGTTAGCTGAATATAAAGACCGCGATCTGAGACTTGGGGCGCGGCGACCCAAGCGCGGGCTGTTATTTCAACCGGGGCGTGGAATGTTAAATCGATTGACGACGGCGCGGCCTACGGTGGCGCTGCGGCGGTGGGGACCCACCGCCATTGTGGTGTCAGCGGCGATCGCCGCCACGGCGGCGCTCACCCCGGATGTTGCCGCGCGGCAGGGGCGCCCTTCGCAGGCCGTTGAGGCGACCGCGCCGCGCACGGCCGGCGAGCCGATCATGGCGATCGTGTCGATCAAGAGCCAAAAGGTGACGTTCTACGACGCCGACGGCTGGATCCTGCGTGCGCCGGTCTCGACCGGCACCACCGGGCGCGAGACGCCGGCGGGCGTGTTCGCCGTCGTCGAGAAGGACAAGGACCACCACTCGACCATGTATGACGACGCCTGGATGCCGAACATGCAGCGCATCACCTGGAATGGCCTCGCGCTGCATGGCGGGCCGTTGCCGGGTTACGCGGCCTCGCATGGCTGCGTGCGGATGCCCTACGAGTTTGCCGAGGACCTGTTCGAAAAGACCTGGATCGGAATGCGAGTGATCGTTTCGCCGAACGACGCGGAACCGGTCGAGTTTTCGCACCCCTTGCTGTTCGTGCCGAAGGCCGATGCGATCGCGGCTGTCCCCGCGCGCGCCGACAAGCTCACACGCGAGGCCGATGAGGCTGCCCGGATTTCCGATGAGGCGAAGGAGGCGGCCAAGGCCGCGGCGCGCGAGGCTGCATCGCTCCCGGCGACGCTGCGCAAGCTGGAATTCCAGAAGAAGAGCGCTGACGCCGAAGTTGCCTTTGCCGATCGGGCGCTCGCCGCCGCCAAGACGGAACAGGCCACCGCGAAGGCCGAAGTACTGAAGGAGAAGGCCGCGCCCCGGGCAGCGGAAGCCGCGACGCAACTCGACGCCGCAAAGGCGGGCGCCAAGTCGAAGATGGACGCCGTTGCCGCGACAAAGGATGCCGCCAAGGCCGCCGCGACCAGGAAGGCCGACACCGCCAAGGCGGCGCTCGAGGCGAAGCTCGCCGTCGAGCCGGTCTCGGTCTACATCAGCCGCGCGACGCAAAGGCTTTACGTGCGGCGCAACACCCACAAGCCCGCGCCCGACGGTGGCGGCGAGGTGTTCGATACGACGATCGAGGTTCCCGTCACGATCCGCGATCCCGACAGGCCGATCGGCACGCATGTGTTCACGGCGGTCGCGCGTGCGGGCAACGGCCTGCGCTGGACCGCGGTCACCATCGACGACGGTGACAACGCCAAGGACGCGCTCGACCGCATCACCATCCCGCAGGATGTGCTCGATCGCATCGCGCCGACCGCGGTGCCGCGATCCTCGATCGTCGTCTCGGACGAACCCCTGAGCAAAGAGACCAACTATCGCACCGAATTCGTCGCAGTGCTGAACAACCAGCCGCAGGGCGGCTTCATCACGCGCAAGCCGACGCCGTCGACGCTGGTCGCGAGCGACAACGGCTTCTTCGACAATGGCGGTGGCGGCTTCTTCCCGTTCTTCCAGCGCAGCCCGGAGCCGCAGCAAGGTGGCAATCCTCAACCCGGCGTCATGCGCCGGGGGAGCGGCGGCCAGGTGTATTATCCGGACGGGCGACGCGCCTATCCTGCGCAGCAGGCCTACCCGTCGCAGCAGGGCTGGGGACAACAACAGGGCTGGTGACGCGTCTAGTGCCCACTTTCCGAAGTTCGTGCTCCATCGCAGCACCCACTTTCACGAACTTCGGAAAGTCATGGGCACTGGCAAACTTATTGGTTCTAGTACCGCTTTATCGATCTGAAGTCCCTGATCGAATTCGCAGCTTGTGGTGCAGGGACTTCAGATCGGCGGTACTAGCCTGGTTCCCTCGATCGATCTGCGCCGCCCGCGAGTGATCATAGGTTAACGCGGGAACCGGCACGTTGTGAGCAGATGCGCGATCGACATTCCGTCGATGCCTTTAGGAGCAGTCCCGGCGCCGGATGTAAGCGTCGAGACTGCTTCTTGGCTATTTCAACGCGTGTTTGCTCGAGCTGGTGTGATGGAATGGCCGACCGAAGATCCCGTCAGCGCGTTGCTGTCTGATCGACCCAAACTCGGTTCCTGGTTGTTTACGATCGGCGTCATGGCGCTGGGGATGACGCCGCTTGGCCTGATACTCGCGGGGATCCGGGGCGCGCTGTTGACCAGCGCCTTTTTTGTTTTTGTCTGGCTTGCATCGATGGTCTGGGTTTTCGTCCGCCATGGCTCTTCGAGTTTTGCGAGCGTTATACCCAGCGCCATCATGGTGGCCGCCTGGCCGGGACTCATCGTTCTGTCCGGAGTTTTCCGGTAGAGCGGAGCGAATTCCGGCTGAGGATGAGAGCAGGGCGCACCCATCCCGGATCAGGCGGATGAGCTCATCAAGCGTGTGATGCGTCATTCGCTGGTCGCGAATGACGCATCACAGTCCGCCCGACCCGCCTTCCACAATCTTCTCGTTGAGCTTTTGATCGACGGTCTGCACCGTTCGATCGATTTCCGCATTGGGCACGCCGAGCTGATGCGAGATCAGCTTGACGAGCAAATCGACCCGCTCGATGAACGGCGCACCGGCGGCGACTGCGCGCGCCGCCGATGACGGCTTGAGCAGACTCTCGGCCGCCTTGGCGTATTTCGCGAACGGCACCTGATCGGCCGGGTCGGCGCCGAGACGCCGCGCGACGCCATCGACATGCTCGTAGATCGACTGCGACAGTTTCAAGTCGCGGTGCACCGCGTCCTTGATCGACTGCGGTTCCTGCAGCGTGATGCAGCGATAGTTGCCGGTGAGCAGCATCGACCATTTCGCAAGCGGTACGAACGGCGAATCGAACACTTTCAGCTTCACCGGAACATCCTGACCGTCGAGCCTGAGCGCGTCGATGTCGGCTTCCAGCTCGCGCAGGATCTTGTTGTGCGCGTCATCGGCGAACGCGGCGGCCTTGAAATTCGTCGCGAGGCCAACGTGCAGCACATTCGCGGCCTCTTCCGGCGGACGGAACGCCTGCGGGTCGGGCGAGCAGAGCGACACCAGCCCGGGCTCGAACCGCTCCCAGACCTGGGCATTGGTGTAGGCCTCCTCCAGATCCATCTCCGCCAGCGAGGGAATCCGCTTGAGATATGGCAACGGCGGCATGTTCATGATCGAAAGACACGGCAGCTTCGCCGTGGCGATCTTGATCATCAGGACGCGGATCGTGTGATTGGCGTATTGCGGCTCCTGCATCGCAAGACCGACCAGGTCGTAACGGGAGACGTCGACGTCCTGGGGCACGACCGCATCCAGTTTTCCGGGCAGGTCGCGCGAAAAGATCGCTCGGTGTGAAGGCTCCTCGCGCAGCTTGATGCGGACTTGGGTGCCCTCGCGATTGATGAGATCGGCGGTCTTCCTGCGGCAAACCAGCGTCACATTGTGGCCGGCCATGAGCAGCTTGGTTCCCAGCAGGGACCCGTAGGATGCGCCCAGGATGAGAATGTTGCGGGCCATGTTGTCTCCTTGAGGTGTAATCGTGACGCCTTCGCTCTGATGCCGGACATTCGCTGGCATACCAGAGCATGACGTCTTTACACGCCCTTGGTTCTCCGCAACCGCCTTCAACAGCTAGGAAAATGGCATTTTGTCAATTCATGACTCGGATATTCAGACAAATTGACAAATCGTGACAAGCAAATGTGTGGCTTGCGGCGGGCCTGCGGCGGTCATCAATTGCGCATCACGTCGCAGTAAGTGCCGGCGGCCTTGAGCGAGGCGCATAATTTTTCTGCACCGGCGCGGGTGTCGTCGCCGATCCGCACGCGCGCGGCACCGGCCTGACCGATCACCCCGCGTATGACCACGTTCGTTTCGCGTCCCTCAACGAGGCTCGCGAACTTCGGCTGCCAGTCACGATAGCGCGCAAGCGCGTTGGCCCGCGTCGTTCCGCCGACGATCTCGACGCCCCAAGGCTTGACGGATTCAGTTTTCGGCTGCGAGTCCCCGGGCTTGGTCTCGTTCAAGGCGGTGACCGGCAAATCGCAGGGGATTTTGACGGTGGGCATCTCGATCGCGCCGGTCTGCTTTCCTGTGGCCCATTCCTCGGCAGAACGGCCGGTCACGATCCGCACATAGGCGCGCGTCTCCCGCGGCAGTGGCCGGTGGCTGCCAAGCCAGTCGTGCACACGCGCAGGTCCGGCATTGTAGGCGGCGGCCGCCAGGCCGAGATTGCCGAATTCACGGCGCAGATCGCGCAGCAACTGACCGGATTTCGTGATCGCTTCGATCGCATTGAAGGGATTCTCCAGACCGTTTTCCCTTGCGGTGGCCGGCATGAATTGAGCGATGCCTTGCGCGCCTTTCTGGCTGACCGCGTCCGGTTTGAAGCGGCTTTCCTGCCAGATCAGCCGGGTGAAGAAATCGACCGGCAGTTCATTCGCCGTTGCCGCCGCACCAAGCGCCTCGCAGAGATTTGGAGGTTTCGGGTTTGGCGGTGTTGGGTCGGGCGGCTTCGCCTCCGGTGTTTGCGGCAAAGCGCCTGCCTCCGTGGCTTGCGTCTGATCTTCTCCCGCGTCCGCCGCAAGCGCCGGCCATCCGCTCACGGCCACCGCTGCGAACAGAAGCAGTTTTTGCAGGAAGCCGGACACCCGGCTGATGCTGCCAGGCATTTTTGCTGGACCGAGACATCTCATGACGGCAAGGCAAAGACCTACGCAACGACGGCAACGCCGGAATGACCGATGCGTTCCGATATCAGCGTGCCGGGGCGCAAGCTTTGACGGCGTTGCCGTCTTTTCCCGGTCATCCGGCCAGATCAACAAGCGCTCCTACACGACGGCGAAAGCTTTGACGAGTGCCGCCATGGCAGCGATTTGAGGGCTCTTCGTTAATTCCGTCAGATATTTCCAGCGCTGCCCAGCTTGCCCGTTTCCACTTTATCCCTGGGTACAGTCATTGAAGTCGCAAGAAAGCGTCATCGCTCCGTCAAGTGGCGGCGAATAGATTGCCGCGCCTCAGTCAGGGCAATTCTCATCTTTCAATAATAGAGAGGGGCGAACTCATGCGAAGTTTTCGTGACTATTTGCTGTCAACCGCCGCGGTCGCCGGCGTGATTTCTTCTCAATTCCTGTTTGCAGCGGCGAGCCGCGCGGACGACGACCATCACTTCAAGCACGTGCTGCTCCTCAGCATCGACGGCTTCCACCAGCACGATTTGGCGGGCTGTGTGTCAAGCGGCGGCTGCCCGAACCTCGCAGCCCTTGCGCGCCACGGTGTCACCTATTCGAACGCAAGGACGACCACGCCCTCGGATTCGTTCCCCGGCATGCTCGCGCAGGTGACGGGCGGAACGCCGAAGACGACCGGCGTCTACTATGATGACAGCTACGATCGCACGCTGTTCTCGCCGGACGGAAACTTCCCGGCGGTCGCGAGCGGTTGCAGCGGCAATCCCGGCACCGAAGTCGTGCTCGATGAGTCGATTGATTTTCACTCAAATCAGCTGTTTAGCGGTGGCATCAACCCGGCCTATCTGCCGAACCAGCGCCACGCCGACGGTAGCTGCTCCAAGGTGTTCCCGCATGATTTCGTGAAGGTCAACACCATCTTCGGCGTCGCCCACGCAGCCGGCCTGCAGACCGCCTGGTCCGACAAGCATCCGGCCTACGACATCCTGAACGGCCATTTTGTCGGCGCGCCCAATATCGACGATCTCTATACGCCCGAGATCAACTCGAACATCGCGACCGCAACCCCTCCGGGTCCCAACTCCGCCAACGGAGTCGACCTGAAAAGCGCCGCTCTCGCCTGCAACAGCACGAACTCGACGTTGTTTTTCAACAACATTACCCCGGTGCAGTATGTCGACTGCTCGCCGACCCAGGAGGCTTATGACGACATCAAGGTCAACGCCGTCATCAACTGGATCAACGGCAAGCACGCGGAAGGCGGCACCTGGACCGGCAGGGCGCCGGCGATTTTCGGCATGAACTTCCAGGCCGTCAGCGTCGGCGAGAAGCTCGTGGCTGGCGGTTACAACGCCAACACGCTTACGCCAAGGCCGATCCTGGCGCATGCGATCGCCCACACCGACGCCTCGATCGGCCGCATGGTTGCCGCGTTGAGGGCGAGGGACCTGCTCGAAGACACGCTGATCATCGTCTCGGCAAAGCACGGCCAGTCGCCGATCGATCCCACGAAGCTGCAGATGAAATCCAAGGCGACGCAGGCACCGGACCACACGGTGGTGGACCCGGGCGATATCACCAGCCCGCCTGTCGACAATGCCTTTTCCGCTTTCACCAATCCGAACAGCGGCAGTCAATATGCGCAAGGAGGTCACCTGCAGACGGACGACGTCGGCATCGTCTGGCTTCAGCCTAACAGCCCGAGCATTGTGAAGCAGGAAGTCATCAAGCTGCAGAACAACGCGGGCGCGATCCACGCCAACATGCTGCCGCCCGGCACGATCTTCAACTCCAACATCAACTGGGGTGACGAGCTCGCTGATATCTTCGGTGATCCCCAAATTCCGGGATCGATCGCCGCGGCGAGGGCGCCCGACATCTTCATTCAGCCCAATCACGGCGTGATCTACTCGGGAAGCAACGCCAAGATTGCCGAGCACGGTGGCGGGTCGCTGGACGACACCCATGTGGCCCTGATTGTCGCGGGAGCATCCGCCGAGCAGCACAACGTCGACGACCTCGTGCATACCACGCAAATCGCTCCGACCATCCTGCGCGCGCTTGGGCTTCACTCACACGCGCTGGACTCTGTCCGGCAGGAAGGCACGCGCGTTCTTCCGGACCTGTTCGACCGTGACGACGAATAGGCGGAGCTCATAAGTCTGAGGTTCGCGGTTGCCCGTCCTGGCGGCGGCCGCGGCGCCAAAAAAAATGATCCCGCCGTGCAGTTCGCGCAGCGGGATTTCGTCTGTCAGATCAGCCCAATTGTCCGACGGACTTTTCCAGGAGGCCCCAGGCTTCCTCGCCGTGTTTTTTCTTCCATTCCGTGTAGAAGCCGGCCTTCTTCAGCACGTCGCGAAACGGCGCGGGGTCCGTGTCGTTGAACGTGATGCCCTTCTGTTGCAGCGAAGTGGCGAGCTCATCGTTGAGTTTGGTCACGGCGTCGCGCTGCTTCACGGCGCCGTCGTTGAAGCCCGCGGCGACCTTGGCCTTGATGTCGTCAGGCACGCCGCGCCAGGTGCGGTTGCTGGTGACGATCCACGAACCGTCCCAGACATGGTTGGTCTTTGAGCAGAATTTCTGCACCTCGTAGAATTTGGACGTGTCGGCCACGACAAGCGGATTTTCCTGCCCGTCGACCACTCCGGTTTGCAGCGCCGTGTAAACGTCGGACAGATTGATGCTGGTCGGCGAGGCGCCGAGCGCCTTGAACAGGGAGACATAGACCTGGCTGACCGGAACGCGGATCTTGAAACCTGTCAGATCGGACGGATCCCGGATCGGCTTCTTGCTGGTGGTGATCTGGCGAAAACCGTTGTTCCAGATCTTCTCGAACGCATAGAGATCGGCTTTCTCAAAACCCTTGCGAATCAGAGCGCCAAGCTCGCCATCCATTGCCGGCCACACGGCGTCAGTGCTCTTGAAGGCAAAGCCTGTCCCGTTGATGGCCGCGATCGGCACCAGCGTTGCGAAGATCAGCCCGCCGGTCGAGAAGAAATCGATCGCGCCGGCGCGCACCTGCGATAGCAGGTCGCTGTCGCCGCCGAGCTGGCTGTTCGGGAAAACGCCGATATCGACCTTGCCGGAGGTCGTCTCCTTGATTTTCGCGGCTGCCTCCAGCGCGAATGTATGGACGGGATGGGTGGCTGGGAAACCGTGACCGAACTTCCAGGAATAGTCGGCGGCGGCCGCGCGCGAGATGTAAGGCATCGAAAGACCGGCGCCGCCAAGGCCGGCCAGAACGGCCCTGCGAGATACGATCACGACTTCCTCCCTTGCTCCCGCTCACCCAAATCGTGGCGAGAGTCTCATCAGAAGATCACGCCTTGCGTGGCTTTCCTCACGCCCCGCCGAACGCCTTGAAGGTGATGATGGTGTGGGTGTCCTGGATGCCGGGAATGACCTGCACTTTCTCGTTCACGAAGTGGCCGATGTCGGTTCCTTCGTTGACATAGAATTTGACCAGCAGGTCGTAATGGCCGGCGGTGGAATAGATCTCCGAGGCGATCTCCGCTTCGGCAAGCGCATTGGCGACGACATAGGACTGGCCGAGCTTGCATTTGATCTGGACGAAAAAGGGGACCATCGCGGTCGTCTCCGAAGCTATTCCTGAGGCCCCAAGGGGCTGTTCCTGCAGACCAATATAGCGCAGCGAAACTTGCTGGCAACAACAGGGCGAGCTAGCTTAGCGGTTTATGATCAACGACTTGAGGCGATGACGACACCCGTTGCACTCACCATTGCAGGCTCGGATTCCTCAGGCGGCGCCGGCATCCAGGCCGACCTGAAGACCTTCGCCGCGTCAGGCGTCTATGGCGCGTCCGTCATCACAGCGCTGACCGCGCAGAACACGCAAGGCGTGCGCGGCGTTCACCCGGTGCCGGCGGCCTTCGTGACGGCGCAGTGTGATGCCGTGTTTGACGACCTCGACGTCAAAGCCGTCAAGATCGGCATGGTGGCTGAGCTCGCCATCATGGAGGCGATTGCGGCCTCACTCGCGCGCTGGAAACCGAACTACGTCGTGCTTGATCCGGTGATGGTGGCGACATCCGGCGGGCGGCTTTTGTCAGCTGAAGCGGTTGAAGGCTTGCGCAAGCGCCTTGTTCCAATGGCGACGCTTCTGACGCCGAATTTGCCGGAAGCAGCAAGCCTCCTGAACGTATCAGTCGCATCGGATGAAGGAGCCATCCGGGATCAGGGCAGGCGATTGCTCGCGATGGGCGCGGCAGCCGTACTGATCAAGGGCGGTCACGGGCAGGGGGCCGAGAGCATCGATTATCTGTTCCATGGCAACGAAGTCGTCGCACTGCCGGCGCCGCGCATCGCGACCGAGAATACCCACGGCACCGGCTGCTCGTTGTCGTCGTCGATCGCAGCAGGCCTCGCCAAAGGCGAGCCACTGGAGCAGGCCGTGCGCGAGGCCAAGACATGGATCACGGCGGCGATCGCGGCCGCCGATCGTCTCGGCGTCGGCAAAGGCCATGGCCCGATCCATCATTTCCATCGCTTCGTCTGATTCCCCCGCTTCATCCAAAAGACACACACAAAATACAAGACTTGCTTTCGGGGCGTGGCGTAGCCTTCTGCTAGCCGGATCATTTGGAGAGAATGAATGCCAACCATCACGACCAAAGACGGCGTCGAGATTTTCTACAAGGACTGGGGCAAGGGTCAGCCGATCGTGTTCAGCCACGGTTGGCCGCTGTCGTCCGACGACTGGGACGCGCAGATGATGTTTTTCCTCAATCACGGTTTTCGCGTGATCGCGCATGACCGGCGCGGCCACGGCCGCTCCAGCCAGACCGCCGACGGCCACGACATGGATCACTACGCCGACGATCTCGCCGCCGTGGTCAGGCATCTTGATCTGGAAGAGGCCATTCACGTCGGCCATTCCACCGGCGGCGGTGAAGTCGTGCATTATCTCGCGCGCCATGGCGAGGGCCGCGCCAAAAAGGCCGCGATCCTCTGCGCGGTGCCGCCCTTGATGGTGAAGACGCCGGCCAATCCGAATGGCACTCCGAAGGAAGTCTTCGATGGATTCCAGGCCGCGCTTGCGGGCGGCCGCTCGCAATTCTATCGCGACGTCGCCGCCGGCCCGTTCTATGGCTACAACAAGCCGGGTGCGAAACCGTCGGAGGCCGTGATCGAGAACTGGTGGCGTCAGGGCATGATGGGTGGCGCGAAAGCGCATTACGACGGCATCGTCGCCTTCTCGCAGACCGACTTCACCGAGGACCTGAAGAAGATCAAGCTTCCGGTGCTGGTGATGCACAGCGAGGACGATCAGATCGTACCCTATGTCGCGTCAGGTCCGCTGTCGGCAAAGCTGCTCCAGAACGGCACCTTGAAAACCTACAAGGGTTTTCCGCACGGCATGCCGACGACGGAAGCGGCGACCATCAACGCCGATCTGCTCGCCTTCATCAGGGGATAGGGCTGGCCGTAGCCAGCGGCGCGGTTGACCGATAGATTTCGACGGCCTTAGATCATTGGGTCCGCCGGAATTTCCTCATGGCTCTCGCGCCGCCTCGCTCCCTGCTGCCGCTGGTTCTTGGTTTCAATGCCGGCTTTGTCGACACCGCCGGATTCCTCGCGCTGCATGGCCTGTTCACCTCGCACGTCACCGGCAACTTCGTCACGCTCGGCGCCTCGCTCGTGCTCGGCACGTCCGGCACGATCGCCAAGCTGCTGGCGCTGCCGGTGTTCTGCATCGTCGTGATCGCGGCGCGATGGATGGGGACGGCTCTCGCCCATCGTTCCACCCGTCCTTTCGCGCCATTATTGGTGCTGAAAATTCTGCTGCTCATTGCGGGCGCGGCGCTTGCCATCCGCTTTGGCCCGTTCACCGATGGCGATAGCTGGCAGGCTCTCCTGACCGGCATGGTGCTGGTGGCGGCGATGGCGATCCAGAACGCAGTGCATCGCGTCCATTTTGCCAGCGCACCGCCCTCGACGGTGATGACGGGAACGACGACGCAGGTGATGCTCGACATCGCCGACAGCATCTATCCGAGGCAAGATGAGCGGGCTCCGACGTCGCGGCTGATCCAGATGTCGGCCAGTATCGTCGTGTTCGCGATCGGTTGCGCGACCGCAGCGCTGCTCTATGCGCTGTTCGGCTTGCGGTGCTTCGTCGTGCCGCCCGTTATTGCGGTGGTGGCGCTGATCTTACATTTCGTCGAGTCATCCGAAGCGCGTCCCTAGGCGAAACACGCACGGGACCGCCACCGACCCCGCCCGATGGCGGGACGCCGGTGATCGCAGGCGAGCCCCGGCGGATCCAGGGCTCGCCAATCATTCTCAAAACTTGTAGGCGACGCCGGCGAGCACGGTTTCGGTCGTCAGGCGAAGGTTGTAGCTCGTGACGAGCAGCTGGGTCGATGGCAGGCGGGTTCTCACATCGTTGTTGGTGATGGTTCCGAAATCGGAATAGCGAAACTCGCCGCGCAGCAGCCAGTGACCGCTCACCATGGTTTCAATGCCGCCGCCGATCGTGTAGCCGAGCTTTGTTGTGCTGTCGGTGACGGTGCCGCTAAAGGTGTCAGGCAGGCCACAATTGAAAAAGCCGTTCGCGAGGCCGCAGGTCGATGTTGCCTCGATGCGCTGCCAGGCAGCACCACCCGTCGTATAAAGAAGAACCCCCGGCGTCACAAGGTATCCAACCCTTCCCCGCGCGCTCGCATCCCAACTGGTCTTCACCGCGAAAGAGTCGGTTGGAACATTGTCAAAGCTGAAAAGCCCGGCGCCGGGAAGCGGCACGCCGTTAATGGTGCTCGTCTTGCTGCCGAAGCCGACGTCGCCCTCGATACCCACCAGCCATTGCGGGGCGATTTGCCAGTTATAGCCGAAATAGGGGCTGAACCTGAATGCCGTGTGGTCGAGCGACTGAGGGATGCCGCACGAGGCGAAGGTGCAGGTGAGGGGGTCCATCAAATTGCCATTGGAAAACCCGGGACGATCCGCCGACAACGTCTGCTCACTGAGATTGGCCGAGCGAAAGCCAATGCCGCCGCCGAGATAGAAGCCTGTCCACGACGTGGCTGGCGCGACGACCGGCTCCTTCGCATAGATCGGCGCCGGCGCCATATCGGCGGCCAGGGCGCCCGGGACGTTGACGCCGCCGGCGCCCGCGATTGCGACGGCAGCGATCGCGAGAACCGGCCACTCCGATCTCATCTTTTTCATTTTCGACATTCGATATCGTCCCTTGTTGTCGCAAGTTGCGAACGCGAGCGATGAATCGCTCCTCAGGGGACGAACCTAGTCGCAAGGGCGCGATAGCGTCTTGACCGCTACCGAACAGTGCTTGACCGGAGCCGCCCTTGCGCGACACTCGCGGTTCGCTGTTGCTTTGCCGCAACGCCAAATCTACCGCCAGGCGCCAGAACTTGACGCTCAGCGAACCGGAGGCTTGACCGACAGCGAACAAAAGTTCGGCTCAGGTAAAAAATAATTTCGGTTCTCGCGGATGTTTGCGCCATCGCCGGTGTTCGCGCCTTCGGTGGGGCGAGTGTCCGAATGACCATGACCAGCAATACGGGACGCAATCAGGCAAGGCCGGCGGTGAATCGATTCTCGACCGCCGACGTGCCGCCGCGAGATCGCCTCGCCGTTTTGCACGATATCGTCGGCCGCCGCAATTTGCGCATGGAGATCGACCCGCTCGAAGGGGCGCCCGTCGACGTCAAGCTTGAATGGCTTGAATTTCCGTCGGTGCTGCTGACGGTTGCCGCGACCAATGCGATCAGGCTTGCGCGAACGAGCGAATTGGTGCGCGACGGCGATGGCGCCTTCCGCCTGTTGCAGCCGGTCAGCGCGCCCTTCCACCTTGCCTGCCAGGGGATGGCCGCCGACCGTAACGCCGGAGACGCCATGATGGTGTTCAACGGCGCGCCGAGCACGATCCGCCTGCTCGGCCAGTCCGAGATCATATCGATCCGCGCCGATTATGACAGCCTGGCGCCGGCGCTGCGCAGCATCGAAGAGCGCGCGGTCACACCGCTCGTCTCGACACCGGCTCTGCGCTTGCTGCTGGGCTACGCAACGCTGCTGCGCCATCAGGAGCCGGTCGAGGATCCGGTGCTGGCGCGCTACGCCTCGCGGCATCTGATCGATCTGCTGGCGCTCACCCTTGGTCCGACGGCGGAGACGCGCGAGCGGGCGGGCGGCGGCGCGATGCGCGCCGCGCGGCTGGCGCTGATAAGGGCCGACGTGCTCGCAAATTTATCCGAAGCGCGATTGTCGGCGAGGGCGGTTGCGAAGCGTCACGGACTCTCCGACCGTTACGTTCACAAGCTGTTCGAAGAGACCGGCCAGACTTTCGGTCAGTTTTTGCAGGAGGAGCGGCTCCAGCGCGCGCTGGCGCACCTGACAGACCCCGCGCGCATGAGCACGCCCATCAGCGAGATCGCCGCGCAGGCAGGCTTTTCCGAACCCTCAAGCTTCAATCGCGCGTTCCGCCGCAGATTTGGCGACTCTCCGCGGCAGTTCCGGCGCGGTCGAAGCGATGACAAGACGTGATCGGGGAAGAAAAGATCGCGAGCGGCTTGCGGGAAAAGAAGCGCATCCGCGCCTTGCGGCCCGGCCCATTTTGACGGTCTTCGCTCAACTCGATCGTTGCTATGAGCCGCTCAATCTCGCGTCATCGCGGATCAGAAGCAAACCCGCACCTGGCGGACCCGCCAGCCATGGCCGTCCCAGAAACGCTGCGTCACCCATTCGCAACTGCCAAAATCGTAAGGTCGGGGACCCGGATAGTCGACCGTCGCTGCGGTGCCTGCGGCAACGATACGCCGCGCGCCTACCGGTTTTGCGGCGAGCAGGCCGGCGATCGTTGCGATCAGGATGAAGGCGGCAAGTGTCTTCTTCATTCGAGGGCCCTCCAGCAGACGACGCCTTCGGTCGGCGCCCGGTGGATGCGCGGGAAGTTGCTCGTCGCGCAGAGCACAGACGCCGCCATCGACCTTCAGGTTCTTTCCTTCGACGAAGCCGGATAGGCAAATTCGTCGAAAAAGCGAATGTAGGCGATGCTGCGGTTTTCGGCGAGGGGTTATTATGCCGAAGCGATCGATGGGACCGCTTCCCGTGCGCGGATAGCGCGTGGCCACGCGATCGCCGCACCGCTCACGTCATGCGACGTTGCACGCCCTTGGCATCTTGATCAGTTGGGAAAGGGCTCGACCTCTCTTGAGGGCGCAATAAGTCTGCTCGGCTGATCCGCAAAAGGCACCCTTATGCTTGGCAAATCCCTTCAGCGGATAAACGAATTCGTTGAAGAGGCGGCTGTGGTAGACGGCGTGAAACGCAAAGCTCATCAGCCGATTGCCCGGCAATTCGTTATCAACGCCGCTGAGCGGTGAGAGTCCCAGGGAAAGAATTGCTTTTCCCTCGTCCTGAAATGTCCGGATGGCCTGATAGAGCATCGCATATCCCACCAAAGCGTCCGCTTCCGGGAGCCGGCGCTTGGCCGAGCACAGATAGCCCACGACCTTGCCGGCCACGCAGATCGGATCGAAAAACGCGAAAGCCTGCAGACTGCCGCTCTGATCGAACGTAAAGAACTTGCGAACGTCGATCTCGTCATCAAGGATGGCCGGCCTCGTCAGGAATGTCATCTCGCGGTTCTTTACTCCTCGCGTCCGTCGCCATCGTTCCGACACGGTCTGGAGTTCGCTGCGATCGAGCGAGGAAACCGGGCGCTCGGCAATCGTGTACTTGCAGCACGCCGCGCGATTTATCGCGCTTCGAAAGTTCCGCTTGACCGGTCCTTCGAAACCATAGCCGTCGAGTTCTATGTGCGTCTCGGTACCCATCTCATTGACGTAGAAACCGAGTTTTTCAAGGATTGTGGCGACGGACCGCGAAGCCTGCCAGAAGCAGACATCGCTTCTGTGGCCGAGGAAGCTTCGGATCAGGTCCTCGCAGCAATCCACCGGCGTCAGGGGATTGGAAAGAACGAACGCGGTGCTGCCCACCTGCTTGTACGCTAGAAAGCCGGCCTCGCTTCCGAAATAATTCAGGCCCGGCTGGAAGGTCGCCGAATAAGCCAGCGCAAAGTTCCCATACTGGTGAAAGGCGCGAAGGCGGGCTTCCTCGGTCACCCACTCCTGGTCATGCTTCGACCGGTCTGGCCAGGCTGATCGCGCGTCGTCGCAGGCTTCGGCATGGTGATGGCCAGCGCCCGTCGGCGCTGATATTGCGGAACTTTCTTTCGCTGAACCCGGAATCTGAGAGGACATCCCCTTGCTCCACAGGTCGTCAGCCCGATCAGACTAACCCCGAGGTCGCGCAGATTATTTCAGGTCGCCGAAAAACGTCGGCCCGCGAAGGTCGTTCCTCCGTCATCGACGATTGCAGAGGTGCCGGTCGCGGGTATGCAGCGCGGCTCAGGGACGAAAGCCGCCATTCGCTCTCGTTCCCGCGACAGGTCAGGGATTGCGGCGAGAGAACGAAACGGCATATGCTGCGGTGCGGACGTCGATCAGCGGATCATCGGACTGCTCGATTCCATCGGTGAGCTGACCCGGCAGAAACAGCAACTTTTTCTGGTCCTCGGCACTATTCTCCGCCGTCCTGTCGATCGTCAGCACTCCGAGGTCCACCACCTTGCGATTCTCGGGCCAGGGTTTTGTCGGGTCTTTCGTCGGATCGTCTGCGGCAGCGAGTTGTGCCTTGAGGTGAAACGTCACCGGCGCCTGCTTCAGACGTTGTGGCAATTCTTCCATCAGGAAATCCGGTGCCTGTTTCGCCGCATCAGACTTCTCCAGATGAACGACCTTCTCAGGCAGCATCTGATACCGGACGGCCTGCTTCTCACCTGCCTTGTTGACGAAAACGAATGCATCAATGCCGTAGTATTCTTCGTCGGCGAAGCTGTCTGGCGTCGCCACCGTGCTGAAAGCGGCGGGAACCGAAGGATGATTGGCCGCGAACTGTTCGAACTTCGTCGGTTTGGCCGCGTTCGGCGGGCTGTCGGCCAGCGCTAACAGCAGGTCACGAAACTCTTCACCTGTCGCCACGGGGAAGAACTTGAGAGAATTGATCACAATGTCGGTCTCGCTGCCGTCCGGCAGATGGAATTTCACGGCCATGCCGTGCGGATTGGCCTTGTCGGATCCATCCGGCAAGTCCGGTACGCCCGTCGAGTCCGAAAAGCGCACGGTCACCGGGATGGCGGCGCCGCTGAATTGGGCCGCCCGGCTTAGCCCTGCGGCTTCCGGGGATGCATTAAAGCGACCCTCGACCACAATGCCCTTGGCGTGATTGGCGCGGAATCCGGGATGGACTCCGAACACCTTGTTCATTGCATTGACGAGCTGTTCCGCGACGGACTGGTCCTGCGCCAGCGCAGCGACGGGCAGGGCCATCCATGATCCGATCAGCGCAGCAACGATTTTGCGGCTCATCATGGAGACCTCCTATGTAGCGCGTAAGCAGTATAGCACCGGGCCGGCCGACTGGGGACATTGTCGCCTTAGGATGATTGATCACTGTCCGATGTATGTCTCCCGAGAGGCGCGCGGTGCTCGGTCGCAACGCTCGGACATGATGCGTGTCTAGCTAACAGTCGGCTTTTCAATCGGGCTAGGTCGTTGCAGGCTTGCAAGCCGGAGCACGCCTAAGTATCATCTTTCCTTGCGGGGATAAGCAGACTCCCCGTCAGACGATGGTTCGTCCAAGTTCTGCGCAACACTCGCTTGATCGAGGAGATTGCGCATGAGCAGATATCGACCTCGAATAGTCACAACATGTCTGGCAGCGGGTCGGTTCCGGGCCGGTTCAGCAACAAGCCCCACGCTTCTGCACCCGAGCTCCTTTGAGAGCATCCCAGGCTCTGTCGAACCGTTTCACCAGCAAGCAAGAACGCTCTCCGTAAGCGCCGCGAAACCAGCCGATTTGTCGAGACGGCAAATGATCGCGGCAGCGGCCGCGTTGTGTGCATCGATGTCGGCGCGCCGAGTGAAAGCAGCGGAGCCGGAGACACGCTATGACTTTACGCGACCTCTCGACGGCTGGGAGACGGTAAGCGGCACGTGGGTGGCCGAGGATGTGCCTGGAGCTTCGGAAGGCGGCAAGGCACTGGTCCAGCGTGCCACGGACAAGACCTTCAATGTCATTGTCGCGCCGGGCGGCCCCTACGCCAATATCGACGTCGACGTGCGTTTCAAACCCATCTCCGGGCGTGAGGACGCTTCCGGCGGAATCGTGTTTCGCTTTTCCGAAGGTCGCTATTACGTCATCCGCGCCAACGCGTTGGAGAACAATTTCAACTTTTATTATTACGAGCCCAAATCGTCCCGTGCCTCGGAGGCCGGCGGTCGTCACTCGATCACCGGGGTCAGCGTGAAGGCGCCTTCGCTTGGGCAGTGGCATAAAATGCGCGTCAGCGCTGAAGGCGACCATATCAAGGGCTGGCTCGATGATCGGCTGTTGATCGATCATCACGACAGCCGCTTCGGATCTGGAAAGGTCGGACTTTGGACGAAGGCGGACTCCGTCACCGCATTTGATAGCCTCGTGGTGCGACCTTTCTAGCTGCCAAGTCCGGACCGATGATCCCGACTGAGAGAGCCCATCCAGAGGGAGGCAGCCAATTCAGGAGCAAGATCATGACATTTCGCCTATCGCAATGTGCCGCTTTGGGGGCTTTCCTGCTTGTTCACGCCATGCCGATCGCGTCCGCTGCGCCACGGGTCGTGGTCTATACCTCTGTAGACGATGTCTTCGCGCGACCTATTGCCGAGCTCTTCACAAAGAAGACCGGTATAGAGGTCCAGCTTGTGCCGGACACCGAAGAGACGAAGAGCACCGGCTTGCTCAATCGTCTCATTGCAGAAAAAAACAGGCCTCAGGCAGATGTGTTCTGGAGCGGCGATCCCGTGCGCGCCCAGGTGCTCAAGCTCAAAGGGGTGGCGACAGCCTACCAATCACCGAACGCGGCGGAATTGCCCAAGGCTTATGGTGACCCGGAGGGATACTGGACCGGCTTTTCGGCCCGCGTCCGCGTGATCCTGTACAACACCACGCTGATTGCAAACGAACACGCCCCGAAATCGATTTTCGATCTTGCAAACGACCCGACCCTGCGCGGGAGAGTCTGCATCGCCAATCCGCTGTTCGGGACCACCTCGATGCACGCTGCGGCTCTGTTCGTCGCACTCGGCGATCAACAGGCGCGCGACTACTTTGAGGGGCTGACGCGAAACGGTGTTAAAATGGTCTCCTCCAACGGAGAGGTCCGGCGCCGGGTGGGCGAAGGCGATTGCGCTGCCGGAATAGCGGATTCCGACGACGCCAATGAAGTGGTGAAAGACAAGAAGCCTGTCGGCATCGTCTATCCTGACGAAAACGGAATCGGTACGTTGATCGTGCCCAACGCCACCGTGCTGATAGCGCACGGGCCGGATCTGGAGAATGGCAAGAGGTTTATCGATTTCTTGCTGACGCCGGAAACTGAACGTGCACTGGCGGATAGCGATGCAGCCCAGATTCCGCTGCTGCCAAACGTTCCCACCCCGCCCCAGATGCGAGCGATCGGCCAGCTGCATCCAATGCACGTGGATTACGGCAAGCTGGCACTGAAACTTGACGACCTTTCGCGCGGTTATCTTCGGGAGTGGGCGGCAAAGAACAGCCGATGATTTCCTGCGAAATCCTGGAAAAGCCCGGATGGTGGCGAACTGTATCGCTCGTTGCCATTCTTTTCCTTTCACTTGCTCCGACGTTTCTGTTGCTGTGGGCTGCCGTTGGCGAGGGATCGTTGCCCTTTACCAGCGGGTTCGCCGCAGCCATGTGGCACAGTGTGGTCGTGGCAGCGGCGGTGACGCTGATGTCCCTGGTTGCAGGGTTGCCGGCCGGTCTGTTGTCCGCACTTTATGAGTTTCCTGGTCGGCAAATTCTGCTTGCCTTGATGGCCATCCCGCTGCTTGCACCTTCGTTCCTCTGGGCTATCGGTCTGTCGCAGGTGCGCATCGAACTCGGGTTGCCGTCAGGCAGCCCTCTGCTTGCTGCCATCAGTACGGTAGTTGCCTTTTTGGCTCCCTCGTTCCCGCTTGTTACATACATCACTCTCGTTTCTGCCCGGCGCCTGTCGAAAGGGCAGGTCGACGCCGTCAGGTTGGCGGGAGGCGAACGATTGCTTTTTATCTGCGCAGCGAGGGCCGTCCTGCCCGCTGGATTGATCGCTGCCGTATTGGCTGGAATACTGACGCTGTCAGACCCAGGACCGGGGCAGATTTTCGGCTATACCGGTACCGCCTATGAAATCCTTGTCAGCTTCTCGGCTTCGTACGACTTTGTGTTGGCGGCTCAGCAATGTGCCGTTCTCACAGCAGTCGTGTTGATCCTCGCTGTTCCTGTTGCGATCTTTATCGCTCCCGGCATCGCCGCTGAAATTCTTGGCAAGCAGATTGATCCCGCCCCGTTGACAAGAAACAAGCGCGCCGGCTGGATCACCATCGGCTTGCTGGCCGGCATGCTGCTCCTGACGACTGCGTTGCCGCTGGCCGGGATCATCCGTCCGCTTTTCGGCGACTTTCCGGCGGCGCGCGCCTTCGCCGAGATCAGCCGGACCATTGGCGACACGCTCTTATATGCGGTGACTGCAGGCACGATCGCGACCGCCATGGGCTTCTGGATGGCGCTCGCGGCTGGACGGGAAAAGCGACTCAAACGCTTGGCTCTGGCTGCTGTTTTTCTCGTCCTTGCACTTCCTCCGTCCGTCAACGCGCTGGGTATGGTCGAGCTTGGAACAATCGCTCCGTCCTGGCTCGATCCGCTGCTGCGGAGCCGGTTTACGGTGGGGCTCACACTCGCGTTGCGATTTCTTCCGATCGCGGCCTTGATCGCAATGCGCTCGTTCGGCGTCACCTCGCCGTCCCAGTGCCTGGTGGGGGCGGTGCACGGCGTAACACTGTCGCTGTTTCTGCGTCGCGTGCTAGGCCCCGCGATGTTCCCGGCGGCCGTGACCGCCTGCATGATCATTGCACTGGAGGCGACCGCCGAGGTCGGCACGGTGCTGTTGCTAAGACCGCCCGGTGCTGATTCCATCCCCGTGCAGATCTTCACCGTCATGGCGAACGCTCCGGAGGCGCTGGTCGCCGCGCTATGCTCATTCTACATTGCGGGAGCGGCAACTCTCTTGACGTTGGGCTGGATGTTTGCAGGAAGGATTCGATCAGTGTGAATCCGGGATTTGAATTGCGTTCGGTTGCGAAACGGTACGATGACGTCCTGGCGCTCGCCGGCGTTTCGTTTTCGATCGAATCCGGAACTCGCCTTGCGATTATCGGCCCGTCAGGCGGCGGTAAATCGACCGCGCTGCGGCTCCTGGCCGGCCTGGAGGCGCCCACCTCAGGCGAGATCCTGCTCGATGGCCGCGTGATCTCCAAGCCAGATTGTATCGTTGTCCCGCCTCGGCATCGTGGCATCACCATGGTGTTTCAGGACCTGGCACTGTGGCCCAATATGACCGTGCTGGAAAATGTAATGCTTGGACTCGCATCCCTGCGACTCACAGGAGGCGAGACTCGGCGGCGTGCCGAGCAAGCTCTGTCGATCTGCAAAATCGAGCAGCTTGCCGCTCGTAAGCCCAAAGATATTTCTGGCGGACAACAGCAGCGAGTTGCTCTGGCACGCGCTTTGGCCGGCCAACCGCGTTTTCTGCTTCTCGACGAACCGTTCTCCAGTCTCGATCTGGTGACCAAGATGGCGCTTCTGCAGGACATCGCTCAACTTGTCACAGAGAGGGACATTAGTCTGGTCCTCGTCACCCACGATCTCATCGAAGCGACGCGCCTCTGTCATTTCGCAGTCGTTCTCAATCGAGGCGTGGTGGAGGAAAGTGGTGAGTTTGGCAAACTTATGCAGGAACCGAGATCTCAAATCCTCAAGGTGTTCAAGACAAGCCTCTCGGCGAAAGAGGTCCCTGGCAATGCCTAACGCGCCGCGCGCCGCGTGCCCCAAAAGGTCGACTTGTCGAGGCGCTTCAGAAAGCCGAGCGCGCGGTCATCCGAGGAGCCGGCCACCGCGTACAAAGCGCTGACGCTCCTTTCAGCTGCGATCTCTTCGAAACCCTATGGACATAGCCAAAGCTGTGAGAGAGAACGCAGTCCTCATGCCAATTCGGGAAGTACAAAAGATGAAGTTCGATGACGTCATTCTCGGCCGGCGAAGCATTCGCGGTTACAAGCCCGATCCGGTCCCGCAGGAATTGATCCGGGAAATCCTGGCGCTGGCGATGCGCGCGCCGTCTTCGATGAATACCCAGCCCTGGAATTTCTATGTCATCACCGGCGCCCCGCTGGATCGCATTCGCCGGGGTAACACCGAGCGCAATCTGGCAGGCGTGCCGCACTCGCGCGAGTTTCGAATTGGCCAGCCATTCGAGGGGGTGCATCGCGAACGCCAGATCGGCGTCGCAAAGCAATTGTTCAGCGCCATGGAAATCGCGCGCGATGACAAGGAGCGTCGGCAGGACTGGGTCATGCGCGGCTTTCGTCAGTTTGATGCGCCCGTGTGTGTGATCGTCACCTATGATCGCGTGCTCGCGTCCAGCGACGATACCGCGTTCGACTGCGGCGCGGTGGCGACCGCGCTCGTTAACGCAGCATGGTCGCGGGGGCTTGGCGCCGTCATCAACAGCCAGGGGATCATGCAATCCCCCGTGGTGCGCGAGCATGCCGGGATCGCGGACGATCAGGTGATCATGAAAAGCATCGCGCTGGGCTGGCCGGACGAGAGCTTCCCGGCAAATGCCGTCATATCCGAGCGCAAGTCCGTCGACGACGCGACGACCTTTGTGGGATTCGACCGGTGAAGCCCGGCAGCAAAACCACGCAGCATTCGCCTCATCGCTTTGTGTTTCGACGCTCCGCTTCCTGTTCGATCAGTGACTGACCGGCTGCGATGCGCTCAGGGTCATCGAGGGCTCTGTCCAGTTTGAACACGCGCCGCAGAATCAGGATTGAAAATAGTCCGCCGCACACCAGCACGGCCGCGAGTTCGTAAGCACTCAGCCTGTCCGCCAAAAAGAGTAAACTGGAGGGGACACCCAAAGCGGCCGCGACAAGGCAATCGACCACCCGCGCACTGACGGCTTTCGAGGACACTTCTGGCTCCGCTTCCTGCATGATCCGCCACTCCCTCTTCTCAGATGCAGGCTACCACGGACGCGGCAAACGAATTCAACCTCTGCAAAAAGTGAACCGGGCGCGGCGGAGCGGTCGGCCGGTGCTTCCGCTCCATCACGCCCGCGGAAAAGCGCGAAGCCCGTCCTCGCGCTAGACCGACCGGCATTTGCCAATGCAGCGAGATGGTATGAAGTTTTGATGCCTGTTCGCCTGGCTGATTTTCCGCGTCGTTTGGCCCAATGGTTGTATTCGGTAAGCTGCACCTGCTAGGATTGAGAGCGGTTGCGGGAGGCACAATGACGATGAAGCGTACCATTCTTCTGGCGGTCTGGCTCGCGGTAGTCGTTTCAATGACTTCTGCTCGGGCACAAAGCGGGGACGTTCTAAGACCGGAGGATGGTTTGCCGGTCGACGAACACATCGCTCGAGAGCTGCAAGACCATCGAGGTGTGGTGATCGTTGACGCGATCCTCAGCACACCAAAGATCGGTGGGGGTGTCACGCGTTGTGTCTTTCCTGTAGTCACTCTCGGCCAAACTCTCGACAAGGACGCGCCGACAAAAACGATCAGGGCCAGCGTGATCGGAGGAGGAAAGCTAGCGGCGTTTGGCGGGATTACCTCACTTCCTCCAGGCGAGTACCTTTTGCTGAGCATAAGGTGCAACAATACAAATGAAGGGTATGGTGGCCCTCATGCCAAATTCCAGGTTCGCGCTGGGGAGATCGTCGACATCGGCGCGCTTCGGCTTGATCACGAAGGCGGCGGGCTCTTTTCGAACGCCGGAAAGATGCGCCGGTCGGTGGCAGACATAAGTCCCGAGGTCGTGGCTTTTCTGAAGGAACGTGCGCCCCGGGCCATGACCCACATGGTTAGACGTCCCATGACTATGCTGGGTCCGCCTGATTCCGTGACCCGCACTAGCGTTCGGCGGTGTAGTATCATCGGATGCCTTTGATAAGATCGCGATCCCCGGATCGGGTTTCGGCCGTGGGTCAGCGGCGCCGAGATTGCAACCAATCACGCATTTGGCCGCGCTCAATGTCTCGGCTGTCGCCCGCGGATACGGTCGAAGCCCTGCTTTATGGCGGCGAAGCGCTCATCGACCAAGGGCTCGAACTCGGTGTCGGTGAAAATGTACGGCCAGTCATTTTCAATGCCTTCTCGAACCAATTCGCCGACATAGAGCGGATCGATGCCGTTGGATACCCGCTCCTGAAATAGTTTGATGAGATCGGCGACCGGTCCTTCTGTCGGGAGTGGTCCAAGAGTGCTGACGAACCCCGGAGGGGCATTTCGGAGCGAGTTCGTGATTTGGGTGCGAACAAAACCCGGACACAGAACGGATACTCCGATCGCGCGCGGCGCGAGAGTGACGCGCAGTGCCTCGGAGAGCGCGACGACGCCATATTTGCTCACATTGTACGACGGAGCCACTCCCCCTGAAATCAGTCCGGCGATGGACGCGGTGGAGACGATCTGTCCTCCCTCGCCGTGCGCTTCGATGAGCGGGCCAAAAATCTCGATGCCCCAGATCACCGACATCAGATTGACGCCCAGAGCCCAATTCCAACCCGCGTCGGACCAGCGGCCGTAATAGCCGGCACCGCCAACCCCCGCATTGTTGACCAGAATATGCATCTTGCCGTATCGCGCGATGGTGGCGTCAGCAGCAAGCTGAAGCTCCGCCTTGACCGAGACGTCTGCTCTTACACCGTCAACATCGGCGTTCGTGAGTTTCAGGGTCGCCACCGCCTTGGCCAGCGTCTCATCCTCAATGTCGCATAACATGACCTTCACCCCGGCCTGCGACAGCGCAGTGGCGATGCCCAGTCCGATACCCGATGCGGCGCCTGTGACGAACGCGGTCTTTCCAGACAGGTCTTTCATAAACGTGTCCTTGCGCTTCTATTTGGCCGGAGCCGCTATTGTTTCATTCGGTCGGTTGCCTGGCAATGATGCTCTCCTTCTCAGTTGAACCACTGTTGGGGCAGAGGTCTCCCCAGCGGCAAACATAGGTCGCTTATGGGCCATTTTCAGACTTCGAGACGGCCGCCGGTGAAGTCCGTTGATCGCGCAACGCCTGAGATGCGATTGCTGCCATGATTGGAGCGAGGTGTTGCGCAGGATCAGATATTCTCGGAGCCAAAGCAGAGTTCGCGTCAGGAGAACTCGGCAGCTCCAACGGTCATTTCTGATTTTCCGAAATTGTGCTTGACCGCGGGGTAGAAGCAGCAATAGAAGCGAATCATCCCGCCTTGCTCAGAGGGGCGTTGGCCATCGTCACGAACGTTGGGCGGGATGCGATGGACGCGGAAGCGTCGCGAGACGAGCGACTCTGATGCGGACGGCAAAGTCGTGTGGTCCTGACATCTCGACGCTGATGTCAAGTTGGCGACAATGCTTGCGCATTGCGCTGGTGACGGCGGCAACAAAGCCCGATCGCCGGGGAGAGCGCGAAGGACACCGTTAAAACCATCGCGCAGGGAAGGCCGGATCGTTCCGGTGAACCTGTGGTGACTACGCTTGTGTGCTTTTTTATTTTGCACACAAGGCTGCGGGTGCATTGGGCATCCGGCTTTCCCTGCGCCCTCCATCTGGAGTGGCTCAATTCTGTGCAGAGCTCGGGCGAATTCGCGTCGCGAGAATAAGGTCGCGTGTTCACAACACGGTCGTCCCTGCGAAAGCAGGGACCCCCGCGTGAGCGTAGCTCATCGCGACGCCGTGTCGTGTGTATTGAAAGATGCGGTCCAACAGCTTCGGGCCACAATGAAGGCCTGCGGTTATGGGTCCCTGCGTGCGCAGGGACGACGATGAGGTGGCGGAGTGGCTGATCTTTGTGAACAACTCGGACGCGTTGTGTCGCGAGAAGGGTGAGTTTGCGGCTGACGCTGTTAACCATTCATGCATCACTGGGAACCTCTCCGACGTCGCCTGTTTGTCGCAAGCGCCTGTTATCGCGAGTCTTAATGAGCGGCGTTCGATTCGTGCCGTGTGCGCGGGGTGCGTCCATTCATCGAAGTGTCATCTGAATCTGTTAGGCGCGCGCATGGCAAGTGACCAGATGAGTGAAGAACAGCCGGAGCGGCGTTTTCGCACCCTGTTTATCTCCGACGTGCATCTCGGCGCACGGGGTTCACAGGCCGATAAACTCTTGGATTTTCTCCGTGTCCACGATGCCGATACGATCTATCTCGTCGGCGATATCGTCGACGGCTGGGCGCTGAAGTCGAGCTGGCACTGGCCGCAATCGCACAACGACTTCGTGCAGAAGATGCTGCGCAAGGCGCGCAAGGGCGCCAAGGTCATCTACGTTCCCGGCAATCACGACGAGTTTCTGCGCCGATATTACGGCACGCATTTCGGCGGCATCGATGTGGTCGAGAACGCGGTGCATGTCGGGGCCGATGGCAAGCGCTATCTCGTCATCCACGGCGATATCTTCGACCTCGTGGTGCAGAACGCGCGCTGGCTCGCCCATCTCGGCGACCGCGCCTACGATTTCGCGATCCAGATGAACCGGCTCGTGAACTTCTTCCGCCGCATGTTCGGCGTCGGCTATTGGTCGCTGTCGCAATGGGCCAAGCAGAAGGTCAAGAAAGCGGTGAACTATATCGGCGCGTTCGAGGATGCGCTGGTCGCCGAGGCGCGCCGCCACAACGCCGACGGCGTGATCTGCGGCCACATTCATTATGCGGTGATCCGTGACGAGCAGGGGATCCGCTACATGAACTGCGGCGACTGGGTCGAGAGCTGCACGGCGCTGGTCGAGCACGAAGACGGCCGCTTTGAAATCATCGCCTGGACCGATCTCGCGCCCCGGCAGCTTCCCGTTCCGTCCGTGGCGGCCCGCGCCGCGGCCTAGCCCGGCCCACCGGTCGAGACGCGCGCGCCTCTTTTTCTTGCATGACCGAACGCCGGCTGCACCCTTGCCGTCGCGGCGCGACAGGCGTTTAATCGCCCCATGAACGAACCGTTGTCCCACATGCCCGTCAGTTCCGCCGATGTCGACGCCGCGGCCAGCGTGATTGCGCCATT
>Ga0070741_10004353_pt1 | contig 33127 bp, 29 predicted proteins | sample Coa_R1_4_FD_66440 | JGI IMG/M metagenome (GOLD analysis project Ga0070741, IMG submission 66440) | Surface soil microbial communities from Centralia Pennsylvania, which are recovering from an underground coalmine fire - Coalmine... | ecosystem: Environmental > Terrestrial > Soil > Unclassified ... | reverse complement strand
GGTCCTGCAGAACACCGACCGCGCCTACGTCCTCGCCAAGGGACACGTCGTCCTCCAGGGTCGCTCCGCCGACCTCCTCGCCGACCCCAAGCTCATGGCCGCCTACCTCGGCGAGGGTGCGGGACACTCGGCGCGCACTCCCGCGCGCGTCGGGAGTTAGGGAAAGCGCTGACAACTACTGTCGCTCACGGGAAATGACGCGCGTCGCGACGCATGCGCTTGCGCCGCACGAGCCTGCCAGGAAGGGATGAGAGCGACGGCCGGCGGCCCCGCGTGAGGGGTCGCCGGACCGTACCGGGGCGGAGCTAGGGCCGCGTCGCCGCGGTGTTGCCCGTGGGCACGACCTCGATCCACACCGCCCCTGGCGCGATCGGCGCCGGCGCCCCGCCCGCGAGGGTGAACTGCGGCGGCCCCCCGAACTCGGTGGCGGTCCAGGTCACGTTGTAGCCCTGCCCGTTGGTGAACACCTGCGCCGGCCCGCTGCCGTTGAGGAAGTACTCCCAGCCCGCCGTGCAGCAGCCGTCCTCGATGTCGTCCTTGTTGAGGTTGGCCGGCACCTGCATCACCACCACGGTGGGGACGGTGATCGGCTTGCCGTTGTCGGCGTCGATGAAGATGCCCGTGTCCGGCTCAGTGCGCTGCCAGCCGCCTGCGCCCGCGTTCCAGCCCCACGACGGCCGCTCCGACGGCGACACCGGCGCCGTGAACCCGCTGACGGGCGCCCCGCCCGCGGCGGTCAGCGAGCGGTTCCACAGGGTGTACGACACCGCCGGCCGGGCCGAGCGACGCACCATGTCGTCGACGCGGCCGCCGTCCGTGTAGAGGTTGTGCGGCGCAGGGCGCGACGAGATGCGGAACATGTCGGCGCCCGCCGACGTCTCCTCGAACCGCGGCGTTCCCCAGGTGCCCATGCGCGAGTAGACGTAGCCCGACGAGCCCGAGTAGATCAGGACGCCGCCGTACTGCCGGATCAGCACCGGCGAGATGAGCCGCGCGGACCGAACCGGGCCGACCTGTCCCTGCGGCTGGTGGAAGTAGATGGCGCTGAAGCGCGAGATGCCGCCCTCGGCCGAGTACTCGTAGACCACGTCGGCCGAGCTCAGCCCCGACTGGGGCCGGGCCGCGTTGAGGTTCTCCACCTGGATGATCGCCGGCGCCTGGTAGGTCGCCCCGGCCACGATGGTCGGCTTGGGGGTCGGTGGCGGGGGCGCCTGGGTGGGCGGCGCGGCGGTCGGCGACTTGGCCGCCACCGAGGGCGACGCGCTCGCCGCCAGCTTGACCGGCTGGTTGCTCCCGCAGGCGGCCACGGCGGTGACGCACACGGTGGCGGCGAGGCTGGCGAGCAGGCGTGGACGGCTGGCGAGATGAGTGCAAGTGCGCGACATTGGGGTTACCGATTGGGGGGCTGCTGTCGGAGGCGGCGCGAAACTACCACACCCCAGGCGAACGCGCAGCGGTGTGACGGCCCTGCGACTCCAGACCTTCCCAATCGCCCCGACCACTCCGCACAGGGCGGCGTCGCGGTCACGGTCAGCCCAGCGCCGGGAGCACCTCGGAGACGAACTCCTCGATCCGTCCCTGCCCCTCGCTCGGCCAGCCGCACACCAGGTAGGCGAACCCCGCGTCGCGCCACTGCTCGGCGGTCCGCCGCACCTCGTCGAGCGGCCCCGACAGCGAGAGCGAGGTGGCTCGCCCGATCGCGGCCGGGTCCCGCCCCGCCTGCGTGGCGAGCTGCGAGAGCAGCGCCGACTTGCGCTTCATCTCCTCCAGCGGCCCGAAGGCATGCCACATGTCGGCGTAGCGCGCCACCAGCGGCAGCATCCGCCGCTCGCCCGAGGCGCCCACCCAGATGGGCGGATGGGGCTGCTGCACCGGCCGCGGCAGCAGGCGGGCGTTGCGCAGCGTGTACGCGCGACCCTGGAAGCGCACCGGCTCCCCGGTCATGAGCAGGGGGATCATCTGCAGGGCGTCCTCGAGCCGGTCGATGCGGCGCGACAGTGGCGGGAACTCGATGTCGAGCTCGCGGTGCTCCTCCTCGAACCAGGCGGCGCCGAGGGCCAGCTCCAGCCGCCCGTGGGAGGCGTGGTCGACGGTCACCGCCTCGGCGGCCAGCATCGAGGGGTGCCGGTAGGTGATCCCGGTCACCAGCAGCCCCAGGCGGATCCGCGAGGTCAGCCCTGCCAGGGCCGCCAGCGTGGTCATGCCCTCGAAGGTCGGCCCCGGGGTGTCGCCGTACATGGGCTTGAGGTGGTCGAAGCCCCACAGGCCGTCGAAGCCCGCCTCCTCCGCGAAGCGCGCCCGGCGCACCAGCTCGTCCCAGTCGAGACGCTGCTGGGCGATGTCGATTCCGTATCGCATCGCGACATTGTCGCCGCCCGGCACCCGGACCCGGACGGGCGGCAGCGGGGCTGCGCGCGCCGCTGCCGTCCGGGGGTTTCCCACGCGCCCTTCCTGGCGGACGGGGGCGGGAGGCTGTTGTCGATGCGGCCTCCCACTGTGCAATGACCGCCCGCCCACTCCGGCCGTTGCAGCCTGCGCAGGGCGGCGAAAGGCGTCTCTGTGCTACACAGGGCGACGTGTCCGCTCGCGATGCCGCGCGCGCGGCGGCGGGGCTGCCGGCGCTGCTCCTCCTCTCGGTCCTGGCCGGCTGCGCACCCGGCAGTCCCGTCGCAGCTCAGCGACCCACCCCGGCCGACCCGCCTGCGGCGACGCCCGCGCCGCCGAGCCCGACTCCGCTGGCCACGCCGGTGCCGCTCACGGTCGCCGTCACCGCGTTCCGGGAGCCGAACGACTACGCCCACCGCAACTACTGCGGCGCAGGCGCCACCGAGGTCCTCCTCTCCGCCTGGACGCCGAACCGCCCCGGCGTGGAGACGGTCGCCCGCGCCATCGGCATCGACCCCAACAGCGGGACCACCGGGGCGAGGACCGTCGCCGGGATCAACGCGCTGCTCCATCCGTGGCTCGGCGTCGACCGCTACACCGGTGACCACGTGACCACCCTCGACGGTGTGCTGCAACGCCTGCGCACCGATCTCGGGAGTCGCGACGACCTGCAGCGCTACGGCCACACCGCGCCGGTGATGGTGCAGGCGATGACGAGGACGATGCCCGGGTGGCGCGGCTGGCAGGCGACGCACATGATCACCATCAGCGCCGCCAACCTCGACAGCGGGAATCCCGACGCCGACACCGTCACCTACGCGGAGACACCGTCCACGGTGGCGGGGTACAACGGCCCTGACTTCCAGACCATCACCGTGCGCGCGCTCTGGACCGCGATGCAGGCGTTCCTCTCCGACGATCCAGGCGACCCGGTCAACGTCATCTGGTGACGCCGGACGCTCGTCAGCTGGCGATCGCCGCGACCAGCGCAGGCAGAACGGTTCCGGTCCGTCCGCGGATCACCGCGGAGGCGGCGAGGTCGAGGTCGGTGTCGCCGTCGTTGACGATCACCAGTCGCGCTCCGCTCCGCGCGGCATGCAGCGGCACGCCAGCCGCGGGCCACACCGACAGGGTGGAGCCCACCGCCAGGCAGACGTCGCACGACGCCGCGTAGTCCATCGCCCGGTCCACGTCGGCCTCGATCAACGCCTGCCCGAAGCTGATGGTGGCGGCCTTGATCAGGCCGCCGCATCGCTCGCAGTGAGGGTCCTCCTCACCCTCGCGCACTCGCGACAGCACCACGTCCATGGGCATGCGCCGCCCGCACGAGAGGCAGCCGGCCTGGCGCGTCGTGCCGTGCAGCTCGATGACGTTGCGCGAGCCGGCGACCTGGTGCAGTCCGTCGATGTTCTGCGTCACCACGGCGGGCACCTTGCCCATCTCCTCGAGCGACACCAGGGCGCGATGTCCATCGTTCGGCTGCGCCGTGTCGACCGGCGACTCGAGTCGCAGCCGCCAGGTTTCGCGGCGCACCTCGGGGTCGGCGAGGTACCTCTGGATCGTGGAGCGCAGGGGGTCGCGCGTCCGCCAGACGCCGTTGGGTCCGCGGAAGTCGGGGATGCCGGATTCGGTGGAGATCCCCGCGCCGGTGAACACCAGGACCCGGGAGGCGTCGCGCAGCCAGGCCGCCACGGTGCGGAGCGCCTGGTCGCCGGCCACGCCCGCCAGTCTAGGGGCGGGGCCTGCGACACGACTGTCACATGGGTCCCTGGGGTTGCAGTGGGCAGCGGCTATACTCCCGCTTTGACACGCATGAAGTCGTCCTCCCGGGACGTTCGAAGGCGTGACACCCGTTCAGTGGGCTCGAATGACATGGTGACTGGGCTGTGACGCCACTTCGTCGGTGAGTCAGATGGGGCTGTCCTCAGCTGCCGTCGGCGAGGAGTACCTCGCCGCGGTGGTCCCGCCGGGACTTCCCCCAAGGACGACGCCCGCGCAAGGGAGGGGGCGAACGCCTTTCTGCAGATCCTCCTGCGCCATCTGGAGGGGGATGCGGAGGCACTGGGCGACGCCGAGACGATGCTGCGCGCCGTCGCCACCCAGGTGGTCGAGGAGGGAGACGACGCCGGCGTCCTCCTCGACCGCTTCGACGCAGGGCGCCACGTCCTGATCCGGGCGCTGCTGGAGAGCGGTGCCGGCGCCGAGGCGGCGTCCCAGGCCGACGACCGGCTGCGCCTCGCCCAGAGCGCCGCCCGCACCGCCATTCGCGACGCCCAGGCGGGCTACGAGGCCGTCATCGACGCGGCGGTCGCCGAGGTGAGCCGGGCGATCGAGGACGGAGCGGCGCCGGAGGAGGCGATGCAGGTGGCGGCCGCGTCGCTCTCCGGTCTGGTCAACGCCGATCGCGCCCGCGTCTGGCTGGAGGCGGGTGGCGGGCGGCTGGAGCTGGTGGCCAGCGCCGGCAGCGCCTCGCCGAGCGGCTTCTACGTCAGCAGCGACAAGGGCGTGCTCGCCGAGATCATGCACGGGGCCGAGGCGGTGCGGCAGTGTCCCGTCGACCCCACCCAGTGGGCGGCGGCGGTGCCCACCCTGCCGATCCCGGGCGCCGCGCTGTTCCTGCCGCTGGCCACGGTGGGCCGCCCGTTCGGGCTGGTCTACGCCCTGCGCAACGCGCCGGACGCCTTCAGCGACTCGGCGATGCGCCGCGCCTCGCGCTTCGTCGAGCGGGTGGAGCCGGCGCTGGCCTGGGCCATGCAGCTTCGCTCGGTGCAGCGCTGGGCCGAGGCGTCGCAGGACTTCCTGCGCATCACCACCCACGAGCTGCGGCGTCCTCTCACCGTGCTGCGCGGCTACCTCGACATGATCGGCGACGTCGAGCCGCAGGAGGCGACGGTGCTGATGGAGCGGATCAGCCGCGCCGCCGACCAGCTCGCCGAGCTGCTCAGCGGCGTGACCGACACCGTCACCCTCGAGGACCCGGCCCGCAACCTCACCCTGCGACGCGTGCGGGTCGGCGACATCCTCGAGACCGTGGTCGGCAACGCCGCGGACGAGGCCGCCCAGCAGGGCGTGACCATGTGGGTCGAGTCGACGGCCGACGACGTGGTCATGCAGTGCGACGTCGACAACGTCCAGCACGCCCTCGCCAACCTGCTCAGCAACGCCTTCCGCCACACCCAGGGCGAGCGCCGGGTCTGGCTGGAGGCCGCCTCCGACGGGGCCCGCTACGTCCGCTTCGCCGTCCGCGACGAGGGCATCGGCTTCGACGAGGCCGAGGCGGACAAGCTCTTCGAGAAGTACTACCGCTCCGACGCGACCAGGCGCAGCACCAGCCCCGGCAGCGGGCTCGGGCTGTACTTCGTGCGCCTCGTCGCCGAGCGGCACAGCGGGCGCGCCACCGCCGAGAACGTCCCCGGGAACGGCGCCCGCTTCACCCTGGAGCTCCCCCTCGAGCCCGGTTTGGTCCCCTGGAGCATGTAGCCGGCGCGATGCGCCGGCACCCGGCGGGCTTCAGCCCGCCGAGGAGGGGTACGAGGGGAGGATCTGCCTCCCCTCCTGTGGCGCGCGTCTGAGCGCGCCGATGAAACGCTCCCGGCTCAGATGGCGCAACCGCCGCCGTCAACGTACTCTTGGCGCATGCTCGGACGCCGCACCTCCCGGCAGGCGGACGACGGCCCCAAGGGCCTGCTCCCCTTCCTGAAGCGCTGGACCATCCCGATCATCGGCGCCATCACCCCGGTGGGCCTGATCGTGGTCAACATCGCGGCGTTCATCGTCAAGCACCTCGCCGAGTTCCGCTGGTCGATCACGGTGGCCGCCTTCGTCAGCTCGATGATGCTGAACAGCTGGATGGCGGTGAACGTCTTCCGCGTCGTGCAGCGGCGCCGTCCCGAGCACTCCCTGGTGCAGGACCGCAACCAGGAGCTGGTCCTGGTCGGCGGCGTCGGCGTGGTCATCATCCTCTCGCTGCTGGCGGCGCTCTTCTGCTACTGGGGCCTCAGCGATCCCAACAGCCTCCCCAACGGGGCCACCTTCTTCAGCGGCGCGGTGGCCATCGCGCTGCCCATCGTGCTGCAAGGCGTGTTCGCGCGCGGCCGCGGGTTGCGCAGCGGGGCTGACACGCGGGTGACCCCGGGCCCGCGCGGCACGCCGTCGGTCCCGCCGCCGCCGCCGCCCGCCGGTCCCGCGGCGGGAACCTCCAGCGGCTACACGCCGCCGCGCTACCTGCCCCCGTCGTAGTGCGCATCAGCGGCGCGGTGGCGGTGGTCACCGGCGCGTCGTCCGGCATCGGCGAGGCGACGGCGGTGGAGCTGGCCCGCCGCGGCGCGCGGGTGGTCGGCGTGGCCCGGCGCGAGGAGCGGCTGCGCTCGCTGGTGGAGCGCATCGGCGGCGGGGCATCGTACGCCGTCTGCGACGTCGCCTCCGACGCCGAGGTGTCGGACGCGGCCTCCCGCGTTCTGGACAGGCATGGCCACATCGACCTCCTCGTCAACAACGCGGGGACGCCGCTGCACCGCGCCTTCCTCGACACCGGGGTGGCCGACGTGGCGCGCGTGATGGAGGTCAACTACCTGGGGCAGGTGCGCTGGATGAAGGCGGCGCTGCCCTCGATGGTGGAGCGGGGGAGGGGCAGCATCGTCAACGTGGCCTCCGCCGCGGGCGCGGCGCCCTGGACCTGGGAGGCGGCCTACTCGGCGTCGAAGGCGGCGGTGATCGCGCTGACCGAGGCGGTGGCGCCGGAGCTGGCGCGGCAGGGCGTTCACTGCGCCTGGGTCAACCCCGGGCTGGTGCGCACCGAGATCTTCAGCGACGAGGCGCTGCGCCACGTGCCGCCGCGGGTGCGCCGCTCCTTCATGGAGCCCGAGCGCGTCGCCCGGGCGATCTGCGCGCTCGTCGAGCGCGAGGGCGCGGCGGTGAGCGTGCCCCGGGCGATCGGCCTCCCGCCCCTGGTGCGCCAGCTCCTGCCGCGGGCCTACCGCGCCGGGCTGCGGCGCACCTACGAGGCGACCCTGAAACGTGACGCCGACCTGCCCGATCACGGGTAGGATGGCGTGCGGCGGCCGCTCGGCGCGCCGTCTCACACCGCATCGCTGAGGCGAACGAGGAAACGATGGCGCTCTTCCGTCGCGAGAACATCGCGGTCCCCGACGACAAGAAGGGGCAGATGGTCTACAAGTGGCCGGATCTCAACATCCGCCGCTACAGCCGCGCCATCGTCGCCCCCGACGAGGTGGCCGTCTTCCTCTACCAGGGCCAGGTCATCGGCACCCTGCCGCCCGGCCGCCACATGGTGGACGCCACCGAGCTGCCCTTCCTGGGCATCTTCAAGGACATGCTCACCGCGGGCAACGCCTACCGCACCGAGCTCTACTTCATCAGCACCCGGGAGTTCCCCGACCTGCGCTTCGGCGGCCGCATCGACGACGTCCAGGACCCCCAGACCGGCCTGGTGGTCGCCCTGCGCGTCTTCGGGGAGTACTCGGCGAAGATCGTCGACGGTTCCGCGCTGATCACCAAGCTGACCGGCACGGTGAACGTCACCGACAACAGCAGCATCACCGACTGGATCGCCGAGCAGCTCCTCAAGGTGATGCGCACCGACGTTACCGCCAACATCGTCCGCAACGGCTGGCCCATCCTGGGGCTGGCCGCCTACGTCCCGCAGATGGAGCAGGCCATCCTCCAGGGGGCAGGCGAGCAGCTGGCCACCTACGGGCTGGCCGTCGCCCGGATGGGGAACTTCACGGTGTCCCTCTCCGACGAGGACGAGGAGACGCTGAAGGGCCTGGCCAAGGACACCGCGTACTCGCGGCTGGCCGGCGGGTTCCAGCAGTACGCGGCCGGCGAGCTGCAGCTCGGCGCCGGCCAGGGAATGTCCAAGGGTGGTGGCGGCACCGGGGGCGCCTTCGTGGCCGCCGGGCTCGGCCTGGGGCAGTCGACGTTGCAGTCGCAGCAGTCGCCGCCGGCGCCCCCCGCGCCGGGGTTCGCGGGCGGCGGCCCGGGCTTCACGCCACCGGCGCCGGCGGGCGGCGCAGGTCCGGCGACGGCGGCTCCGTCGGTGACCTGCCCGCAGTGCGGCACCGCCTCGTCGGGAGCGAAGTTCTGCCCCAACTGCGGGACGGCGCTTCCGGTGGCCGTGGAGTGCCCGGCGTGCCACTCGGAGAACCCGGCCGGCAGCAGGTTCTGCGCGCAGTGCGGGACGTCGCTGCAGGGAGGCGCCGCACCGCCGGCCGGCGACGCTCCCGCGGGTGGGGACGCTCCCCCGGCCACCGAGCCGCCACCCGCGACACCTCCGGCCGGGTGACCGCGCCGATGCCGATGGTGCTCCTCGCGGGCTTGCTGGCCCGCGCCGGCGGTGGCCAGAGCTTCGGCGGCGGCGGCCACAGCAGCGGCGGGGGTGGCTTCGGGACCGGCGGCGGGGGCGGGGGGTTCATCTTCTGGCCGTTCTTCCTCGGCGGCAGCGGCGGCGGCGGGGTCGTCGGCTTCCTGCTGCTGGTGGTGATCGTCGTCTTCCTGGTCGGCGTGGTGCGCTACTGGTTCGGCTCCGGTGGGCGCTCCGCCGGCGGCGGCCCGCGCGGGCGGTCGACCGTGCCGCCGATCGTGCCCCCGCCCAGCTACGGCGAGCCGACCGGCCCGCCGGGATCCCTCGGCGCCGCGGCGGGTGGCGGTCCCTCCGCCGCTCCGGGTGGAGGAGGTTCGGGGACGGCCGCGCCGGAGTGGGACGACACGCATCCCGTCGGCGTCCCGGCGAGCTTCCGCGGCGCCACCCTGCCGGGGACGCAGGACGCCGCGCTGGGCGGCGGCGAGCCCGTTTCTGCCGGACTTGACGCAATCAGGGCGCACGACCCCGCCTTCGACGAGAACGCCTTCATCGCCGACGTCGAGCGCGCCTTCTTCCTGGTGCAGCAGGCCTGGAGCGAGCGCAAGCCCGAGCTGAGCCGCCGGGTCATGGCCGACGGCATCTGGCAGCAGCACCGCGTCCAGATCGAGCAGTACGAGGCGCAGCACCGCCGCAACATGCTCGACTCGCTGGCCGTCGGCAACGCCGTCGTCGTCGCCGCGCACTCCGACCAGACCTACGACACCCTCACCGTGCGCATCCGCGCGGCCTCAGCCGACTACGACGTCGACGACCAGAGCGGCAAGGTGGTGCGCGGCAACCGCAACGTCGAGGAGTGGACGGAGGACTGGGTCTTCCAGCGCTCCTCCGACGCCGTCACCAAGCCGGGCAACGGCACGCTGTCGGCGCACTGCCCCAACTGCGGCGCTCCCCTCGACGTCGACCTCGCCGGCGTCTGCTCCTACTGCCATGCCGCGATCATGAGCGGCAAGTACGACTGGGTGCTCACCCGCATCGACCAGGTGTAGAGACGGCGGCCGGGTCGAACCGCGGCCGCCGTTCGATGTCGGGGTGACGGAGCCGGCTCAGACTTCCTTGAACTCGGCGTCGACGACGTCCTCGCCGCCCTGGCTGGGCTGCGCGCCGGCGTCGCCGTTGGGGGAGCCGCCCTCCGGCGGCGGGCCGCCCGCATCGCCACCGGTGGCGCCGGCGGCGTAGACGGCTTCGCCGATCTTCTGGATCGAGCCCTGCAGGTCGTCGTGGGCGCGGCGGATGGCGTCGGCGTCACCGCCGGCGACGGCGTCGCGCACCGCCTTGACCTTGCCCTCGATGTCGGTGCGCACGTCGGCGGGAACCTTGTCGCCCGCGTCGGCGAGCGCCTTCTCCGCCTGGTAGGCCAGGGTCTCCGCGCGGTTGCGGGTCTCCACCGCCTCGGCGCGCTTGCGATCCTCCTCGGCGTTGGCCTCGGCCTCCTTCACCATGCGCTCGACCTCCTCCTTCTGCAGGGTGGTCGAGCCGGTGATGGTGACCTTGTTCTCCTTGCCGGTGCCGCGGTCCTTGGCGGTGACGTTGAGGATGCCGTTGGCGTCGATGTCGAAGGTGACCTCGATCTGCGGCATGCCGCGCGGCGCCGGGGGGATGCCGTCGAGCTGGAAGGTGCCCAGCACGCGGTTGTCGCGCGCCATGGGACGCTCGCCCTGCAGCACCACGATCTCGACCGACGGCTGGTTGTCCGACGCGGTCGAGAAGACCTGCGTCTTGGCCGTTGGGATGGTCGTGTTGCGCTCGATGAGCCGGGTGTTCACCTCGCCCTCGGTCATGATGCCGAGCGACAGCGGCGTCACGTCGAGGAGCAGGACGTCCTTCACCTCGCCCTTCAGCACGCCGGCCTGGATGGCCGCGCCGACGGCGACGACCTCGTCCGGGTTGACGCCGCGATGCGGCTCCTTGCCGGTCAGCTCCTTGACCAGCGCTTGGATCACCGGCATGCGCGTCGAGCCGCCGACGAGGATCACCTCGTCCAGCTCGTTGGGCTGCATCCCCGCGTCGCGCAGCGCGTCGTGGAACGGCTTGCGGGTGCGGTCGGTGAGGTCGCTGGTGAGCTGCTCGAACTTGGCGCGCGTCAGTGAGATGGCGAGATGCTTCGGGCCCGACGCGTCGGCGGTGATGAACGGCAGGTTCACCTCCGTCTCCTGCCGCTGCGACAGCTCGATCTTCGCCTTCTCCGCGGCCTCGGTGAGCCGCTGCAGCGCCTGGCGGTCGGAGCGCAGGTCGATGCCCTGGTCGCGCTTGAACTCGTCGGCGAGCCAGTCGACGACGCGGCGGTCGTAGTCGTCGCCACCGAGATGGGTGTCGCCGTTGGTCGCCTTCACCTCGAAGACGCCCTCGCCGACCTCGAGCACCGACACGTCGAAGGTGCCGCCGCCGAGGTCGAACACGAGGATCTTCTCGTTCTCCTTCTTGTCCAGCCCGTAGGCGAGCGACGCGGCGGTGGGCTCGTTGATGATGCGCAGGACGTTCAGTCCCGCGATCTGGCCGGCGTTCTTGGTCGCCTGCCGCTGCGCATCGTTGAAATAGGCGGGGACGGTGATGACCGCGTCGGTCACCTTCTCGCCGAGGTACGCCTCCGCGTCGGCCTTCAGCTTCTGCAGGGTCATCGCGGAGATCTGCTCGGGGGTGAAGGTCTCACCGCCCGCCTCGATCTCGACGCGCCCGTCCTTGCCCGCGAGCACCTTGTAGGGAACCTGGGAGCGCTCGTCGCCCACCTCGCTGAGCAGGCGGCCCATGAAGCGCTTGATCGAGTAGACGGTGTTCTCAGGATTGACGGCGGCCTGGCGGCGGGCGAGCTGCCCCACCAGGCGCTCGCCGGTGCGGGTGAAGGCGACGACGGAGGGAGTGGTGCGACCGCCCTCGGCGTTGGGGATGACGACGGGCTCGCCACCCTCCATCACGGCCACCACGCTGTTGGTGGTGCCGAGATCGATACCGACGGTCTTGGCCATGCGCTTGCGCCTCCGTTTGTCAGGAACGTGGAGCGGCCGCGGACGTCATGGTTGGGTGGCCGCCTGAGCACTTGTCTACCGTTGCGGGGCCCATCCTAAACGCCGCGCCCATGGGCCCCGTACCGCCGGGTTACCCTGGCGGGCATGGGCATGCACAGCACCCGCGGCCTGGGCGTCGACGCCGTGCTCCACGAGCTGCGCCAGCGCGCCGACGAGGACTTCCTCAACCCGCCCGACGAGCACGAGACCGGCCGCCACCAGGTCGACCTCGACGACCTCGAGCTGCGCGTCAGCCTGACCCGCTCCCGCTACCCCAACCGCCCCGACGGCGAGGACGCCTACGCGGTGACCATCTCCCGCCTGGCCATGGACCACGAGCCCGAGGAGGCGCAGGCACGACGCGTGCTGCACGCGCTCTTCGGCGACGCGGCCGAGTCCGTCGAGGAGCGGCGCGCCGGGGGGCCGGTGGTGCGGATGTACCGCGTGCCGCTGGCGGCGCTGGAGAACCCCGGCTGACGCGGTAGGCTCGGCGGCGCCGTGTGCACCATCCTGCTCGCCTGGCGCACCGTCCCCGGCGCGCCGATCGTCCTCGCCGCCAACCGCGACGAGCTCCTCGACCGTCCCACCCTGCCGCCCCACGTGTTGGTCGAGCAGCCGCTGATCGTGGGCGGCCAGGACGTCCTCGCCGGCGGCACCTGGATGGCGGTGCGGGCCGGCGGCACGGTCGCCGCGGTCACCAACCGGCGGTCGGAGTTCCGCGACCCGAAGCGCCGCTCGCGCGGGGAGCTGCCCATCGCCCTGCTGCGCAGCGCGGGCGACGGAGAGGCCCAGGGCCTCCTCGACGGCCTCGCGGCGCACGACTACAACCCCTTCAACGCGCTCCACGTCTCGCCGCACCACGCCGTGGTCGCCGAGGCCCATGGCGACGGGCTCACCCTGAAGCCGCTGCCTCCAGGACTGCACGTCCTCACCGTCTTCGACGTCGACGACCGCACCCAGCCGAAGGTCGACGCGCTGACCGCCCGCTTCGAGCTCGCCGCCGGCGCGGCCCGCGACGACCCGCGCGCGCTCCTCGACGGCATGGAGGAGATCCTCCGCGACCATGGGGAGCCGGGGCGCGAGGGGGTCGACGCCGCCTGCGTCCACCTCGACCGCTACGGGACGGTGTCGTCCTCCTCCGTCGTGGTGTCCGACGGCGGGGGGGTCGTCTACCGCCACGCTCCCGGCAAGCCGTGCGTCACCCCGCACCAGGACCTCAGCGCCCTGCTGCGGGCGGCTCAACCCTCCTCCGGGTAGCCCTCGGCGCCGACCAGCGGGACGAAGCGGCAGGGCCCCAGGCCCTCGCTGGTGAGCAGCTCGCCGTTGCGCCGCACCCGGATCAGCTCCTCGCCGTCCCGGTTCACCGCCACCGGCACCACCAGCCGGCCGCCCGGGGCCAGCTGGTCGGCGAGCGGGCGCGGCACATGGGGGGCGGCGGCTCCCACGGCGATGGCGTCGTAGGGCGCCTCGGCCGGCCAGCCCAGGCTGCCGTCGCCGACAACCACCTCGACGTCGAGGTCGAGCTTCGCCAGGCGCTCGGCGGCCGCCTCGGCGAGCTCGGGGATGCGCTCGATGCTGACCACACGCGTCCCGCAGGCCGCGATGACCGCAGCCTGGTATCCGGAGCCTGTGCCGACGTCGAGCACGCGGTCTCCCGGTCGCACCTCCAGCGCCTGGACGATCAGGCCCACCATGAGGGGCTGGGAGATGGTCTGCCCGTGGCCGATGCCCAAGGCACGGTCGGCGTAGGCCTCGTCGTGCTGGGCCAGGGCGACGAAGAGCTCGCGCGGCAGCGACGCCATCGCCGCCAGGACACGCTCGTCGCGCACGCCGCCCTGGCGCAGGCGCAGCAGCATCTCCTCGATGCCGGGGACCTCGCGCGGCGACCCGTGCATCCAGCGACGGAACAGCTCGGCCGCGTCCATCCCACCGGTCTACCACCGCGGCCCGCGGCGCGACAGTGGCTAGCCCTGCGGCGGCGGCAGCTCGCGGGGCGGCTGGGCGACTGCGTCGGGCGGGAGGAGCACCCCGGGCCGCTCCAGCGGGGGGAGCGGGGTGGCGGTGGTCTCCAGCTCCTCGCGGTACTCGCGTGCGCCCGACGCGGGGTCGATCCAGACGCGCATGCGGCGGTGGGTGACCGGATCCAGGAAGACCTCGGTCGTGGGCAGCGGGTGCAGCGGACGCTGCCGGGGCCGGTACCGCTCCAATCCCAGCGCGGCGGCACCCACCGCGACCAGGACGACGGCTAGGACGATCAGCACGATGAGGCCGGCGGACACGCCGCCATTGTCATGCAGCGGCGGGCGGAGCGACGTTCGCCGGCCGGCGCCGCAGCGCCCGCACCGTCGCGGCGAAGAGCGCCAGGACGCTGAGCGCCGGCAGCGAGAAGGCCTGCAGCAGCGGCCACCAGCCCGGGCCGGTCTGGGCGGCGCGGAGCTGGCCGATCCCGGTGACGCTGGACAGCGCGGTGGGCAGCAGCACCCCGAAGAGGAGCAGGACGCCGAGGCAGGCCAGCAGCAGGCGCTGCTCGGCGCGCCAGCCGCGGGCGGCGATCAGCCCGGCGCAGGCGGCCAGCGGGATGAGCAGGTGGGTGAAGTGCGGGAACCAGGCGATGCTCCCGGCCAGGAGCATGGCGGTGACCGCGGCGCCGAACTCCGCGCCGCGCTCGGCGGGGTCGCGCCGTCCCGGGCGCACCGCCCACGCGGTGGCGGCGAGCAGCGCCAGGGCGCCGAGCAGGGTGGCGTCGTTGAGCCAGGTGAGGGTGGGCTGGATGTCCAGCACCGAATGGTCTGCGGCACGGCTGAGCAGGCCGCCCAGCGACTGGTTGTAGATCCAGCCGGTGGCCCGGGTCAGCGAGGGGAGGACGTCGGTGACGAAGGCGCGCACGGGCCCGGTGCCCAGCGCCAGGGCGGCGACGCCGACCGAGGCCAGGCCAGTGGCGCACATCGCCGCCGTGCCGCGCCACCAGCGGCGGCGGAGCAGCAGCACGATCAGCACCACCGGGGCGACCTTGATCCCGGCGGCCACGCCGAGCAGGGCACCGGTGCTCAGCTCCCGTCCCAGGACCCACTGGCGGAAGGCGAGGGCCAGGAGCAGGAAGATCACCGGGTTCATCTGGCCGTGCCAGTAGTTGTAGGTGGCCGGGGTGAAGGCGAGGGCGCCGAGGAGGGCGATCTCGGTGCGCGGCCAGGTCGAGGGCAGCGCGGTGCGGGCGACGACCAGGGCGCCGGTCACCGTGCAGGCGAGGCAGAGGAAGAGCCAGAGGGTCATCGCCGCCTGGTCGCTGAGCAGGGCCAGGGGGCGGACCAGCAGGGCGCCGAAGGGCGGGTAGTCGAAGCCCTGCAGCACCACCGACGTGCCGCCGTTGAACGACGTGTACGGCGAGCGGCCGGCGGCCATGTCGCGGGCGGCGGTGAGGTAGGCGCGGAAGTCCTCGAACTGGCCGCCGAAGTGGCCGGTCAGCGGGGCGACGACGAAGAGCCACACCGACAGGGCGACGATGGCGGCGGTGGCGGCGCGCAGCAGGGCGCGGCCGTGGGGGAGCCGCAGCCCGCCGGCGGGGCGGGGGAGGACGGTGGTGGCCTGGTGCACTCGCCGCCGAGCGTAGCGGGCGGGCTGTGAGCGCTCGGGCACGCGGGGTAACGATCGGGTTGCGGCTGAGCAGGGGGCGAGCAGACGGGCGCGGGTGAATTCGCGTTGTGGCGCGGGTTTGTTGGCTCGCCCCCGGGCGAGCAGACAGGGCGGGCAGATCCCGCCCTGCGGCGCGGGTCGGCGCTGGGCGCCGCCCCCCGCCTGACCCACCCTCGGCGGGCTGAAGCCCGCCGGCGCTAGGCGGCCGGCTCGACGACCATGGCGGTGGCGTAGGCGACGATCTCGGACATCGTCTGGCCCATCTCCGAGGAGTCGAAGCGCATCATCACCAGGGCGTTGGCGCCCATCGCGGTGGCGTTCTCGACCAGGCGGTCGACGGCCTCGCGGCGGGCGTCCTCGAGGAGCTTGGTGTAGGAGCGGATCTCGCCGCCGACGAGGCTCTTGAAGCCGGCTGCCATGTTGCCGCCGACTCCCCGGCTGCGCACGGTGAGGCCGAAGGTGAGGCCGAGCACGCGGGTGACCCGGTAGCCGGGGATGTTCTCGCTGGTGGTGACGATCACGGGTGGTGTCCTCCGTGGGCGGTGGGCGAGGGACGGCGGCGGGAACGATGTCACATCACGGCGCTCTCCGCGTTGTGCAGTGCATGATTGCGGGAGATCCCGGCGTCACCACCATGGTGCTGGGCAGGAAGGACGAGGGCGGTGAGAGGACCGGACGGATGGCTGTGACGCCCTTCGCCCAGGTGTACGAGGCGCATGCGGGACCCGTGTACCGCTTCTGCCTGGCGCAGCTGGGCGACACCGCGGCGGCGGAGGACGCGGCGGCCGACGCGTTCGGAAAGGCGTTCGCGGCCTGGGAGTCCTTCGGGGACGGCGATCCCGAAGGGGTTCGCCGCTGGCTCTTCTCCATCGCGCGCAACACCGCGGTCGACCAGCACCGTCGCCGCCGCCGGCGCGCGCTGCTGCTGGGGCGGCTGGGCTCGTCGGGTGGCGCGCCGGCGGTGGACGTGGAGACGGTGGCGGGATTGCGCGCGGAATTGCGCGAGGCGCTGTCGGCGGTCCAGTCGCTGCGGCCACGGGACCGGGAGATGGTGGCGCTGCGGTGTGCGGCCGGACTGAGCTATGCGGAGATCGGGCGCCTGACCGGAACGAGTGAGGACGCGGCGAGGACCGCGACGCATCGCGCGCTGTCGCAGGTTCGTGCGGCGCTGCGCACGGAGGACGGGAGATGAGCGACGAGCTGGACCTCGAGGGTGAGGAGCGGGCGCTGGGCGAGCTCTTCGCCACCGTCCCGGCGCCGGCGTCCCTGCGGGAGCGATGGGCTGCCGCGGATGGGCGCGGCCGCCCGGCGCGACGGGCCCGCCGCTTCCTGGGCCGGGTCCTGATCGGCGCGCCGGGGGAGCGCCGGCTGCGGCCCCTGGCGGCGGCGCTGATGATCCCGGTGCTGGCGCTGGCGGTGGCGGGCGGCTTCGGGCTGCGCGCCCGGCTGGCGATGTCGAGCGCCTCGGGGCCCTCCCCGATGGCGCGCAGCCAGCCGGCGATGGCCTTCGACGCGGCGCGCGGCGACGTGGTGATGTTCGGCGGCCAGATCGGCGGCGGCGTGGCCCTCGGCGACACCTGGACCTGGGACGGGAGCTGGCACCAGCAGCACCCGGCGCTGTCGCCCACCCCGCGCTTCGGCGCGGCGATGGGCTACGACCCCCACACGCAGCAGGTCGTGCTCGTCGGCGGGATCTCGGGCAGCCGGTCGTTCCCGGACCAGGGGGGCACCTGGACGTGGGACGGGTCCAACTGGCACCAGGTCGCGACCGCACACGTCCCGCCGTTCTTCTCGGGCGGGACGCAGATGGCGGACGACCCGTCCACCGGGCAGCTGGTCCTGGTGACGACGGTGCCTCAGTTCTTCGGCGCGCCGGCGCCGGGCGGGGGCGGGTTCGTGGACGTGAGCCCTGTGCAGGTCGCCCCGGGCGCCTCGGCAGGTGGCTCCGCGCACGCGCCCGCCCTCCCGGCGATGAGCCCGCGGCCGGCCGTGCCGGTGGTGAGCCCACGGCCCGCGACCGGTCCGAGCTTCTTCGTCGGGCCGACCTCGCCGCCCGTCACCGTCTCCCCCCAGGACTACCAGCGCAGGACGTGGGTCTGGAGCGGCGGTGACTGGGTGGAGCAGACGGCGGGGACGCGGCCGGCCGGCTCACTCGGACCGTCGGGCCTCGCCTACGACGGCTCGCTGAAGCGCCTCGTGCTGATCGAATCCCAGCTCGGCATGTGTTCCGCGACGGTGAGCGGGTCGGTCGGGGCACAGCGCTCGGCGGGGTGGAGCGGGTACGTGCCCATGGGCGGTTCATCGATCACGGCCGCTCCGCCGTCGCCGGTGTCGTCACCGGCGCACTGCACGCCGCAGAGCCAGCTGCGCTGGACGTGGGACGGCCACGCGTGGGCGAAGGCGGCGCCGGCGCCCAACGGCCCCCTGAGCGGCACCATGGTCGCCCTCCCTGACGGCAGCGGGTTGCTGCTCCGCAGCGGCAGCTCGACGTGGCTCGGCCGGGGCACGGCCTGGACCTACGCCGCCACCACCGCCGCGCTCATCGGTCGCAGCGGGTACGGGCTGGTCAGCGACCCCGCGCAGGGCGTCGTGCTGCTCTTCGGCGGGATCGAGGGTGCCGCGTTCTCCGCGGACACCTGGACGTGGGACAGCGGCGGGTGGACGCACGTCGGCGGGACGGTGCCGCCGACGCCGTCGCCCTTCGTGCCCGGGCGGGCGCCGAGCCAGCCGCCGCTCGGGCACCCGGTCATCCTCCGACCGTGCGCGCCCGCGGTGATGCCCTCGCCGTCCGGCGACGCTGCCGCCATCTGCCAGCCGTAGGCGGAGCGGACCCTGCTAGCCTCCCCCGCCGACATGGGGGACCACGTCCGCATCGAGACCCTGGCCGACCAGGACGACGCCGGGGTGCGCCGCCTGCTCGTCGACCTGGCGCTCGACGAGCAGGAGAAGTACGACCACCCCCGGCAGACGCGCGACCAGATCGAGCGGGGGATGCCGCCGCTGCGGTCGAGCTTCGTGGGCGAGAACCGGGTGTTCGTGGCGCGGTCCGAGTCGGGCGAGGAGCTGGGCGTGTGCTGGTGCGTGCTCTTCGACCCGGGGACGGGGCTGGAAGGGGAGGTGGCGGAGCTGTACGTGGCGCCGGGCGAGCGCGGGCGGGGGATCGCGGGGATGCTGCTGCGGGAGGCGATGGCGCTGTTCCGCGAGCGGCACGTGACCTTCGCCTGCGTCTGGACGCGGGACGACAATCCGGCCGCGATGGCGGCGTACCGGCGGGCGGGGTTCGCGGAGACGGAGCAGAAGGTGCTGACCTGGTTGCCGCTTTCGTGAGGCACGCACGCCTCGGCGCGCGCCGCCGGGCTTCAGCCCGGTCGAGGGTGGGTCAGGCGCCGCGCGGACCGCTGGGCCGTGGGGCGCCGCAGGGCGGGATCTGCCCGCCCTGTCTGCTCGCCTGCGGCGAGCTCAAAACCCGATAATCAGGCGCCCATGACGCTTTCGCGCGACGACGTCGCCCACGTCGCCATGCTCGCCCGGCTGGGGCTGTCCGACGCCGAGATGGAGCAGTACCGCACGCAGCTCGACGCGATCCTCGACGCCATCGGCAAGCTCAACGAGGTGGACACGTCGGCCGTGGCTGAGACGGCGCAGGTGGGGGGGCTGGTCAACGTGTGGCGTGAGGACGAGCCGCGGGAGTCGATCGGAGCGGAGCGGGCTTTGGCCAATGCGCCGGAGCGCGACGGCCCGTACTTCCGCGTCGCGGCGATCCAGGAGTGAGCGCGATGGCGCAGGGCTTCGTCGGGCGCAGCGCCGCGGAGATGGCGGCGGCGCTGCGCAGCGGCGAGGTCACCGCGGTGGAGCTGCTGCGGCAGGCGATCGTCCAGCGCGACCGCGTCGACGGGCGCGTCAACGCCTTCCTGGAGCGCACCGACGAGCTCGCGGAGACGCAGGCGCGCGCAGCCGACGAACGCATCGCGCGCGAGGGGGTGAATGCGCCGCAGCTGTGCGGGATCCCCGTCGCGCTGAAGGACGTGCTGTGCCTCCAGGACGTCCCCAGCACGGCATCGTCGAGGATCATCCGGACGTTCCGGCCACCCTATACCGGAACTGCGGTGCAGCGGCTGCTCGACCAGGGGGCGGTGGTGGTCGGCAAGACCAACTGCGACGAGTTCGCCATGGGCTCCTCCAACGAGAACAGCGCCTACGGCGCGGTCGGCAACCCCTGGGACGTCGAGCGCGTGCCCGGGGGCAGCAGCGGCGGCAGCGCGGCGGCGGTTGCTGCCGGAGTCGTCCCGTACTCGCTGGGCAGTGACACCGGTGGGTCGATCCGCCAGCCGGCCGCGCTCACGGGGACGGTGGGGTTCAAGCCCACCTACGGCCGGGTCTCCCGCTACGGGCTGATCGCCTTCGCCAGCTCGCTCGACCAGATCGGGCCCTTCGCGCAGACCGTCGAGGATGCGGCGCACGTCTACAGCGCGATCGCGGGACACGACCCGCTGGACAGCACCTCGTCGGCCTCCGCCGTCGAGGACCCCTTCGAGACGCTGCGCAGCGGCGTCGAGGGGATGCGCCTCGGCGTGCCGCGCGAGTACTTCGTCGAGGGGCTGGAGGCCGGGGTGCGGCAGCGCGTCGACGAGGCCATCGAGCTGCTGCGCTCACTGGGGGCGTCGGTCGAGGAGGTCTCGCTGCCGAGCACCGACGCGGGTCTGGCCACCTACTACATCATCGCGCCCGCCGAATGCTCCTCCAACCTGGCGCGCTTCGACGGCGTGCGCTTCGGCATGCACGCCGACGAGCCGTCGCTGCTGCGCAGCTACCTCTCGACGCGCGGCCAGGGGTTCGGCGCCGAGGTCAAGCGCCGCATCATGCTCGGCACGTACGCACTGAGCAGCGGCTACTACGACGCGTACTACCGCAAGGCGCAGAAGGTGCGCACCGTCATCGCCGCTGAGTTCGACGCGGTGTTCGAGAAGGTGGACGCGCTCGTCTGCCCCACCTCGCCGACGGTGGCCTTCACCCAGGGTGCGCGAGAGGACCCCATCGCCATGTACCTCTGCGACGTGCTCACCATCCCCGTCAACCTGGCCGGGCTGCCGGGGATCTCCGTTCCCTGCGGCCTGTCGGACGGCCTTCCGGTGGGGCTGCAGGTCATCGGTCCGCGCTTCCAGGACGCCCGCGTGCTGCGCGTCGCCCACGCCTACGAGCAGGCGAGCGGCGCCGCCCGGCTGCGCTCCCCGATGGTCGCGGAGGCTGCACCATGAGCGCCGCAGCGGCGCCGCCGCGCGAGATCGAGGGCACCGGCTACGAGGCGGTGATCGGGCTCGAGGTGCACGCGCAGCTGCTGACCCGCAGCAAGATGTTCTGCTCCTGCAGCACGGCGTATTTCGACTCCCCGCCCAACAGCAACACCTGCCCGGTCTGCCTCGGCCTGCCCGGCACGCTGCCGGTGATGAACCGCGAGGCGGTGGAGAAGACGGTGCTGACGGCACTCGCGCTGGGGTGCGAGATCCCACCCTTCACCAAGTTCGACCGCAAGAACTACTTCTACCCGGACCTGCCCAAGGGCTACCAGATCTCGCAGTACGACCTGCCGCTGTCGCGCAACGGGCGGCTGGTGTTCGAGGTCGACGGCCGCGAGGTGCGCTGCGGGATCACCCGCGTGCATCTGGAGGAGGACACCGGCACGCTGAAGCACGCGGGCGACCTGATCCACGAGGCGACGTCGTCGCTGGTCGACCTCAACCGCGCCGGCGTGCCGCTCATGGAGATCGTCGGCGAGCCCGACCTGCGCACCGCCGAGGAGGCGCGCGAGTACGTCACCCGGCTGCGCCAGGTGCTCATGTACATCGGCGTCAACGACGGGTCCATGGAGCGCGGCTCGCTGCGCTGCGACGCCAACGTGTCGCTGCGCCGCGTGGGCAGCACGGAGTACGGCACCAAGGTCGAGATCAAGAACATGAACTCGTTCCGCGCCGTGCACCGCGCCCTCGAGTACGAGATCGCGAGGCAGCTGCAGGTGCTCCAGGACGGCGGCACGCTGGTGCAGGAGACGCGCGGCTGGATCGAGACGGAGAACCGCACGGTGTCGCAGCGCAGCAAGGAGCAGGCGCACGACTACCGCTACTTCCCCGAGCCGGACCTGCCCCCGCTGGAGCTCGACGGGCAGTACGTCGAGCGCATCCGGGCTCGCCTGCCCGAGCTGCCCGACGCGCGGCAGCGCCGCTTCCAGTCGCAGTACGGGCTGAGCGCCTACGACGCGGCGCTGCTCACCGCGTCGCGCGAGGAGGCCGACGCCTTCGAGGCGATCGCCGGCTCGGGAGTTTCGGCCAAGCTCGCCGCCAACTGGATGATCGGCGACGTCGCCCGCCTGGCCAACGCGCATCACCTCCCCGTCGCCCGCAGCGGGCTCGGCGTCACCGGTCTCAGCGCGCTGCTCAGGCTGCTGGAATCGGGGGCCGTCAACGGGACCACCGCCAAGGAGCTGCTCGACGAGCTCTACGCCGCCGGCGGCGATCCGGAGGCGCTGGTGCGCGATCGCGGGCTCGGACAGGTCAGCGACGAGGCGGCGCTGGCGGCCATCGTCGACGAGGTGATCGCGGCCAACCCGCAGGTGGTGGCCGACTTCCAGGGCGGCAAGGAGCAGGCGCTGGGCCGCCTGGTCGGCAACGTGATGAAGGCCTCGGGCGGCCGCGCCGACGCCAGGCTGGTCAACAAGCTGCTGCGTGAGCGCCTCGCCGGCTGAGGCGCGCCCGGCGCCGCAGCCGCGCAGTCACGGCGACCGGCTGACCCTGCGCATCGAGCACATGGTGCACGGCGGTGCCTGCATCGCCCGCACGGACGACGGCGAGGTGATCATGGTCGACGGCGCCATCCCGGGCGAGCTGGCCGAGGTGGAGCTGCGCCACCGCAGGCGCAGGCTGTGGTACGCCGTCGTGGTCGCGCTGCGCGAGGCGTCGCCGCACCGTGTCGCCGCGCCCTGTCCGTACGTCCCGGAGTGCGGCGGCTGCCAGCTGCAGCACGTCGCCGGCGGGCACCAGCTCGACCTCAAGCGCGACATCGTCCTCGACGCCATGCGGCGGCAGAAGGTTGCGCTCCCCGAGGTGCGCGTGCACGGCATGGCCGATCCCTGGCGCTATCGCCGGCGCGGCGAGTTCCATGTCGTCCCCGGGGCGCACGGGGCGCGCGACGCCGGTCTCGGCTTCAACCGGGCGCGCTCCTGGACGGCGATCGCGGTCGAGGACTGCCTGATCCACCACGACACCATCGCCCGCTCGCTCCCCGCGCTGCGCCAGGCGGTGCGCGACAGCGGCGACGACGCGCTCACCGTGCTGCACGTGACCGTCGGCGACGACGGGCGCGAGCTTCTCGTGCGCGGCAAGCCGAAGCGCGCCCTCGACCCCACCGCGGTGGACACGGCCGCCGAGAGCCTTCCCCCTGACATCCACTGGAACACCGACTCGACGACCTTGCGCTGGCGCGGCCACCTGTTCCGGGTCATGCCGGAATCCTTCATCCAGGTCAACCAGCAGCAGATGGACGTGCTCTACGGCCTGGCCCTCGACGCCCTCGGCGACGTGCGCGACCTGCGGGTCGTCGACGGCTACGCGGGCATCGGCGTGCTCAGCACCGCAGTGGCCGAGACGGCGCGCGAGGTGGTGTGCATCGAGGAGAACCCCGTGGCGGTGCACATGGGGCGGCTCAACGCGCGGCTGAACGGCGTCGAGGAACGGCTGCGGTACGTGTGCGCGCCGGTCGAGAAGGCGCTGGCGCAGGTGGCGGCCGAGGGGCCGGTCGACGCCGTGGTGCTCGACCCGCCGCGCGCGGGCTGCGAGGGCGGCGTCACCGGGTGGCTGGCCCTGGCGGGACCCGAGCGCGTCGTCTACGTCTCCTGTGACCCGGCCACGCTGGCCCGCGACCTCCACGTTCTGGTCAGCTCCGGCCCGTACTCGGTGGCCTCCTTCGACCTCGTCGACATGTTCCCGCAGACGCACCACGTCGAGTCCGTGGTGGGCCTGCGGCGGGCTACTTGATCGCGTAGGTCAGGGTCACCGCGACCACCATCTGCGCGCCCGCCGGCGCCCAGCCGCAGATCGCGGGCGGCTGTGCCTGCGCCGACTGCAGCGCGCCGAGCGACACCCCGGCGGCCTGCGCCTCGGCCTGCGCGATCGCCTTCGCGGCGCCGGTGGCCTTGGCGATGGCCGACTGCAGCGTCGCCTCGTCGGGGGTGGGGGCACCGGCGCCGCCGTTCGACCACACGTTGACGTTGCTCGCGCCAGCGGCGACGACGCCCTTCAGGGCGCGGTCGAGCACCGCTGCGTCGGTGATCGTCGCCGAGAGGCTGCCGCTGACGTTGACGTTGCTGGGCGTGGGCGCGCCGTTGGCGTAGACGTTGAGGCCCTGCTGGGTGATCTGGCTGTCCGGCACGCCGGCGGAGTGCAGCGCGTCGCGGATGGCGGCGAGCTTCTGGCGCGCCGCGTCGAGCGCCGAGGCGACGTCGCTCGCGCCGTTCGACTGCACGCCGGCGCTGAGCGTCTGTGCGGTCTGCGTCGAGACGGGGAGCGTTGCCTGGGAGAGGCCCGTGGCGGTGATGCCGGGGCCCGTCGCGGGTGCGCCGGGCGCGCCGTTGCACCAGCCGAAGGGGTACGGGTAGGCGATGCTCGACATGGGGGCGGCGCCGTTGGCCACGCCGAACGCGCCCTGCGCGGCCGCCACCGGCGCGCCCATCACCGCCCCGGACGAGACGCCCGCGGCGCCGTTCGGCGCCGTTCCGGCGCCGGGCGCGGAGCCGCTTCCGGCGTAGGGGAGGAAGAGCGACGGACCTGATGACGCCTGCGGCGACGGCGAGGCATGCGACACGGCGGCGGCCACCCCTGCGGCGACGCCACCCACCAGCGCGAGCCCCACGGCCGCGAGCGCGCCCAGCACCAGCCAGTGCCGATGCCGCGCCGAGGATGCCTGCGCCGTCTGCCGGTCCGCCGCCTGGTCTGCTGCCGTGTCGCTCATCGCCGGTGCTCCTGCGTGCGGCGGCCGCGCCCTCTCCGCGGCCGCTCTGCAATCAGGACGCGGGCGAGGCTGCGGAAGTTCCCGTCCGCTGTCCGAGGAGGTCGGTCGAGCGCCGGGGCCGCAGCAGGTAGTCGCCGGCTCGGAAGTGGCGGGTGCGCTGGCGGAAGGCCCAGGTGAACCCGGGCCACAGGGTGCTGTTGCGGCCGTTGCGGTCGAGGTACCAGGAGCGGCAGCCGCCGGAGTTCCACACCGTGCCCTGGAGGCGCTGCTGCACCTCGGCGTTGTAGGCCGCCTGCACCTGGGGGCGCACCTCGATCTCACCCAACCCGGCAGAGCGCATGTGGCGCAGCGCGCCGGAGACGTAGGTGATCTGGGACTCGATCATGAACACCTGCGAGGTGTGGCCCAGGCCGGTGTTGGGGCCGAGCATCAGGAAGAAGTTGGGGAAGCCGCTGACCGCGGTGCCCATGTACGCCTGGGGGCTGCCCTGCCACGTCTCGGCCAGCGTGGCGCCGTCGCCGCGGCGGATGCGCGAGGCGACCGGCATGTCGGTCACCTGGAAGCCGGTGCCGAAGATGATGGCGTCGACCTCACGCTCGGCACCGTCGCTGCTGACGATTGCGTTCGGGCGCACCTCACGGATGCCGTCGGTGACCACCTCGACATTGGGGCGCTGCAGGGCGGGGTAGAAGTCGTCGGAGATGAGGATGCGCTTGCAGCCCACCGTGTAGTCGGGCCTCAGCTTGCGGCGCAGCTCGGGATCGGGCACCTGCGCGCGGAGGTGGCGCCTGGCGATGCGCGTGGCCAGGGTCATGCGGTTGCGCAGGAAGCCGATGACGAACGTCTCGCGGCCCCAGTAGATGCCGGCGCGCATGGCCAGCTGCAGCGCCGGCAGCGTGCGGTAGACGCGCCGCTCCCAGGCGGTGAGGGCGCGGTCCGGATGGGGCATGATCCAGGCGGGCGTGCGCTGGAACAGCGTCAGCTGCGCGACCAGCGGCTGGATGCGCGGCACGAACTGGATCGCCGACGCGCCCGTGCCCACCACGGCGACACGCTTGCCGCGCAGGTCGTAGTCGTGGTCCCAGCGCGCCGAGTGGAAGACCTTGCCCTGGAAGGACTGCAGGCCGGGGATGTCGGGGATCGAGGGATCGCTCAGCGCGCCGGTGGCGGCGATCAGCACGCGGGCGGAGAAGCGTGCCCCGGGGGTCTCCACCATCCAGCGCTGCGCCGCCCCGTCCCAGCGGGCGCTGCGCACCTCGCTGTGGAAGCGGATGTGCGGCAGCACGCGGTACTTCTCGGCGCAGTGGCGGAGGTAGCGCTGGATCTCGGGCTGGGGCGAGAAGGTGCGCGTCCAGGTGGGGTTGGGCTCGAAGGAGAAGGAGTAGAGGTGCGAGGGGACGTCGCAGGCGCAGCCGGGATAGGTGTTGTCGCGCCAGGTGCCGCCGACGTCGCCGGCGCGCTCCAGGACGACGAAGTCGTCGACGCCGTCGCGCAGCAGGGAGATGGCCATGCCCAGGCCGCTGAAGCCGCTGCCGACGATGCAGACGCCGACATCTCTGGTTCGCCCGGCGGCGTCGGGGGCGGCCGCGGGCGGGAGCGTCTCTAGCACGGTGTCATGATACATCAAACGGTGTAACGATTGCCGCCGCAGGAAGCTTGCGCAGGGCTCTGTCGGCGCGCTCAGACGCGCGCCCCACGGGGGAGGCAGATCCTCCCCCGGCTCGCCCCCGGCTCTCATCGGCGAGCTGAAGCTCGCCGGATCCCCCCACACGGGGCGCCGCAACTCCCAGACTCAGAGTTCCCCACACGCGGACTGGGGCTCGTACAATTGTTCGGCCCGGACCGTGCAGCCTCATCCCAGGAGATCGATGCCCGCCGAGATCGACGCCGCCCCTCAGGACCCGTTCGTCCACCTCCACACCCACACCGAGTACTCCCTTCTCGACGGCGCGGCGCGCATCAAGGAGCTGGTCGCCGAGGCCGCCCGCCTCGGTCAGCCGGCGGTCAGCATCACCGACCACGGGGTCCTCTACGGCGCCGTCGAGTTCGTCGCGGCGGCCAAGGAGGCGGGGGTCAAGCCGATCATCGGCTGCGAGGTGTACATGGCGCCGCGCTCGCGGCACGACAAGGAGGGCCGCGCCGACCGCGACCCCAACCACCTCGTCCTGCTGGCGCGCGACAACACCGGCTACCGCAACCTGGTGACCCTGGTCAGCAAGTCACACCTCGAGGGCTACTACTACAAGCCGCGCATCGACAAGGAGCTGCTGGCGCAGCACAGCGAGGGGCTGATCTGCCTCAGCGCCTGCATCGGCGGCGAGCTGCCCCAGGCCATCCTCAAGGGCGACATGGACGCCGCCGAGGCGGTCGCCCGGCAGCACATGGAGATCTTCGGGCCCGACAACTACTTCCTCGAGCTGCAGGAGCACGGCATCCCCGAGGAGACGCAGACCCGCGAGGGGCTCGTCGAGATCGCCCGGCGCACCGGGCTGCCGCTGATCTGCACCAACGACTCGCACTACATCCGCAGCGAGGACGCCGAGGCGCACGACATCCTGCTCTGCCTGCAGACGGGGGCGCGCCGCCAGGACGAGAAGCGCTTCAGGTTCGCCGGCCCGCACTTCTACGTCACCGGCGGCGAGGAGATGCGCACCCGCTTCGCCGCCTACCCGGACGCGGCGGCGAACACGCTCTACGTGGCGCAGCGCTGCAACGTCGAGATGCAGCTCGGCCAGACGCTGCTGCCCCGCTACGAGCCGATCCCCGACGGCATGGACGCGGCGTCCTACCTGCGCCACATCTGCGAGGAGGGGCTGCGCAAGCGCTACGGCGAGAGCCCCAGCCAGGAGGCGTGGGAGCGGCTGCGCATGGAGCTCGACGTCATCGAGGAGACCGGCTTCGCGGCCTACTTCCTCATCGTCTGGGACTTCATGCGCGCGGCGCGCTGCGACGGCGTCAAGGTCGGCCCGGGTCGCGGCAGCGCGGCGGGGTCGCTGGTCGCCTACGTGCTGGAGATCACCAACCTCGACCCGCTGCGCTACAACCTGCTCTTCGAGCGCTTCCTCAACCGCGAGCGCGTGTCGATGCCCGACATCGACTGCGACTTCGACGACCGCCGGCGCGACCGCGTGCTCGCCTACGTGCAGCAGAAGTACGGCTCGGAGCGCGTCGCCCAGATCATCACCTTCGGCACCATGGCCGCCCGCGCCGCCATCCGCGACGTGGGCCGCGTCCTCGACGTCCCGCTCAGCGAGGTCGACCGCCTGGCCAAGCTGGTGCCGCAGTCGATCGGCATCACCCTGGCCCAGGCGCTGCAGCAGAGCCGCGAGCTGCGCGAGGTCTACGACAACGAGCCCTGGGCCAAGCAGGTGATCGACAACGCGCAGCGCCTGGAGGGCATCTGCCGCAACGCCTCGACCCACGCCGCCGGCGTGGTGATCGCGCCCGAGCCGCTCGACAACATCGTGCCGCTGCAGCGCTCCACCTCGGACCGCGAGTCGATCGTCACCCAGTTCGACATGAACGGGGTGCAGAAGATCGGCCTGCTCAAGATGGACTTCCTCGGCCTGTCCAACCTCACCATCATCGACGAGGCGGTGCAGTTCATCAAGGAGAAGCGGGGGATCGACGTCGACGTCGACAACCTGCCCCTGGACGACGAGGCCACCTACGCGCTCTTCGGCCGCGCCGACACCCACGGCGTCTTCCAGTTCGAGGGTGCGGGCGCCAAGAAGGTGCTCATCGACATGCAGCCGCAGACGCTGGACGACCTCAGCGCCGCCAACGGGCTCAACCGGCCGGGCCCCATCGAGGGCGGGGTCATCGACATCTTCATGCGGCGCAAGCGCGGCGAGGAGCCCATCGAGTACCTGCCCGGCCTGGCCGACAAGCTGCATCCCATCCTGGCCGAGACGCACGGGACGATGATCTACCAGGAGCAGGTGATGCGCATCGCCCAGGCGGTGGCCGGCTTCAGCCTCGCCGAGGCGGACATCCTCCGCGCAGCCATGGGCAAGAAGGACCAGGCCAAGATGGCCCAGCAGGAGCAGAAGTTCCTGCGCAACGCCGTCGAGCACGGCACCGACGCGGCCGTCGCCAAGCAGCTCTTCGACCTCATCGCCCAGTTCGCCAAGTACGGCTTCAACAAGTCGCACTCGATGTGCTACTCGCTGGTGGGCTACCAGACCGCCTACCTCAAGGCCAACTACCCGCTGGAGTACATGGCGGCGCTGCTCAACTCCCGCGGCGGCGACTTCGACAAGCTGAAGCAGACCATCCTCGACGCGCGCGCCCGCGGGCTCGACGTGCGTCCACCTGACCTCAACCGCTCGGTGGGCGGGTTCAGCGTCGGCGACCTCGAGAAGCGCGAGATCCTCTACGGCCTGCACCACATCAAGAACGTCGGCGAGAAGGTCATCGACGCGGTGCTGGAGGCGCGCGAGGCGGGCGGCCCGTTCACCTCGCTGCTCGACCTCTGCGAGCGCGTCGGCAATCGCGACATGAACCGCCGCGTCCTGGAGGCGCTCATCCGCAGCGGCGCCTGCGACTGCTTCGGCAAGGACCGTGCGGTGCTGCTGGCGGTGGTCGACCAGGTGCTCGACCGCGTCGCCCAGGTGCGCCGGGAGCGCGAGTCGGGGCAGGTGTCGCTCTTCGGCACGGTCGAGGGTGTCGCCGAGTCGCACGTCACCCTCACCGTCGACGTGCCCGAGCCCAGCGTCGCGCCCACGCCGGACGAGATGCGCCTGCTGTGGGAGAAGGAGTTCCTCGGCATGTACCTCAGCGACCACCCGCTGCGGAGCTACGAGGAGGACCTGCGCACCAAGACCGACACCAACGTCGGCGACCTGGGCAGCCACCTGGAGGGCTGCATCGTGCAGATCGGCGGCTCGCTGCGCGACGTGCGCGCCTTCGTGCCCAAGCGGAGCACGACCGGGCAGCGCATGGCGGTGCTGCAGATCGAGGACCTGAGCGGCGCCTGCGAGGTGGTCGTCTTCGCGCGCACCTTCGAGGAGTGCGTCGAGGTGCTGCGACCCGACAAGGTGGTGGTGGTGCGCGGCCGGGTGGACACCTCGCGCAACCGTCCCGGCGCCGGCGCACCCGCCACCGCGGCCGAGGACGAGCGCGGCGAGCCGGAGATGCCGACCATCATCGCCGAGGCGGTGTATGCCATCGACGACGTGCGACTGGCCACCTGGCGGAGCAACCGCGAGGTGCACATCTCGATGTCCGGTGCGCAGCTGGGCAGGCTCGCCGCGCTGCGCGACGCGCTGCGCCGCAACGGCGGCGACACCCAGGTGATGCTGCACGTGCAGGACGACGACAAGACCACCGACTACACGCTGGCCGAGGAGTACAGCGTCGACCCCGGCCCGGCGCTGATGCGGGACGTCGAGTCGCTGCTCGGTCCGCATGCCTTCCGCCTCGAGGTGCGCCGCGAGAGGGCGCCGGAGCGCGAGGGACGCCGCACCGCCGCCCGGCGGACGTGAGCGCCGCCCTCCCCGAGGGGGCATGGCTCAACCCGCGCGCTGCCGCCGGTGGCTTCCGTCTCGACACGGTGGTGCTCGACGTCGACGGCGTGCTCATCGACGTGCGGGAGTCCTTTCGCGAGGCGGTGCGCGAGACCGTGGTGACGCTGCAGCGCTCGCTGGGCGTCGCCGCCCCATGGAAGCCGTCGCACGAGGACATCCTCGTGTTCAAGCGGGGCGGCGGATTCAACGACGACATCGACCTCAGCATCGCGCTCACCGCCATCGGCGCCGCCGGGCGCGGCGAGGACGCGGCGACCATCGCCCGCGACACGGAGCGGGCGGGCGGCGGGCTCCCAGCGCTGCGCGCGGCGGCGCCTGAGCTGCCGCGCATCGCCGGCCGTGAGGTGCTGCGGATCTTCGACGACCTCTACTGGGGCGGGCTGGTGGACCGCGAGCGGGCCCTGGTGCCGCCCGACTTCCCGCAGCGGCTGCGCGACGCGGGCGCACGCCATGTCGCGCTGGTGACCGGACGCACGCCGCGGGAGCTCGACGCCGCGCTGCAGCGCCTGGGCTGGGACCGCCTGGCCCTCTGCCACGCCGTCACCGGCGACGTGGTGCGCAAGCCTGATCCGGCCTGCCTCGACGAGGTTGCGCAGCGGTGCAATCCGCTCAGCATGGTCTACGTCGGCGACGTGCGCGACGACTGGGAGCTGGTGCGGCGCTGGCGGGAGGAGCGCGCCGGGGGTGTGCCGGTGCGCGGCATCCTGGTGGGCGAGGATGCGGAGATGGAGGGCTACCGGCCGCTCGGCGTGGACGCCACCGTGCGGGAGAGCGGTGACGTCCTGGCGGTTCTGCCGCGCTGGCGCTGAAGCGCTAGAGCCCGAGCACCCACACCGACAGGATGCGCCTGGCGACGAAGTAGAAGACGACGTACACAACCAGCGCCACCACCGCCGCCAGGTCGACCCCGCGGGAGCGCGGCACCACCGCCGCGAAGGGACGGATCAGCGGGTTCGACATCTGCCGGATGGCCTGCACCACCGGGTGCCAGGGGTCGGCCTGGAAGAGCGAGATGAGGATGCGCAGCAGCACCACCACGCAGAACACGATGGTGACGGTGAGCACGATCTCGGAGAGCGCGTAGCCGATCTCCTGGCCGGGGTCGAAGCTGGCGTTGTCGGCGAGGTTGGTGATCAGCCGCGACACCCAGCCCAGCACGATGATGGCCAGGATGGGGGAGAAGTCGATGCCACCGAAGGTGGGCATGATCGACCGGAAGGGACGCAGCACGGGGTCGACGACGGCGCGCAGGAAGCGCACCAGCGGGTTCCACGGGTCGATGCCGGGGAACCAGGAGAGCGCCACCCGCACCAGGATGAGCAGCGTCTCGATGTAGAGGACGATCCCGATGACGCGGGCGATCTCGTGCACGGGCGCCAGTATAGGAGCGGGCTGCGGCCCTCAGCGACCGAGCAGCGGGAGCAGGTCGCCGCTGCAGGCGCAGGCCGCGGCCGCGAGGAAGGGCAGCCCGTAGAGCTCCTCGACGGTGCGCAGCACGCCGGCATGGGTCACCGGCGTGTCCAGGCGCGCGCCCGCCGGCGTGGCCGCCGAGACGACGATCGTCGCGATCCGTCCGCCCGCGGCGCCGTTGCAGCAGCCGGCGCCGCCCGACCCCTCGTCGTAGGTGACGATGAGGACGCCGCCGCGCTGGAACCATGCGGAGCCGGTGACGTGCGCGCTGAAGCCGCCGACCCAGGAGTCGCTGTGCGACAGCGAGCAGTTGTGCCCGTCGTCGCAGAGGTTGGGGACGACCAGGCTGAACGCCGGCAGCGTGCCGCCGTCGAGGGCGGGGTAGAAGGCGCTGAAGGGCTGGTCACGGTTGCACTGCGCCGGGTCGTCGCGGATCTGCGGGAAGTACATGAACGGGTTGTGCTTCTTGCCGTAGGTGTCGTCGACGGCCGCCCCGGTGTAGCAGGGCGACGGCATGTCCTCCAGGTAGGCGCCCCAGGACAGTCCCCTCGCGGTGAGCTGGTCGGCGATCGACGGGCCGCTGACGCTGCAGTCGGTGCAGTCGCTGTCGATGCCGAGGTTGGTGCCGGCGACGAGCGCCAGGTAGTTGGGCAGCGAGGGATGCCCGAACGCGTACGACTGCGTGGCCAGCCCGTAGCGGCGGGCCAGCGCGTTGAGCGACGGCGCGGAATCACCGCCGACGACGGCGTCGTAGCTGGTGTTCTCCAGCACCAGCAGGACGACGCCGGGCGGTGGCGGGACCGGTGTGGGCAGCGGCGACGCGGAGGGCGTCGGCCCCGGCGTGGCCGGTGCCGTCGCGATCGGCGCCGCGCTCGCCGTGGCGTGCGCGCTGGGGCCGGGCGTGTGCACGGCGGGCGACGGCGAGCACGCCGTGAGCAGTGCCGCAAGGAGGAGGAGACGCGCTTCTGCGCGCAGCCTCACGCAGTCGCCTCGCCGACCGGCTCCGCAACGGCGTCGCCGTCGCGACGCTCCCAGTGCGCGACGGGACGCCAGCGCCGCCAGGCCAGCACCAGCAGGGGCACGCCCAGCACCAGCATGCCGATGGCGGTCCACTGCGCCTGCCGCAGCCCGAGGAAGATGGCGGGCTCGCTGCCGCGCAGGAAGAAGATGCCGAGCTGCGACAGCGCGTAGAGCGCGACGTAGGTGATCGCCATCACGCCGTCGGGAACGCGGCGGCGGAGCAGCTGCCAGAGGATCAGGCCGATGACGATCGTACCCAAGGCCTCGTACACCGCGGCGGGCTGATACGCGACGTGCAGCTGGTAGCCCGGCTGGAGCACCGCGTTGGGGTTGTCGTAGGCGGTCGCCCAGGGCAGGTTGCTCTGGTAGCCGAGGATGTCGCCGTTGATGACATTGCCGATGCGGCCGATGGGCTGGCCGACCACGGCGAAGAGCACGCCGGCGTCGAACATGAGCCAGAAGGAGTAGCCGCGGCGCCAGGAGATGACCAGGATGGTGAGGACCGAGGAGATGATGGCGCCGAAGAACGCCATGCCACCCTCCCACACCGCGAAGATGTGCTGCGGGTGGGTGAGGTAGTACAGCAGGTCGCTCTGCAGCACGTAGTAGAGGCGGCCGCCGACCAGGCCGAAGATGATCACCCAGGTGATGGCGCGGTCGATCTCGCTGCGGGTGATGCCGCGGCGGGTGAGGAAGGGCGTCACCGCGAACCGCCAGCCGGCCCAGAAGGCCACCGCGTACATGATCCCGTACCAGTGGATGGTCAGCGAGCCGAT
>Ga0070741_10004352_pt1 | contig 33137 bp, 30 predicted proteins | sample Coa_R1_4_FD_66440 | JGI IMG/M metagenome (GOLD analysis project Ga0070741, IMG submission 66440) | Surface soil microbial communities from Centralia Pennsylvania, which are recovering from an underground coalmine fire - Coalmine... | ecosystem: Environmental > Terrestrial > Soil > Unclassified ... | reverse complement strand
TGCGGGCACGTCGAGCAGGTCTCGGGCGATTGGCAGAGTCCGTCGCCGCAAGCGGTCTGGCCGCACGCGTAGACCGTCGGGTCGCCCGAGGCGCTCTGGATCCAGGACAGCTTGGTGTCGATGCGCGTCGGCGTCCAATCGGTATCGAACGTGAACGGCCAGATCTGCGTCGCCGTCTGCGCGGCATAGACGCCGACCTCGCAATCGGTGCCCGCGTTCAGCGCCGGCCCGCCCGAGTCGCCCTGCTGCGCGTACGCCTGGGACGTGTCGTCGTAATCGAACGTGTCCGATCCGATGTCGGTGATGTTGTTGTAGCCGTATCGCTTGTAGCCCGACGTCGAATAGTCGCCCGGCGTCGAGAAGCCGTAGCCGAGGATCTCGATCCGCGCGCCGTCGACGGGCGCGCCGCCGATCCGGCGCGGCACGGCGCCGTACGCGGCGGTGAAGTCGCGATCGAGCGTGAGGATCGCAGCGTCGTGGCCGGGATCGTCGTAGCTGCTGCCGCGCCGTCCGTCGAAGCCGGGATAGATGTGCGCGGTGCCCCACGCGCACGCGGAACACGACTGGTGCCAATCGGTGCAATTGCAGAACTCGATCTGCTCGCCCTCGTAGTCGATGCAGTGCGCGGCGGTGAGCAGCGTGCGCCGCCCGATGAGCGTGGCGGTGCAGCCCACGCCGAGGTAGCCGACCCACGGATCGCCGTAGTCGATGGTGCCGTTGGTGATCGGTTGCTGCTGCACGCCGGGATCGAGCGGCGGACGCCCGCACGCGGCGAACGCGAGCAGGCACGACCATGCAATGAGTTTGCGCATGAGCGCGGCCCTCGCAATCGCGATGCCACGCGAACACCCGCGCGCGCCGCCGCGACGCGCGCCCGCGCCGTTGCCCGCGTCGCATCACGTGTTGTGCGCGGCGCAACAACGCTCGCGCGAAACCTAGAAGCGCCCCGTGATCGCGAGCCCGCCCGCTTGTCCGGTGAACCACGGCGCGACGCTCGCGGTGGCGGCGCGCGGCATCCGCGCCGACTGCGTCAAGCCGACGATGAGCACGGCCACGCTCGGGATCGATCCGATGACCCCGATGCCGAGCAGGCTCTGCCCCGCGGCGAGCTTCTGCGGCGCCGACGGATTCTGCGGCGTGAGCGCGCCGTAGTTGGCGGCCAGCCCCGCGCCGACCGCCACGGCGATGAACGAGACCGCCGTGCTCACGCCGCCGCCGATCACCATGCGGCGCGCGTTGGCCGCGTAGGCGGCGAGCGCGATCGGATCGGACAGCCGCGGCTCGTGACGCGCGACGAAGCTCGGGCTCGCCTCGGTGTAGTGAATCCCGGCGAGCGCCAGCACGATGCCGGTGAGCAGCGGGACCGCGCCGATGGTCCCGAGCATCCCGCCGATGACGACCGTCCCGAGACAGCCCATCCGATCGCTCGAGCCGCATCCGGGCGACAGGGCGCCGGCGGCGATGCCGGCGATCGCCACCGTCACGCCGCCGGAGAGCGCCAGCACCAGCCCGGCGGTCTGGAGGCGATTCGACGCGCGCACGAGCACCTCGCGCGACCGGTTCAGCGCGCTCAGCGCGCTCGGCGAGACGCCCGGCGCTCGGCCTCCGAGACACGCGGCGGCGATCGCCAGCGCGCGGATCTCCACGTTCGCGCCGTCGCCCTCCTCGAGGCGCTGGATCGCGTCTTTGACCTGTGTCTGATTCTCGTCGGAGATTTCGACGCCCGGCTGCGCGACGTAGCCGAGACACAGCCGCAGTTGCGCCGCCGCCTCCTTGAAGCGGCCCGCGAGCTGAAACGCGTCGGCGCGCTCGAAGCATCCGGACGGCGACGTCGCCTCCCGCCGCGCGCGCAGGAACGCCTCGTCGGCGGCCAGGGTCGCGGTGTGCACCAGCACGCGCGTACCATCCTCGCGCGTCGCCGGCACCACCCAACCCGCTCCGCGCGCCGGCACCGCGACGCGCTCGAGGTCGGCCTGGTTCACCACGTACGCGTCGTAGCAGCCGCTCGTGGCGACGACGAACAGGATCCACTTCGGGAACCGCATGGGCTTGTCTCCGGCTGCGCGACGAGCTTCCAAGTCACATGCCACCGCGCAACCCCGCGAGCTCACGATCCGCGCCGTTCAAAGTTGGACACCTCCAACCAGCCAAACGCGCCGCGCGGACGAGAAGTATGATGTCGCGATGTCCGGGCCGTACCGCGACGCGCAGGCGATCCCGCGCTTCTTGTGCATCGTCTGCTACCGCTCGCTGTCGGCGTACAGCGGCGACTGCCCCAGGTGCGGCGTGCCGCGCCTCGACCTGTCGGATCCGCGCGTGCGCGAGCAGGTGCGCGGCGAGGCGGAGAAGCGGCTGCAGCGGCGCATGCTGCGCGAGTACTCGATGCTGTCGGTGTCGTCGGCGGCGCTGGTGGCGCCGGCGATGTGGTGGCTGGGCGCGCTGGCGTTCGTGCTGGTGCCGCCGGTGACCATGGTGATGTCGCGCGCCTATGCGGCAATTCGCCGCAACTCGGCGATCGCCACCTACGCGTCGCGGCGGCAGCGCATCTCGGCCGAGCTGGGCGTCGACGTGCGTGTCGGCGAGATCGACCAGAGCCGCCTGCGCTTCGGCAAGCCGCGCCCCGAGCTGCCCGACGACAAGTCGATCGCCATGCACGCCGACACCGATCCCCTGCAGCTCGAGATGGAGCGCCTGCTCGAATGGCTGGGCGCCGAGCTCGACGATCCGCCCAAGCGCGATTGAAGCTACTTTGAAACCGACTTTGACGAAAACTTTGAAGCCAACTTTGGAGGGAAGATGGCCCATATCGTTTCTCTATCCGATATTCATTTCGGCGAGCCGTATTCACTCCTGTGGCGCCCCGATCTGCCGCTCTACGCCGGCAAGATGATCGGCTACCTCGCCGGCGGCCACATCGACAAGCTGATCCTCGTCGGTGACGTGTGGGAGCTGGCGGCGCCCGAGGAGCCGGACGCGGCGTTCCCGATCGCCCGCGCCTTCTTTCACGCGCTCACCGGCGACCGCTCGCACGGCACCGATATCGGGGAATTAATCTGGGTTCCCGGAAATCACGATCACGAGTTATGGACCCATTATTGCCAGACCATCGGCAAGCCGCTCGACGCGCTCGACGGCTGGTCGCTGTGGGACTCGGGCGACGCCGCCGACGACGCCGCGCAGCACCTGCTGGCCAACATGCTCGGCCCCGACGTGCTCGAGCGCATCGGCAAGGTCACCGTCTACAACCCGTTTCACGTCGAGCGGCTGGGCAAGGGCTCGGTGGTGTTCCATCACGGGCAGTACTTCGACGACATGATCCTCGGCAAGGCCGGCCTCGACGAGTTCAAGGCGCGCTTCACCAGCGTCATCTCCGGCGCGTGGGCCAAGCCGAACGCGCCGATGCAGGCCACCGACGCCGCCGATCTCGAGGCGCGCTGCGCGCCGTTCATCGACGCGGTGTGGGGCCGCACCACCGATCGCCAGACGCTCAAGACGCAGGCGTGGGAGTTTCTCACCCGCTTCCGCAAGTGGTCCTCGTGCAACGCCAAGGGCTCGGCCGACGTGCCGCAGTTCGCCGCGCTCGGCAACACCGAGCAGGACTACACCCTCCCCGGCGAGGCGGACAACATCCGCTGGTTCCTGCGCAGCTTCGTCTTCAAGAACGGCCTCGCGCCCGATCCGGTGTCGCTGGTCTACGGCCACGTGCACCGCGGCGACATGTTCGACCTCGACGTCGACGGGCGGCGCGTGCGCTGCTTCAACACCGGCGGCTGGATCACCTCGCACAAAGGCACCGTCCCGCACACGCACGTGGTCTTGATCGACGAAGACGGCAACTTCGATCAGCGCGCCATCCGCTTCCCCGACTCGGTGATCGACGAATCGATCCAGCACGGCGGCGGCGTGCGCGCGCTCGACGTCCCCGACGTCACCACCGGCGAAGAGCAGCATGACAACACCGACCTGTTCTGACTTGCGCTTCACCATCGTCGCGCTCGCGGCCGCGGCCGCCCTCGTCGACGGGGCCTGCGCGCCGGGCTTTCCTCCGCCGGTCGCCGGACGCGCGCCGCCCGAGCTCGTGCAGGGCCTGCGCGTGATGGTCTACAGGAGCAGCCGGGACATGGCCGGCGACGACTTTCCCGACGCGGTCGCGCGCGCCTTCCGCGACGCCGGCGTGGACGTCGTCACCGCCGACGCGCTGCTACGCCAGCCCGGCAAAGGCTTCGACGTCGCCATCCGCGCGAAGTGCGAGCACTACCAGCCCAACCAGCCGCTGCGTTGCTATCTCGAGTTCTCCCTCGACGTGGACGATCTCAGCACGTCCTCGGGCAATCGCTATTACGAGCACTCCTGGACGGCGCGGGATCGCACCATCGAGCCGGGCGGCTACGCCCACGATCTGCTGGCGCAGCGAAGCGGTCCGCTGCGCGTCTGCTTCGCCGCGTGGGAAGAGGAGACGACGGCGTTCGGGTTCGTGTCGACGGGAGGCGAGCGCCGCGGCGTGCCGCTGCTCGCGCGCAGGGGCCTCGGCGTCGGCGGTCCGCACGAAGCGGACTCGGACGCGGCGCAAGCGCTCGCGGGCGCGGCCTACCTGCTCGTCAACAAGATCGTCAAGTGCCCCGGCTTCGCCGCGCTGGCGAAGACGATCAAGGAGAGCGGCGTCGGAGTCTGGTCGCGCTTGGAAGATCTCCCCACGGACCGGCTGATGAAGCTTTGCGCCGCGGCGGAGAAGGATCCGCCCGATCCGGGCGCGGCCGGAATGATCGCGGCGTATCGCTTTCACGACGCGTGCGAGCTCGCGGCGCAAAAGGATCCCGCCGCCGCCGCGCGAATCGACGGAATGCGAGTCATCAAGGAGACCACGGCGAAGCAGGAGCAGCGCGCGCGCTGCCTCGCCGAATTCCACGCCGGCCGAAGAGCCGAGCTACGGTCGACGTGCGCTGAGGAATGCGCCGGCAAGGTGGGCGTGCTCCCCTGCCTGGCCGCCACGCGAACGTGCGCGCGCGAGGCCAACGACGACGACGAGCGCTCGCTGTGCGCGAGCGAGGGCGACCGCTGCCTGTCGATGTCGGGCGTCGCCAACGAGGATCTCGCCGCGTGCGTGGAGCGCTGCGCCCAGGAGCAACTGGAGGCCGCATGCCGATGAAGTGGTCGCCGTGGTGGCTCGCCGTCGCGCTCGCCGCGTCCGCGTCGACGGCACGCGCGGACGACGACTACGGTTATGAGTGCGATCCGCCGGCCGTCGCCGACATCTCGATCTTCGTCGCCGGGACCAACGATCGGATCGCCGAGTTCAACATCCGCGGCCGGTCGGTACAGGGACGAGGGCGGGAGAGCGCCGCGCCGGGCGTCGAAGCTTCGATCGAATACAAGGTCGAGTACGTCTACTGCTACGGCAGACCGGCAACCAGCATGCAACTGCGACGGAACGAAGGCGACAGCGACAGGACCTTCATCAACTTCGGACCGGATGGTCTGCCTACGGGCGCTTTCGGCGGGGACTACAATGCGAAGCTTGCATACGGCCGCGAGGCGGTCGATGTGCGCGGCGTCTGGGATGGGCGGCGGTTCGCGCACCGGGCCGCGGCGAAGCCCGCGCCGGCACCCGCGCCGCCGAGCGCCGCGAGCGCCGCGAGCGCGCTGAGCGTGGCCGAGGCGCACCACCAGGAGCTTCGCGATCTGTTCAAGCAGGCCACGCCGCAGACGGCCGTCTCGGCGGAGACGGCGCGGCTCAAGAAGGCCTGCCTCGCGGGCGACCCGGTCGCGTGCTCGCGCGTCGGCCAGCCGAAGCCGCCCGACAAACCGCTCGACATCTGCACCGACTGCCTCACGCAGCGAACGGCTTGCTTGCAGGCGTGCCCCCCATCGCCGGGCATCGGCGACCTCGCTCGAGAGTGCGGGCCCGAGGAGGGCGCGGACCAGAGGTGGAGCCAGACGCGTGCCGAGCTACGCGCGTCGGTCGCGCGCGCCCAGCGTCGCAACGAGTGCGTCGACCGCGCACGCGCGCTGCCGAAGAAGTGCCGGGGCTCGTGCGGCAAGTGCCCTCCCGCGTGCAACGCCGTGCAATCGGCGCAGTAGACGTCCCTCGCTGAAAGAAGGTTTTCCGGCACCAAGCGTACTCTGAGGCGAGGGCGACACCTTGATCACGCGGCTCGGGAGATGGATCGGTCCGGCCCTGTTCGGACCGCTCTTCGCCCTCTGGGCGTACGTGACGATCTCGGTGTTGACCGGCCATTGGGATCCCAAGCTCGGCAAGTGGGGCACGTGGCTGCTGGGGATGATCTTCGGCACGCTCATCGGCGGCGGCCTCGGGATCTTCTTTCTGCTGATCGACGCGGTGCTCCTGCGTTTCCGCGTGCGCCTGTTGCCGATGGGCCGGCGCGCCTGGCTGATGGGATTCGCCGCGCCCTTCGGCGTGTTCGCCATCTGGCATCTCTGGCGCCCCGGCGCCGTCGACGGGCCGCTCCTGTGGCTGGTGATCGTCGCGCCGATGATCGGCGTCGCCCTGCTCCTGCGGCTCTCGTTCAGCCCGCGATTCGCCCGTCAGTAGTCGAGCGGATCGCGGTAGTCGAGCGTCGTCACCTCGGGCGCGGGCTCGAAGGCGACGCGGTGATCGTCGACGGCGCCGAGCGCGCCGACGGTGTAGCCGAGCTCGGAGCGGCAGCGCTGCTGGAACGTGGAGACGACCGGGTTGGCGAAGTAGAACGACTGGTCGAAGAAGTCGTTATCGAAGCCGGTGACGATCAAGCCACGCTTCAGGTTCGCGGCGAGCAGCGCGCGGCCGGCGTTGCGCAGGTTGGTGGTCGAGTGGCGCGCGAACGGATCGACGAGGATGCGCGCGGCGGGGATGCCGCGCGCGATCAGGTACTCGCGCATCATCAGGCCTTCGTTGAGCGGCGTGCCGGGCGGGTGCACGCTGCCGCCGGAGACGAACACGAACGGCGCGACGAAGCCGCGCAGGTTCTCGGCCGCGAGGTCGAGCCGCGCGCGCGCCGTCGGGTTGTCGTCGACCTTGACCGGCGCGCGCGCGTCGAGCGGCGTGTAACCCGGCACGATCAGCAGATCGTATTCGGCGCGCGCGCCGCCCGCTCGAAACAGCTCGAGCGCATCGGCGTTGAGCGCGGGCGCGCCGTAGTCGGGACGCGCGGCGCCGAGCGCGCGCAACACCGGCGTCTCGCCCGGGCGATCGCGGCGCAGGAGTGCGACCATCTGATCGTAGAGGCCGCGAAAGATGATCTCGGCGAACCAGCGCGCGACCAGGTCGGGCGCGGCGGCGAGCAGCGCGGCGGTGAGCGCGTCGCGGTCCGCGTCGCCGGCGCGCTCGACGAGCGCGACCGGGTCGACCGGAGCGATCGGATCAGGATCCGCGGGCAAGCGGGCGCACCTCGACCTCGATGCCGCTATAGCGCACCATGCCCGAGAGCGGCTCGAGCGCGTCCGGCCCGTCGGCGGCGAGCGCGTTGACGTTGGCGCCGGTCTCGCCCGCGCGCGCCGCCACGCGCCAGCTCGCGGCCGCGTCGTGCCCCCAGCCGTGCGGCAAGCTGACGGTGCCGGGCATCAGGTCGTCGTCGAGCTCGACGGGAACCTCCAGGCGGCCGCGCGCCGATTCGAGCGCGACGCGTTCGCCCGCGCGCACGCCGCGCGCCTCGGCGTCGAGCGGATGGATCGCCAGCTTGCACTCGTCGCCGTCGGGGCGCAGGCGCGGCAGGTTGTGCATCCACGAGTTGTGCGAGCGGCGCTGGCGCCGGCCAATCAGGCGCAGCGGCGGCGCGCCCGACGCCTCGCGCTCGAGGCGCGCGGTCTCGCGCGGCACGGCGGCGAGGATGTCGCGCGGCGCGAGCTGGATCGGCTTGCCGCCCGCCGCGACGGCGCGCAGGAACTCGCCCGGCACGTCGTCGGCGAGCCGCACGCCGCCCGGCCGCCGCGCCTCGCCGACCGGCCACCCGAGCGCGCGCGACACCAGCGGCAGCAGCCGCTCCGGCCCGAGCCGCCCGAGGAGCCAGCTCGCCCCCGGCGCGCGGAACATGCGCACACCCGCCGCGCGCGCGAGATCGACCAGGATGCGCCCCTCGGTGCGGCGCTCGCCGCGCGGCGCGACCACCGGCGGCGTGATCTGCGCGTAGGGCTCGGGCTGCATGCCGACCTGCACCAGCGGAAAGTCTTCGCGCTCGAGGAAGTCGGTGGTCGGCAGCGTGTAGTGCGCCAGCGCGCCGGTCTCGTTGCGATAGAGATCGATCGACACCATCAGCTCGAGCGACGCCAGCGCGCGCCGCAGCCGCTCGCCGCCCGGCGCCGACAAGAGTGGATTGCCGGCGATGACGAACAGCGCGCGCACCTGGCCGTCGCCGGGCGTGAGGATCTCGTCGGCGAGCACGCCGGTCGGCAGCGTGCCGGCGACCGGCGCGAAATTTCCAATGCGGCTCGGGCGCGGCGCGCGCAGGCGATCGATCCATCGCGCCAGCCGCGCGAGGCCGAGCGCGCGCGACGGCACCAGCGCGCCGCCCGCGCGATCGAGGTTGCCGGTGACCACGTTGAGCGCCTGCACGGCGAAGAACGCCAGCGAGCCGGCCGAGCCCATGTTCACGCCCGTCGAGCAGTAGGCGGTGGCCGACGGCGCGGCCGCGAACGCGCGCGCCAGCTCGACGATCGTCTCGGCCGGCACGCCGCTCGCCGCTGCCGCATCGGCTACGGCAAATTGCCGCACGGCGCGCGCGAGCTCGTCGGCGCCCTCGGTGCGCTCGAGCGCCGCGCGGTCGGCCAGCTCCTCGTCGAAGATCACGCGCAGCATCGCCATCAGCAGGAACGCGTCGGTGTCGGGCCGGATGAACACCTGCTCGCCGACGGCGCGCGCGGTCTCGGTGCGGCGCGGGTTGACCATCACCACGCGCCCGCCGCGCGCCACGATCGCGCGCAGCCGCTCGAGCGGCCGCGGCATGGCGACGAAGCTCATCTGCGACACCACCGGGTTCGAGCCGAGGCACAAAAAGAAGTCGGTGCGATCGAGATCGGGGATCGGCTGGATCGCGTACGAGCCGAACATCCGCTCGGCGACGGCGAACTTGTTCTGGCAGTCGAGCGACGACGCGCTGAAGAAGTTGCGCGTCTGGAGCCCCGCGACGAAGCCGCCGGTGTAGACCGCCATCTGCCAGGCGAACGCGCTCGGGTTGCCGAGGTACACCGCCACCGAGTCGGGGCCGTGCGTGCGGCGAATTGCCGCAAGGCGCTCGCCGATGGCGCGCGTGGCTTCGCGCCACGAGAGATCGTGCCACGCGCCGCCGTCGCGCCGCTGCGGATGCGCCAGCCGATCGGGATCGCGGTGCACGTCGAGCATCGCCGGCCCCTTGACGCACGCATAGCCGCGCGTCACCGGGTGCTCGGCGTCGGGCTGAAGCCGCGTGACCTCGCCGCGCTCGACGTCGGCGGTGAGGCCGCACGCGGCTTCGCAGATTCGGCAGTAGGTGCGCACGCGCTCCATCGAGCGGCGAGCATACTACTTCGTGATATCGTGCGGCATCGTCAGGGGGATGATCATGCGCGCGATCGTGGTTGCCTCGGGGATCGCCTTGTCGCTCGCCGCCTCGCTCGAGGCGCACGCGTTCTGCGGCTTCTTCGTCGCCGGCTCGGACGCCAGGCTCTACAACAACGCGTCGCAGGTGGCGCTCCTGCGCAAGGGCAACCGCACGACGATGACGCTCTCCAACAACTACCAGGGCCCGCCCGAAGACTTCGCGATGGTGGTGCCGGTGCCGGTGGTGCTGCACAAGGAGGACGTCAAGACGCTGGCCGCCAACGTGTTCGATCACGTCGACGCGCTGTCGGCGCCGCGGCTCGTCGAGTATTGGGAGATCGATCCGTGCGACCCGCCGCGCCCGCGGAAATACAAGAAGGGCGGCAAGCCCGGCGGCATGGTCGATGAGAAGGAGCGCGAGGACGGCGCCGGGCTCGGCGTGAAGATCGAGGCGCAGTTCGTCGTCGGCGAATACGAGATCGTGATCCTCTCGGCGACCGAGTCGAGCGGCCTCGACAAGTGGCTGCGCCTCAACCACTACAAGATCCCCGACGGCGCGGCCGAGGCGCTCGCGCCCTACGTGCGGCAGCAGTCGAAGTTCTTCGTGGCGAAGGTCGACATCAAGAAGGTGAACCGCGACGAGCACGGCAAGGTGGTGCTGTCGCCGCTGCGCTTCGGCTTCGAGTCGAACGACCTGCGGCTGCCGGTGCGCCTCGGCCTGCTCAACGCGCGCGACAAGCAGGATCTGATCGTCTACGTGCTCAGCCCGACGTCGCGCTTCGAGGCGGCGAACTATCCCAACGTGTTCGCGCCGACCAACCTCGAGGTCGCCGACGCCGTGCGCGCCGCGTTCCCGTCGTTCTACGCGCAGCTCTTCGACGCGGTGGTGGCGCTGCACCAGGGGCGCGCGGTGGTGACCGAGTACGCGTGGCAGACCGGCTCGTGCGATCCCTGCCCGACGCCGCCGCTCGACGCCGCCGACCTGAAGCTGCTCGGCGACGACGGCGATTCGCCCGACGTCTACTCGTGGGTGCTGACGCGGCTGCACACGCGCTACGATCGGCAGAGCCTGTCGGAGGACCTGATCTTCCGCGAGGCCAAACCGGCCGAGGGCGGGCGCTCGTCGTGGAACGGCGCCTCGGGCGAAAACGACGGCCATGTCTCGGACGGCGGCAGCAACAACTTCCAGGCGCGCTACATCATCCGTCACTACTGGAGCGGGCCGCTCAAGTGCGACAAGCCCGAGTGGGGCAACTGGGGCGGCCCGCCCGACGGCCAGGCGCCGTCGCCGTCGGCCGCCAAGGGCCTCGCCGACGCGCCGCGCGGCAAGCTGTCGCTCAAAGAGGTCGTGCACACCAAGCTCCCCGAGCTGAAGCTACCCGGCCACGCTGCGCCGCAACATAAATCCCAGCCGTGAACAGAGGATTGAAACGCCAAGACGCCAAGACGCCAATTCAGAAATTTATTTATTATTTTTTTTGGCGGTCTGTTGGCCTCTTGGCTCTGCTGGCGTTTCTCTGTTTCGGTTTTGCCGTCGGGGAATCGAACGCGCATGCGGATCCGTTGCTCGCGGGGACGGTGACGAAGGAGCAGGCGCGGGCGATTGCGCGGGAGGTGCGGGCGCGCGGGTTCTATGCGGGGGAGCCGACGGGAGCGGGGCCGTGCGGCGGTTGTCATGCGGACGTGGCGGCGCAGTGGGCGGCGTCGGCGCACCGCTTCTCGTCGTTCAACAATCCCTACTATCGAATCTCGGTCGAGGACTTTCGCCGCGAGCGCGGGTTCGCGGCGTCGAAGTTTTGCGGCGCGTGCCACGAGCCGCTCCTGGCCGCGTCGGGCGCGATCACGCGCGCGGTCGACGTGACCAGCGCCGACGCGCAAGCCGGCATCGTGTGCCTGGTGTGCCACTCGATCGACGAGGTGCCCGATCTCGAAGGGAACGGCGGCTACCGGCTGCACCCGGCGCCGTTTCCGTCGGGGAAGCCGGCGCACGGCGCGCGGCTCCGGCCGGCGATCCTCGGCGCGCCCGAGCTGTGCGGCTCGTGCCACAAGGTCGGCCTCGGCCCCGAGGTGACGCACGATCGCTGGCTGCGCGGCCAGGACGACTACGACGCGTGGCAGGCGAGCGCGGCGTCGGGCAACGGCGCGGCGGCGACGTTCCGCCCGGCGTCGACGAATCGCTGCCAGGATTGCCACATGCCGCTCGAGCCGGCGGTGCTCGGCGACGCGGCGGCCAAGAACGGGCAGATCCGCTCGCACCGTTTTCTCGGCGCCAACTCGGCGCTGCCGCAGCTGCGCGGCGATCCCGAGCAGGCGGCGCGCGAGGCCGCGTTTCTCGACGGCGCGGTGTCGCTCGAATTGGCGTGGTCGCCGGCGGGCCAGACCGATCGCGTCGACGTGGTGCTGGCCAACCGGCGCGTCGGGCACCGCTTCCCCGGCGGCACCAACGACTCCAACCTGGTGTGGCTCGAGGTCGAGGCGCGCGACGCGGCGGGCGGCCTCGTCGGCCGCTCGGGCGCGCTCGATCGCGCCGGCGCGCTCGACGCCGACGCGCACCTCGTGCGCGCGCAGCCGGTCGACGGCGAAGGCCGCCCGCTCGAGCGGCGCGATCCGCAGCACATGCGCGGCGTGGCCTTCGATGCGTCGCTCTCGCCGTCGGAGCCGCAGGTGGTGCGCTACACGCTGCCGCCCGGCACCGCGCAGGTGCGCGCGCGCCTCCTCTATCGCAAGTTCACCGCCGCGTACGCCAAGCGCGCGTGCGGCATTTTGCCGCGAGCCGCGCGCCGCGCCTGCGAGGCCGTTCCAACGGTCGAAGTGGCGCGCGCGACGCTTGCCGCCGGCGCCGCCGAGCCCGACGACTGGCGCCGCCTGACCGAGCACGGCCTCGGCCTGGCGCTGGCGCTCGCCGACTCGGCGTCCGAGGCCGAGCCGATCCTGGAGCGCGCCCGCTCGCTCGCCCCCGATCGCCCCGAGCCGCTCATCGGCCTCGCCCGCCTCATGTCCAAGCTCGGCCGCACCGACGAGGCGGTGGCGTTCGCCGAGCGCGCCTCCGCGCTCGCCCCCGAGCATCCCGCGCCGCCGTGGATCGCCGCCTCCGCCCTCCTCGACGCCTATCGCGCCGCGCCCGCGCGCGCGCCCGCCGAGCGTCTCCTGTCGCTGCGCCCGCGCGATCGCGCCGCGCTCGCGCTCGCCGCGCGCATCCGCGGGCTCGACGGCGATCCGGCCGCCGCGCTCGACGCCGCCGATCGCCTGTGCGCCGTCGATCCCGATCTCGACGAGTGCTGGTACCAGCGCGCGCTGTCGCTCGCCGAGCTCGGCCGCGCCGACGAGGCCGAGCGCGCGCAGGCCCAGTACCTCGCCCATCGCGTGGCGCAGGAGCTCGATCTCGAGCTGCGCCGCAAGTGGCGCGCGCGCCGCGGCGCCGCGCCCGACGAATCGGTGCCGGTGCACACGCACGCGCTGGCGCCCGCCGCGCGTTGACCTTATGCTCGCCGCCCGAGGAGCCCCATGACCACGACGCTCGAAGCTCTGCTCGGCCTGCGCTCGACGCCGGTCGCGATCTCGTTTCTCCCGTCGCCGCCCGCCGGTGTCGCGCACGTCGCCTCGGCCGAGCCGGCCGGCTGCGGCTACTGGCGCCGCGCCGCCGCCGGCGAAGTCTTCTACACCGAGAGCGGCGATCACCTCGGCTGCCCCGTCGGCGCGCACACGCACGGCGTGCCGATGGACGCCGCCAAGGCGAAGGAGCTCGAGCAGCTCATCGGCGTGATGGTCGGCCTCGAATATCTATCGATGGACGAGATCCCGAAGATCCCGACGCGCCGGGGCGCGTTCGGCGTGGTGGTCTACGCGCCGCTCGGAAAATCGCCGGTCGCGCCGGACGTGGTGCTGGTGCGCGGCGACGTGCGCCAGCTGATGCTGCTCACCGAGGCGGCGCAGTCGGCCAACCTCGGCTCGGGCGCGCCGACGATGGGCCGCCCGACGTGCGCCGTGCTCCCCGACGCCATCAACAGCGACCGCACGTCCTCGAGCTTCGGCTGCATCGGCAACCGCGTCTACACCGGCGCCTCCGACAACGAAGGCTACTTCGCGATCCCCGGCGACCAACTCTCCAAGCTCGAAGCCCGCCTCGCGATCGTCGCGCGCGCCAACGTGGAGCTCGAGAAGTTTCATCGCGCGCGTCTTCCGGTCGTCTGAGCCTCGCGTCTGCTACATTAATGCACCATGCGCCCTGCCCTGCTCTGCTTCGGCTGCATCAGCGCGCTCGTCGGCTGCGGAACCGGCCCGCTCTACCCGTCGCGTCCACCGGCGACCCCGGGCGACGCGATCGCCGATCCGACGCCGTCGCGCATCGTGGTCCACGCCACCGTCTCCACCACCGCGCTCAAAGACGCCCTCGATCAAAACATCCCCACCGTCGGCGCCGGCACCTTCCCGCTGCTCGGCAGCCCGCGCAAATATCTGTGGCAGCGCGTCTCGCTCGCCGTGTCGTATCTGCAAGGCCGAATCAGCGTGCAGGCGCAGGTGATCGCCCGCGTGCAGCTCCCCGTCGGTGAAGCGATCTTCCCCATCAACCTGAAGATCCTCGCCGAGCCGGTGGTGTCGTCGGATTACGTGGCGCGCATGCAGTCGGCGCAGGTGGACATCTCGTCGGCCGATACGCGGCTGCAGATGGCGCAGAGCCTGGGCGGCGCGCTCGACGCCATCAAGAGCGAGGTGCAGAAGCAGATCGACGGCTTCGCGTTCGACCTCAAGCCGCTGTTGAGAGAGGCGCACGGGCGCATCGCCAAGCCGCTCGACATCCCGGTCGGCGACGCGCACGCGTGCGCCGAATTGCGCGTGCTCGGCGTCGAGGCCGGCCCGACGGTGCTGGCCGACGGCGTCGAAAAAGATCTGGCGCTGGTGATCGCGCCGTCGATCACGCTGCCGTGCGCCACGCCCGCCGCGCCCTCTCCGCTGCCGCCGCTCGCCAACGTCGCCACGCTCACGCCCGGCCCGTTCACCGTCGAGGTGCCGATCGCCGCGCGCTACCAGGAGCTCGAGCGCGCGATGAGCGCCGCGTTCACCGACGGCAAGCTGTTCTTCTCGAAAGAGTTCCCGCAGCTCTACCTCGAGAAGCCCGAGGTCTACGCCGCCAAGGATCAGCTCGTGGTCAAGCTGCACATCGCCGGCCCGGTCGCCAAGTTCGGCCTGCACCTCAACCTCGACGGCGATCTCTACATGACCGGCCATCCGCAGGTGATCGACAACGAGCTGCGCGTGCCCGATCTCCAGCCGACGATCGAGACGTCGCAGTTCCTGCTCAAGCTCAAGGCGGCGCTCGACTCCGATTCGATCCGCGACCAGGCGCGCGCGGCGCTCCGGCTCGACATCGGCGAGCGCATGCGCTCGGTGCGCGCCAAGCTGTCGTCGGAGCTGAGCTTCGGCTCGGGCCAGGGCTGCCTGCGCGCCGACGTGAACAAGATCGAGGTCACCGGCGTGCACGCGCACCAGACGTACTTGCGGCTGCACGTGGCGCTCACCGGCCAGGCGTCGGTGTACCTGCCGTGTCCGCAGGCGGCGCTCGCGCCCTGATGACCTATCTCTGGGTCAAAGCGTTCCACCTCGTCGGCGTCATCTCGTGGATGGCGGGGATGCTCTACCTGTTTCGCCTGTACGTCTATCACGCGCAGGAGACCGAAGCGGTGGTGATGGAGCGCTTCAAAGTGATGGAGCGGCGCCTCCTGCGCGCCATCACCACGCCGGCGATGGTGCTCTCGGTCGGCACCGGCGCGACCATGCTGTGGCTCAACCCGGCGCTGCTCCACCAGCCGTTCATGCAGCTCAAGCTCGCGCTCGTCGCGTGCATGCTCGTCATGCACGGCCTCGGCGCCGCCTGGCGCAAGCGCCTCCTCGACGAGCCGCACTTCAAGCCGCACAAGTTCTTCCGCGTGATGAACGAGATCCCGACGCTGCTGATGATCTTCATCGTCATCCTGATCATCGTCCGCCCGTTCGCGCGCTAGAGTCCGCCCTCGAACAGTATGAATCGCGACGGCCTGCCCTTCTCGGTCTTGACGACCAGGTGACAAGCGCGATCGCTCCACTGATAGTTGCGCACGAAGATCGCATCTTCGGGCAAGAAGCCCTGGGTCTTGCGGGGCACCTCGGGACGAACCGGAAAAATCTGCCAGATGCGATCGAGCCGCAGCTCCACCGTTGGCGCGACGTCGAAATCGATCCATCCCACGGCGTCGTGCGCGGCGTAGTCGCGGGCTCCTTTCGCCCAATCCGCCACCTGCGGATATCGTTGCGCACGGCTGGCGAAGCGCACGGTCGAAAAGACGGCGAGCCGCGGCACCGCCGTCACCACCGGGTGATGGCCCGCGAGATTATCCGGCCGCGCGATGAGGCGCGCCGCGGCTTGCGGCGTCGCCTCGCGCGCGAGCACGAGGCGACACGACTGATCGAGCAGTCCCGCCGCGGCCCGCTCCTCTGCGGTCCACTCGCCCGCCGTCGCAGCGATCGCCGACTCCGCCCACGAAGTCAAAAGGCCGGCGAGCGCAAAAATGGAAACCGCGCGGCTCATGGCAGCTTGAAAATTTCGAGCAGCGTCCCCGGAACCAGCTTCGTGCGCGGCTCGAAGAAGGCGCGCGCCATCTGCGGCAGGGGCCCGCCCGGCGATGCCTCACGTTGCTGAGACTGCCGCTCCCGCGTCAGGTAGGTTCGCACCCGGCAAGTCTACCCGACTTCACCCGCGACCCGTTGCCGCGTGCCTCGTGTTAAAACGGCCATCAAACCTCGGGCAGAGTCGATGGGTCGAGTGAACAACCTGCTAATCGCTTGGTGCGCGCTCCTGCTCGCGCCCGGCGCGCTCGACGCCGCCGGCGCGTTGGGGCACCACGGCCCGATCGTGTTCACGCGCCACAGCGCTACGCCCAGCGGCGCGCTCGTGGCCGCGTGGATCGTCGGCTACATGGCTCAGCTCTTTGTCTTCATGGCGCTCATGAGAGCCGTCGGCGAGATGAGGGTGCTGTGGTGGTTCGTCGCTTCGCTCCTACCGTGGATCTGCGATTGGTCGGCAGCGGTCTCGTACGAGTACTTTTTGCTTTGTCTCGCGGCCACCGCCGCGGTGGCCTGGTGGATCGCGAGCGTCGCCGGCGCGGCGCGGTTCATGACCGAGCACGGGCTGCGCGCGAGCGGCGAGGTGCTCGAGGTCATCGAACCGCTGATGAACGTGGTCATCAACAACGTCTACATTCGGCGCACGGTCCGACTGCGCATCGCGCGCGACGACGGCGCGCCGGCGTACGAGGCGCGGCTGAAAGGCACGTTCATGCTCGGCGAGATCCCGAAGGTGGGCGACCGGCTGCGCGTGCTGGTCGATCCGAACCGGCCGCAGCACCTCGTCCCCGACGACAGCAAGTCGACGCGAGCGCCGGCGCAGCCCGCCGAGCCGCATCCACAGCCTCGATCGCACGCGGCGCCTTCGAACATCGCCGAGGAGCTGGAAAAGCTGGCGAACCTTCACTCGCGCGGCGTGCTCGACGCGGCCGAGCTCGCCGCGGCGAAGAAGAAGCTGCTCGGCGATTGAGTCAATCGTCTTAAACCACGTTTCCACCGCCGACAAATTGAAAACTGACAAAAGGGGGGCCTGCGACAATATGTCGCAGGCTGGGACGCGGCGAGTCGCGTAGAGTGGTCTTCGTCGAGGAGAGCATGCCTGGACAGGGACGGCTCGGTGACAAGGCCAACATCAGCGCCGACGCCCACGGATGCCCGGGCTGCCCGCATCCGGGAACGGGACCCGCGATCAGCGGCTCGCCGGACGTGCTCGTGAACGGCCTGCCGGCGTTGCGCGTCGATGACATGGGCATTCACGCGGTTTGCTGTGGCCCGAACATGTGGACGGCGCAGCAGGGCTCGGCGACCGTCTTCATCAACGGCAAGGCCGCGCACCGCATGAACGACCAGACCAAGCACTGCGGCGGCAACGGACAACTGATCGAAGGCTCGAGCGACGTCATCGTCGGCGACAGCGGCGGGGCCGGCGGTTCGAGCGGCGCAGGCGCGAGCGGGAGCGGCGCGAGCGGCGGCGGTTCGAGCAGCGGCGCCGGTTCGAGCAGCGGCGCCGGCGGCAGCTCCAGCAACACGGCCGGCGGCGCGAACAACGCGAGCGGCGAGGCCGGCGCGCAGAGCAGCGCAGGCGCGCCGCCGGGTGGCGCCGCCGCGCCCGCAGGAGCGACGCCGCCTGCGGCCGCCGCCGCGAAGAACTTGCAACGAGCCGCGGCGAATGGCTCGCCATTCTGCGAAGAGTGCGACTGCTGCGGCGGTGCGATCACCTGATGTCGGTCCACCCGCTCTCGTGGTCGGATATGGATCGCCTGCGCGCCACCTTGTTCGCGCGCGCGCCCGCGCCGCTCTATGCCATCGTCGACTGCGCCCGCAGCCCGCGCGCCTACCCGCTCGTGCGCGACTGCGCGCTCGAGACGGCGTGTCTCTATGACGGCGATCCGCCCAACCCGCTGCGCGAAGCGGCGCCCTATCTCGTGCGCCTGCAAGCCAACGCGCCGTTCGTGGCCGATCTGATCGCGCACGGTTGGGGCGAGGCGTGGGGCATCTACGCCGCGAGCCACGTCGCGCTCGACGACTTGCGGCGCCACCTGCGCACGCTCCTGCGAGTGCGCGATCCCGACGGGCGCGTGCTGCTGTTTCGCTTCTACGATCCGCGTGTGCTGCGCCTGTACGCGCCGACGTGCACGCCCGACGAACGCGCGCGGCTGTTCGGACCCATCGAGCAATTCCTCGTCGAGGATGACGCGGGCGAGGTGATCGCGCTCGCGCGGTCGGGGGCACGCTCGTGAGCGTCGCGCGCTATGTGCCCTATCATCTGAGCCCGCTCTGGGAGCGCCACGACGCCTACTACTTCGAGCGCGGGCTCGAAGCGTGGGACGGGGACATTCCGTGGAAGTCGACGAGCAACTACGCCGTCGCGCGGCAGCACGCCGAGCTCACCCTCGCGCTCCTCGGCGCGGGACGCGACGAGGTTTGGATCCACGAGGTCGGCGCCGGCGCCTGCCGCTTCGCCGCCAACTTCTTGCGCGCGCTCGAGCGCCTCGGCGACGAGGGGCGGGCGCTGCTCGGGCGCCTGCGCTACGTAGTCTCCGATCACAGCGAGAAGACAATCGGCGAAGCCGCCGCGCGCCCGCCGCTGCGTCCTTGGATCGAGCGCGGGATCGTGGTGCCGGCGCTGTACGACGCGCGGCACGCCGATCCGCCGCGCGCGCTCGACGGCAAATCGCTCTCGTTCCGCGCCGGCCTCGTGATCGCCAACTACGTCGCGTGCGTGCTCGCGACCGCCGGCGTCGAGCGCCGCCAGGGTCATTGGCGCGTGCTGCACACGCCTGCGACTCCGTCTTCACCCGACGGCCTCGAGCTCGCGTGGTTGCGGTGCGCGCTGGAGGACGCGTTCGCCGACCGCTTCCACGTCGAGCTGATCACCCGCTACTTCGAGGAGCGCGGGGACGGCGCACTGTCGTATCCGCTCGGCTTCATCGATTTCCTGCGCGGCCTCGGCGGCGGCGGCGAGCTCGTGATGGTGAGCGACTTCGGGACCGCGGATCACCATCGCACGCCGACCGGCAAAGTGCGCCCGAAGCTCTACGGCGCGTCGCTCAATCACGCGGTCGAGTTCGCGATCTTCGATCGGTTCGCGGCGGCCGCGCGCTGGTCGGTCGAGCGCGTCACCAACGGGGAGCGTTTGCTCGTGCAGGCGCTGCTGACGCGCGGCGAGCTGGCGCCGCCGGCGCGCGAGGCGTTCCGGCGCGTGTTCGCGCAGCGCAGCGACGGCTCCGACCTGCTCGATTTCGCCGCCGCGGCGCGCGCGCTCAATCACGCGGGCGACTTCGCGCGCGGGGCGCGCATGTTCACGCGCGCGCTCAAGCTCGAACCCGACAGCGCGCTCTTGCACTTCGAGCTCGGCCAGTCCTGGACGGCCGCGGGCGAGCCGGCGCGCGCGCTGGAGATCCTGACGCGCGGGCGCGAGCTCGACGGCGCGGCGGAGCACGACTTCGACTTTCACCTCGGCAACGCGCACCACGGCTGCGGCGAGCTCGAGCGCGCGATCGCGTGCTTCGAGCGATCGATCGCGCGCGCGCCCGACGCGGCGACGCATTGCAATCTCGCGATCGTGCACCACGCGCGCGGCGATCTCGCCCGCGCCGCGCGCGCGCTCGAGGCGGCGCTGGCGCTCGATCCCAACTACCAGCCCGCGCAGCGCGCGCGCGACGAATGGAAGGCGGCGTGGTGGGCCGGCCTCACGAGCGAGCCATGCTGATCATCCGCCGCGAGCAGATGGCGATCTTCGAGCGCGCCGCCGAGGAGGACTTCGAGCGCCGTTTGATGATCGCCATGCGCGCGCACCACCCGCTCGCCGTGCGCGATCGCTCCGACGAGGAGCTGCGCGCCGAGGTGCGCGTCGCGATTGCGCGCGCGCGCGGCCACGGGTTTCGCCACGAGTCGACGATCGCCGACTTCGTGTCGTTGTATTTCTCGGTCGGCGCGCGCTTCGATGAGTATCCGCCGGTGCGCGCCATCTTGCGGGACGAGGTCGTGCCGCTGGAGAAGCGCGTGCGCTGGCTGATGTTGCGCCTCTCCAAGGAGGAGTGGAGCGAAGCCCGGGGCGCCGGGGGAGGCGGCTGATGCACGAGTTCGGTTGCGACTGCGAATCCCAATTCGCCACGTGGGTCAGCGAGTGGCCGAGCGTGTGGCCGCAATGTCCCTTCTGCGACAAGGCGCTGGTGTATCGCGGGAGCGATGACGGCGCCGTCCCCGGCCCGATGCCGTCGTCGATGTCGGCGCCGACGCCGGCGAAGAAGGCGAAGAAGAGCGACGACGGCAAGAGCAGCTCGGGAGGGGGCGGCTCGAGCCCCTCGCCCATGAGCGGATTCCCGTCCGCGCCGCCGTCGACCGCCACCGCGTGCGACGTCTCGGACGACAAAGTGGCTCCCGAAAACAAGATCGTCTCGTGCGAGATCCTCCACGGCGACGCCGCCGCCGCCGACAACGCGGTGCAATGGGTGAACGTGCCGGTGAGCGGCGCGTGGCGAGGGCTGGTCGGCGCCACGCACAACGATCGCCTCGGCAACGTGCTCCGACTGCGGCTGACTTTTGCCAACGCCGGCCCCGTTGACCCGACGATCTCGGTCGAGCTCATGGACCCGCCGGGGCTCGATTGCGGTTACAGCCGCACGGAGCGAAGACGCAATCGGCGCCGGTTCGACATTACCGCCGCCGACGACGGCGCGCCGCTCGACGGCCACCACCAGACCGTGAAGTCGGTTCGGGTGCCGGTCGTCGGCGGACGCAGTTACCGCGTCACGGCCACGTCCGGCGGAGAGAGCAAGACGAGCAACACCGTCATCGTTTGGCGCAAGATCTTTTTTCGCGTGATCGCGATGCGCGACGTGACCGTGCCGGACCTCGGGCCCGTGATCGCGGCGATGCGCGAGCGCTTCATCGATCTCGTACAGGTCGGCGCCGACCGCGTGGTCGACGGCTTCTATCAAGGCACGCCCGCGCGCAACAACATGGTGAGGGACGTGCTCCGCGGCGGGCCGAACGTCGACGCGTATCGGCCACACCTGTTGACGTTCTTCTTCACGTGGGACTACGTGAGACCAAAGACCCTCGAGCGCGCCATGTGGCTCAACTTTCCGGCGGACTCCGTCGCGAACGCAGTGGTTACGCCGCTCGCGTTGCCGGACGCGGACAAGCGGTACTTGTGGCACGGCGTCTTCGCCACCATGGACCCCGGCCCATGGGTGAACAAGTGCTTCCTGGTGGCGGAGGGCGCCAACCCCGGCGACGAGAAGAGTCGGATCGTGCTCGATCCCAACTTGCTGACGCCCCACGCGACCGCTTGCCCTGACGGGCACTACAATGCGCTCTCGCTCGACAAGGTCGCGGTGCGAAAGGCGGCGAAGGTGGCGCCGGAGACGAAGTACCGCTTCTGTTACGAGTTCAACGTCGCCAACAGCGAGTTCCTCGGGCTCGGTCCGCCCGATACCGACGTGATCTTCGTGGCGGGCCGTCCCGACGGCCGCACGACGAGCGCCGGCACGATGCGCGCCATCCTCTTGCACGAGATCGGACACAAGCTCGGCATGGTCCCCGACGGCACCGACGGCAAGACGAACGCGAAGAGCCGCTCGCGACTGGACAAGCCGGACAATCAATACGAAGACGAAGGAAAAGACTCGCACCAAGGCTCGCACTGCAAAAAAACCACGTGCATCATGTACGGCGCCGCCGATCTCGCCGATCCGCCGACGGCGTTCTGCAAAGCCTGCATCCTCGCGCTGCACAAAGCAGACTTCCGCGGCTGGGTCGCGCACCCCAACGCCCCCGACGACAAGCTGTACGACGACTAGCCTCAGCGCAGGCGCGCGCGTCAACGTGGGCGTCTACAAGGCGCTGTCCTTCGCGCCGGTGGTCGGGCGCAGCTACAGCGGCCTGTCATTCGCCGTCAGGTTTTGAGGCAGACGAGACGTGCGTTCCCTACGACAGCTACTTCGTCGCGGGCGGCGCCGGCGGAGTCGGCTTGGGCTTGCGCTTGCCGAGCGCGAAGAACTCCGTCGCCGGCGCGAGCTCCGGCTTGAGCGTCTTGTCGCGATCGGAGAGCTTGGTGAGCACCGAGTAGAGATTGACGGTCGTCGCCCACGCCTTCGACTCCGCAGCGAACACCGCGTCGCCGAGCGAGCGCGCCAGCGTCTTGGCCGCGAGCTGCAGCGGGCGAAGCCGCGCCGCCCTCGCCCGCTCGGCGGCGATCTCACCCGGTGACACACCCGGGATGGTGAGCTTGCGCTTCGAGATGACGTTGGCGATCAGCTCGCCCACGCTCTCTCCGCCCCGCCGCGGCTTCACGCTGCGCTGCTTCTCGCCCGTCGACATCTGGACGACGTAGCGAGCGAGCCCGTCGTTCACGTCCTGAAGCTCCCGCAGGAGCTTCTCGATCTGCTTCTCCGAAGGCGTCGCGATCTTCATTGCGTTCTTCATGGTCCCCCTCCTCTAAAGGGTTGTAGAGGTCGACGAGCTCGTCCTACCCGTTTGCTTGAACGTCCTACCCGTTTGCTTGAACGTCCTACCCGTTTGCTTGAACGTCCTACCCGTTTGCTTGGACGTCCTACCCGTTTGCTTGGACGTCCTACCCGTTTGCTTGGACGTCCTACCCGTTTGCTTGAACGTCCGAGCGCCGCGCTTCATCGTTCCCTCGTTTCGATGAGTCATTGATGCCCACCGCCACGCGGTTTGTCAGTGGGTATCGATCGCGGATCGATCACGCATCTTGCGCGCGCCTCAGTCGCTCGACTTCGCGCGGCGATTCGCGCAAGATCCGTTATCAGGCGCGATCGATGCCCACTCGCAAGACAAGCTCTCCGCGCTGGGTGATGCTCCCGGGCGCGCTACGCGAGCTCCGCGCCAAGCGCGGCCTGACCCAGCACGCGCTCGCCAAGCTCGCCGGCCTCAACGTGTCCACCATCGTCGACTTCGAAGCGGGCGTCGACCGATCGCCGACCGCAGAGACCCTCGACCGCCTCGCCGACGCGCTCAAATGCGAGCGGGAGAAGTTCGCCTATTTCGACACCAACCCCGACGGCGACGGGTTCAAGCGCGCCCAGCTCGCAGCCCGCGTAAAGCCGCCGGCCCCCGGCCCGCCGATGGCCGAGCTCGTCCGCACCAGCACCGCTGCAAAGCTCGCTCGGGTCGAGCACGACCACGGCCTCGACAAGGCCACCCTCGAGCTGGGCGGCAAAGACTACCTGCTCATGGGCTATCTGCATCTGCACGAGTGCGAGACGCAGTACAAGAGCATCAAGCGCCCGTACGTCGTCGCCGGCACCGTCCACCAGGTCCACGCGATCCCGTCCGATGCCGCGCACCTGCTGAAAGCGGAGCAAGGCCGCGGCGCCGCGTACGTCCGCATCCGCCGCAACATCTCCGCCGTCGACGCCAACGGCGACCCGATCCCCTTCGAGACCACCGTCTACGCCCCCAAGGCCGCACACGGCACCCGCCTCGACGCCGCCTTCCTCCACGGCATCGAGGTCAAGGTGATCGTCAACATCTTCGTCCGTCCCGCGAAGGAGACGCGCCGCGAGCTCCCCTGGCTCACCAATCCCGTCGTGCACCGCCCCTGGGCGCTAGTGGCGGCGCAGGTGCACACCGACCAAGATTGAGCGCGTCTCCCACGACAACGTTATGCCACGCCGGCAGAACAAGCCGTTCCGTTGAAGGCGCAGCAAGGGCGCAGCGCCACTGGCGCGAGTGAGTCAAGTTGGCAAGGCGCGCTCGGGGTCGCGGCCGAGACCGGCGCTGGGCTATGCTTGTAGCAGTGATTCCCCGCATCCTGCCCATGCGCGACGATGTAGCTTGCCGGTTGGGTCCAACGCGAGAATCGCTCCCTCGCTCGGCGTTCGAGCGCGGACCATCGGAGCGCCCCCTACGAGTCTTCGTCGATGCCGATGGATGCAGCGGGCCGCTCGCCCAAACAATTCGAACCTTCGGAGGGAACCCCAACGTTTACGTTGAGGATGTACGTGCGTCTCAGATCGAGATCGGTTCCGACTGGAGAGGGAGCCTCACCCGGTCTCACGGTAGCAGGACGACTCAACATCTCGTGCCCGTGGCTAGCACTCTCGAAGCGATTCGAGGGTGGGGATTTGAACTGCCGAACGAGCCAAACATCGAAGAGCGAATCGGGATCGCCGTGGGTCTCGCCGGAAGCGTCGGGTGTGACGCCTTCGTAACCGAATCGTCAGGCCTGCGGAGAATTGCGGAAGCCTTTGCGAAGGAGAGCAATCCGCTTGCACCAGAAACAGCGCTATCGGTCATCGGCCTTCATCTCCGATTGCGCGAGGACTTCGTCATTCGGCAAAACGGTCCGTCTCGTTATCAAACTAACGGGACGGGCTATTATTCGCTCGTCGCGCACGATCTCTTGCGCGAAGCAGAACGGTGGACTGACTGTTGTCCCGGCACCGAGGTGTTACTCGGGCCCTCCACAGCCGGGCTAGCACGCGCAGTCCCGTCGCGCGTCAGTCGGGCGTTGCGGGCGAGAGATCGGATGCACGGATATCTCCTTCGCATACCGTCGGAAGCTGCCGTCGACGAGGCGCTCTTTTACTTCGATGGATTCCTCGTTGCACTCGCCGGTGCTTTCGACGCCGCAGCTCAGGTCGCTGCGCGGGCGTACAAAGTCTCGCGCGACCATATCAGTTGGAGAGACACGCCTTGGCGCAATCGGCTGGTCGCAGTCGAGCCATCGCTTTCGTCAGTCCTCGATCAACGCTGCCTGGATGTGATCGAAATGCTTTTCGCCCTCCGGAATACGGTGCACGGGGAGACCTTTCACCTTATCGGCCTTCTGCATCCGAACGGAGAAGTGGCCAATTATCATGTCTCAGTCCCTGAACGGAATCGCCAGCGGCTTCTCGACGCGGCCGAACGCCTTGGCGGACTTGAATCGTGGGGCTTGAGGAATTCCGAAGCCACTAGTCTGTCGTTCGATCTCGGTCGTTACGTCGAAACTCTCCTTCCGAACGCGACGGCAACTCTGAACTCCATCATGGCGGCCATCGATGTGGATCGTTTCGACGACCCCGACGACGAACTTATCGCGGCGCCTAGTGATGTGGAGGATCTCACTTGCGAAGGACGTGCTGCGGCATCGACACGCGACGACGTGGACCGCGATCTCCCGATAATCCGCCTACTCGCCGGGATTGGCTAGAAACCACCACTGTCGTGTCCTAATCAACCTAGTGGCGAGCGCCAGAGCGGCGGCGGGCGTACTCCTTGATAGTGCATTTCCACGATCGCTGTCGCGCGCCGTCCGGGAAGCTTGGTTCGCTGGACGAGATCCTTGGCGAGCGCGTTCACGACTTGCCAATGTTTCTCGACGAGGCTGGCAGTGCGCTTCTCAAGCTCTTCAACGTATCGCTCGAGATCTCGCCGCTTCCCAGTCGGCCGCCCATACTGCAACAAGACGTCGCGCGCGCTTTCATAGTCCGATTTGGCCAGCGTGACGCTCACGTCCGGCGCAAAAAATGTTGACGCGATATGACCGGCAAACTGTTGACAGGCGATAGCTTCGGCTTTGAGCGACACGTAAGGGCCGTGAGGATCGTCGTTTCCAAAATCGATCAAAGTATTGCCCGCAGAGAAGCGCCCTTCGGCCATGCCGCTAGCTGCCTCAGCCTCCGCATTCCTTCCTATTTCGATGGACTTGATCACGAAGGAGTAGTGATAGCCAATCACCGCATGCCCAGCCTCATGGTGAGCGGTGATCCCGGGTCCGTCCACGCGCCGCCGGACGACTTCAGCCGCAACGCCCGACTCCCGAACCAGTCGGAGTTGCTTCAACATCAATCTGGACAAATCCAAGTCCATTCAGCGATCCGATTCTGCCGTATCGCGAGCGACAATATGGCGCCGAGCCGCGCTACTCGTCTTCGCGTTCTTCGAGTATCCACATGGTCGTTGAAATGAATTTACTGTAGATAGCGCGGGCTGTGTATCCACGGACCGCCATGTCCAACATCTCGTCGAGGTCCTCTTGCGCCAACACGCTGATAGGTGAGCTCGCCGGGGGATCCAGGATGGGAACATGCAATCGCGCGCGGGGAATGGGAACGACAAGGACAGCCGCAACTTCGACGGTGCTGGAGTTCGTGGCGGCCAGAGCGGCCCTGACCTCATCCGCACGCGCAAGGAGATCACGCAACTTGCCATTTGGAGGCGTTGCCGTGGTTGTACATTCGATAACTGCCACACGCCGACGACCGAGAAACGCGAACACGTCAAAGATCCCCGAACGCCGAAACCCTCCGCTTCGGAATGCAGCGAACCCACAGAGCGTGAAGAGTTCAGCAACACCGCTTTCTACGTTGCGGGTTTCTGGGTTTTTCGCTTTGGTCTCGCGCCACCCATAGAGATGGAATTTTAGTTCCTCGAAGTCGGGATCAACGGCGAGATGCGCCGTTATTCGAGGGCTAGGGAGCCCCGTTTCAACCTCACCGATGCGCTCACCGCAGTAGCTAAGGATGACCGTGACCGGGCTCGGGTCGGTTGGCAGCGGCCCGAAGGCAGTCTCCCACAAGGCGGGATCTGCGCCGTCGGACTGTATCCATGTAGTGTCGCATAGCTGGCGCACCTGACGACTTGACTCGGCGGTGCCGGTCTTTTGGAGCAGAGTTACAATGGCCTCGTTGTTACTTCGCTCCCATTTTGAATCCACTCCGACCGTTACTACACGCGTCTTGAGATCGATCCAGATTTCGCTGAATCGTGTCCAGAATGGAGTGACCAAGTCTATCTGTGCTTTGCTCTCACCGTTGATCTCTGTACCAAGGCACCAGTCTCGCAAAAGGTCGCCCAGTCCTCCGTATGGAGGTAGGCTGCTTAGCAGCTTGCCCTCCAATTCGTCTAACTTGTCGTGGCCGATCAACTGACGCAGCCCGTGACTCTGGTGATCTGGTGACAGGCGGATCACGATAGACTTGAAACCGCGATCCGGCGCGCGCGCCGGAGTACCGAGATAGTCGTACTTCCAAGCATTCAACTTCGGAAAACAAACATCCTGTTCTAACACGCCTCGAAAGCGAGCCCCCTCAAGCCGACCGTTAGCGATTTCCGCCACGAACGATGTCACGTCTTCATTCGGAATGACGGCCTCTAATGCCCCGACACTCCCCCACTGCTGGCTTCGTGTGCGCAAGCTGCTGCTGAGCGACGGCGGAACCAGTACAACACGTACGGCAAGTCCGTTGCCGCCGCAGTATAGCGCAGCTACCTGCGCCACACATGAGCGGGAGAGATTGGGCTTAGCCCTGAACAGAAAATCTGCGACTGCTGCGTCGATGTTTTCATACGAACCCACCACCTGACCCTCCGGATCTGACGCTCCGATGCGAGGTCCACCACGCACGATCATGCGGCTCGAACGTGGCCTATCCGCCACGTACGGGTCAAGCTGATTGTGCTGCGGCGCCCTTGAGAGACATCGGTCGCGTCCGATGTCGCGCTCGATGTCTCTCTTTATCGTCGCTGCCGGACGGATACGGTGCGCCGGCCGTCGGCAAGCTGCACAACGTGAACATCCTCGAAAGACTGATCGACTGGGATCGCACCGCGTCGGACGAGGTCGGCAATAAGGATGCGCGAGGCAGGCGTACCCGGCGCATCAACGACGTCAATCTCAGCACCCATCGCAGGAAACAAGAGAGAGCCATATGACTCCCACTCGCTACAGCCGTCAGTTGGAGCGATCGACCACGAGCAGACGCCGCAGACATTGCCTTCTCTATTGAAGATCGGCCCACCGCTCATGCCTGCATCGACGGGAGCAGACGATTGGAAAACAGGGAATCTACCCATGCGCCCGCCGCTCGGGTGAAGAGCCGTGATGTTACCTGTGGCGACAGCAGTCCGCTGGGCATGATGAACGACGAGAGCATCTTCGTCTACAAACTCGGTTTCCATTGCGTAGTAACCGACCGCGGCAATCGCTTCTCCAACGTGCGGCACACCCGGACTTAAACGCAGCGCGGGCACCTGCAGCAAGTCGCCGGTGTCGCCGCGGATGAGGTTCCGAAAGCGGCAGAAGCCGATGTCGGTCTCGACCGGCCGCCACACCTGCTCGATCGAGAGCACGCCTCCGATCCTCGCCCCAGCGCCAGGTATTTCTTCGTCTCGGAGGTACAGCGCGTACAGCTCGTAATGATCATAGAAGCGACCGGTGCCGTCGTTTACTCGACGCTTCTTGCTCTCGGCGTAATCCAGTACGTGCCCGGCTGTCACGATCAGGTCATTCGAAATCACGAATCCCGTGCCGACGGGGTACCACTCCGCGCCAAACTTGACGATGAGCGGCATGACTGACTGCTGAATTGGGTGCGCCAACATCGACAATGGGTTGAGCGCGTACGTCGATGAAGTCTCGCCGTCCGGACCCGGCTGATTGGTGGCGTATTGACACGGTTCGAGCGTGATCATTGGCGTGGTCGATCTTACATCGAGATGTGTCGACAACGCCGGTCCAATAATTGATCGTTACGCCGACTGCTGATCGTGATGCCGAATGCTTGTCAATGAATCCCAAATTTCTTGAGTGCTTCCGACACGACCTCGCTCATCTCCAGATCGTTTTGTGCGGCGTAGACCTTTAGCGAACGATATTGATCCTTCGGGAGATAGATTGTCGTTTGCTTTCGATCGGTCTTGTCGGCGCCCGACTCAGTTACGCCGACCTTCTTGTCTTTTCCGCGTGGCATGGCTCACTCTAACTCTTCTACATCCAAGAATCAAAACATCGGCCGTTCTCGATGTTCAACCTTTAACTGTTTGACATTAGAAATCCAAATGTAGAATCGAATCAACATACGCGCGGCGTGGTGCGGCGCGAAGAGAAGCGGCCCCGGCCGAGAGCTGACACTCCCGACCGGAGCCTGAACCCATGACGGGGGTTAGCCATCATGAGTCTGAGGCGCAAAGTTTCACAACCCACGGATTGCAGCAAGAGCGTTCCTCCCGGCGGTGCGCCGTGAAGGGCGGCGAGGGGCAGGCGTTCGAGACGGTCGATCGGTATCGGGCGGCGTTTGATGCGGCCGACGGCGCGGGCGAGGAGGAGCCGCCGCGGTATGCGGAGGTGGCGGCGCTGCTCGTGCACGAGTTCGTGCGGCTCGGGCTCGTGGTGTGGGCGGCGATGAATCCGCTCAGGCCGCTCTCGCCGGAGATCTTCGTCGAGGCGGATGACTCGGGGACGGAGGAGCTGCACAACCTCTTGCCCGAGCTGCGGCGGTTTGGCGAGGCGATCTTTACGCGCGGCGATCCGGCGCGGCTCGGCGAGATGAGTGGGCGGAGCGGACGCGAGCGCGAGCGCGAGGAGCGGGAGCTGTTCAAGGAGTCGATGCGGCGCGCGGCGGACGAGGACCAGGTCGAAGACGCGCGGCGCTGGGCGCGGATGTTCGAAGGGCGGCTGCGGCTGCTCGGGCCCGACGAGCGGCGCGATGTGCTCGCCGAGCTGCACGACGCCCTCGCGCGCTAGCGACGGCGGGCGGCTATTGAGCGGACACGGACTGCGTCGACCAACCGCCGATACGAAGATCCCATCGATAGAGTGCTCGGCGACCGCAGCCGGTGACGCCGATCAGGTCGCCGTCGACCGTGGTGGGAGGCAGCTTGATCGCGGTGAGCTGCTGCTCGGGGCAATTCAGCTCGAACGAGGCGCGCTGGTATTCGGCGAAGGTCGGCGCGCAACCCGAGGCCAGGACCAGCGCCACGATCGAGAGCCGCATCATTGGTTCTGAACGTGCGCGGGGGCGGTTTATTTACCGGCGGGCGGATCAAGGATGTTTGGGCGCGAGCACGATGAGCAGGACGATGGCGGCGACGAGCGCGAAGATCGAACCGGCGATCGCGACGCCGGCGACGGCGAAGCCGCGGCCACCGAGCTTTCCGCCGGCGGCCTTGATCTGGCTCAGCGCTATGAGGCCGAGGATCAGGCCGACGAGCTGCGTGACGAGCATGAATGGAATCAACGACAGCACGAAGCTCGCCACCGCGAGGCCGTGCGTGCGCTCGGGCGTGCCTTGCGCCGCGGCCTCTGCGGGGGTGATTCCGCGCGCCCACAGGCGCACGTCGCGCAGGTTGAGCAGCACCAGGAGCGCGATTCCCCAGAGCGGTGACAGCACGGGCGCGCCCGTGGGCACGCTGAAGGACGGCCCGTTGTAATTCAGCGACGCGAGGCCCTCGGCGATTCGCGGCATCGACGCGGCCACCAGCACGCCGAGCAGCGTCGAGCCCGCGGCGATCAAGCTGAGCACGCGGCCCCAGCGCTGGCCGCCGTAGAGCCCTACTCCGCCTCCCGCGAGCAGGAGGCCGATCGCCACCATCACCACCTCGTCGACGCGCATCGCGGTGAGCGGGCCGCCCGTGAGGCCGTGCCGCTCGAGCTCCGACACCGCGCCCTCGACCAGCCAGAGATTGATCGACGCCAGCGCGGCGCCGACGCAGATGCTCGCGATCCCGATCTTTCGCAGCGACGGCGGCGCCGCCGGCCGACTGTCGTCCCCCATACACGCCTCCTCAGCGCGCGATGTTACCAACTCTCGGCCGTTCGCCGAAACCGTTTATGACGCTCGATGACGCGGCTCGATCCCGCGCATCACGGTAGATGGCACGCGCACGCCGCCGCGTTGATCAAGCCATTCGGGTCGGAGCACGTCGCTGACTGAGGGAATGACGCGGTCAGCACACCGTCGCGAGCGCACGTACAGGTCGTGCCGTCGCAGTCCAACGGCACCGGCGTCGACGTCTGCGCGCATGCAAACGCCCACGTTGCTCGTCGACAGCGATCGACACGCCAAACCGGAAGCGCAAGAGGAAGACGAGGCAGCGGAGCCACAACACTCACCTTCGAGTGCGGGGCTACCGTTCCCCGATGGCAACTGGTTTGCGCAACCAACCTGGCAAACGACCACGAAGACGAGCCCGCACGCGCGCATCGTCCCCTCCCTCAGCGAGCGCGACTCCAGCAAGCCGGGTACCAGAACGCAAGTCCGCGCGCGCTCACACGCGCCGCGGCCAAGACGCGACAAGATCGTCGCGCCGCTACGCCGGCTCGAGCTACGGCCCCGAAAGACCGCAGCGCGCCGTGAAGGCGTTGTCGAAGGTGGTGATGGCGCCGTTGTTGGTCAATTGCGCGCGCACTGCGCGCCACGCCGGCAGATTCGGATACATCCGGTGAACCGCTTCCGCCGTGAGCAGCTCGCTGCGTTGCGCCCAGTGCAAACGGGCGCCGTTCAGCGGATTGAGCGCGAACTGCTCGATCGCGGTCATCAGATCGTCGTTGTGGGGCATTCCGGTGAAGACTGCTATTTCGACGGAGCAGTTGAGCGAATCGAGGCTCGGTTGCGCGGCGAATTGCTGCTGCATCCCCAGGTAGGCCGTCGTGCCCTGGGTAAAGCGCAACGAGACGTAGCCGATGAAGACGCCGTTGCGCTGGATGATGTCGAGGAGCGCGTCGATCGCCTGCAGGTAGTTGGGAGCCGTCGAGCTCTGCGATCCCACGTCGAAGAAAACCTCTACCGAGGTCGTTCTTTGACGGGGAGGGTTTGCATACGTCTGCAGAGGAGGATCCGCGTACTCGATCCGAAGACTCGCGGTCGAGCCGGCCATGATCTCGAAGCTCTTGCCGATGCCGTCGGCGCGCACGCCGACTTTGTCGAGTAGAAACTTCTCCAATTCGGGCAGCAGCCAGTACTGACCCGAAGTTCTACAGATGTCGAGGACTCCATACATGGTGGCGCTCAGAGTCGGGTGCTGCGCCGCCAGTACGTTCAATGCGGAAGACAGACTGCTGGATACTCCGGGCAGGCCGAGGAAGTTGGGCAAGCCATAGATGAAGAGCGCGAACGCCAGCAGCTCTTCCGAGAAATCAGGCTGTCCTTGATATTGGGGCATGTTCTCTTCCAACCAACGGAAGAGATCGCATCCTCCGCCTCCCGGGTCGCTCGGAGTCGCCGGCTTGGCGACGACCGCGCGCTGGGTGACGAGACAGGAGCGATCGCCCCAGGTCGCCGATGGAGCGAAGATCGGGTTCTTGTCCGATTCGGCGAAGTTCGGCGTGAGCGCCACCTCTACGAAACACAGCCCCGGGAGCTGATAGTTGATCTCGTTGAATAGGCTGCGATCGCCGAGAGCTTGTCGAACGCTGCTCCACTTGTACGTCAGCACTCGCTGTTGGAGGTAATAGGTAGGGACCACCGCGATCACCATCGAATAGATGATTCCCATGCTGCCCATGGAGACCACGACCGAGTTGAACCACTGGTCGTCGTATTTGACGTGGGCCTCATCGAGATAAGGGAATCTCGTCAATACGGTTCCCAGATCCGTGATCGGGCGGCTCGCCTTTTCGATCCAGTAGACCTTGCCGTCGGGGCCCACGAGCTGGATCGCGCGCACCCACTCGGACAGCGGGCCCTTGAGGAAGTCGCCGCCGTGCGTGCCGGTCGAGATCGCGCCGGCGAGCGACTGTCCGGCGCTGCCTCCCATCGTCGGCAGCGCCTGCTGATCGGCGTCCAATTGCGCGTTCAAATCGTTCAGCCGGATTCCGGCCTCGACGTGGACCAGCAGCTCCTTCGACGAAGCGCCCCACTTCGACGGCGCGTCGAGGACGGCGTTGAGGCCGGTGGTCTCGACGAGGTAGCCGCTCGGTTTGGTGGCGGGCCACGTGGCGGTGGGGATCGTGATGTCCGAGTACGACCAGCTGCTGCCGACGGCGCGTACCGGCACGTTTTGCCGTTGCGCAGCTTTGACGATCGTGACGAGCTGATCGATCCGGGTGGGGCGATAGCGCTGCTGCGGGACGGCCTTCAGCGCGCCTTCCCAGTTGCTCCACGGCAGATTCGCGTCCGTCGGCCCGAGCTCCGCGGTCGCGTCGACGCCGGGCGGGAGCGATCCATTCTGGGATCGGACATGGACGGAATGGGCGGAGTCCACGATCCAGGGCACGTTGCCCGGGCCGACGCTGATGGCGACACCCGCGACGACGTCGACGTTGGTCCAGCGGGCGCCATTCCAATAGCAGACGCCG
>Ga0070741_10004351_pt1 | contig 33138 bp, 46 predicted proteins | sample Coa_R1_4_FD_66440 | JGI IMG/M metagenome (GOLD analysis project Ga0070741, IMG submission 66440) | Surface soil microbial communities from Centralia Pennsylvania, which are recovering from an underground coalmine fire - Coalmine... | ecosystem: Environmental > Terrestrial > Soil > Unclassified ... | reverse complement strand
TGAACAAAGCGCCGCGGCTCACCCCGCGGCGCCTTTCACGTTGTCCGGTCGCATGCAGGAATAAGAGGCGCGACGGCGTGTTGATCGAGTGCGACGGCTCACAAGCCGCAAACAAGAAAATCAGACCGGAGGACTCAATGAAGATTCTTTCACGCGTTTGCCTTGTCACGGCCGCGGCGCTCGCGGTTTTCGCGGGCTCGCCCGCGCGGGCGCAATCGGGAACCGCCAGTTTCTTTTTGACCAGCACGGGTCCCGGCAAGGGCGCCGATCTCGGCGGCATCGAAGGCGCCGACAAGCACTGCCAGTCGCTGGCCCAAGCGACCGGCGCCGGAGCGAAGACCTGGCACGCCTATCTTTCGACCCAGGCCGCCGACGGCAAACCCGCGGTCAATGCGAGGGACCGGATCGGCAAGGGGCCATGGCAGAACGTCAAGGGCGTCGTGATCGCCAGGGACGTTGCCGATTTGCACAGCGCCAACAACAACCTCACCAAGCAGACCGCGCTGTCGGAGAAGGGCGACATCATCAACGGCCGCGGCGATACGCCGAACCGCCACGACGTGCTGACGGGATCGCAAGCCGACGGCACCGCGTTCGCGCCCGAACCCGACCGCACCTGCAAGAACTGGACGAGCAGCACGCAAGGCGCGGCGATGCTCGGCCATTCCGATCGCCAGGGCTTGCGCGATGACGACGCCTCGAAGTCGTGGAATTCGTCGCATCCTTCGCGCGGACCCGACGGCGGCTGCTCGCAGGTCGACCTCAGGAGCACCGGCGGCGACGGCCTGCTCTATTGCTTCGCGGTGAATTAGCCCGCCATCGCAAGGCGCGGCATATCTGATAGCGCGGGCTCGTCGTCGCGCACGAATTTGGCGGCGGTTGCGATCGCCGCAGGCAGCTGCGCGATGCTCACGGGCTTGCTGAACAGATAGCCCTGGCCCTTGGCGCAGCCGGCCTGCGCGAGGAATTGCCACTGCGCCTCGGTCTCGATGCCCTCGGCGAGCACGGGCATTCCGAGGCTGTCACCAAGTGCGAGCACGGTGCGGACGATCGCGGCCGCGGCATGGTCGTCCGGCAGGCGCCGCACAAAACTCTGGTCGAGCTTGATCTTGTCGAACGGGAAGGCATGCAGCGTCGCCAGCGACGAATAGCCGGTGCCGAAATCGTCCATCGCCACCGAAATGCCCATTGCCTTCAGCTTGCGCAGGATGTGCAGGGCGCGCGACTGGTCGCTCATCACGCTGGATTCGGTGACCTCGACCTCGAGCCGGCGCGGCGACAGTCCGGTCTCGAGCAGGATGCCGTGGATCATCTCGGCGAGATCGTCGCGGGCAAACTGCTTCGGCGACAGGTTGACGGCGATGGTGCCGGGAATCCTGCCCTCGGCCGCGTCGCGGCAGGCGGTGCGCAGAGCCCATTCGCCCATGTCGAGGATCGCTTCGCTCTCTTCGGCCAGCGGAATGAACTCTCCGGGCGACACCATGCCGCGCTTCGGATGCTGCCAGCGCATCAAGGCTTCGGCGCCGCAGACCCTGCCGTCGCCGAGCGTGGTCTGCAGCTGATAATGCAACGAGAGCTCGTTGCGTTCGGCCGCGTGTTGCAGGTCGCGCGACAAGGCGCGGCGGGCGCGCTCCTTGTCGTCCATCGCCTGATGATATTGCGTGATCGTGCCGCGCTGCCGGGCCTTGCCGCGATGCATCGCGAGCTTGGCATTGCTCAGCACGTGGTCGCGCTCGGGCGTGTCGGTCGGGAAGATCGAGTAGCCGATCGAGACCGTCAGCTCGACCGGCTGGCCGGCGATCTGGAACGGCTCGGCAAACACCGCGAGCAGACGCTCGGCGAAGGCCTGCGCATCCTCGGGGTGATTGCCCGATGTCTTGAGACCCAGGAATTCGTCGCCACTCTGGCGCGCCAGGAATTCGCCTGGTCCGAGGACGCCGCGCATCCGGTTTGCGACCTCGATCAACAGCCGGTCGCCGGAGGCGTGGCCGTAGAGATCGTTGACGTCCTTGAAGCCGTCGACGTCGATCGAGAAGGCCGCGAGCTTGTGGGCCTTCTCATGGGCTTCGGCGGCATCGAAGGCGAGGCGCTCGTTGAACGCGATGCGGTTCGGCAGTCCCGTCATCGCGTCGTTGAACGACAGCTGGTGGATGCGGTCAGCCGATTCGGTGCGCGAGCGCAGGTCGATGACATAGGTCGAGAAACCGCTGCCCATCACCAGCAGCACCGCGGCGACCACGGCAAAGCCGAGCATGGGAGCGGGGATCAGGCCGGGCGGCAGCGCGGCGAGCGCGTCGGGGAAGGTCGTCTCGGATGCCGTCAGCGCGTAATGCATGACGCAGATCATGAAGGCGAGCACGATCGCCGCGCCATGGCGGCACCAGCGCGTCACCGGGCGATTGGCGCGGTTCACCGCAAGCGCGCTCAGGGAGAGCCCGAGCACGAAGGTGACGGCAACGCCGTAACCGTTCCATTCCACGCTGCCCGGGATATGCCAGCCCGCGAAGGCGGCGAGATGCATGCCGAGAATGCCGGCGCCCACGATGAGGCCGCCGGCCTCGGGCGCAAGGGTGAAATGCCGGCTGCCGATCTCGAATCCGACGAAGCAGGAGATGATGGCGATCAGCAGCACCATGCCGGTTGCAACCGGCTCGAAGCCGCTGTCGAGCGTCGGGTCCAGGGCAAGGATCGAGATGAAGGTCGAGGCCCACAGCGCAGCGCCGGTGCCGACGGAGGCCATGAACAGCCAGCCCCGGCGCGTGGCGCCCTCGGTCGCCCGGGCGCGCGCGAAGTGGCGCATGCCGACCCAGGTGCCGAACAGGCATACCGCGCCCGCGATCAGCACCAGGAGCTGGTGATAGAGGAAGACGTAGGTCGCCGCTTGCGGCATGACACATTCCCTGTTGCCGGCAACCTAGCCGCGTGTGGGTTAATCCAGTGTGATGCAAATTGGCGAGTGAAAGCGCATCGCGAATTAGCGTTGAGAATTGGTGATCGGCCGCAGCCGGTTTTCTTGACGGCCGGCACTCGACCTTTGCCAAGAACGATTGTCTTATCCGTTCGTTAACGCTGCGGGCCGCGGCCGCGGGCCGGCCCGCTAAGGAGCGCAAGCATGAAATACGAACTCTATTACTGGCCGATGATCCAGGGTCGCGGCGAATATGTCCGCCTTGCGCTGGAAGAGGCGGGTGTTGCTTACGTCGATGTCGCGCGCGGATCGGGCGGATCGTCGGCGATGATGCGGATGATGGAAAAGGGCGACACGCCGCCGTTTGCGCCGCCATATCTGAAGGCCGGCAAGCTCGTGATCGGGCAGACCGCCAACATCCTGCTCTATCTCGGACACCGCCATTCCCTGGCGCCGAAGACGGAAGCCGGCCGGCTCTGGGTGCACGGGCTGCAGCTCACCGTCGCCGATCTCGTAACCGAGATCCATGACACCCATCATCCGCTTGGACCCTCGCTCTACTATGAGGACCAGAAGGCGCCAGCCAAAAAGCGCACGGACGAATTCTGGAACGAGCGCGTCCCGAAATATCTCGGCTATTTCGAGGGACTGTTGAAAGGCAAGGGCGGCTGGCTCACCGGGCGCCGGCTGACCTACATCGATCTGTCGCTGTTCCAGATCGTCGACGGCCTGCGCTATGCCTTCCCGAAGCGGATGAAGGATTTCGAGAGCGAGATTCCCGGCCTTGTCGACCTGCACCGCCGCGTCGCCGCGCGGCCGAACATCAAGGCCTATCTTGCCAGCGACCGCCGCATCCCCTTCAACGAGGACGGCATCTTCCGGCATTACAAGGAATTGGACGGTTAGGGACGACACCATTCCAGTCGTCATGGCCGGGCTCGACCCGGCCATCCACGTCTTTTGTCGCAGCGAAAAGAAAGACGTGGATGCCCGCGACAAGCGCGGGCATGACGAGATGAAAGCGAAGCGCCTAGCGATTGCGCCCGTCGACCGGCGTCATCGCGAGCTTGCCTAGCTCGACGCCGTCGATGCAGCTGACATTGAGCGCCACCACCTCCGTGCCGTCGGGCTTGCTGCCGCGCGCGAACACGTCGACGCCGCAATCGGCGCAGAGCTGATGGCGGATGCTGCGCTTGTTGAACAGATATTCGCGCAGATTATCCGCGCCGGCGCGGAGCTGAAAGCTGGCCGGCGCGAGGAAGGTGAAGTGCAGCCCCTTCTTGGTGCAGATCGAGCAGTTGCATGCGGTGACCATCGCAAGGTCGGCGGTCGCCTCGAACCGCACCAGGCCGCAATGGCATCCGCCGGTGAAAGTCCTTGCGTCGGGCATGCTTGTGCTCCTCCCCGAAAGGAGCATTGCGCCGGTTTCCGGCAGGTTTGCGGCGCTTACACCAGTTGGTCGACGCGGGTGCCCTGTCCGGGCGGCAGCGGCGGGCGCGGCGGCGGTTGATAACCGCCATCGTCGCTTTCGGTCATTGCTGCGACCGGCGGCTTCGAATCGCCGGTGTCGGCCGACGCGACGGGGGCCGGGGCCGGGGAGGGCGAGACGCTGGAAATGCTCATGATCGGAGTCCTGTTCGGCTCCGACTTTGACGGGCCGCCGTCAAGGCGCCGTCAAACAAATCGATAAAATGCGAACGAACGGCGCGCCTATTGATCCAGCCCGCGCCGCACCACGATGGACGCCTCGGTCCGGGTGCGATCGCAGACCATGTCGAGCCGCTTGTAGCGCAGCGTGATCTTGTTGCCGCGCAGGACCCCCATCCGCTTCAGGCAGCGCGAGGTGCCGGTCATGGTGTCATCCTTGGGCAGGGTGAAGATCACGGCGGCCGCCGAGCCGACCAGGCTCAGGAATTCCGGCTTCAGCTTGCCGTCGCCCTTAGCATAGAGCTCGTTGGAATACTCCTTGCCGCGGCAACCCAGCGACAACTCGGCCGCCGCCGGATGCGTCAGATAGATGATGTTGGCGGCCTTGAAGTTGACCTTGAGCCCGTCGATGGCGCCGGCGAGCTGCTTGGCAATGTCGTCGCATTGGTCGGCGCGCGCCGGCGAGGCGGCGGCGGCAAACAGTCCGAGAATTGCGGCAAGCAGGATCGAGCGGCGAAACGGCAGTCCGGATGTCATGTGAAAGCCCCTTTGCCGCCATTGAAGCCAATGAGGGCGGGGAGCGCAAGGAGCAAAGTTCCGCCACGAATGGTCAAAGCGGATAGTTGCAATTCCGCCACCGCGTCGAGCGAAGCCTTCCCTGCCATACCAAGATATGGTAGTCTGTACATACGAGATCCGTTCTCATGGCCGATTTCGAATGGGATGCCGCAAAGGACCGGACCAATCGAGCCAAACATGGCGTCGGGTTCGATCGCGCCCAGCATGCCTTTCTCGATCCTTTTCGTGTGATCGCAGAGGACCTCAGTCACGGAAAGGATGAGCGGCGTTATTTTTGTTTCGGCCGGGTAGACGGCGCGATCATGACCGTGCGCTTTACGTGGCGGAGCGGGAAGATCAGGATTTTTAGTGCGGGCTATTGGCGAAAGGGACGGACAACCTATGAGAAAGCCAACCGCTAAGTACACGAAGGGCAACATCGGCCGGATCAGGATCGTCGAGGATTTCCTGCCGCCGCCGGACAGGCTCGTGCTGCGTGAGGACAATGTGAAGGTGACGCTGAGCCTTTCGCAACGCTCTGTGACGTTCTTCAAGCGGGCCGCCCGGCAGCGCCGCGTTCCGTACCAACGGATGATCCGTGCGCTGGTCGACGCGTATGCGGAGAAGCAGGGCGCAAAACGCGGCAGGTAATGCCGCGGCTTCACAGCTGGCGTCTCTTCCTTTTGCGGGAAAAATGCTTAGAACCGTTCAATCGCCGACGCCTCGAGATGCCTTGGCCCAACCAACCACGAGCCATCCCATGAACGCCCCCAGCGCCTTTCCAGACCAGCAACAACCCGTTCCGCCCTACAGGCACACGCCGCTGTTTCCGTTGGGTGCGGACACCACGCCCTACAAGAAGATCACGAGCGAAGGCGTGCGGGTCGAGAAGGTGCTCGGCAAGGACATGCTTGTGGTGTCGCGCGAGGCGCTGCGGGCGCTCTCCGAGGCTGCCTTCGGCGACATCAACCATTATCTGCGGCCCGGTCACCTGAAGCAGCTGCGCGCGATCCTCGACGACAAGGAGGCGAGCCCCAACGACAAGTTCGTCGCGCTGGATTTTTTGAAGAACGCCAACATCGCGGCCGGCGGCGTGCTGCCGATGTGCCAGGACACCGGCACCTGCATCATCATGGGCAAGAAGGGCTGCAACGTCATCACCGACGGGGAGGACGAGGCCGCGCTGTCTGAAGGCGCGCGCGACGCCTATCTGCGCCGTAACCTGCGCTATTCGCAGGTCGCACCGTTGTCGATGTATGAGGAGAAGAACACCGCCAACAACATGCCGGCGCAGTGCGAGATCTATGCCGAAGGCGACGACGCCTACAAATTCATGTTCATGGCCAAGGGTGGCGGCAGCGCCAACAAGAGTTTTCTGTTCCAGGCGACGCCCTCGGTGCTGACCAGGGATCGTCTGCTGGCGTTCCTGAAGGAGAAGGTGCTCACGCTCGGCACTGCGGCGTGCCCTCCGTACCATCTGGCGATCGTGATCGGCGGCACCTCGGCCGAGCTCTGCATGAAGACGGTGAAGCTGGCCTCCGCCCGCTATCTCGACGCGCTGCCGACTCATGGCTCGGCCGACGGCAACGCCTTCCGCGATGTCGAGATGGAGCAGGAGATCCACAAGATGACGCAGTCGCTCGGCGTCGGCGCGCAGTTCGGCGGCAAATATTTCTGCCATGACGTGCGGGTGATCCGCATGCCGCGCCACGGCGCCTCGCTGCCGATCGGGCTTGGGGTGTCCTGCTCGGCCGACCGCCAGGTGCTCGGCAAGATCACAAAGGACGGCGTCTATCTCGAAGAGCTCGAGCACAACCCCGCGCAATATCTGCCGCAGGTCGAGCAGGCGCTCGGCGGCGAGATGGTCAAGATCAACCTCAACCAGCCGATGAGGGATATTCTCGCGACGCTGTCGAAGCATCCGATCAAGACGCGGCTGTCGCTGACCGGCACCATGATCGTCGCGCGCGACTCCGCGCATGCGAAATTGCGCGAGCGGCTGGAGCGGGGCGAGCCACTGCCGGATTATTTCAAGAACCATCCGATCTATTACGCAGGCCCGGCGAAGACGCCCGAAGGCTATGCCTCCGGCGCGTTCGGTCCGACCACGGCGGGACGGATGGATTCCTTCGTCGACCAGTTCCAGGCGGCCGGCGGCTCGATGGTGATGCTGGCCAAGGGCAACCGCGCGCCCGCCGTGCGCGAGGCCTGCAAGAAGCACGGCGGCTTCTATCTCGGCTCGATCGGCGGCGCCGCGGCAAATCTCGCCGAGCACTGCATCAAGAAGGTCGAGGTGGTGGAATATCCCGAACTCGGCATGGAGGCGATCTGGCGTATCGAGGTGGTGGATTTTCCGGCCTTCATCATCATCGACGACAAGGGCAACGACTTCTTCAAGGAGTTGAATTTGGGTTAGGCCATGGCCGGGCCTAACCCGCCTGCGCGGCCGAAGCCGCTTCGGCGAGGCGATGGTCCGGCCATCCACGTTTTCGTTGGACGCAGCGAAAACAAGACATGGATCACCGGGACAAGCCCGGCGATGACGACTGAATGTGCGGCGCGCGCGGCAAAAAAATTACGCCCGCTTCCCCGTGAACGGGAAGCTGCCCATCATGCCGATGCCCATTTCGCCGGACATCGCGTCGCCCGCAACCTTGCCGGTGAAGGCGAGCGTCAACGGCATCGGATTGGTGATGGAGACCTTCCAGGCGACGTCGTCGCCGGAGACGGTACCGTCGAAAATCTCGGTCGAGTTGCCGTCGGCGCCCTGCGTGCCCGTCAGCGTGCCGCCCGCGCTCTTCAGGTTCAGCGTCGCATTGCGCTCGCCCATCGGTGTCGACATCACCAAATTCCAGTTTCCGTCCGCGGCCATTCGTCCCTCCATGCCATAAAAAAATGCCCGCGCGCGGTATAGCCCATCTCGCGCGCCAAGCCCAATCGGATTTGCTTGCGTGAAAAAGTCTCACGTCCCGGCTGCAGCGCGGGCCGCGCGGATGCGGCTGGTGACGAGCACGCGGAAAGCCACATACTGGATCGCGAAAGCCGCGAGCTTGGCGCTGACCAGCACCACCGAGACGTAGATCGTCCATAGCTTGATGTCGCCGGTCATGGCGATCGCCACCGTGCCGAGGCCGAGCGCGAACATCAGCGCGGCCCAGCCGAAGCCGGCGAAGGTGACGTATTCAGGGATCGTTTCGGCGACGATCGGCGGCATGTAGCGCAGCATCCAGCCGCGCTTGAGCATGATCGCGCCGATGGCGAAATGGGCGATCGCGGGTTTCGCCAGCACGAAGCGGGGATCCTGCGTGATGATGGTGGCGCCGCCGAGCACGATGACGAGCCCGAGGCTCGCCCAGGTCATGAAGCCGAGCTCGCGGCCCTTGATGTGCGAATAGACCACTTGACCGATGGCGCCTGCGATCGCGACGCCCGTCGCCAGCACGATGTTGTCGGTCGTGAGATAGACGACGAGGAAGACGATGGTCGAGAAGAAGTCGGTGGCGAGCCTAGCGAACACGTCTTTCATCGATGAATCCCTCTGCGATCAATGCGGATGCGGTAGCGCGTCCGGCGGCGGCGCGCCATACTTCTGCCGGACACGCGCCGGGTACCAGCGGGTAAAATACACCGCGCTGTTGCGCGCGGCAAAGGCCACCGCAAGCCCGAGCCAGATCGGCAGGCCCGGCACATAAAGGATCGCGGCATTGGCGAGCAGCATCAGCAATGCGGACGCGGTCCAGACGCCGGTGATGATGTAGTTCGAGCGCATGAAGCCCGGCATCGCCGCGATCTCGGGATGCACCGATTCAACGGCATATTGCAGCGTGAAGGGGTAGCGGACGAGGATCGAGCCGAGTGAGATCGCGAAGATGCCGCCGTCGACGGCGACCTTGACCGCCTTGTCGCTCAGCGCGGGATCGATCAGGTGCAGCCAGGCGAGGATGCCGGCGAACAGGATCACGGTGCCTGCGGGGAGGATCTTCAGCGAGCGGCCGCGCCAGGCGTCGAAGCCGATGGTGGCGAGGCAGATCGCGCCGGCGGCGACCAGGCTCGCGGTCGCCGAGGTCACCAGCATCATGAAGGCATAGACGCCATAGGGCGCCAGGATCAGGAAAAGCGTCATTGCGGGCCTCTTCAGGCCAATCTTTACACTGTCAAGATCAATAGCGGCTGCAGGCGGCCGGGTCAAGGGAAATCTTTACAGTGTCAAAATTAGTTGATCGAGGTTGAAAAATGAAAGGGGCTCGAGGGATTGGCGGTGTCCGAATTTTTTCGGTCGTCATGCCCGCGCTTGTCGCGGGCATCCACGTCTTTGTTGCAGCGTAAGGAAAGACGTGGATGCCCGCGACAAGCGCGGGCATGACGAAGCGACGGAATCGGCTCAACTCGCTCCCACCCAATTGCCATGGAATCCATCGGGCACGCGGTGGCCGAGATGCACCAGCGCGGTAGGACCGGCCTCGACGTCGCGCGCATTGAACACCGCGAGATCGCTGGTGTTGGTCCGCGCCCGCCAGACCACCGCGAGCAGCCAGCCGTCGCCCTCCGCGGCGGCCTTGTCGCGCTCGACGAACACCGGCTCCGAGATCGTGTCGCCCGCGGGCAGATGACATTTGCCGAGCCGCTTTCCGCTACCGTCGACATGCGCGATGCCGGAGAGGCCGCCGCCGATGAACGGAGCTTCCGGATTGGCGCAGGCGTACCAGCCGTGCGTGCTCCTCCGTCCTGCGCGGCGATCGTCGATGCGCGGAAATTCGCCGGTGAGATCGTCGAGATAGGTTTGGCTGAAACTGTCGGTATTACCGGCGAGATCGAAGGTCCAGCGGCAGTATCGCGCGCGCGACTTGTTCGGATCCGTCGGGCGGCCGTCGGGATGCGGAAACAGCGGCGCCTCCTCGAACTGCATGACGTCGGCGATGATGCGGCTGCCATCCTCCCATGCGTTCATGACGTGGAAGACGTAGCAGCTCTCGCCGCGAAACCAGACGATGTCGTTTGTCGACCCGCTGCGCTTCATGACGCCGACGAAGGCGCCTTTCTCCGGCTCCCAGGCATAGGCCGGCCGGCCTCCCATCGCGCGCGCCATGCTGCCCGTGATCGGCAGCACCGGAAACAGCAGATGGTTCTCGGTGACGATGAAGTCGTGCACCATGCTGGCATAGGGCGCCTCGAAGCGGTCGAAGCGCGTCACCTGACCGCCGGCACCGACGGTGCCGAAGGAGAGGGTGGGCGAGAATGGACCAGAGGCATTGTAGCCGAAGAACACCATCTGGCCGGTGACGGGATCGATCTTCGGATGCGCGGTGAACGGCCCGGAGATCGCTCTGCCATAATTGCAATAGCCGCGGGTCGCGAGCGTGCCCGGCTCGATCTCGGTCGGCAGATGGCCTTCCTCCAATGCGAGCAGGCGGCCGCCATGCGCAACGATGTTGGTGTTGGCGACGCCGCCGTCGATCGCATTCGCCGGCGCATCCGGCAGCTTCTGGCCGAAGCCGCCGAACAATGCGCGGCCGGCGTCGTGCTCGGCCTGCCATTTGGGGGTGCGGACCCAGCGGTTACGATAGGAGGCGTGGCCGTTCTCGAGATGGAAGGCGTGCAGCATGCCGTCGCCGACGAACCAGTGCGCGCCCGGCGAGTCGAATTGCGGGTTGGGGCCGTTGCGGTAGAGCGTGCCGTTCAACTCGCGCGGCAGTTCGCCCGAAACCTTGAGGAAAGGCGCGTCGCACTCGAAGGGGATCGGTGCCCGGTTGGGCGGGACGGCCCTCTTGGCGGCTTCCTGCTGCATGGCGGTATTCCTCCCTATCTTTACAATGTAAAGATACCATTAGTCCTGGTGGAGCGTCCGGTCAAGCAAAATCTTTACAGTGTCAAAATCGCGTCATATAAAAGCTCCATGCGAAAAGCCGAGAGAGGCGCTGCTCGAAGCGCCGTCAGACAGCGGCCGCGCCGCGCTGCACCGCGGCGCACGGGCCGCAAGCCGCGCGCCACGGCAAGCGAGGATACGCCCTATCACCATGGCGCGCTGCGCGACGCCTTGCTGCAGGCCGCAGAGCGGGTGCTGGAGCGCGACGGGCTCGCAGGCCTCACCTTGCGCGCGGTGGCGCGCGAGGCGGGGGTGTCGCATGCCGCGCCGACCCATCATTTCGGCGACCTCACCGGCCTCGTCAGCGAGCTCGCGGCGATCGGCTTCCGGCAATTCAATATGGCGATGGCGGGGTCCTGCACGCCCGACACGCCATATCCGGCGCGGGGGATGGCGCGCGCCAAGGCGTATGTCGCCTATGCCCAGGCCCATCCCGGCATGTACGGACTGATGTTCCGCACCGAGCGCCTCGACTACTCCCGGCCGTCGCTGCATGAAGCCGCAGAGGCTTCCTTCGCGGGGCTTGCGCATGCCATCGCCGCCAGCCGCCACGAGCAGATCGAGGAGGGGTCGCTGACGCTGGAGCAGGCGGCGGCGATCGCGCGCGCCTGGTCGCTGGTGCACGGCTTCACCATGCTACTGCTCGATGGCCGCCTCACCGACATCCTGCACCGGCTGCCCGGAGGCACCGACAGCACCATGCTGCTCGACGCCATGCTCAAGGTCGCGATGGCGAAACCTGCCGGCTCTTAGAGCCTGATCGAAAAAGCAGGCCCATTTTGCAGGACTTTCTAACCGCTTGGAAAATGAATCATTTTCGTCATGGCCGGGCTTGACCCGGCCATCCACGTCTTTCTTCAAGATTGAAAGGAAGACATGGATGCCCGGCACAAGGCCGGGCATGACGAGCTTTGAAGAAAGTGCCCGGTATCATTGGCTGCATTTCGAGTCAGACTCTTAGGAAACTCGCGCGGTCTCCGCGCGTTGGGACGCAGGGCACGGTCGGCTTAGTGGCGCGCCGATGTATGCAACGTCTGCCCAGGGGGCGGCGATGAGACTTGGGATGGGAACTGGCGATTGTGAACGTGCAAGCTGGGGAAGGTTCATGGTCTTCGCCGCCAGCACCTGACATTTGCGCGGAATCGTACTAGAAGAGCGGCTTCGCAAATTCGCCCGTCGTCAGTGCGTCAGTTCTTTCAATCGGTCATGCCCTCGATTTCCCCGAAAAAACCCTACCGTATCGGCCGCTCCCGCACCGGGTTAGGCCTTTTCGCCACCAGACGGATCAAGAAAGGCACCCGGATCATCCGCTATTTCGGGCCGCTGCTGGATTCCAAGAAGAAAGAAGACGACATCGAGAACAAGTACCTGTTCGAGCTCGGCAACCGCTGGACCATCGACGGCTCGGTGCGCGAGAACATCGCGCGCTACATCAACCACGGCTGCAAGCCGAACGCGGAGTCCGATGTTCGCCCACGCAAGCGCAAGGTCTACATCCGCGCCATCAAGACCATCGAGCCGGGCGAAGAGATCAACTACGATTACGGGACCGATTACTTCAAGGCCTATTTGAAGCCGATCGGCTGCAAGTGCGACGCCTGCGAGAAGAAGCGCAAGAAGAAGCGCGCCGAGGCGAGGGCCGAGCGGCTTCGCCTGAAGGCGAAGGCCGAGAAGAAGGCGCGGCGCAAGGCCGAGAAGCTCGCCAAGGAAAGAGAAAAAGCGCGGGAGAAGGAGCAGCGCAAGCTTGCCCGCGCCAAGGCGAAGCGCGAGAAGGCGAAGCTGAAAGCCGCTGCCAGCGCGACTGTGCCGCCGCAGCCGCCGGAATTGCAGATCGCGGCTTAGGCCGCCGCGAATGGCAAGGCCGCGGCGGCCGGAGAAGGGCGGCGGGCTTAAGGGGCCAGTTCGGACACGCTTCTGCGCAGGCCAATCTACTGCAGTTCGGCCAGCGCGCCGGTTGCGATCGCCTGCGCCACCACGACGATCTCGCCGAGCAGGTTTGGCGCCACCGCGCCGGAGAACAGCAACGCGATGCTTGCGAGCGTCCAGGCGGCATTGCCCGCGATCACGATCATGACCAGCATTTTCGGCACCGACGGCCGCGACCACAGCCAGCCGACCAGCGCGGTATAGGCGATCAGGAACAGGCCGGTCTCGCGCAACAACGCTTCCGGCAGATTGAGGAACGGCGCGAGTGCGCCGGCGTCCAGTGGTCCGATTCCAACATTCGCATCCCTTTCAGCACGCACTTTTGCGAATGTTGGAATCAAAGGACCACTGGAAAATAATGATTCTAGTGGAGCTTTGGATTTGACGTTCGCTTTGCGAGTGCGTGGCCGGAAGGGTAGCGAACGTCAAATCCGCTCCACTAGTGTCATCACGATGGCCGATACGCCGCTGAAGACGGCGTCCGCCAGCAGTGCGCGGCGCAGGAGGGGCGAGGACAGGATCATGGGGGGTTCTCCTTGGTTGGCTGAGGAATCACCGCGCCTGACGGCACAGTGCGAGGAAGCGACGCATGAGACGCCGGGGGCATAGCGCCTTCAAGAAATCGTTCTCGAAGGCCTGCACCCGCACGAACACGAACAGGCCGGCGGCGTGCACCAGCGGCTCGGGCATGTTCAGGCTGCGTGCCAATAGCCAGGTTGCGAAGTTCAGCATCCACGGCAACAACTCGGCAGCGGCTGGCAAATAGCGAACGAAGGCGCTCATGGGTCATCTCCTGTGGCCGGGAAGATGACCTCGGCGAAAGCGCAATTCGACTACCTTCGACGTAATGGAAGGCGTGAAATTCGCGTGCTAGGTTTTGACCATGAACATACATGCAGAAACCAGGGCGGAACGGGCGCGACCCGTTCACATCGGCGACCATTTGCGCGAATGGCGGCAGCGCCGTCATCTGAGCCAGCTCGATCTCGCGGGCGATGCCGAAATCTCGGCGCGCCACCTGAGCTTCGTGGAAACCGGGCGCGCGGCGCCGTCGCGCGAGATGGTCCTCAAACTGGCGGAGCGGTTGAACGTGCCCCTGCGCGAACGCAACGTGCTTCTGATCGCGGCCGGCTTTGCACCGGCCTTTCCGCAACGCCCGCTGGACGATCCCGCGCTGAAATCGGCGCGGCAGGCGATCGACCTCGTGCTGAAAGCGCACGAGCCCAATCCGGCGCTGGCCTATGACCGGCATTGGAATCTGGTGTCGGCCAACCGCATGGTCGCGCCGCTGCTGTCAGGCGTGCCGCAGCGGCTGCTCGGGCAACCCTTCAACATCTTGCGGCTGGCGTTCCACCCCGAAGGGTTGGCGCCGCGCACCGTCAATCTCGCCGAATGGGCCGGGCATCTCCTGGAGCGGCTGCACCGCCAATGCGAAGCGACGGCAGATCCCGAGTTGCTCAAGCTTTATCAAGATCTCAAGAGCTATCCGATCCCGGCGCGCGCCGGCCCGCTGCCGCCGGACAATGTCGCGATCCCCTTCAAGCTGCGCCATCAGGGCGAAGTGCTGAGCTTCATCTCCACCACCATGGTGTTCGGCACGCCCGTCGACATCACGCTCTCGGAGCTGGCGCTGGAGACCTTCTTTCCGGCCGACGATCTGACCGCCCGACGGTTGCAGGAGATGGCTGCCAGTATCAAATAGCGCCTTGTATCAGGGCATATTGGGCTTAATTTCCGGGTTTCCCCGGAGGATGCCCATGAGCACGCTGAAACCGCTGAAGATCGACATCGTCTCCGACGTCGTCTGCCCCTGGTGCTATATCGGCAAGAAGCGGATCGAGGACGCGCTGGCGCTGGCTTCGGATGTGCCGGTCGAGGTGCACTGGCGGCCGTTCTTCCTCAATAACTGGGTGCCGCGCGAGGGCATCAGCCGCGACGAATACCTGACCGCGAAGTTCGGTTCGCCCGAGGCCTACAAGGGCATCGCCGGCCGCGTCGTCGACGCCGCAAGCGAAGAGGGACTGTCCTATCATCCCGAGCTCGTGAAGCGACAGCCCAACACCATCGACTGCCATCGCCTTATCCACTGGGCGGAAGCGATCGGCAAGGCTGCCGAGATGAAGCAGCGGTTGATGGAACTGTATTTCCGCGATGGCGGCGATCTCACCGACGTGAATACGCTGGTGCAGGCAGCAAGCGATGTCGGCCTCGATGCCGACGACGTGCGCAAGCGCCTTGCCACCGACGAGGACGTCGATCTGATCTCGGGCCAGGCGCAGGAAGCCTCCGACAAGGGCATCTCGGGCGTACCGACCTTCGTGTTCGCGCAGAAATATGCGGTGTCCGGCGCGCAGGCCGCCGACCTTCTTGCACGCGCCATCCGTCAGGTTTCGGCGGAGGTGAATGCGCAGGCGGCGGAGTGACGCGATAGAACGTCATTCCGGGGCGATGCGAAGCATCGAACCCGGAATCTCGATCAGTTTTCGTTCAAAAACAAACTTGGGGGAAGAAACATGCTCTACGAACTCAGGACGTATACGCTGAAAGCCGGCACGCTCGGCGACGTGGTGAAGGCCGCGAGCACGGTGTCGCGCGACATCCGCGGCGACAATTTCGGCAAGCTCGAGGGCTACTGGGTCACCGAGATCGGGCCGCTCAACCAGGTCCTGCACATGTGGAGCTACAACGATTACGCCGAGCGCACGAAATTGCGCGCCGAGCTCGCCAAGAACCCGCGCTGGGGCAGCGAGTATCTGCCGCTGATCCGTCCGAACTTGGTGCGCCAGGACATCCGCCTGCTCAATGCCATCAGGCCGCCGGTCGCGCCGGCTTCGAGCGGCAATGTTTACGAGCTGCGCAACTATCGCGCCAAGCCCGCAGGTGCTGCGAAGCAATGGCTCGATGCGTTCACCGCGGCGCTGCCGGCGCGCGAGAAATATTCGAAAATCGTGGGGCTCTGGCAGACCGAGGCCGGCCAGCCCAACGAGGTCTGTCACATCTGGGCTTACCCGAGCCTGAATGCTCGCGCCGAGGCCCGCACGGCCGCGACCAGCGATCCCGTCTGGAAGGAATTTTTGGGCAAGGGCCCCGCGTTCCTCGACGAGATGCACGCGACGATCATGCTGCCGGCGCCGCATTCGCCGTTGAAGTAAACTCAGCGGGATTTACTCGTCCGGATGAGATGAAGCGCGCTGCGCGCAGCGTCGCGCGCCAGCTTGCGCGCCACCAGCGCCGCATGAATCATCGGTACCACCGGATCATGCGTCGCCAGCGGGATCAAGACGTCGCCGATCGCAAAGCGCCCGCGCCAGATCGGATTGATCATGGGATGATCGGCGCTCGCGGTGGAATCGGCCGAGGCGATCGCCGGATCGGCGCAGAGATGCCGGGTCAGATCCAGCGTGAGCTGCACGCCGGGTGAGAATTTGGCAAAGCGCTCGTCGACGCCGAGCTTGAAGAAGAAGGCGCGGCTCCGATGCCGCAGCGCGATGCCGGATGCGACCGGGGTCGTTCCGGCGCGCAGGGTCACGATCTCGCAATTGCCGCTCGCGGCCAGCGCGCTTGTGGCACGGCGGATGAACGTCGCGTCGCCCTCGACTTGCGCCAGCGCGGTGCCGCGCGCACCCTTCCAGCCGCTGGCCTCGAGCGTCAGGAACGTCTCGAGCGCGGCAGCGACATCTTCTGCCGAGCGCGCGACTTCGAAAGTGACCGCGCCATGCTGTTCGGCCAACCGGTTGCGCTGCCGGCGCAGCTCTTTCAGCTTCTTGGTGCCGAGCGCATCGTGCAGCAATTCGTCGGCGTCGCGGGTTGCATCGAGCGAGGCGCGCAGGTGCCACTGCAATATGCGCCGCCGCAGGCCTTCGCCGCGCAGCACGGTGTTGAAGGCCTTCATCGCCGCACCGTCGAGCGCGACCTCGCGCAGCAGCAGCGCGCGGGCGCCAGACTGTCGCGCCGCCTGCATCAGGGTCGCCGCGGCATCGACGGCCATGCCGTGATCGAGCGGCGGCGAGGTCAATGTGCCATAGGGATGCGCGCTGACCAGCGCGGGCAGGGAAATCCCGTAGGCCTGCCGCATCGAGACCGCGGGCAACAGACCGACCAGCATCTTGTCGTGCCACGCCGCAAGCGCTGATGCGCCGGTACGGCCGGGCACGCTCGCGTTCACGGCCAACTCCCAGTCAGGCAAATAATAGGCGTTCGGCTCGGCGGCGCGTGCGGCGAGAGCGCGCCAGGCGTCGGCATCGATCTCGGCAAGCGGCGTCAGCCCTTGTGGACGCGCCGAGGTCGCACGGACGCGCGCAGCCGCGGCATCGCTGAGCGATGCGCGCCGGACCACTGCCAAATCCACGATATCGGCCACGTCCCTGTTTCCCCGTTTTGCGGGCAAACCTAGCGGAAAGATTGGAAGATACGGTTGGTTCGGGCGAGCAATTTGCGCAGTAATGTTAACCGTTCATTCACCATGTCTTTTTGGCGTGGTCGTTTTGGATAACCGCTTCACACTTTGCGCAAAACGCGGCCCTGCAGGTCCGGATCATGCCCTAAGCCGGCTCGTAACTCTCGCTGTCGCAATTATCGTCGTCTTCGGCGCGCCTGCGGTCGACGATTTCGCCGGCGACAATGGAGATGCGGAAAGTCTGCGTGCCGATCGGCTTGCCGTTGGCGGAAACGACCTCGGCGCGCACGCACGCATTCCAGCCCGGGCCGCGTACCTCACGGTGCGGCAAGGCGACCCTCACGTTGCGGGGCTGCGAGGTGTTGACGAACACGAAATCCACCTTCTCCCGGACCAGACGTTTGACATCCGGCGGCGCCTCGGGAGGGGGCGGTTCGCTCCCCTTGACCCGCATGAACTCCGGCACCGGCGAGCGGACGTCGGCAAAACCGCACGCCGTCAGCATCAGCGCCGCGCCTGAAAGCGCCGAGATATGAACGAACCCCCGCCACATCTTCCGATGGTATCGCGCAGCAGCGGAAAAATCGCGGCGGGAGCAGGCTACCGCCAAGCGCCGTTTGATCAACAATTGCTGATCGACGGCGGGCCCCCGGCACGGTGCGGAACTCGAACCGCGCCCGAGAAGGCCACGTCCAACGGACCATCAGTCATATGGGAGGTGGCCCATGTTACGTCAGGCAATCTATTCCGCGATTCTGTTGGGAACCCTTGTTTCGGGATCAAGCGCCGCGTTGGCCGAGAACCGTCTTGCACTCGTGATCGGCGAATCCGCGTACCGTTCGGTGACGGCGCTGCCCAATCCTGCCAATGATGCGAAGGCGATGTCGAAGCTCCTTGCCGAGTCCGGCTTCGAGGTGACGGAGGCCGCCGATCTCTCGCAGAAGGAAATGAATGAACAGGTCGGCGACTTCGCGAGCCGGATCGCCGCAAAGGGACCCGACACCGTGGCGCTGGTGTTCTATGCCGGTCACGGCATGCAGATCGACGGCGAGAACTATCTCGTCCCCGTCGACGTCGATCCCAAACGCGAGGCCGACATTCCCTTGCAGGCGGTCCGCCTCAACGACGTCCTCAATACGCTCAATTCGGTGCCGAGCAGGATGCGTATCCTGCTGCTCGACGCCTGCCGCAACAATCCGTTCCCAGCGATCAACGCGACCGCCGGGCGCGGCCTTGCGATGGTCGATGCCAAGACCGGCGCGCCCGGCACCTTCCTGTCCTACTCGACCTCGCCCGGCGCGGAAGCCGAAGACGGCGATGGCGCCGACAGTCCCTATACGACGGCGTTGCTTGCCGCCGCGCGCACGCCGGGCCTGCCGATCGAGCAGGCATTCAAGCAGGTGCGCGTCGCCGTCAACAAGGCGACCGGCGGCCGCCAGACGCCGTGGGACAGTTCTTCGCTCACGGACGATTTCGAGTTCATCACCGGCACCGGGCCGCAGGCCGCGCTGACCGGGGCGAAGATCGACGCCGCCAAACGCAGCGTCGAGGATTGGCGGCGCCTGTTGCAGGGCAAGCCGGCCGATGTCGCCCATGACATGGTCGTCACCGACGGCACGCTGGAAGCCTACGAGGCGTTCGTCGCGCTTGACGCGCAGTCGCGGTTTGCGACGGAAGCCCGCGACTGGGTCGCGCTTCACCGCCGCATGGTGGCCTGGAACGACGCCGTGACCATCAACACCGCCGCGGGCTACCGCGCCTTCCTGGCCGCATATCCCGACAGCGATCTCGCCATGACTTCGCGCAAGCTGATCGAGCGGCTGCGTCTCAAGCCTGACCTCATGCCGGCTATCGCCGGCGCTGCGCCGACCAATGTCGCGCTCGGCCCCTGCACGACGCCGACGCCGTCGACTCCGCCCACGCTGAAGAAGGCAGACATCACGCCCGCGATCCAGCCGCCGACGCCGGTTGTCGTCAAAAAGATCGGCGTGACGACCCCGCGCGATCCCAATCCGCCGGTGCGCGTGACCGCGCTTCCCCCGCGTCGGGCGATAGACGAGCCGCCGGTCTATCGCGGTCCGCCGATGGTCTACCGTCCGATGGGCGTCCGCATGGGCTTTGCCGGGGGCTTCGGTGGTGGCGGCTTTGGCCGCGGGCCGATGGGGTTTGGCCGCCGCTTTTAGAGTTGAGGCTTTGCAAACTAAGACCGGCCTTGCGGCCGGTCTTTTCACGTTTGCGATCAACTCTGCCGGAGCCGGCTTTGCTGCCGCCGGATTGCGCATTAGGCTTGCGCCGGGCGACGGCAGGGAGAACGCGAATGAAAACCTTGACGGTGGGGACAGTGGTGCTGACGCTGGTGGCCACGCCCGCTTTTGCCCAGATGAGGCGGCCACACGGCGACGACAACAAGAAGACCGAAGAGAAAAAGCCGAAGGTGGACGAGAAGGCCTATCAAGAAGCGCTCAAGCGCATCCCCGAGCCCAAGGAAAAATACGATCCCTGGAGCGGCGCGCGGCCAGACAAAAAATCGAAATGATCTTATGGTCGCGGCCGCCGGGATCATCCGCATGCGACGCTTCGCCGGCTTGCTGGCTCTCACCGTGCTTGTGGCGGCAACGCCCGCGCTTGGTTGGGACACTTGGGGCGGCGATGCCGGCGGCACGCGCTTCTCCAGGCTCGACCAGATCACGCCGGCCAATGTCGATCGTCTGGTGCGCGCCTGGGACTATCGCACCGGCGATCTGGCAAGCCGCCCGCCGGAGGCGATGAAGCGCACCAAGTTCGAGGCGACGCCCCTGTTCGTCGAGAACAGCCTGATCCTGTGCTCGCCGTTCAACGAGGTGATCGCGCTCGATCCCGGCACGGGCGCGCAGAAATGGCGCTTCGATCCAAAGATCAGCACCGCCCAGCGGCCGGGCAACCGCTTCACCTGCCGCGGCGTCGCGTATTGGGTCGACGACCATGCCGCCGAGGGTGCGGCCTGCCGGAACCGGGTCTTCATGGGCACCAATGACGCCCGCCTGATCGCGCTCGATGCCAGAACCGGCTTGCCCTGCGCCGATTTCGGCGATGGCGGCGAAGTCAGAATCGATATCGGCAAGAGCCTGCTCTGGCCCGGCGAATTCCAGATCACCTCGGCGCCGGTCGTGACGCGCGGCGTGGTCGTGGTCGGCTCGGCGATCTCGGACAATGTCCGCGTCGAGGCGCCGCTCGGCACCGTGCGCGCGTTCGATGCGCGAAGCGGCGCGCCGCGCTGGAGCTTCGATCCGCTGGTTCACGACGGCATCGACGCGGGACACGCCAATGTCTGGGCGCCGATGTCGGCGGACGAGGAGCGCGGCCTCGTGTTCCTGCCGACGACGTCGCCGAGCCCGGATTTCTGGGGCGGTAAGCGGCCCGGCAACGACGAGCATGCCAACTCCGTCGTCGCGCTGAAAAGCGAGACCGGCGAGCTCGCCTGGTCGTTCCAGACCGTGCATCACGACGTCTGGGACTACGACCTGCCGGCGCAGCCGACGTTGGCGCGCATCGACACCGGCGACGGCATGCGCGATGTCGTGATCCAGCCGACCAAGCAGGGCTTTGTGTTCGTGCTCGACCGCGACACCGGCAAGCCGGTGTGGCCGGTCGAGGAGCGGCCCGTGCCGCAAGGCGGCGTGGAGGGCGAGACGCTGTCGCCGACCCAGCCGTTTCCGACCCATGTGCCGGTGCTGATGCCGCAGCAATTTTCGTCCGACGATATCTTCAAGTTTCCGCCCGTGATCGGCAGCCCGTCCTGCCGGGAGAAGCTCGCGGGGCTACGCAATGACGGGCTCTATACGCCGCCGTCCACGCAGGGCACGCTGATCTTCCCGATGACCGGCGGCGGCGTGAACTGGGGCGGCGCGGCGTTCGATCCCGTTCATCAGATTCTCTACGCCAACACCAGCTACGCCATTCACATCGTCAAGCTGATGCCGCGTGCCGAGGTGCCGCAGGACTACAGCCCGCCGCCCGGGCATGATTTCGGCGCGCAGCGCGGCGCGCCGTTCGCGATGACGCGCGTGGTGGCGATGTCCTCGCTCGGCCTGCTCTGCAACAAGCCGCCCTGGGGCGCGATGGTCGCGGTCGACCTGAAGGCCGGCAAGATCCTGTGGCGCGCCACGGTCGGCACCAGCGAAGACAAGGCGCCGCTCGGACTCGCCTTCCATTGGGGCACGCCGCTGGTCAATGGCGTCGCGATCACCGCGGGCGGTCTCGTCTTCACCGGCGCGATGGACGCCTACTTGCGTGCCTTCGACGCCAAGTCCGGCGCGGAGCTGTGGCAGGGCCGGTTGCCGGTGCCGGGCGTCGCCAATCCCATGACCTATCTCTGGAAGGGCGAGCAATATGTCGCGATCGCCGCCGGCGGTCACTCCGAGGCCGGCACCACGATCGGCGACAGCGTGGTGGCGTTCCGCCTGGCGCGTCCGGGCGAGTCGCCGTCGCTGTGGTCGCGCACCATCGACCGGCCGGGCGGACGTTTTGCAGGCGGCGCGCTCGCGGCAGTCCTGATGCTGGCGTTGATCGTGATCGCGCTGTGGCGCTGGCGGCGGCGAAAGCGGGCCGCGGCTGTGGTTTAGTCGAAGGCGACGCCCACCCGCCGGTCGTTGCACCACACCGGGTGGCAGCGGCGCGTGAATCCGTCGCGCTCGATCACCAGCATGAAGGATGGCGGCAGGCTGAGCGCATTGGGGACGTCGAGGCCCGCGCCCGTCTCGGACAGGTTGCGCACGGTGCATAGGATGCCCTCTCTGGCATACGCGATCCGCGCACCCTTCAGCACCTTCCGCCGCGGCGACCCACGTCTCTCTGTCATGACACGATCCGGCTCCTGCGATCAGAATAGCCTGCTTCGATTACGGACGGCTGAATCCGATTGTCGCGCTGCCGCAGCTTGCGTTCAGCTTGCGTTTACCAATCCGGAATCGGCGCAACCTAGTACCGCCGATCTGAAGTCCCTGACACACTCGTGGCGAAATCGGGTTCAGGGACTTCAGATCGAAAGCGGTACTAGAATCATGGGTTTGCGAGTGCCCATGACTTTCCGAAGTTCGTGAACGGTCGTGCGGCAACGGAGCACGAACTTCGGAAAGTGGGCACTAGGACAGCATCGCAAAAGCGCTGGAGACCATCGCCACTGGCTTGTTGTCGGCCGCCGACAGCAGCGTGACGCGGCCAAAACTCATGGTGCGCCCGCGCCTGACCACGCGGGCGTCCGCCAGCACGTCCGAGGACATCACCGCGCGCATGAAATGCGTGGTCTGGTCGACGGTGGTCATCGGACGATAGCCGCGGTTGGCGGCGAGATTGGCGATCACCATCGCGGTGTCGGCAAACGCCATCAGCGCCTGGCCGCAGACCATGCCGCCGTTGCGGCAAAGCCGCTCGGAGAAGGGCATGCGCAGGATCGCGCCGGGCTGCCAGTCGGCCGACGCGTCCGCCGGAGGATCGTAGTCGATGCCTACGATGGAGAGATTGAGATCCCTGACCCAGTCCGCGAACACGTCGCCGAGCACGCGCCGTGCCTCGTCGATGCCGCCAAAGGGGTCGCCTGACTGCTGCTGCATGACCGTTTCCTTGCCGCGATTTAATGTTGATGCACTGTAAGAGGGGCCATTTCCGAAAGGAACCCCGGTCTGCGGCTGCTTGAAAAACCCTGATGGGCGGCGGTATTATGGGTTTGGGGGAGACCCATGTTGCGTCATGCGGCAGTTGTCATCGGCTTGATCGCCTTGGGCCTCGCGCTCGGCGGTTGCACCAAATGCGGCCCGATCTGGGACGACTGGATGGCGCCGGCGAAAGCATGCAGGTCGGATCGCCTGTGAAGGGGCGCGCAGCCAATACGAGAATGAGGGAGCACTCCATGCGGGTTGTTGGTGTGGCTGTTATGACCGCATTGATGGGACTGGTCGCCGCGGTCCCGGCGCGCGCGCAGGCGCCGAGCGGCGCCGACGGTCCCCACATCAACCTGCTTGCGGATACGCCCAGCAAGACGCCCGACCAGATCGAGGCGGAGCAGGAGCGCGACCGGAAATACAGGGATTCGCTGCGCAAGATCCCCGACGCCAAGGTCTCCAACGATCCCTGGGGCGGCGTGCGCAGCGATGGACCCAAGACGGCGACCACGAAGGCCGTGCCCGCGGCCAAGAAGACCAAGACCGGCAGCACCCAGAACTGACGCCGGCCGCAGGTTCGTCGTTGCGAGCCATCGGGCCGCGCCCAAGAAGGCCGGAGCCGTTGGCTCCTCGCAGTGACGATGGTGGGCGTTGAGAGTCAGGGTGCAATACCCATCTGAGTCGCTCATGTACGGAGTTGCGACATGGCTTCCCGCCCGCGGGACATCGCCGACCGCCTGGCACGCCGCAAGGCGCGCGACGACGGTTTCCTGCGCGAGACCTTCACCCTGCCGCGCGATGCGGCGCGGCGATGCGCGCGAGATTTCCTCTCCCGCTATCCCAAGGCCGGCTACATGAGCGCGGTCGAAAGCTGGCGCGAGCTGCCCGGCGGCGACATCGAGTTCACCATGCGCCGGTTGCGCAGCGCCGACTGACGGGGTCGCCACCCGATCGGACCGGTCCGGACCGCGATTTCGGTTCCAAACAGCGGAGGTTGTTAACTTTTCCCGCTAAGCTGTATTAATTATTTCATCCTAGCGTTGCCACCCGAGGGGCAGCGATGGCCAGACACCGCAAGGACCTTGGCACGCGCAAGCACGTGCGGGTCAATCTGCACAAGCCGGGATTCGTGATTCCGGCGCCCGATGCCCCATGGATCGAATGCACCATCGTCGACGTCTCCGAAAAGGGCGCCTGCCTCGACGTCGGCTCGCTGCCCGTACCTGACCTGTTTGGCCTCGCCTTCACCGCGACCGGCGAAGTGCTGCGCGTCTGTTCGCTGGTCTGGCGCAGGGGCGAACTGATCGGCGCGGAATTTCTCAGCGCCAGCGAGCTGCGCGCGGGCGCAGCGTCATCCGACAAGGAGAAAGCGCGGGCGGCGCGGGCGGCCAAGCAACGCGCCGGCGCGTCCGGCAGCAGCGGCTGGATTGCGCCGGTGATTTCGCGCGAGCGGCATTAGAATCATAGATTTGCTGGTGCCCATGACTTTCCGAAGTTCGTGAACGGTAGCGCGGCAATGGAGCACGAACTTCGGAAAGTGGGCACTAGCGCTGTTTTCTGGCGCATGGTCTCCCGCGCAAACGCTACGCGTTCATCGCGAGGGAAGGCCACCGCACACTTTTCCCGATCACGCGCTGTCCAGCGACTCCGCCAAGATGCGGATGCGGAACACCGGGTCTTTGGACTCGTCCAGTAATTCCAGCTGCCACTCGGAATTTTCCGTCAGCTTGCGCAGGATTCCCCCGGCCATGTCGGCGCAGACATTGGTCATCTCCTTCCACGCCGCGCCATGATCGGCGCATTCGGTGCCCTGGTCGGAGGCGCCGGCGAAGCGGCCGTTGCGGATGCGGAAATAATACTGCGGCATGCGCGAAGTGGAGGCGCAACGGGCCGCCATGGCAACTCCGGGAGAATACGGAATCTTACTCGAACACCTTTGCCGGCGCGACCGTGAGGCGGTAGGCGATGTCCGTCGCCCCGTCGGAGACTTCGAGCAAATGATCGCATACCGGACAGCGATACTCCCCGCCGCGGCCATGGCGCGAGCTCAGTTCGATCCGTCGGAAGCCCGCGTGGCATCCGGGGCAGATGACGTCGCCTTTTTTCATGATGCACGATGTCCGATCATATGCGCGTCGCGCCGGGATGTCCCAGCCGGATCTCGGTCTCGACATCGGGCGGGGCTACGCTGGCGTCGGGCCGCTTGTCGGAATCGATCTGCGCCTTGAGGTCGGCGGCGCGTTCCACGAGCGAGGCGGCAAGCGCCGGATTTGACGTGAGCTTCGCGAACCTCAGCAGCATGGCCGCCTGTCGCGCGAAATACGGTCTACTCAACACGATGATGCACCCCCAGTGAATTCCCGGCACATGCATCACGCGGGAACAGCCGATTCCGTTCCGCTGCTCGAGTCTGAAATTGCACACAACGCCCCGGTTCCACATCGCAGGGAACCGCAACTGTGTCGCAGGCGCCACGGCCGCAATGTTCCGCTCTGCGAAACCGCGTTTTTGACTCCACAAAGCCGCCTCGCTGCGCGAGGCTGCCGGTGCATCCGGGGGCAGGGGGTGGCTATTTGGAATCTCGAAAGGCTTTTCCCCGGGAAGGCCGTCGGCATCGCGCCGGCGGCCTTTTTGCTCGGCCGCGGTCAGGTGTCGCGCATGATCCATTCTGCAGGCCGGAACTTTGTTCACGGCCGGAGAACTACGGAGTTCCGGCAAATCACTTGACACGCGGCTTTCGCATCAGCCACGCGCAGGAAAAACGTATGGAAAGAAATATCGCCAGCAGGGCGAACGACACCGCGACCACGATGGTCATGTCGTGCCTCTCGAATCGATCAGCAGCGGCATGACTGGTAGCAGCTTTTCACAACCGGATGGCGAACCGTTTGTCGCAACGTGATGGGAAATTGGTCGGAGCGCGCGCCGGTTCCATTCCTCTACCTACAGGACCGGCCAGGGTTTGGATCTTCTCGACCAGCGATGGCAGCGATGCGAACCGCAACGGACGGCGCTATTGCGCCGTCATTCCCTGATCCCAATCCCGCAAAATGCAGAAGCGCAGGCCGGAGCGGGCTCAGTGCCTGTTACCGCTGTCATATTTGAGCAGATACCACGCACCGATACGCAACGACGAAACGATCAACGCTACCACCAGAAGTGCGGTTAGGAGCCAGATCATGCGAATCTCCCGCGTGTAGGGCGATTCTAGCACCGCCTTTTGCGCCTTTGAATCCCCGCTGGTGTTCGATTCCAACATTCGCATCCCGTCGCGACGATGGCGTTGGCGGCCGGCCTCGTCGTCCCGCGGCTGATCGCGGCGTGGTTCCTGCACGACGGGACGCCCGACCGGGCGAGGGCGCGCCGACGCGGCCCTGCGCCGGCGGCGCCGTGGCGCGGTCTCGGTCGCGGTGCGATCGGCAACCGGAGGGTGGAGAAGACGTGAAGCGGCATTCCGCGCGACATTCCGATTATCGGAAATAAGGGTGTCAATACGCGAAGAAATCGGAGACGTCGCGGAGCTTGCTTGCGGGGGGACAACGCGGCCGGATGAGAACAAGTGGTGAAAGGAGGAGACCGCCACCTCAGACCGGAAAGCTCAGGCGAGGAAAGTGACGCCGATCCGCTTCTGCTTGCGCCACACCACCTGGCAGAGCTTCTGGACGCCATCGGCGGGAAGCACCAGGGTGAAGCGCTCCGGTATGCCGACCGGGCTGACGACATCCAGCCCCGCTCCGGAATCGGAAAGATTGCGCACGGTGCAGTCGATCGCGCCGCCGCCGAACTCGATCGTTCCGGCCTTCAAGACACGATGCCTCGGCGCGCTTCGGTGTTCGTCTGCCATTGCGGACCCTCTTCCCTGCCAGCCTAAAGGGGGAAGCTGACAGGGGCCTGACAAATCGGGAGGCCGGGCGTTCTATCACACCGGCGGCCGTCAGAATGCGGGTGTATCCGGTGCGGTCGCGCACTCTTCATAAGAGATCGGGACGATTCACAAAAGATATTGCCGCCCTTTCCCGTTCTGCCAGGATGCGCATGGGAGGGATGGGTATGGACAGGGTAGAGACGGGTTTCATCGTGACCGCGATCACGAGCAGCATCGTGCTCGTCAGCTCGATCGTCTGGCTTGCGATGATGTAGGCAGAGTGGAATGAGATCGGATCGGAGCGCGGAAAGTCGTCGATGGACTTTCACCGATGGATGCGCTTTTCCGCGACGAGATCCCGCCCAAAATGAAGGAGGCCGCCAATTGGGGCGGCCTTACTCTTGCTCCGGTGCGCTGTCCTGCTTCGGCGCGATCGGCTTGAGGCTTTGCACGAGCTGATCGATGGCAGCTTGAAGGCGCGCGTTGCCGATCTCCTCGGCATATGAGGAGGCTGCTTCAAGGTGGTGCAGCACCAGCTGTCGACGGCTGGCCTCGGGCATTGCCGGACGATGGCAGCAAGCCCGATTCCCCGCACTAACCCAGATCAACTATTTCGGCGATTGCAGACCCGGCGAGTTGGCCCACTCGTCCAGATGAGATGCCACATCGGCCTGACTTGCTCTCTTGAGCAGCGCGTCACGTTCTGGACCGGGCGGGATGGACGCGGCTTGCTCGCGGACCTCCTTGGCCCACGCGGTCAGCCTGTCCTGGAGGGATAGAGCCTGCTTGAAGCGGTGTCGACGCTGCATGACACGACCTCGTCGTTTACGGGTCCTAACCGTAGGGTTTGAGTTCCCCCAACCTTAACATGCCGTCTCGCGCCCGTCTGTTCCCCAGTGAACAATTCACCAATGGTCACAGGCGGCTGGCTGCATTGCTCCATGCCAGCCAAACATCATGCGGGTATTTTGGCGGGGCAGGGCGATTTGTTCAAAAGCCCAAAGAGGCCGGCAACTGAGGCGGCCTGCGCGATGCCACCTGGGGCCGACATTTTGAATCAGGGTTTTGGCCGGTATCGCGGATATGCCGGCGGTTCCGTAATGCACGTACCCTCCGGCGACACTCGACAAGGCACATCATAGTGCAGCCTGCCGCCGCCGGGAGCGTTCTGATCGTTGACCCGTATCTTGGGTATCTTCGCCTTCGGCGTCGCCTCTGTTGCGGCAAGCTGATCTTGCGCGACGGCCACAGACGACAGGGCAACCAGCGCGGTCGCCGCGAGCAATGCGGTCCTCATGGCTTGTCCTCCGATCCGCCTCCAGACCCTGGACCGGGACACCAGTTACCACAAATCAGGACGTGAGACTCGGAATACGGACAGTATCCGACCGGTCGGTGCTCTCCCCTTTATGCGCTGCAGCATGAAAACATCAAAAAAACCGCCGCCTGTTTTGCCCGACGAGTCAAGCGCGTCACGCAAAAATATTCTTCTTTCCGAAAGACAGAATTTATGATTTAAAGAAGACAGCCCGCCTCGACACGGGGGACGTTAGGCCTATCGTCACCAGACGTGAGGCGGGTTGCGATGGACGTATTTGCTTCGCAAGACGTGCGAGTCAGATGCGTACGGTCAAGCCGTGTGGTCTTGATTCCCCGACGCTGGAATCAAGCGAATGGAGATGATCCATTCGCGATGGGGGCTAGAAAGCCCGGTACCCCAGGGAGAGCGCGGAGCAAGCCGTAAAGCCATTGCGCAGGGAGTGCCGGATGTATCGGCCTTACCTGTAGTGACTATGCTCGTTTGCCTTTTTCCATTCGCAAACGAGGCTGCGGGTGCGGCCAGCGCCCGGCATTCCCTGCGCCCTCTGTCTTCCGGAGGGACACCAATTGACAGGACTCGGACGCGAAATCGCGCCGCGGGAATGCGAAGCTGCGGCTATTGTCTCGTCGCGGCCCATCCTTCGAGCCGCGGCGTTTCGTTTTGCGCCGTTCGCGACGGCCTCACAAGAGCTCGGCCTGTTCGGGCGCGCGCTCCGCTCCTCGGAATGAGGTACGAGCAAGTGGCGTGAAGCCAGACCCTCATGGTGAGGAGCGCGGTCTTCCGCGCGTCTCGAACCATGAGGCCCGGGCCGGTTTGCTGTTTGAAATGTGAATCGGAAACGACTGCGGAATCGCGCCCGCGCGCAGATGACGCGAAGGCTCCGGCCGCCAACTGAGGCGGCCTTACCATCCGAACGATCTCTTGATATCGCGCAGCACTGCGAGGGCGCTGTCGGTATAGTAACCGTAATTCCAGTACTGATCGGCCACTAGCGCAGCCGCGATTACACCTATCGCTGTCCAGCCGAACTTGCCCATGGCGGACACCATAGGCGCCAACGGAGCTTTGCTCACGCCCGGAGAACTACGGTTCGGGGCCCAGCGGGGGGTTTGGACGCCCAAAGGTCCGCCGAGGGGTAAGCTCGGTGTGAGGCGGCCTCAATGCTGCGCCCCAAATCTCGCGATCATGCGAGCGCCGTCCCACAATTCCACGGCGTGGCCGTCAACGAGCTAGGTACTGTCCTAATTAGGACACCCGCGACGGCAGATTAGGACACTCTACTTTCCGGTGGGCACTAGCTTGACGATCTTACCCTTCGCGCCAAGTCGCTTCTCACGCGCCGCCTCATAGCGTCTTTTGACCTCTGTCTCCTTATCTAGACGGTCGGCCATGAAAAGCTTAATAGCCTCCGCGAGCACCCGATTCTCTGGCGCTCCAAAATAGCCTTCGCGGAAGTCGGTGAAGTCCTCCACCAATTCCAGTTCAAGGCCCAATTGGATTAGGCGTGATCCTGCCCCGCGCTTTCCCATGTCCCCCAATATACATTTTTCTACAAAAATGTATATTCACAGGGATTCACAGCGACACTGATTCGCTGGCGCGCTAAAGAAAAAACCGGACGCCCGCGAGGGCGTCCGGTCCGTGGTGAAGCTGGTGGGCCCGGCAGGATTCGAACCTGCGGCATTGGGATTACGACACCCCCGCTCTATCCGCTGAGCTACGGACCCCGAAAGCCGCCGTTAACGGCTTTCAGATTCGGGTCGCCCCTTAACAGGGCGGCCCGAATCACCTACTGGAACCATACACTGAGCAGGGAATCCGCTCAAAGCAGAGCAACAGCTTTGCTGTGCCTTATCGATTTTTCCCACCATCAATTACCGTGAAGTTGCGCTTCACACGAACAGGCTTGTTCGGCTCCAGCGGCAACACGGCGTCAATCAAATCTCCGATCGTCCACACGCGATCGGCAATGCCTAGCGCGACCGCTGGCGTAGTCCGCAGGGCTTCGTGGACGCGGCAGAGATTGTAGTGAGCCACATACAGGCTCACGGCGGCGGCGTGGTTCGCCAGCTTCTTTGAGAAGCCGTTCGTGAGCCGGGTGAAGCGCCGTTGGCTCATCCGAATGCTCAGGTTCTGCCGCTCAACATAGCTGGTCGAAATCTTGACCGGAAAGCCGCTTACGATCTCGCGGCTTACCTGTACTACCTCAGCGGGGCTGTAGCGCCGTGCAGCTTCTTTTACGGCGAGGTTGGTTACGCTGTAGGTCTTTACGACCACGCCATGGTGAGCCTTCCCCTTGAAGGCGTCGCGGATCGCGTTCTGATAGGGCAGGAAGCCATCCGTGCTGATCTCAGGTTCGCCAAGCACGCGCTCGCGCAAATCCTGGACGAAGTTGTCCGTGGTCTCGCTGTCGCGCTTGCCGGTGCGATAGGTGATAATCGCCTTGGAGGAGGAGCCCATTGCAATGAACGTGTACTGGTCGCCCTTGTGGCCGATCTCGTGGCGCTCCACTTTCTTTTGTTTCTTGCCGACATAGCCCCATATTTCGTCAAGCTCGATCCGGCCGACGCGGACGCCAACCACCATGCGATCGTGAAGCTCGGCGCAACCGCGCCCGATGCGCTCGCCAAGACGCATGATCGTGTCGCGGTGAATGCCGGTGATGCGCTCAGTGGAGCGGATGCTCTGGCCTTCGGTGAGGCAGGCAATGATTTGGATCTGTTGGTCGCGGGAAATGTTGTTCACGAAGCTCATCCTTCGGGTTGAAGGGATGGCTTCGGCGACTCTGGCAGACACGCCCGCCAAGGCGTATATTGCTCAGAACGGTTGTCGCGTCGGGCTCATCCCCGGAGCGGTGATCGGGGGTCGATAGCGCGCCAACGCCGTCGGCCCCACTGGTTTGATGGTGGAAGCGGTCAGATTCGAACTGACGGGACCCTGCACGGGGTTTGGACGCCCAAAGGTCCGGCGAGGGGTAAGCTCGCTGCAATAGGCCACTCTGCCACGCTTCCGCACACAAAAGCGCCCCGCCAGCCGAAAGGCCGGTGGGGCGTTCTGTCGTGTGGACGATGCTTAGCATGGAAACAATATGCTTGACATGAAGCCTATCTGTCAAGCATATTTATTTTGTGTCAAGCATGGAGATGGCTTTGAACGAGAACAAGCGCAAGGCTGGACAGATCGGCGGTGCTAAGCGAGCGCAGGCTTTGGCCCCCACACGTCGCGCTGAGATTGCGAAGAGGGCTGCACTTGCACGATGGGGCTCAAGAGCAACCCACAAAGGCAGCTTCAAAGAAGAGTTTGGGATTGATGTCGATTGCTACGTCCTAGACGACGAGCAAAAGACCGCCGTTATTAGTCAGCGCGGCATGGGAGCGGCACTAGGTTTCAGCGAAGGCGGTAGCAGACTCCCGGCTTTTGTGAGGGGCGCAAAGATTGCCCCCTACGTCGGGCGCGAACTTGCCGAAAAGTTGGAAAATCCTATTGTTTTTCAAAGCCAGGCGGTGGGCGCGGGCACGCCGTTCACGACCACCTACGGGTATGATGTAACCATACTCATTGATCTCTGTAAGGCCATCGTGCGGGCTGAGGCGGACGCTGTTCTGGTCAAGCAGCAACAGCACATCGCCAAGCAAGCGCATGTGATCCTCGGAGCGTCGGCAAAGTCCGGGATCAAACACCTCGTCTATGCGCTAGCCGGATTTGAACCGACCCGCGAAGAAGTCATTCGCGCTTTCAAATTTTACGTGCAGGAGGAGGCACGTGAGTACGAGAAGGAGTTTCCTGAGCAACTCTACCGCGAATGGTATCGGCTGTATGAATTGCCAAAACCAGAGCGGAACAAGCCATGGAAATTTGCGCATCTCACGATCAAGCAGGTCTATGAGCCATTGGCCCGCAGTAGCGGACGCCTTCTTGAACTGATGAGATTGAAGAAGGCGAACAGCGCAGAGCGTCACACTCGACTACATCAATTTTTGTCGGCGGTGGGAGTGAAGGCCTTGCGAACCCATCTCGGTCAATTATTGGGCGTTGCCCAAATTTCGGAAGACCGCGAACAGTACGAAAAACACGTCAGAAAGATATTCGGCGATCAAATCGAAATGGACGTTTGACGAAAGAGGCCCAACTGAGGCGGCCTTAGTGCTTCGGCTCGAACACCGCGATCCTGCGCGCTTCGTCCCAAAGCTCCACGGCGTGGCCGTCAACGAGCTGCTTGGCCCGTTCTTTGGCCTCGTTGTCGTTGTCGCAATGAAACTCTACGCGGTCCTGAATGTGACCGTCCCGACCAATGATGTATGCCCGATAACCGTGCATGGCCGCTGCCAGAGACCTTGCTACCAGCAATATAGATTCGTTGGGCGAGCCTCGTTGTCAATATCCTGAAATCCGAATTAGGACACCTGTGGATTCAACTTAGGACACTGCGGGTTAAATACGGACAGTACCCACGAGCTAAAAAAGAACATATTGCGAACTGAGAACAAATAGGGTACATTGCTCCCAGTCTGACCCGGCTTCGCCCAACCGTTTGTCGCCCTAGCGAATCCCCGCCATAAGGAGCACCACCCTATGTCCGCCACCACTGCGCTACGTATCGTTGAAGGTTCATCCATGGATAAGAGCAAAGCGTTGTCGGCCGCGCTGTCCCAGATCGAGCGCCAGTTCGGCAAGGGCTCGGTGATGAAGCTCGGCAAGAACGACCGCTCCATGGACGTGGAGACGGTGTCCTCGGGCTCGCTCGGGCTCGACATCGCGCTCGGCGTCGGCGGCCTGCCCAAGGGGCGGGTGGTCGAGATTTACGGGCCGGAATCTTCAGGCAAGACCACGCTGGCGCTGCATACGGTCGCCGAGGGCCAGAAGAAGGGCGGCATCTGCGCCTTCATCGACGCCGAGCACGCGCTCGATCCGGTCTATGCCCGCAAGCTCGGGGTCAATATCGACGAGCTCCTGATCTCGCAGCCCGACACCGGCGAGCAGGCGCTGGAAATCTGCGACACGCTGGTGCGCTCCGGCGC
>Ga0070741_10004350_pt1 | contig 33141 bp, 28 predicted proteins | sample Coa_R1_4_FD_66440 | JGI IMG/M metagenome (GOLD analysis project Ga0070741, IMG submission 66440) | Surface soil microbial communities from Centralia Pennsylvania, which are recovering from an underground coalmine fire - Coalmine... | ecosystem: Environmental > Terrestrial > Soil > Unclassified ... | reverse complement strand
CGGCGCTTCGCGCCACCTTCCCCCTAAATCAGGGGGAAGGATGGAAAGCAGAACTCCACGCTGCCCACATTCCATGCTGCCCCCTGGAATCAGGGGGAAGCCCAGTGAGCGAAGCGAACGGTGATGGGGGTAAGCGAGCAAACCACCCCCTTCCGGCGCTTCGCGCCACCTTCCCCCTAAATCAGGGGGAAGGACAGAAAAACTGAAACCACCCGTAAACCCAACCTTCACCCTAATGCAGGCTGAAAGGATGCAAAAACTGGAAGCACAAAGAAAACTGATTGGTGGGCCCAGGTAGATTCGAACTACCGACCTCGCCCTTATCAGGGGCGCGCTCTAACCAACTGAGCTATGAGCCCGATGGGGCGCGAAGTATACCTACGCCAAAGTTACGCCCCACTCCCATCGGGCGTCAAAATCCCCAAGGAAAGGTTATACTTTCGGGCAGTTGCACAGGAGGCATCAGATGGTTCTTAGGCGTTTTCTCACCTTTTGGGTCGCAGCAGCGGCCTGCTCAGCAATCGCGATCAACGGGCCGCTTCCCCTCGGCTGGCGGTGGACGGGCAAAGCGATGTCGCCCCCGAGCGCCTCGCCGGTGCTTTCGGGCAGCATGGTTATCGTCCCCGTTGGAAACAGTGTGTACGCTCTCGACGCTGCAACCGGCCGCCAGATTTGGGAATTCCCCAAAGGCTCCGAACCTGCGGGTGAATTCAAAACCACGGTCGCAGTTTCGGGTGATACAGTGATCGCAGGCAACACCAACAAGTCGGTGTTTGCAATCAACAAAAACGACGGCTCAAAACTTTGGACGCTGCTGCTCAGCGGTTCGGTGGCCCGACAGGTTTTCGCGGACAACGAGAACGCATATCTTCTAACCAGCGATAATCGCATCGTGGCGATCAACATCGCAACCGGTTCGCGCGCGTGGGCTCAAGATTACGATATTCAAGATTCGGTGGTTGGCAGCGCAGTGCTATACGACGGCGATCTGATTTTCTACACGGGTTCAAGCCAACTGATGTCGTTCAGCACAACGAAACAGAAACCGAATTGGACACTCAACGTCGGCTCGGTGCCCGAAGGCGCTCAGCCGGTGATTTTCGATGGCGCAGTTTGGGTGGTTTCGGGAACGCAGATCGCAAAACTGAATGCGAAAACCGGCAGGCCGTCATTTACGAAAACCATGCCCGCGCAGCTTGCGGGATCGCCGGCGATGACACCCAAAGGAGGCGTGGTCGCCACCGAAGATCTGAAATGCTACGTGATTGACCTATCAGGAAACCTTACGAGCCGCAAGCCGATCGAACTGCGCGGATACCTCGCTGGTTCGCCTCAACCCGTGGGCGACCTGGTTCTCGTTCGGTCGAGAGCAGGCGCGTTGTTTTTGATTGATCCTTCGCGTTCGGGCGGCGCCGTCATTTGGGAATACAGCACGATTCCCATCGCAGGCATGAAGCGCACGGAATCGGGTGAGACCACGGGCGGAACGGGGCCCTATGGAGGCGGAGGAGGCGGCGCAGGAGGAACGCTCCGAGCGGGCGGCGGTGGAGGCACCACCCAAAAAGCCTCGCCGGTTCTTACGGTCGCAATTCTTGGTCAGGTTGCCGCAAGCGACAACGCGATCTATGCGCTGGGAGATGAAGGCTCGGTTTTCGCGTGGGGCGCAAACCTCGGCACCGATGAAACCGGCCCGACCATCACGATGCTCACGCCTCCTGATGGCTCCACGCTTTGCGCAAAACCCGGTTTGAACATCGTGTTCGACCTTGAAGATCAAACATCGGGAGTGATGTCGAAAAGCATCCATGTAACGATGAACGGCCAGCCGGTCAATTGGGAATACGAGCCCGGTCCCGGCTATTTGTGGATTCGCGTCCGCGATGCAGGAAGCACGACTCCGGGTTCTAACCTTCCGTTTCCCGATGGAAGAAAAACGATCACGGTTTCGGTGGCGGATTGGATGGGCAACGTTACCGAAAAAAGTTTCACGCTGGTGGTTGACAACTCACTGGAGCCGATCAAAGAACGCGGGAGCGACGTGAAGGCCGGCCTCGGCGGCAAAGGAAGTGGAAGCGGCGGTTCGGGCAGCGGCTGATGCGCTCGCCTCGTTTTTGGCAGGCACTGCTCTCACTCGACCTGCTTCCTCATCAGGCCCGAGCCCTCCTCGAGCGGCTCGGGCCTGACTGTGTGGAGCCCGAAGATCTGATTCGTTCGCACGCAATCACGAACGATCAAAAGACGAAACTCGAAAACGCCCTCGCAAAACTTGATTCGATCAGCGATTGGCCGCACATCCTGAGTGTTGAACACGATGACTATCCGAGCAACCTGCGCACGGCGAATCCACCCGCGGCATTGATGGTGTTGGGCAAAATCGAGCCGCGCGACAGCCTTGCGGTTTCGATTGTGGGCACGCGCAAAGCGTCAATCTATGGAGCGGCTGTGGCAAGACGGATCGCGTATGAACTCGCGTCGGCGGGAATTACGATCATCAGCGGCGGCGCTTATGGAATTGACGCAGCCGCGCACGAAGGAGCGCTGGAAGCGGGCGGACGAACGATCGCGGTTTTGGGTTCAGGGCTCGACAAACTGTATCCGGCGTCGCACAAACACGTGTTTGAAAAGATTTCACGCAACGGCGCGGTGATTTCGCAGTTCGCTCTTGGCAAAACGTCGCAGCCTTGGATGTTTCCTATCCGCAACGACACGATTGCCGGCCTCAGCCGCGCGGTCATCGTGGTTGAGGCTCCCAGCATGAGCGGAGCGTTGATCACCGCCGCAAGCGCTGCTGAATATGGCCGATTGGTTTTCGCAACGCCCGCCAACATTGATTCGCTCAACTATCGTGGAAGTTTTCGGCTGATAAACGATGGGGCCACGCTGCTGTTCACACCGGATCAGGTTTTTGAAGCACTTGGCGTGAATAAGCGCGTCGGCGCGCGACCGCAAATCGAACTTTCCGAAACCCATGCCGCGATTCTGGCGCTCCTTTCGAGCGAACCCGAAATCCCTGACAACCTAAGCGAAAAACTGCAGCTTCCAGCAGGAGAGATGTTCGCACACCTCACGGAACTCGAACTTCGCGGCCTGATTTCAAAAACGCCCGGCGGATATGTGAAGGCATGAACGCCCACGTTTGGAAAGACAACGGTTGGCAGATACAACAGATCGAAGCATCCCAATCTGTCAGCGAACCCATGTATCTGGTTCCGGGCCTTGTGGATGCGCACTGTCACGGCGCTTTTGGTTTGGATGTGATGCGGGGAGAATCGCGCCAGATCGGCAAAACACTTCGTCAGCACGGGGTGGAATGGTTCTGTCCCACAACCGTAACGGCAAGCTGGGATTCGCTCGAAACCGTGCTGAATGGGATTCAGATCGGCGAAGACGGCATAGCAGGAGTTCATTTGGAAGGGCCGTTTATCAACCCGAAAAAAATCGGCGCGCAGCCAAAGGAGTTCGCATGCGGCCCCTCTTGGGAACAGTTTCAATCGCACCTTAAACAGCATCTGAACAAAATCAAAATCGTAACCCTTGCTCCCGAACTTGGCGGCGCAGACGAAGTTGTGCGGATGCTGCACCAAAACGGAATCATCGCATCTATTGGTCATTCCGATGCCGGCTTCGAATGTCTCGAACGTTTTCGCGGATTCGGTTTGAACCGAATGACCCACTTTTACAACGCCATGTCCGGATTTCACCATCGCGGGGCTGGGTGCGTCGGATTCGGGCTGCTGCGCGCGCCGAGATGCGAACTGATTTACGACCGCGTGCACGTTTCGCGCGAGGCTGCCGAGCTGCTCTTCAGATCGGTCGGCATCGAAAACGTGATCGGAATCAGCGACGGCACCGCGATGTCCGGCATTCCCGACGGCCAGCCTCGCGAGATGTGGGGGCGCCAAGTCGTCAACAAAAACGGCACGCCCCGTCTTGCAGATGGATCGTTGTGTGGCAGCGGGGCGACCCTTCTGATGGTGTTTCAGAACCTTTGGAACGACTTCGGACCTGAAGCCGCCATAAAGGCTTGCAGCCAGAACCCCCGCGCCGAACTCGGTCTGCCTGAGCCCGATCTGTTTCTTCTGGTGGATTCCCAAGCGCGGCTTTTGGAACTCAGGTCTGGCAATCTGGAGCCCAAGCCCGTATAATCGGCCCCTGGGCATGCTTTCACATCCACTAACGGCCCTGAAAAGGCTCTTTTTCGGCGCGCCCATCGCCACTTCCCGCGCTCATCACGAACGCTTACCGATTCTTTTCGGCCTTCCGGTTTTCGCAAGCGACGCGATCTCCTCGGTCGCCTATGCCACCGAGGAGATTCTGCTGGTCTTGGCGGCGTCCACCACTGTGGCGTTGGGAAGCGTGGTTTGGATTTCGATCGCGATCGCCGGATTGGTTGGGATCGTGGTTTTCAGCTATGTCCGGACGATTCATGCGTACCCTCAGGGCGGCGGGGGATACAGGGTTTCCAGCGACAACATCGGTTCAAGGCTGGGCAGGGTGGCAGGCGCAGCGCTTCTGATTGATTACGTTCTTACGGTTGCGGTGAGCGTCAGCAGCGGAGTTTTGGCAATCGCCTCGGCGTATCCGGCAACCAAGCCGTACATCGTTGAAATCGGTTTGATGTGCATCGGGATTATGGCGTGGGTGAACCTGCGGGGAACCCGCGAGAGCGGCTTGGTGTTTGCGATTCCCACCTATCTTTTCATCACGTTGATTTTGGGCTTGATTATTGTGGGACTGTTGGGAGCGGGGCGGGGTGTCGGCCCGCTGACCAGCGCCGAAGCGATCCGCCCTGACCAGACTCTGGCGCAAGCGTCGGCGCTTTGGATCATTCTGCGCGCTTTCGCGGCGGGATGCACGGCGCTTACCGGAATCGAGGCGATTGCCGACGGCGCGGGAGCGTTTCGCCCTCCGGAAGCCGTGAACGCCAGCAGAACGCTCATTCTGCTTGGCGTTGTGCTGACGTCGTTGTTCGTGGGAGTGAGTTGGCTCGCATCGCATTACGGCGTCGCGCCGATCAGCCTTTCGAGCCCGAACTACAAAACGGTTCTGGCCCAGCTCAACGAAGGCTTGTTCGGAAACGGCGTGCTGTTTTACACGCTGCAGATCACCACGATGGCGATTCTGATTTTGGCTGCCAACACCGCATTTGCCGACTTTCCCCGGTTGTGCAGTTTTATCGCCCGCGACAGTTACATGCCCCGCCAACTTGCGAACTTGGGCGACAGGCTGGTTTATCAAAACGGAATTCTTCTGCTCGCGTTTTGTGCGGGGATGCTGATTTTTGTGTTTCACGGCGACACGCACCGTTTGATTCCGCTGTATGCGGTGGGAGTGTTCACTTCGTTCACGCTGAGCCAAACAGGAATGGTTGCGCGCCAAATAAGGATGAAGCAGCCGCTGTGGGGAATCGTTGCAAGCGCGATCGGTGCCGTTACCACAGGCGGCGTGATGCTGGTGATTCTGATCACGAAGTTTCACGACGGCGCGTGGATTGTGGTGATTACCGCCACCTTGCTGCTGCTTTTCTTCGCTTGGGTTCGGCGGCATTACGACTATCTGGCCGAAGAGTTGAACGTGGCGCCCGATGAACGCGTGCCCATTTCCGATACGACCGTTTTGCTGCTGGTGCCGCGCATTCATCGCGGAGTGCTGAACGCGATATCCTATGCCCGCACTTTGAGCCATGACTGCAGGGCGGTGCACATCACCATCAACCCCGAATCGGTTCCGAAAATGGTGGAAGAGTGGGAAAAGCATGCGCCCGATATTCCGCTTGTGATTTTGGAATCTTCGTACCGATCGCTGGTCGAGCCGCTGATGGAATATATTGACGAGGCGGTGGGCGAAAGGCCGAACCATTTTCTCACGGTGATCGTTCCGCAGGCCGTGCCGAAGCATTGGTGGCAGGGAATCTTGCACAATAATGCAGCGATTCCAATCAAAATGGCGCTTGCAAGCCGCAAGAATGTTGTCATAACCAACTTGAGGTATTTCTTGGACTGATGGTCGTAGAATCCATCAACGATATTATCAAGCTTTCCGGTGATTTGGTTACAAATCAGTGGGAGGCGATTCGCACCGCCGCGGGTTTGCTGCTGAAGCGGCACCCGCGCGGCGTGGTGGTTGACTGCAGCGGCATTCGGAAAGTAAGCGAGGAAGGCGCACAGACTTTTTATGACATGATGGTGTACATCGAGTCGAAAAAAGCGCGGATTATCGTTGCCAACGTTCCAGCCCATGTGAAAGAGGCATTATCTGATGTTCCCGACGTACGATCGCGGCTTGCGATGGCCGGGAGCGTTGCAGACGCGAGGAAATCTCTTGATTTGTTGGACGAAATTACCAAGCCGCGCAAAGGGGAACAGCGGTCTACGGGAAAACTGCTGCTTTGCCTTTCGGGAAGCCTCGCCGACTCCTACGCCATTTCGCTTGCGGCGGCGATTGCCGAACGAAGGCACCTTTCGGTTGCAGCAACATTTCCGATTGCGGTGCCCCGCGCGCTGCCAGCCAACACGCCCATGCCCGAAGAAGAGCAGATTGCAACCCAATCGCTGACCAGGGTGCGCGAGTTTCTTTCGCAAAAAGGAATCGAAGTGGAACTTTCGGTTGACCGCACGCGCAGCATCGCATCGGTCATCGAATCCATGCAGGAAGGCGCCATGGTATGCGTCATTTCACTTCCTGCACCCGACCCGGCAAAAGGGGAGCCGGCAAACCTGATCAACGCGCTGTTGGGCATTGTCAAGCCCGAAATCGTGCTGGTGCGCGGGCCCCTTCGTCAAATGGGGTAAATTTGAATATGCGACACGTTAGCCCCGAGGAGCGCCTCAGCTTCGATGACGTGCTCCTGGTTCCCAAGCGAACCGAAGTCATGCCCCATCAGGTTGACATCTCAACCGAACTGCTGCCGGGAATCCGTTTATCAACGCCTTTTGTTTCCGCGCCGATGGACACGGTCTCGGACGCGCGCATGGCGATCGCCATGGCCCGCGAAGGCGGCGTCGGCGTGATTCACCGCAATATGACCATTGATCAACAAGCCGATATGGTGGATCGAGTGAAGCGAAGCGAGCACGGCGTGATTCACGATCCGATTCGGCTTGGCCCCGATAACACGATTAAAGAAGCGATCGCTATGATGGATCGCTACCACATTTCGGGAGTCCCCATCACCGATGACTCTGGCAAACTGGTTGGGATTCTCACGAACAGAGACATCAGGTTCGTTACAGAGTTTTCGAAGCCGATTCGCGAGCGAATGACGAAGCAAAACCTGATTACCGGAAAGTCCGGCACAACGCTCGATCAGGCCGAAAAGATTTTGCAAGAGCACCGCATTGAAAAACTTCCTTTGATTGATGAAGCCGGTTTGCTGGTTGGGCTCATCACGATCAAAGACATTATGAAAGTGAAGCAGTTTCCCAATGCAACCAAAGATTCGAAAGGAAGGCTGGTTGCGGGAGCGGCGATCGGCGCGCTGCGAGAGCCTTATGAACGCGCAAAAGCGCTGCAGGATGCGGGTGTTGATTTCGTGGTGATTGACGCAGCCCATGGACACAGCAAAGGCGTGATGGACTGCCTGAAAATGCTCAAGAACAAACTGCCCGATTTGAAAGTGATTGCAGGCAACGTGATCGGCAAAGATGGCGTTTGCGAACTTGCCTCGCTGGGCGCGGACGGCCTTCGTGTGGGAATCGGCGCGGGATCCATCTGCACAACTCGCGTGGTAGCAGGTGTGGGCGTGCCCCAGTTTCATGCGGTTTTGGAATGTGCGCGTGCTGCGGCCGAGATCGGCGTTCCCACGATTGCCGATGGCGGAATTCGCAGCAGCGGCGACATTGTAAAAGCGCTCGCCGCCGGCGCAAACGCCGTGATGATGGGCAACATGTTTGCTGGCTGCGACGAAAGTCCGGGCGAAATCGAAATGTACCGAAACCGCGCTTACAAAGTGTATCGCGGAATGGGATCCATCAGCGCCATGCGCCAAGGCAGCAGCGACCGATATTTTTCAATTAAAGAAGGAGCGGCGATTGTGCCCGAAGGCGTTGAAGGCCGTGTGCCGTATCGCGGGCCGCTGCACGAAATCATGACGCAGCTGATCGGCGGCCTGAAATCGGGCATGGGTTATTGCGGCGCTGGGACGTTGGCCGAACTCAGAACCAACGCAGAGTTCATTAAAATTACCAATGCCGGACTGCGCGAATCGCACCCGCATGACGTTTGGATTACCAAAGAGCCCCCGAACTATAGCAGCCCCACGATGGCAGGCGAAACGGACTAAAGGCCCAAAAGCCGACCGCGCTTTGCGCAACAATAAGCGTGGCGGAGGCCGCAAATGGATAAACGACAAAAAATCGCCCACTTGCTTCGCAGGTTCGGCTTGGGCGCAGGAAAGCACGAACTCGATTTTTATGACAAATTAGGATTCGATTCGGCCGTGGATCGGCTGATTGATTACGACAATGTGGATGAAGAGTTTCCGTACACGTTTCCCGAATTCATGATTGAAAAGAACGGAAACGTTGCGGTGGACTCATATCGTCCCGCAATCTGGTGGGCGCTGCGATTTGTGCTCACGCAACGCCCTTTGCAGGAAAAACTCACGCTGTTTTGGCACGATCATTTTGCGGTGAGCGGCACGAAAGTGGAGTTTGGGCCGGTGATGCACCAATACCAGGAAGTGTTGCGATTCCATGCTGCGGGAAACTTTCGGCAGCTTTTGGGCGCCGTGGCCCGCACACCCGCGATGATGCTGTATTTGGACAACAATCTGAACGCGAAGACAAAACCGAACGAGAACTTTTCGCGCGAACTGATGGAACTGTTCACTATGGGATCGGGCTACACAGAACAAGATGTGAAACAGGTCGCGCGCGCGTTTACGGGTTGGATTGTGGCGTTTGCCGTGGCCGAAAGCAACGGCCAGCATATTTATGACCAGATTAAAGACTGCATTTTGCAAAACAGGCCGGTTACCGCGTTTGCTGTGTTCCCCGAGATTCACGATACGGGTGAAAAAACCATTTTGGGCAAAACAGGAACGTTCGACGGTGCGCAAGTGCTCGATATGCTGGTTGAAAAAGAGGAGACCGGACGAAACATCACCAAAAAACTTTGGGAGTACTTTGCTTTTCACAACCCAGAGCCAAAACTCCAAGACCGGTTGACAAAGGCGTATTTCGACGGCAAATATGAGATTCGCAAGATTTTGCGAACGATTGTGGAATCGGACGAGTTTTGGAGCGAAAAGTGCGTTCGCAGGAAGGTCAAAAGTCCGGTTGATTTTGTGGTGCCGATCGCCCGCGCGATTGATTTTCGCAAATTCGCGCTTGCGATGCGTCCGCCGAAAATGCCGCTCCTGGCGCCGGCGAACGACATCGGCATGGGAATCGGTTACGGGGTTTTCACCAGCATGACCAACCAAGGAATGCAGTTGATGTTTCCTCCGAACGTCGGCGGTTGGGAATGGGGCGACAAATGGATCAATTCCGCCACGATGGCCGAACGCATGCAGATCGGCGACCTGTTTTTTGGCGATGAAAAAGACCAGCGGCTTACAGGATTTCTATCAAACTGGATCGTTTCGGAAGAATCTCCGAAGAACGCCGAAGAGTGCGTGCAAGTTTTGGCCAAAGTTTTCGATGCGCAGATTCCTCCCGATAAAATGAAAATTTTACAATCGGCGTGCGAGCAGCACGGCGGCGTCGAGGCGCTGAAAGACCCCAAAAAAGCGTGCGTGATGCTGAAAGCAGTTTGCAAACTTCTGTTCGGTGCGCCAGAATATCAGTTCTGTTGATACCCGAAGCCGAACTTCGCCGCGCCGCAGAAATCCTTCGAACAGGAGGCTTGGTGGCGTTTCCGACCGAAACCGTGTACGGTCTCGGCGCAAATGCGTTCGACGAATTGGCTGTGTCGCGCGTGTTTCAAATCAAACGCCGCCCGCCAACCAATCCGCTCATCGTTCATGTTTCGCATCTTGATCAAGCGAAAACTCTCGCCGCCGAATGGCCTCCGGCCGCGCATGAAATTGTCGAGGCGTTTTGGCCTGGACCGCTCACCATCGTGCTTCGCAAATCGCAACTTGTGAGTGCGCTCATCACGGCAGGCGGCGAAACCGTTGCGCTGCGCATGCCGTCGCATCCGGTTGCGCAGGCGCTCTTGAAACTTTGTGAGTTTCCCATCGTTGCGCCAAGCGCCAACCTTTCCACCAAACTTTCTCCCACAACCGCCGCGCATGTGAAGCAGCAGCTCGGCGGTCAGATTGACATGATTTTAGATGGAGGACAGACCGACTGCGGAATCGAATCCACCGTGCTCGATCTTTCGATTGCGGCGCCCGCCATTCTTCGTCCGGGCGCGGTTACAAAGCAGCAGATCGAACGGGTGTTGGGCCGCACCGTCCAAATCCACCGAGCATCCGCCAAATCTCCCGGATCGCGGGGAAAACATTACGCACCCAACGCCAAACTTGCACTTATCTCTGCGGCCGAAGAACCGCCAAGTGAGGTTGGAGCGCTGCTTCTTCGCGCCGCGCCGAGAGGCAAATGGCATTTTTCCATGCCCTCCGATCCCGCAGAATATGCCAAACAGTTGTACGCAACGCTGCACACACTGGATCGAGCAGGAATCGAACAGATCGTCGTAGAATTACCGCCTGACGAGCCGGAATGGCTCGCCGTTAGAGACCGCCTTTTGCGCGCGGCAGGAGAAACCGAATGAATGTTGACAAAGAAACGATGACGCTGCTCGACTCGAAATACGACGGGTATTTAGAGGGCAGATTGGTGGACGGATTCATCCACGATTTTGGAATCAGATTTGCGGCCGGTCACTGGTGCGCTGGTGAATTCTTCGATAGATTTTGTCCTGTGGGCTACAACAGCAACGATCCCAATTTCAAAGACACAATTCCCGACCAGATCGAACGCGTGGCAAAAGCAGGCATCAAAGGCATCGAGTTTCATGAACGCAGTTTCATTGATTCGCATTACGCCGTTGATCAACAAGCTGTCAACGCCATTTCATCGGCCCTCATTCAACACGGTGTCATTCCTACCAACATGAACATGAACACCTGGACCGATCCGAAGTGGAAGTTTGGCGGCATCACGCATCCCGATTCGGGCGTTCGCAAAGAGTGCGTTGATCTTTGCCTGCAAGGCATCGAGATCGCAAAAACCATCGGCTGCGTGAGCGGAAACTTATGGCCGGGATCCGATGGGTGGGATTATCACTTCGAAACCGATTATGGCAAACGGTTTTCGTGGTACATCGAAGGCTGCACCGCCATTGCCGAACGCGCCGACAAGCTTGGCCTGAAATTTGGCACCGAACCCAAACAGAAAGAGCCGCGCGAAGGAAACATGATCGTGAACACCGTTGCCAAAGCCGCGCTGGTAGCCCAAGAGGTAAACAAAAATCTGGGCAAAACCGTTATGGGAGTGGTGATTGATTATGGCCACGAACAGATGGTGGGCAACACGCCTGCCGATTCGCTCTATATGCTCAAGCGCGTGGGTGTGCCCATCGCCAATTTTCACATCAACGGCGCGAAATACAACAGCAACGATGAAGATCGCATCGCCGGAACCGACGATGTGTGGAGGCTGATCGAATTCTGCTATGCGGCCATTGACACAGGCTACGACGGCTGGTTTGGAGAAGACCAGTTCACCTATCGCACTGAGCAGACAAGATCCATGCGCCAAAGCATGGAGTTTTTTGCAAACTGCATGAAAAAGGCGTTGAAAATCTACGCGCGCAAATCCGATCTCGACGCGGCAATGACCACTGGAGATGCATGCAACACCATTGATGTAGTGAAAAAAATTATTTACAACGGATAGCCGCTCTTCAATCGCCAAACAGCGAGCTTTGCTGGCGCTTTGTGGGCACGCCCAACAACTCCGCCAGTTGCCGCGCGTTTGTAACGGCTTGCGCGCCGTAATGGTTGTTGAAAAACAGAAACACGTCTTGCGCTGCTTCGGCGATCTTCATCACATCGGGCACAAACTGTTGCAGTTCGTGCTCGGTGTAAAGATAGTCGTACCGTTCCCATGCCTCTTCGTGCTCGTGCCATTTTGCAGCGTTGCGTCCATGAAAACGAAAGTAAGCCGTTTGGGAAACGGCGATCGGGTGCCACCCGGCAAGTCCTTTCAACTTCGGCTCATCAACAACGCACAGTGTGGTTCCGGTATCTTTCAAAAACCGGATCAGTTCGTCGCGCATCCAATCGCCGCTGCGAAACTCCACGCACAACGGCTGCAGTTCGGCGCAAATCCGGCTGAGATATTCGATATTCTCATCGCAATAGCGAAACGATTCGGGAAACTGCGCCAACTGCATCGCCAGCTTTCCTGCGCGTCTAAACGGCGCATTCTGATCCAAACTTTTTCGAATCGCATCTTCGGGATCCGATCTTTCATGGGTCAATGCCCGGTTCAACTTTACGCAAAACCGAAAATCGGCAGGAGCCTTTTCAACCAGCGATTCGCACGTTTGTGCCGAAAGCCAGCCGTAATAGCTCGAATCAATCTCCACGCACCTGAATTCGGTCGAATAGTATTCGAACAGCCTGCCCCCGACCGATGGCGGATAGTATCGCCCCACCCAATCACGATAACTGAAGCCGCAGGTGCCGATCCAAATGCGAGCGCTCACGACGCCGAAACGGTGCGCTGCTCGATCCGCTTTTCAAACTGGCCCTGCACAATCATATCCACATAAATCCCAGGTGTGTGAATGCAATCCGGATCGAGCGTTCCAATTTCGACAATCTCCTCGACTTCGGCGATCGTCACTGCCGCGGCCGTCGCCATCATCGGGTTAAAGTTCCGAGCAGTTTTGCGGTAAATCAGATTCCCCGCCCTGTCGCCTTTCCACGCTTTAACGATTGCAAGATCGGCTTTCAACGCCTTTTCCAACACATACCACCTGCCGTCAATCTCGCGCGTTTCTTTGCCTTCGGCAACCAGCGTGCCGTATCCGGTGGGTGTGAAAAATGCCGGAATCCCCGCACCGCCCGCTCGAATCCGCTCCGCCAATGTGCCCTGTGGAACCAACTCCAACTCCAGTTCACCCGACAAGCACTGCCTTTCGAACTCCTCATTTTCGCCCACATAACTGGCGATCATTTTCTTAATCTGCTTCGTCGCCAGCAACAAACCTAAACCAAAATCATCAACTCCAGCGTTGTTGCTGATCACCGTCAACCCTTTCACACCCGTGTCACGCAATGCAACGATCAGATTCTCAGGAAGCCCACAAAGCCCAAAGCCTCCAGACATCACGGTCATTCCATCGCGGACCCCAGCGCGCGACAACGCCTGCTTTGCATCCGAAACTGTCTTATTCACTTCCCGCGTTATACCCCTGCCCGCAAACGGCAAAAGGGACGGACCAGTCCGTCCCAATTGCGCCAATCGCGAAGTTTTCCCCAAATGGGAAAACAGTTCGCGGCTCTCCTTCCTCCGCGGTTTCCCGCAGGCGTGACAAAGCCAATTCTACATAACCCACGATAAATTTCAACCCGTTTTGACCTGTTAAATGTACCAGGTTTGGCTCCGCCCGGACTCGGTTGGCGCGACGGTTGCACCACCAAACGACCGACAATGGAAAAAGTCGTGTTCGGCCTCATCCTATATGCGATCATCGCATTCGTCATCGCCCTTACGGCCAACTGGGTGCGGTCGCTGTTCACCAAAACCGGTTCGATCGGCGATGCGCCTGCCGCAGGACGAATTTTGGTGCTTTGGCTCGTCGTGATGGCGATGCCTTATGGATGGGTGGAGTTTCAAACCGCGCGTCACAAAACCGAATTCGATGACATTGTGGATTACGCCGCCAAGGGCAAGAAAATCTCCGGAGATGTTCTGTACACCAAAGTGCAGCACCTGTGGGGAGGCAAAGCCAAACTTCTGGTTGTAACCCAAGAAACCGAAGAGTGGGGCGGCACTTACCGCGACCTTTATCAACTGGTTTGCACGCAAGACGACAAAAACCGATGGGAACTCGAGGAAGTCCGTCCCATCAACACTTCCAAAGGCGATTCTGCAGGCTTCGTGTTCCCGCCTTATTGGTAAGGTTCAACAATCTCGGTTATGTGGCCGATTTTTCTTCCGGGCCTCGGCTGTTTGCCATACATGTGAACGAACCGTTTCTCGTTGGGTTCTGGAACTCCAGCGTCCTCGCCGATGATGTTCGTCATCACACACCGATACCGATTCGCCGTGCTGCCCAGCGGCAAACCGCAAACCGCCCGCAAATGGTTTTCGAACTGGCTCGTCACCGCGCCTTCGATGCTCCAATGTCCCGAATTGTGCACGCGCGGCGCAAACTCGTTTGCCAACAGTTCACTTCCCACTTGAAACAGTTCAATCGCGAGCACTCCCGAATAGTTCAGCGCCTCCAACATCCGCTTCGCATAAGATTCTGCGGCCGATTGCAGCGTTTGACTCACGTTCGGCGCCGGAGAGATCGTGGTTCGCAAAATCCCTTCGGAGTGATGGTTTTCAACCAAGTTGTAATGCGCGATCTCGCCGTTCGTTCCGCGCACAGCGATGATGGATAGTTCCCGGTCGAATGCCACGCGCTTCTCTAAAATGCACTCTTTTCCGCGGAATTCTGCCAGCCGTGCGGCATCGTCAGCCGTATCAATTCTCATCTGCCCCTTTCCGTCATATCCCATTCGGCGGGTTTTCAAAATGCACGGCGCATTCAGTTTTTCAAGGGCGGCAGTAAACTCCCCCTCGGTTTGCACAAGTTCATACGGCGCTGCCGGAATGCCCAGTTTGCCAAATAACGCTTTTTCTTTTGCGCGGTCTTGAGTCTGTTCCAGAGCGGTGATGCTCGGGCGCACCGGAGCAAACCGCTCAACAAACCGCGCCGTTTCAACCGGCACGTTCTCCCATTCGAAAGTGATCACGTCGCAGCCTTCGGCAAAACGCGCGAGATTTTGCTCATCGCACCAATCTCCCACGATCAGTTCGGCGATCTGCCCGGCACACGCATCGGCGGCTTTGTCATAAAACTTGCAGCGCAAATTCAGCGCGCCCGCCGCTTCCGCAAGCATTCTGCCCAGTTGTCCGCCGCCAAGTACGCCGATCGTCACGAACGAACCCTGGGATCAGGACGCTTCAAAACTTTGTTCGTTTGATCTTTGCGAAACTTTTCTATGGCTTTTGCGATTTTCGGGTTTTCAAGCGCAAGGATCGCTCCTGCCATCAATCCTGCGTTGCGTGCGCCGGCTTCGCCGATCGCGAGTGTCGCCACAGGAATTCCTGCGGGCATTTGCGCCATAGAAAGAAGCGAATCCAACCCTTTCAACGCTTTGGATTCGATCGGCACTCCCAAAACCGGCAGCCGCGTTTTCGAAGCGATCATGCCCGGAAGATGCGCTGCTCCGCCCGCGCCCGCAATAATCACCCGCAAACCTCTGTCAATTGCCGTTGAAGCGTATTTGAACAGCAGATCGGGCGTGCGGTGCGCTGAAACCACTTTGACCTCATAAGGCACCGCCAACTTGTCCAAAAACTCGGCGGCGCGCGCCATCGTCGGCCAGTCCGACTCCGAACCCATCACGATTCCAACCAACGGTTTTGCCACGACTCGATTTTACCGTTCGGCGGCTTTGGCTTGATTCCAAAGATCGTCCCACTCTTCGGCTGTCATCTGTTTCAAAGGCTTTTGTGCGGTTCGTTCCATCATTTCAAACCGGCGGACGAATCGGTCAATCATTTTGCGCAATGCGTCCTCGGGTTCCACATCCAGCCATCTGCACAGGTTCACCAGCGCAAACAGGAAATCGCCCAATTCGGCCTCGATCTCCGCTTTGTCTGCGTTCAGTTCCGCCGCGCGCAGTTCGTTCAACTCTTCGAAAACTTTGTGCATCACCGCTTCTTTCGAAGGCCATTCGAACCCAGCGCGCGCCGCCCGCTTGCTGATTTCAAAAGCGCGCAGCAGCGATGGAAGCGATTTCGGCACCCCGCCGATCGCCGAACGCGCCCATCCCGATTCCATCCGTTTGATTTCGTCCCAATTTGCCAAAACCTGTTCGGGTGTGCTTTCGTTGACATCTCCAAAAACGTGCGGATGCCTGCGCACAAGTTTCTGTTTCACCGTTTCGATCACGTCTTGAATGTCGAATCCGCCCGCGGCGGCTGACATCTGCGCGTGCATCACCGGCTGCAAAATGAGATCGCCCAACTCCTCTTTCAGCCGTTCAGGATCTTTGGCATCAATCGCTTCAACGGTTTCATAGGTCTCTTCGATCAGATGCCGTTTCAGCGATTCGTGAGTCTGAGCCTTGTCCCAAGGGCAGCCGCCGGGCCCCAGCAGCCGGTTTGCGATGTAAACCAAACCGTCAAACCCTTCAGGAATCTCTTCCAACTCAGTTGTTTCCCAGCGAATTGAGATAATCCTGCAAATACAAATCCCAAAGTTTTTTCAACCCTGGGCTCGATATTTCGATTTTCGCCGATTTCAACGCGTTCACCATCATTTCGCGAACGTTGTTTTTGTGCCTGCCGATTTCGATCATCAGCGTCTGCCGAATCTGTTTTTTGAGTTTATCATCCAACGGCAGCTGCTTCGATTCGGTTTTTGCTTCCACGCGATATTTGGCCAAGTCGCCGTCTACTTCGATCCATGCCGTATCGCTTCCGGGGGCCGTTCGGCTCACTTCGTTCAACACATTCTGCGGCAATTGAGAAATCGGAACGGTGGGCAGATCTCCTCCGCTGAATTTCGTAATGTCCACCGACATCGTCCTCGCCACCTCTTCAAACCGTTTCGTTTTCAAAGCGTCTTCGGCTTTGGCTTTGTCGGCGGGATGTACCACCAGCACACGCAGTTTCACGGTCGCAGGCGTGGCATACATTACCTTGTTCGTGCCGTAATGTTCGGCAACTTCCTGATCGGTTACTTTAACGCCCAGTGTAATCAGATTCACCTGCGCAAGTTCCACCAGCAGGTCGCCTTTCAATTCGGCTTCGGTCATGCCCAAATCAATCAACCGCGAATACCGTGTGGGATCATCGCTTTTTCGAGCCGCGAACTCCGCATCAACTTCGGCTTGCGTGGGCAGCACGCCTTTGCTTTTTGCCAGCTGCAAAATCAGTTTTTGCGTGATCAAATTCACCACGGCAAAATAAGCGGGCGGCCGCTCGATAAACTGGTTTCCTTGTCGTTGACCCACGCCCGACAAAAACTCCATCGTTCGGTAATACTCGCCTGTTTTCACCTGCTCGCCATTCACCGAAACCACCACTTTGTTCGGGTCAATGGTTTGCGCCGCCGAAAGTGCGGCGGTCAGACCCGCGAAAATCAGGAACAAGGTTTTCATCTTCATCCTGATTTTAGACGATTGACCGGTTTTGCCGGGTCGGAACGGCCCAATCCGAAAGATTCTTGGTTGAAAACCTGGCCCCAAAAACACTATCTGCATGAAACGGTTTCTTAGACTCCTGGCCGATGCGGGCTGGACGCCCCACCTCGGGCAGAGAGAGTATCTGATGAGCGGGGCGCGTTTCCGCGTTCTCGCGTGCGGAAGAAGGTGGGGCAAGACCGACGCGGCAGCCGCCGAAATCGCCGCGCGAATCGAAGGGGGACGTCCGGGAAAGCAGATCGCAATCGCCCCAACCCTCACCCAGGCACAAATCGTGTTCGAGAGGGTGAAAACGATGCTCGCCATGGCCGGCATCGCCTTCACCGCCGTGAACTCGCCTCATCCCACGCTTCGAGTGCATGAAGAAGGCAACAAAAAACTCCGCGTGCTGCACGTGTTCGACGCAAGGTCGGGCCACGAAGCCCGCAACCTGCGCGGCGACGGCGCTGCGCACATTCTGATTGACGAAGCCGCGTTCGTTCCCGAATCGCTGATCACCGAAGTTGCGATGCCCATGCTTGCAGCCAGCGATGGACGCATGACCTTGATCAGCACGCCGCGCGGCCGCGGTTTTTTCTATCGCTTTTTTGCGATGGGAACACGAAATGAGAACGGATTCTGGTCGCGCACCGCGCCGAGTTGGGAAAACCCGCTTGTGAGCCAAGAGTACATCGCGCTGCAGAAAGAGATTCTTTCCGATCGGGTTTTTCGCACAGAATACGGCGCGGAGTTTCTGGATTCCAATGCCACGGTGTTTAGTTCGGATTCGATTGATGCCGCATTGAAACTGCCGGAGGTGCAATCGGGGCGGGTTGTGGTTGGCGTTGATTGGGCTCGCTATGGCGACTACACCGCGGCTGTGGCCGTCCGCGGCACGCGTTCGCGCGCAAGTGTTGTGGAAGTGAAACGGTGGAGCGGCATGCGTTGGAGTGAGCTGAGCGCGGCGGTCGCGGAATTCTCCAAATCGGTGGACGCGGCGACTGTGGTTTGCGACGCAACCGGTGTCGGCGATCCCGTAACCGAACAACTGCGCGAAAGGCTTCCCCAGCATCTGGTGAAAGGGTTCGTTTTCACCCGAAGTTCGAAAGCAGAAATCGTCGAACGGTTGGTGTGGATGCTGGAACGCGAAACGCTTTCGCTTCCCGCAAATCCAGAACTGCTGCGCGAAATCGAGCATTTCGAGGGAGCAACCGACGATTCGGGGTTCACCCGCTATCAAGCCAGTGCAGGCATGCACGACGACACGGTGTGTGCGCTCGCAATGGCGTGCTCCGAACTTCCGTTCGGGCCGGGTTTAGGCATTCTATCAAAAAACAGACAGGAGCAACGTTGATGTTCAAACTATTCAGCAGAAAAAAGAGAGGCGGCGGCCCGCCGCAGGGTGACACCGCGCCCGCACTTGCGCGCGGGTCCATTACTCCGTACCGTTTTCCTGGCGCGGCCCAAGAGATCGCTGGCCAAAAACTGGATCTTTCGGTTTATGACCAGATGATGACCGATCCGCTTGTGAAATCGGCAATCACAGTCAAAAAACTTGGAACCCTCGCAGCGCCGTATCGCATTGTGGCCGCGAACGATTCACCCGATGCGGCAATTCGCCTGCGATTCATCGAATACGTGATTCAAGAGATGCGCTCCGATGTGCACAACGTGCTGATTGACACGCTCGACTGTCTGGTCAAAGGGTATTCGGTGCAGGAGAAAATCTACGTTGAAGATGACCGCGAGTTTCCAGGCAAAATCCGAATCGAAGCGATCAAGTCGAAAGATCCTGCGATGTTCGGCTTCGAAGTGGATGAGTTTTTGAACATCCGCTCCGTCACGCTCACGGTGCCGGGAGAGCAGCCGAGGTCGCTTCCGGTTTCGAAGTTCATTCTGTTTGCAAACAACCAGGTGTATGGTCAGCCCGGCGGAGAATCCGACCTAAGGCCCGCCTATCGTCATTGGAAGATCAAGAATGAACTGATCAAACAGTGGTCGGCGCATCTGGAAAAGTTCGCTTCACCCACAGTAACAGGAAAATTCCGCCGGGGCACACCGCCCGAGGATCAAGCGGCTTTGTTGAACGCATTGGACAAAATTCAGCGTCAAAGCGCCGTGGTGTATCCCGATGACATCGAGGTGGGGTTGTTGATGGGCGATCGGCCGGGTGTCAGCGGATATTTGGAAGCGATTGACTATCACAACCGCGAAATCGCGAGGGCGATATTGGGTCAAACACTCACGACCGAAGATTCGCGCCGAATCGGCTCGCTCGCATTGGGAAAAGTGCACTTGCAGGTGCTGATTATGCAGCTTGCCGGACTGCGAAGAAACCTGGCGGAACGTGTGATGAACGAACAGGTCATCCGCCCGCTGATCGAACTGAATTTTGGTCCTGGGCTGTATCCAAAACTCGCTTTCGAAGAGCCCGACTTAGACGTGTTTAGAACGGGCAAGGTGGTCTAACGGTAAAATGGGTGACTCGCCCCGGGGGTATAGCTCAGTTGGGAGAGCACCTGCTTTGCAAGCAGGGGGTCAGGGGTTCGAGTCCCCTTACCTCCACCAAACTCCGTTTCGGCGCGGATGCCGTTTTGCGTCCATGCGGCAATGGCAAGCTTGCCGTCGGGCGAACTCGCGATCACAGGCGATGTGCCGGTTCCGCTGAGTTTTCTTGTGGGCTGACCGCCGATTTTGCAAAACACAGCACCATCCAAGCACCACACAACGGCAAAGCCCGCGCTGCAAGAAGCGATCCACGGATTGGAGCCTTGCGAAACGAACGCCTCGGGTCCGCCCGGCGCCGCGGTGAAAACCGATGCGTCTCTGCGCCATGCCGTAAGCAGCGAGCCCTGCGGATCGAGGGCGAGCATTCCGCCATCCATGGGGCAGGCATCCAGCCGCCAGCTGCCGGTTCCCAACTTGCGCGCGGGACCGAACGTGCGAAGATCGGAAGTTTCGATCAGGTACATGTCGCGGTTTCCGTCCATCACGTTGCGAAACATGATGTGCAGACGGTTTTGCAAATCGAATGCCAGCGATGGATGACAACATTGACAGATCGTTCCACTGGGCGATGCATACACAAGAACGTTTTTCGACCAGTTGAGCCCGGCATCTTTGGAGATTGAAAGATAAAGCCGCGTTCCTTGATCGCGCAGATCGAGCCATGTGCAAGCGATGGTTCCATCGGGAGCGACGGCCATCGCATGCAAGCCCTCGCGCGCTGAGCCTGTTGCGTCGTTTACTTTCGTTGGCTTCGACCACGTTCTGCCCAAATCAATCGAGCGGAACGCGTACAGATCTCCATCGCGCCCGCCGCCCGTCGCGCCAAACGTGGCAGTTACGGTGATCGTGCCATTGTGAGTTACGATTCTTGGGCCGCGCCGCATGCCAAGCGAGAGTTTTCCTGCCGAGCCGACGAGGATCGGAGCGCCGTAACTCTTTCCTTCATCTTTTGACACCGAAATGTACAGATCGCTGCCCAAGCCGTAAGCGATGCAAACCGTATGGTCAGAACCGATTGCGATTTGGGGTTCGCGCGCGCCCGAAAACTCTGGCGGGGTTACCGCCACCGGCCCGGGCGCGCACACGATCAATGGGCAGAAGATCATTTGGCCTTAGGAAGTTTGATGTGCGGTTTGTTCGCGTATTTTTTCGGATTCTTTTTGAATTTCGAGGGACAGTCCGAGCAGCAGAAAAAATACCGATTGCCTTTGTAATCTGCATAAAGATGCGATTTTTTGGCTTTGTCCATGTCCACTTTGTCTCCCGTAACAGGACACGCAATAACGTGCTTCGCTTTTGGCGAGATTTTGTGGCCCATTTGGGCACTCGCGCCCAGGGCTGCGCACAAGGCCAGTGCAAGAATGATGACTGTTTTCATGAGAGTTCTCCTATAGGTTAGTGATTATGCTCCATTCGAGCAGGGCGCAGGCGCAAGAACACGCCGAGCGTTACGGGACTTTTGCCATAAAACGGTTCGAGTGATTTCGGGAATATGTAGAAACCAGCATACGCCCCAACTCCCAATTCCGTTTCGTTTTGCTTTTTCAAGTTCCAAACTCCGCCCAAAAGGAATTTGTTGATCATGTAAGTGCCAGGAGACACCCCTTCCAACTCGTTTTTCATCACGTGTTCCCACCTGGCAAAAACTGAGGCGGGACCCGTGAGATACGTGGCTTCAAGCAGAATCGAATCGAAGTTATCGCCTTGCACGATGTTTCTGCCGAATGCGGCGGTCGCCGAAAGATTATCACCGTTGCGAAGCGGCTGACTGTAGATGAGCGCCGCCGTCAACCGGTGCTGATCAATCCCCGGCTCCTTCGATTCAGGAGATTTCAGATAGCCGTACGATGTGTTCATGGAAAGGTTCTTGTTCGGATTGAATGTCAACCGCGCAGAAGCGGAATTCAAACGGATCGGATCGGGCGAATATCGGTTTTCATCGGGCTCTTTGCCGTTGAACGCCGAGGCTTCGATCTGCCACTGATCGCTGTTGATTCCTGCGGTGGCAACGCCCCACGCGATGTGCGTGCTGTCGAACCAGTGATGCGAAATCGGAGCCTCTGGAATCTCCATTCCGCTCGGACGATGCATGAAAGTTGGGCCGCCAAGTGCGGGCTCGCCAACGGGCGCCAGATACACGAACGCGTTGGTTTTTTCGGCGATAGGATGACTGTAAGTCATCGCAGCCTCAGCCACATAGTCGTGCGGGTGTTGATAGTCAGTCAAAGGCTTCCCGTATGCGGTTTCGCCGGTTTGAAACAGATCGGGATAGCCGAACTCTCCGTTGAAAACCGGATCGAGCGAAACCATGCCGCTGAATCCGAGAGTTCCGCCGCCGGTTTCCCTTCTTGCCATCAGCATCAGCATCGAGTTGGAATAAAACCGGCTGTCGCCGCGTTTTCCGCCGCTGTCGCTGGTGTTCATGGTGATGAACCCCATCGCATTCAGGTCATATCGTCCTGATTTTGGAAGGGCTGCCATGAACATCGGCGAGGATTCGGGAAGCCATGCCGTGCCCGAACCCTCTTTTTGCATGTTCCAGCTGCCGAGCCTTCCGAGCATCTGCATCGTCATCTCTGCAGAACCGCTCGATTTGACTTTGAAGTCAAAGTACTTTTTGGCAGGCTTGTGAGCTGGCGCTTCGACCAAAACCGCAACGCGCCACGGCCCAGCCATGCTGAAGTTCACGGTTGCGGTGTACGTTCCGTCTTTTTTGTTTTCGACATCGGGATGTTTCGTCCCCATGTCCATGTTCGTCATGCCGACGGTCAACGTGACTTTCGCATTGGCGATGCGATGGCCTTTTGCATCGGTCAGGGTGATCGTCAGCGGGTTGTCTCCAACTGCCGGAGGCCCGGCAAGGCTGGCTTTGATTTCGACATCTTGTGCGAGCGCGAACGCGTTTGCGCATGCAAGCGCGAATGCAATGAGAGAAATGACAGTTTTCACTTTCTTACCTCCTGGAAAATCTGATTCACGCACGAAAAATCGTGCAAGCAAGAATCAGATGACAGGAGGCGCCCGACCGAGGTCGGGCAGAACAGTGGGTGGCTTGATGCTCCTCGCGGGGGAATCTGCCGCTTGGGGCAGCAAACCGCGCTGAATGGGGATTTCGATGCGAGGGAGAATCAGAGGTTCGAGCGGGTGATGGGTTCGGACGGGAGTGGCGCTGGCTGCCGAACCTGGGGTTTGAATCGAGCACACGCACGCGGCCGGGATGGGGGCAGCGGATTCGGTTTTGCAGCAAGTTTTAGGTTGGGCGGTTTGGCAGCAGCCGCAGGCAAGATGGCTTTCGCCCGCGGGCAGCGGCGCGATTGCGCCGGCGAGGCTTTGGAGCGCCAGCCCGAGCGAGGCGGTGAGGTTCACCAAAAGTCGCATCATGCCGTATTGGGGAACGTTCGCCGAGCCGTGATTGTTCCCCTTTGTGCTATATTTTGACTCACCGGGACGGATGTCCCCGCCGCATTCACTTTGAGTCGGTGGCAAAGGCGCCAAGGCTGGCAAGCGTGCGACGAACCTATAAGGAGTTTGTCATGCGAACGTTTATTTTGGCGCCGAGCCTGACGCGGCGCGCCGGGTGGCGAGGATGATCGCCCAACCGAGAGTTTCCCCTTTCCGCAAAATCAAGCATTTTCTTTTCGGCACACCGATACCCAGTTCGAGAGCGCATCACGAAACGTTGGGGATCGTGACCGGTCTGCCCGTTTTCGCTTCGGACAATTTGTCTTCGAGCGCGTATGCCACCGAAGCGATTCTGAGTGTGTTGGTACTTTACGGCGCGCAGCTGGCGGCGCTGCAGTTGTGGATTGCGCTTGGCATCGCTTTGTTGATTGGGATGGTGGCCTGGTCATATAAGCAGACGATTTACGCTTATCCGGGCGGGGGCGGGTCGTATATCGTTGCGAGTGACAACTTGGGAGAAACTCCCGGCTTGATCGCGGGCGCGGCGCTGCTGATTGATTATGTTTTGACTGTGTCGGTTTCGGTTGCGGCGGGAGTTGCAGCGATCACATCGGCGTTTCCTGCGCTGCATCACGACTTGGTGTTGCTGAGCGTTGCGTGCATCGCATTTATTGCATTTGGAAACCTGCGCGGAGTGCGCGAATCGGGTGCACTGTTTTCGCTGCCCACGTACGGCTTTCTGCTTTCGATGGCGCTGCTGCTGACTTTTGGAATTGTGAAAGCGCTGACGACGCCGGCTCACCCTCAGGTTTTCGTTTCCGATCCGGGCGCCATCGGCAGCGAGGCGGCCCTGCCGCTGCTGTTTGTGGTGCTGCGATCGTTTGCGGCCGGATGCACGGCGCTTACCGGGATTGAAGCGGTGAGCAACGGTGTGCCCGCGTTCCGTGAGCCCGCGCCGCGAAACGCCTCGCGCACCCTTTTGATTATGGCGACGATTTTGACGGTGTTGTTTGTGGGGCTTGGAGTGATCACGCAGCATCTGCCAAAAATCGAGCTGTATTCCACATCGAACCCCGCTTATTCCACGCTGGTTTCTCAAATTGCGGCGTGGACGTTCGGCCATGGAACCGTTTTGTATTTTTTTGTGCAGTTTGCGACGGCTGCGATTTTGATATTGGCTGCCAACACAAGTTTTATGGATTTTCCGCGGTTGTCGAGCCTTTTGTCGCGTGACGGATACCTTCCTCGATCGCTCGCACGCCAGGGCGACAGGCTGGTGTTTCAGAACGGGATCGTGCTGTTGGCAGTTGCATCGGCTGCGCTCGTGTTTGTTTATCACGGCGAATTGGATCAACTGCTTCCGCTTTATGCCGTAGGCGTTTTCATGGCGTTTACACTTTCGCAGGTTGGAATGGTGGTTCATTGGCGGAAGTTGAAAGAGAAGGGCCACGGTTTCAGCGTGGCGATCAATGCGGTTGGCGCGATTGCGACAGGGATCGTAACCTTGGTTTTGTTCGTTACGAAGTTTTCGGAAGGCGCTTGGCTGATCGCGGTGTTGACGGTGCTGTTTTATTCGGGGTTTCGGCTGATCAAGGGGCGTTACAACTCGATCACCAAGCAGCTGGTGGAAGGCATCGGAACTGCCGGGCCGCGCGGCAGACATTCGGTTTTGATTCTGGTTCCCAGAATCCACCGCGGCATTTTGAAGGCGGTGAATTATGCGATGGGGCTTCACAGCGATGAGATCAGGGCGCTGCACGTATCCATCAACCCGAAGAGTGTGCCGGAACTACGTGAGCAGTGGGACAAGTACGCGGCCTCGATTCCGTTGATCGTTTTGGAATCTCCTTATCGGTCGCTGATTGATCCGGTGCTGGAATATGTTGACCAGATCAGGGCCGATCAGCCTGGCGAGACAGTGACGGTGATTGTTCCCGAAGCGGTTTCAACCAAATGGTATCAAAGGTTTTTGCAGGAGAACATCGCATCGCAGCTGAAGAGCGCGCTGGGCAGCAGGCAGAATGTGGTGGTTACGAACGTGCGGTACTTTTTGGACTGAAGCAGGGCGCGGTTCGAATGAACCGCGCCCTGAAACATTAGTGCTGCAGGGCGTCGCCCGCAGACAGGTTTGAGATCGCTTCGAGCATCGGCTGGAACATCGAAAGAACGATGAACAAAACGATGCATCCGAGGATCACGATAAGAATCGGCTGGATTGCGGCCGTAAGACTTTCCAGAGCCGCTTCGATTTCGCTTTCATAAAAGTCGGCGATTTTTTGCAGCATGAAGTCGAGCGAACCCGATTCTTCGCCTACCGAAATCATGTGCACCACCATCGGCGGGAACTGACGGCTTTTCTCGAGCGGATCGCCGATCCGGTCGCCTTCTCGGATTCGGGCACGCGCTTCCAGAACGGCGTCTGCAAGAATGTTATTGCCGATAACTCCGGCGACGGTCTCCATCGCTTGGAGGATGGGAACACCCGAAGTGAGGAGCGTGCCGAGCGTCCGGCTGAATCTGGCCAGGCAGATTTTGTGGTGCAGTTTTCCGAACACCGGCAGTTTGAGTTTCACGCGGTCGGCAACGCGTCTTCCAAACTGCGTGCTGACGAACGCTTTCCACAAAATGAGGAACACCAGCAAGCCGGCGATCAGCCAGTACCATTTGGTTGTCAAGAAGTGGGAGATGTCCACTAACATCTGCGTCAAACTGGGCAGCTCTTTCACGCCGAGGTCTTTCAGCGTGTCCACAAGTTTGGGCACGATGAACGTTACGAGGCCGATGGTGATTCCAAGCGCCATGATCGTAACGATCACCGGATATGTGAGCGCGGCTTTGATTTTTCTTCGAAGCGCCACGTCGGCTTCCAGGAAGTTCGCAAGGCGCTGCAGAGTCTCTTCGAGCACGCCTCCCACTTCACCTGCGCGGATAAGGCCGATGAACAGGTTGCTGAACGTTTTGGGATGTCGCTGCATTGCGCGGCTGAGCGATTCGCCGCCTTCGACCCGTTCGCTGATGTCCACGAGGATTTTTCTGAGCCGTGGGTCGGAGGTCTGCTGTCCGAGCACGTCGAGACACCTTACGAGGGACACGCCGGCATCCACCATGGTGGAGAACTGGCGGCAGAAGACCGAGAGAACGGTGAGTTTGACCTTGCCGTAGGTTCGGGCGCGCGCGCGGCGGGTTTTGAGCGTTTGGACTTCCATGATGGTGAAGCCCTGCTCTTCGAACCGTCTGCGAAGCAGTTCTTCGGTATCGGCCTCGGCGGTGCCTTTTTGGATGGCGCCGGAGGCGTCTCGGAATGTGTATGCAAATACCGGCATTGGTTACTCCTTACGCGGCTGGGCCAGGGGTAACCCCTGGGGCCGACGTGTTGATCATCTTCTTCAATTCGTCCACATGAATGGCTCGGCTCATAGCCTCATCATAGGTAATCAGGCCTTTCATGTATAGGTCGCGCAGGTTTTGGTCCATGGACTGCATGCCATATTGCGCGCTCGTCTGAATCATTGACGGAATCTGGTGAGTTTTGTTCTCGCGGATGAGGTTGCGGATGGCCGGGGTGCAGATCATCACCTCTACGGCCGGGATTCGGCCCGGCTTTCCTGCCCTGGGGAGCAGCTGCTGGCTGATGACCGCCATCAGGTTGTTGGAGAGCTGAACTCTGATCTGCTCCTGCTGACCTGGTGGGAAGACGTCAATGATACGGTCAATGGATTCGGCCGAGGAGTTGGTGTGAAGCGTTGCGAACACCAAGTGGCCAGTTTCTGCCGCAGTGATGGCGAGCTGGATCGTTTCCACGTCGCGCATTTCGCCCACGAGCAGCACGTCGGGGTCTTCGCGCAGGCACGCGCGAAGGGCGTTGGCGAACGATTTGGTGTCCTGCCCCAACTCGCGCTGATTGACGATGGAAAGGTGGTGCGTGTGAAGGTATTCGATCGGGTCTTCGATTGTGATGATGTGTTCGGCGCGGGAGCGGTTGATGGTGTTGATCATCGCCGCAAGCGAAGTGGATTTTCCGTGGCCGGTGGGGCCCGTGCAAAGAATCAATCCGCGAGGTTTTTTGCAAAGGTCTTCCAGAACCGGCGGCAGATTGAGTTCGCGCACTGTTGGAATGCGTGTGGGAATCAGTCGGAACGCGCAGGCGATGGCGCCGCGATCTCTGTAAACGTTCACGCGGAATCGGGCGCGCTTTGGCAGCGAATAGGAGAAGTCGAGTTCGAGACTTGATTCGAACCGTTCGATCTGCTCATCCGAAAGGATTTCATAAACGATGCGCGACGTGTCGGCGCCGGCCAGTTTTTCGTAATTCAGGCGGATGAGTTTGCCATCCACTCGAATGATCGGCTCGGCATCGGCGCAAAGGTGAAGGTCGGACGCGTTTTTGTCAACCACAATCCCCAAAAGTTCATTGATGTGGATTGATTCGACGCTCTTGGGCCTTGAAGAAGACTGCTCTTCTTCGATCGCACCTGTCTCGACATACGGTAACTCAAATTTCAGTTCCAATTGGGTTATGACTCCTTGTTCGGCTTTTTTCTTATTTTAGAATCCTGCGGTGAACACGACGCGCATCACTTCTTCCGGCGTCGTGATTCCGTTGAGTATTTTAATCAATCCGTCTTCTCGAAGTTCCTTCATTCCGTTGGCTTTGGCGGCCTCTTTGATGTCGGCAAGAGGGGTGCGGCGCACGATCAGTTCGGCGATTTCGCTGTTTGTGCGCATCAGCTCATAAATGCCGAGGCGTCCGCGGAATCCGGTGAACTTGCACGATTCGCATCCCCGGCCCCGATACAGCGTAACCGTGTTATCGGGATTGTCCACCTTGAATCCGAACCGGCGCAGATCGCCCTCGCGCACTTCGTAAGGCTCTTTGCAGTCGGGGCAGATCTTTCTTGCCAGCCGTTGGGCGAGAACGCCGATCACGGTCGCGGAGATCAGGTACGGCTCGACGCCCATGTCGGTCATACGCACCACGGCCGAGGGCGCATCGTTCGTGTGAAGCGTGGAAAGCACGAGGTGACCTGTGAGCGACGCTTCGATCGCGATTTCTGCTGTTTCAAGGTCGCGCATTTCGCCCACCATGATAATGTCGGGGTCTTGGCGCAAAAAGTGTCTGAGCGCGTTGCCGAAACTCAAACCGGCTTTTCGATTCACCTGCACTTGGTTGACGCCGCCGAGTTGGTATTCAACCGGGTCTTCGATCGTGATGATGTTTCTTTCGATCGAATTGAGTTTGTTTAGAATTGAATACTGCGTTGTGGTTTTGCCTGCGCCCGTGGGTCCCGTCGAGAGGAACATTCCGTTGGGCTGCGCTGTGAGTTCGTCAACTTCCACCATATTCTCTTCGGTGAAGCCGAGTTTTTCCAGACCAAGCAGCACGCTTGTTTTGTCAAGAATACGCATGACGATCTTTTCGCCCCACGGTGTGGGGATTGACGACACGCGCAAATCGTAATCTTTTCCGACGCTGCGGATTTCGATGCGTCCGTCTTGCGGAAGGCGCCTTTCGGCGATGTTCATCTCCGCCATGATTTTGTAGCGGCTGAGCAGCGGCGCCTGCAGGTTTTTCGGAATGGTCATCATTTCGTGCAGAACGCCGTCAATTCTGTAGCGGACCCTGACGCCCCGCTGCTGGGGTTCCACGTGAACGTCTGAAGCGCGGTCTGCAATCGCTTGTTGAATGAGCGCGTTTGCAAGGCGGATGATCGGCGCTTGTTCGGCCTCTTTGGCGGCGGCCTGCGCGTCGTCTTCCACCACAATTTCGCGGCTCGATCCCGCTTCGGCGATTGCGCGCCCGATGTCGCCGCGCATGTTGGCCTGAACCATTTGCGTTGCGGCAGTCGGCGAGACCGCGGCTTGGCCGTTGCCGCCGACTTCGCCCGTGCCGCCGGTGTAGTTCTTTGCGATGGCGTCTTCGATTGCGCCGCGAACCGCATAAACCGGAATCACCCGGCAGCCGGAGGCGAGCTGAACGTCGTCTATCGCCATGAGATTGCCGGGATTGGACATCGCAAGATAAAGCGCCGAGCCCTCTTTGCGAAACGGAACAACCACGTGGTTGCGGGCGATCCTTTCGGGCACCACGTTGATCGCACTCGAATCTGGAGTTTCGCGGTCGAGGTCTACAAACCGAAGGTTCTGCTCTTGGGCTTTGGCTTCCAAAACTTCCCTTTCGCCGACGAACCCGAGCGTGATCAGCACGCTGCCCAGGTCTGGGTTCTTCGTTTGGTTTTGAACCTTTTGCGCTTCCTGAAGCTGTTCAGGCTTCAGGTAGCCCTTTTCGATTAGATATTGCGCTAGCGGCTTGCGAGCGATCGCCATATTTGGTGTTTCTCCTGCCCAGAGCCATGAGGCTCCCCCAGCGGGCAAGAATACCCGTGGGTTGGATGCCCCGGCACATGGTGTCCAATATGCGTTGGACGCGGCATTTGAAGCGTAAAGTTCACCCGCCGCCCGTACGCTTGGGAGCGCCCGATGGAGGGGGCTCGGTTTGTTCTTCCTTCACGGTCATGCTGCCCTCCAGGTGGCTGGCTGTTACCTTCTCTTTTCCCTGCACGGTCGAGATGATCACGGTCTCGGCCAGAAAGTCGTCTCCGTTGCTGTTTTTCATCCTCACGTCCTTGCCCTGGTTCACGCTTAGAAGGGTGAGGATCTCCTTCTCTTCCTCGTAAACTGCCATGGGGGCAGTTACCTCGCGCCAGGCTCCTGAGGCCAAGTCTTGGTGCGCTTTCGGCGAGCCGGTGATCACCGCCTTCTTCGCGCCCTTTTCATAATAGTATTCGACCTTGGAACAGGTGATGAGAATCGGATACTTGCGGGCGGTTTTCGGGTCGCGGACTTCCTGCTCCTTCTTGTTCTGCTCATCCTGGGTTTGAGCTGGCTGTTTTAAGCCTTCGGGAAGGATCGGCTTGGCGGGCGGGATGGGAGGCGCTTCGGTGGGCTTGCCCTTGTCTTTTTCGGGCTTCACAAAAATTCGTATCTGCCCGGTGGCCACCGCACGCTTTTCTTTGCGATAGATGGTGATGACGGGCCCCGTGATCACCGCATCGGGCCCGTAATACTCGACGTTCCCTTCGGCTGTCACGACGTCGGTCTGCTTGTTCCAGGTCATTTTTTCGGCGCGCATCATCGAATCTTCTTCGGTGAGTTCCGCATCGAGATACACCTCGCGATCGGGGTCGGTAAACGTTTCCATTTGGCGAGATCGCACGTTGATCCGTTTTTTTTGAGACTTGTCTTGCGTGAGGTCAGACGCGGGTCCCGTCCAATCAAGTTTTTCGAGGGTTGCGTGCCGCCGGGCGTACTCGAGTGTAAAACTAGCTGCACGCACCATTCCGTTTCGATAGGTTCCTGTAATTGGAGATTGAGTTGCGATGCTCTCTTTCATTCGATCCACAATGAGATTGGTGGTTTTTAGATTGAATTCCTGGTTCGTGAGCTGCGCCGTTCCGTTCACCTGAGCAATACCCCGTTTTGCGTCGTAATTAACAAGCGATGCCAAGAACCGCGCACACGCCTTATCGCCTTTGTAAACCACTCCGCGCCGCACATCAATCAATCGAATAAACTGTTGATCGCGCCTGAGTTCCGCGCGGCGGACATTGAACGAAGCGACTGGTCGAGCCTTGTCGTAGGCCACAATGTCCACATCGCTCATCACCGAACCGATTCCTGGCCCGAACGGGTCGAGATAGTTCGCGTCTTCCAGCCCCGCCCACGGATTCGCTGACGCGATTCTTTTGATGATCGGAACCGCGCACACAACGAGAATCGCCGCGAGAATCCCTACGAGCTTGCTCCGATAACGGTTAAGGTACGAGGACGACATCGTTCCTGAAGTTTTGATCGGGAGATGTGAAGCCGGTGATCAGCACGTCTTGATCTTGGTATCCGTTCAGATGAAAATGGATCGTATAATCAGCCGGCGGCACCCAAAAACTGTATTTTTGATCGTTTCCCACAGTTAACTGACGTTTCGGAACCCCTCCTTGAAACACCGTAACCACGGTTCCGCTCGAGTTTCCACCACCTTGCAGCGTTACTGTTCCATAGAGATTGCCAGGCGGCGGAGGCGGGTTCGAATCGCTTTGGGGCGAAAGCTGGATGATTGGAATCGTTACGATGCCGTTGTTGGGCGGCGTATCAGCCGAAAACGGTGAAGGCAGGTACCCGGATTTAGAGGCTGTGCCGATGATTCCAAAAAAGATGAAATCTGCGGCGGAATCGTACGCCACTTCCTGCAGCGTGAAAGTTCCGTTTGCATCGGTCGTTCCGCGTTTGCCTGCAAACACGATGCTGACTCCCGAAACCGGCATCTGGTTGGTGGAATCCACAACCGTTCCCACCACGGTAACCGCTTCGGGCCCGATCCACAAATCGCCGAGATCGGTGTTTTGCGTGATGGGCGGGAACGTAAACGTGAACGTTGGGAAATCGCTCGACACCGTTGCTGTGGTCGTTCCGCTGGACGCTTTGATCGCAAAGAGACCGTCGGCATCGGTCTTCTTTGAGCGCGAGCCGATGGTGACCGTTGCGGCAGGATCGGGCGCTCCGCCCGTGCTGGCAGAAAGCACCCTTCCTGAAACGGTGAATCCGCCTCCACCACCGCCGCCTCCGCCTCCGCCGCATCCAACGGCAAGAAGCGAAAGCAACAGAGCGAACATTGCGAAAGATTTCATTGCGATGCCTGCCAAATGGTGAAATCCTGCTGCGCAGATCGCGCAGTGAAGGTGATGCTCACGCCGTTTCGCATCTGAGTTTTCCTGCGCCCGTCATCGAACACCAAGATCGGCACTCGGCGCTCGCCAACTTGGAGCGACGGCTTGAGCGTGTAGGTTGTGCCCGGCTTCAATCCGGTCAATCGAATCTTCCACGTTTGCAAAACGTTCTTTCGAATGTCGCGATACATGGGCGTCGTTGTGCCGATTTGGGCCTGCAACGCGCCGCCCCAAATCGGAGGGAGCATCGCATCGTAACGCTTATCCCAGCCGTTGGTTGCATCGCGCGATGTGCCGATCACAACCGATGAATGTTCGATTTTGTTTCCCGCGAACAGCAGCACGGCGTTCCAATCATATCGCAATGGAGGCGGATTCGAACTTACGGCGAACGAATTTGGGCGGAACGTGATCGTAACGCCTTCGGGCGCCAAAACGCGAATATAAAACGCCATGCCTTTGCGAAAGTCAATGATCGGATCGAGCGTCCCGCCTTCGGGTACGCCGCTGAACGTATCGGGTGCACCCGGTGTAAGCGTAAAGAATGTGGAATCAATCAACGAATCAACCACCGCGTCATCGAGCGATTCGGGAAGATCAACGGTGTGCTGAATTGTGGCGTTCGAGAAGCTTAGATCGAAGTTGTACGGGTTGCAGATCAGATTCCATCCAGGCTGCAATGCAACCGAAATGGGCTGCGGGCCGACCGATCTGCCAAAAATCGAAAAGTTAGCGGCTGCCGCAGGCATACGGATGAAATATCCGCGGCCCGCCTGAAACGGCGCCATCGAAGGATAAAACTCGTAGCGGAACAGATCCTGTCTCCAGCGCGCGACGAGCGTCTGATCGGGAGGCAGTCCGAGGTTCGAAGCCATGTTGGTGTCGTACGGCGTTACCGGAAAGCCGACGCTTTGCACGCCGCCTGCAAGCCCTCCCAACGGCTGCCAAGTGAGGTCATCCACCAAACGAAGATCAAGCCCGAGCGTTGGGCCCCAACTGTTGACGAAGCGCGTGAGCAACGTTGTATCCACTCCGGTATCGGTTTTGACCACTTCGATTTTCAACCTGCGCGGGGTGTCAAACGCCGTTCCGACCGTGGTGCCGAACGCACCGTTTTGAATTGGCGTTTCGATGGGCGCTGTGTTGGGC